>Ga0105048_10005417_pt1 | contig 20636 bp, 19 predicted proteins | sample MAT05_FD_78382 | JGI IMG/M metagenome (GOLD analysis project Ga0105048, IMG submission 78382) | Freshwater microbial communities from Lake Fryxell liftoff mats and glacier meltwater in Antarctica - MAT-05 | ecosystem: Environmental > Aquatic > Freshwater > Ice > Liftoff microbial mat | place...
ACACCTGCGCCGCCGCCGACACCTGCGCCGCCGCCGACACCTGCGCCACCGCCGACACCTGCGCCACCGCCGACGCCCGCGCCACCACCGACTCCTGCGCCGCCGCCGACACCTGCGCCGCCGCCGACACCTGCGCCACCGCCGACACCTGCGCCACCGCCGACACCTGCGCCGCCGCCGACACCTGCGCCGCCGCCCGTTCCGACGCCGCCGCCCGTTCCAACTCCGCCGCCCGTTCCAACTCCGCCGCCCGTTCCAACTCCGCCGCCCGTCCCGACGCCGCCACCGGCGCCCGACCCGCCGCCCTTACCGGCATCGACCGTCTGACAGACGCCCGCGGCACAGACTTCGCCCGTCTTGCACTGGGCAGAGGTGGAGCACTTGGTTTGGGTCGGACCACCACATGCGGCGAGGACGAGCGCGCACGAGGCGACAAACAGGTAATTAAGGACGGGGGTTCTCATTCTTTATGGGACTCCAGAAAGTTGGAAAGGGCGCACTCTTAGCAGAAAAAAACGCTGTAAGGACACGGCTCGGATGATCGTCTGGACGCACGTTCTACTCGCAGGAATCTGGGGCGGTCTGCTGGCCCTCGAGCGGAGCGCCTTCCTTCAAGCGATGTTCAGCCGGCCCCTGGTCGCAGCAACCGGCACCGGACTTCTGCTCGAAGACTTGCCCTCGGGCATCTTCATCGGCCTCGTCTTCGAGCTCTTCTACCTGGGCGGCGTTTCCCTTGGCGGCAGCCGGCCCGAGCACGAGACGCTTCCCGCCGTCGCTGCAGTCGCTGCCTCCGCCGCGCTCGCCAATTCATCGGGCGGACTCGGGACGCCGGCGATGTGGACGCTGGGAATTCTGCTGTGCGCTCCGCTGGGCCGGGCGGGCGCGATGCTCGAACGCGCCATCGACCTTCGCGCCGCCCGCTACCAGGTTCGCGCGCAGGCCTCTGCCGATGCCGGAGAGCTCAAGCGTGCCGTGCGGCAGAACCTCCGCGCGATGTGGCCGCACTTCGTCGGCTTCGGCTTGATGTCTGCGTCGGCCGCGTTGGTCGGTTACCTCGTGCTGGTGCCGCTGGAGAACGCCCTGCCCGTCTCTTTCCTGCGCGGGCTCGCGTGGGCGTACCCTGCGATGGCGTCGGTCGCTGCCGCCGTCGCCGTGCACGGAAGCCGCACCCGTTCAGCAGTGAAGATTGCCGTCTTCGCCGCGGGCCTCGTCGTCGCCGTCGCCGCCGCGATCGGCTTCATGGGGACCCGCTAGTGCGCGAAATCTCCGGCTTCACGAAATGGCGCGTGCTCTTCCGCTCGCTGTTCATCCAGGCCGGCTTCAACGCCGAAGGCATGCAGTCGCTCGGCATGCTCTACGCGCTCTACCCCGCGCTGCGCGAGCTCTACCCAGAGCCGCATCAGCAGCAGGAAGCGGCGCGCCGGCACCTCTCGACCTTCAACACCCACCCGTACGTCGCGGCGGCAATCATCGGCGGCATCCTCTATTACGAGCGCCGCATCGCAGATGGGGAAGCGACCGCCGAGAAAGTCTCTGAGTTCAAGTCCGCGCTGATGGGCCCCCTCGCAGCGATGGGCGATGGGTTCTTCTGGCTGTCCTTGCGTCCCGCGTGCGGCGCGCTGGCGGTGGCGACCGTGCCGTGGCTTGGCGCGTGGAGCGCCCTGCTCTTCCTCGTCGTCTACAACCTCGTCCACCTCACTGCGCGTGGGTACCTGTTCTTCGTCGGGCTCGAGCACGGCGACGGCATGGTCGAACGCATCGCGCTGATGGACATCCCCTGGTGGGGAGAACGTCTGCGGCGGGTGACGGCGGGCTGCGCGGGTGGGTTGGCGGCATTCCTGGCGCTGCAGTACGGGGCGCAGCAGGGAGGCAACGGCGCGCCGTTGCTGGCGGGTGGGTGTCTGTTGTTCGGAGGGTTGGCCTGGGTGCTGGTGTCACGCGCCCGGGTCAGCCCATACCTCGTGCTCTATGCGGCCGCGTTGTTTTCAGGCGCGCTGAGCGCATTGCTCTAGAATGCCGCCCTTCGCCCCATGACCAACCCCCCCGAGACCTCTGCCGGAGAGTTCGAGATCATCAATGCGCTCGGCCTGCACGCGCGGGCTGCGGCGCAGTTGGTCAAGATCGCCAACCGGTTTCCCTGCGACGTCGCGCTCGACTGCGAAGGCGAGTCGGTGAACGGCAAGAGCATCATGGGCGTGCTGATGCTGGCCGCTGCGCAGGGGATGAAGGTGAAGGTGAAGTGCACCGGCGCCGGCGCGGCCGACTGCCTGAAGGAAATCGAGGCGCTGATCGCGGCGCGGTTCGGAGAGCCGAGGTAGCCGATGAGCGCCACCGTCTCTCTACAAGGCATCGGAGCGAGCCCTGGCGTCGCCGTCGGTCACGCGTTCGTGCTCGACTCCAAGCGCGTCCGCACCCCGAAGGTGAAGCTGAAGGCCGACGAGGTCGACCTCGAGGCGCTGCGCTTCAAGACCGCCGTCGACCTGTCGGACGTGCAGCTTCAGGAACTCAAAGAGCGCCTCTTCTCGGAGTCCGACCGCAACCAGGGCCAGGACCACGCGCTGATTCTCGAGGCGCACCGGATGATGCTTCACGACCCGATGTTCCTCGGGGAAGTGACGCGGTTGATTCGCGAAGAGGCGATCAACGCCGAGTGGGCGGTGCGCCGCGTCGCGAAGAGACTCAAGCACCAGTTCGACAACCTGGAAGACGAGTACTTCCGCGAGCGCCGCGCCGACGTCGACTTCGTGGCCGACCGCGTGGTGCGCAACCTGCTCGGCCAGGCGGTGGACGAAGAGGTCGCGGTGCCCAACGACGCGGTCATCATCGCGCACGAGATTTCGCCGGCCGACGCCGCGATGCTGGTGAAGACGGGGCGCATCGCGGCCTTCGTGACGGACCTCGGCGGGCAGACGTCACACACCGCCATCGTCGCGCGCGCCCGTGAAGTTCCCGCAGTGGTCGGCGCCGTTCGTGCGAGTGAGCACGTGCGCACAGGCGATGTGGTGGCGGTCGACGGCACGCGTGGCCTGGTGCTGATCAACCCGACAGAACAGCAGCTGGCGATCTTCCGCGAGACGATGCGGCGGCACCTCGCGGTGGAAGCGACGGCGCTGCGCACGGCCGAGCTTCGCGCGGTGACGACCGACGGCATCGAGGTCCACCTCAACGGCAACATCGAGTTCCCGGAAGAAATCCCCTCGCTGCTCGCGCACGGCGCCGAAGGCATCGGCCTCTACCGCACCGAGTTTCTCTTCCTCAACCGGCCGCTGCCTCCCACCGAGGAAGAGCACTACGAGGCGTACAAGGAAGTGCTGCTCGCGATGGGCAACCGGCCCGTCACCATCCGCACGCTCGACCTCGGCGGCGACAAGGTTCCGGGAAAGAAGCCCGAGAAAGAACAGAACCCGGCGATGGGGCTGCGCGCGATTCGCTACTGCCTTCAGCACCGCGAGATGTTCCGCGTCCAGCTGCGCGCCCTGCTGCGGGCGTCGGCGCACGGGAACATGCGAATCATGTTTCCGCTCATCTCTGGCTTGTCGGAGCTTCGCGAAGCGCGCAGTGAGCTCGAGCACTGTCGCAGTGAGCTGGGCCGTTCGGGCCACCCCATCGGCAAGCGAATGCCGATTGGAATCATGGTCGAGACGCCGTCGGCCGCGTTGATTGCCGACCGCCTCGCGCAGGAAGCAGACTTCTTCTCGGTCGGCACCAACGACCTCATTCAGTACTCCCTGGCGATCGACCGCCAGAACCGCGACGTCGCCTACCTCTACAAGCCGCTGCACCTGGCAGTGTTGCGGTCGCTGCAGTCGATTGTGAATGCCGCGAAGGCGGCGAAGATTCCGGTCGCGATGTGCGGCGAGATGGCAGGAGATCCAGCCTTCACGCTGGTGCTGGTCGCGCTGGGGTTCGACGAGCTGTCGATGACGGCGGGCCAGGTCTCGTCGGTGAAGGGCATCGTGCGGCGCGTGAGCCGAACGGACGCGGTGGCCCTGTTGAACGAGGCGATGCAGTTTTCGACCGGCGAGGAAATCGAGCGCTTCGTCCGCGCCGAGATGGAGCGCCGCTTCACCAACGGGCCGGAATAGTGGCCGCTGCGGTGACGACGCCGTCGGTGGTGAAGCTGCCGAACGCGTGGTTCGTGGCGTGCCCGTCGTCGCAGCTGCGCGAAAAGCCGGTGGCGATTTCACTGCAGGGAATCCCGCTGGTCTTGTTCCGCGCGGAGGGTGGCGTGCCGGCGGCGCTGCTCGACCGGTGCCCGCATCGCAACGTGCCGCTGTCGATGGGCAAGGTGGTGGGTGGTCAGCTCGAGTGCGGCTACCACGGCTGGTGTTTCGACGGCGCCGGCGCGTGCCGCAAGGTGCCGGGGTTGATTGACGCGGGCGACGTGGGCCTGAAGTCGCGCGCCGCCGAGAGCTACCCGGCGAAAGAGCAAGAAGGCTACGTCTGGGTGTACTCGACGCCGGGCGCGATGCCGGAAAGCGCGCCGTACCGGTTTCCGCACCTGAACGACGCGGGCTACTCGACGGTGCGCCACGCGTTCCAGGTCGACGCGACGGTGCACGCGGTGGTCGAGAACGCGCTCGACGTGCCGCACACGGCGTTTCTGCACGGCGGGCTCTTCCGCACGGCAGAGAAGAAGAACGACATCGAGGTGGTGGTGCGGCGGTTCGCGGACCACGCGGAAGCCGAGTACCTGGGCGAGCCAAGGCCGAGTGGAATTGCGGGGAAGCTGCTCGCTCCGGGCGGGGGCGTGGTGCAGCACTTCGACAGGTTTCTGCTGCCGTCGATCGCGCAGGTCGAGTACCGGCTCAGCGAGAAGAGCCACCTGATGACAACGTCACTGATGACCCCCGTCTCGGACTTCGTGACGAAGGTGTTCGCGGTCGTCACGTTCAAGCTGCCGCTGCCCGCGTGGCTGGTGAAGCCGTTTCTGACCCCGATTGGGCTCAAGATTTTCGCGCAGGACGCGGTGGTGCTGAAGGCGCAGACCGAGGCGATTTCGCGCTTCGGCGGCGAGCGCTTCACCAGCACCGAGCTCGACGTGCTGGGCCACGAGGTCTGGCGGTTGCTCAAGCAGGCGTCGACGGGTGAGGCGCCGCTGCCTCCGTCCGAGCACCGCGTGAAGATGCGGACTTAAGGACGCAGCAACGACGACAAGTCGAACAGCCGTGGCACCGGGTGACTGGCCCTGCCCTCGCGCGCGCCCCACAAGACGAAATGGAGCAGCGGATTTCCGAACGGAACGACGTCCGGGTGTCGCCGCAGGTAGTACGCCCCATCGAAAAGCGGATGCGGCGACCGGCCCTCACGCGCCCCGTGCTGCAGATAGTGAATGAGCGGGTTCAGCTTCGCCGCCGCCACGTCCGAGTATTGCTCGAGGTAGAATGCCGCATCGAACAGCGGATGCGGCGACCGCCCCTCGGCGCCTCCGTGCGCGTAGAAGTGCACCAGCGGGTTGCCGGTGACGTCGGGGTTCTCGGCCAGGTACATCGACGTGTCGAAGAGCGGATGCGGATCGCGGCCCTCGCGCGCTCCCCACTTCAGATAGTGATTGAACCCGTCGCACCCGGCGGCGGCCACGTCGGGCTGGGTCGCCAGGTAGTACGCCTCATCGAAGAGCCCGCTGTGGCGAACGGCCTGGACGCGCTCGAGTGAATCCGGACCCGCGGCCCATGGGCGCTCGAGCGCAAACTGCTCGATGCAGCCGCCAGGTGCGGCGTTCGCGTTCCAGTGACTCGCTCCGCCCTTCGCGTGCTTCGCGTAATAGACAGCCTCTTCGCTGGGGTTCTTCGTGTCCGCGTACCAGGGCAGATGCCGCGCGAGGTACGGGTAACCCGTGCGAATCGCGCGCTGAGGCGGCGTGCTGTAGGTGCCGTGCAGCGCAAACGTGGTGTCGAGCTTTCCGTAGAAGAGCCCGGGGCCCACCTGCTTCTTCCAGAACTGGGCTTCCCAGCCGACGGCGAGCTGCTTCCACTGGTAGTGCTCGGGCAGGTCGTCAATCTTCAGCCCGAGCCCCACCGTCCCGCAGCTCGGCCGCGACATCAGGACGTCGTACAGGTGCGCCACCACATCGCGCGGGCACTCGGCGATCGGCACCACATCCGGGTCAGTGAACACGAAAGGTCCGTCAATCTTCAGCCGCGCGCGAATGCCGGGCTGCCACATCGAGTGGGGCCCGAGGTTCTCTTCGAGCCGCACCACCTTCACCGGCGCGGACGCGAGGTAGTCGAGCAGCGGCGGAAATGTCGACGCGTTGTCGAGAATGATGACGTTTCCGCACCCGGCGCCGACGAGCCAGTCGACGAGCTGCTTCAGCGAGCCCAGCTGGTCGCGGCTGTTGATGACAATCGGCAGCTCGGCTGGGTCGAGCGCCTTGCGCCGCGCCGGCCTCGCCGCCGTCACTGGCGCCACCGCCGGAAGCTCGATTTGAGCGCCCGTCGGCTCGAGCGCCAGCTGATCCACCGACCTGCGCCGCACCGAGAAGCCCAGCAGCGCGCCGAGCTCGCCGAGCCGCTGGGCGTTCAGTGCCCACTCGTGCGGGTCGAGCCAGTGATCGACGTAGAAGAGCGACAGCTCGTCGACGAGCACCGCGCCACCGGGTGCGAGCATCCCCAGGTAGGCGCGCATCATCTGGAGGAAGTGCAGCCGGCAGCAGGCGAAGCTGGCCAGGTTGTTGTCGATGATCAGGTCGTACTTGCGCCCGGCCAGCGGCAGCAGCTCTTCAATCAGGTACTTGTTGCAGAGGAACCCGCGGTAGTTCGGCAGCCCGAGCGCGTTCGCCTTGTCGATCTCGAGGGGAGAGATGGACGTGGTGTCGACAAGCTCGGCAGTCTGCGCGCAGAGCGTACCCAGACCGGAGTCGCCGGTGCCGACGTGCAGCAGCTTGCGGCCGCGCAGCTCGAGGCCCTTGAGGTACGTCATCATCCGCTGTTGATCTGCCGACGCCTGCCCTGTCCACTCCAGCCGTTCGACCCAGCCGTTGAATGACGACGGCCGCTTGCAGCGAAACTCGATCACCATCTGCTTCATCGTGCGGATGACGAAGCCCAGCGACCGGGCGCGGGCGACCAGCTCGGCGAAGTGATGCGCGGTGACCGGCCGATGGCCTTCGTCGATGCCATGCAGCGCGAACACGGCCCACACGTTGTCCGGCACCAGCTCGAGCGGCGAGTCCTGGTCGAGGGTGTGCACCGCTGAGAAGTCGATCGCGTCCAGCGCGTTCAGCGGCCCCGGCCCGAGCCGCACCGCCTGGTAGAGCGTGTCGAGCCGCGGCGTCACCGGCGCCTCGCGGTGGTAGGGCGTCGCGACGCTGTACGGCCCGTCGTGGATCCGCTTGATGAACTGCAGCGACTCGTCGTACTCGCGCCGCACTGCCTCGGCATGCTCGGGCAGGTACTCCGGCACGCGGTGCGAAACCGAGTGCGAGCCGATGTCATGGCCTGCCCGGCTCAGCGCCTGCCACTCTTCAATCGTCCCATGGTCGCGGCCGACATTCAGCGCGTCCTCGATCGGCACCGTGTTGGGCAGCACCCAGCCGGTGGTGAGGAAGAACGTCGCCTTGTCTTCGCCCAGGATTCGATCGACGGCATGCGCCGACTCGATGAGCCCGTCATCAAACGTGAAAGTCAGAACTTTCATCGGCGTTACCGCGAAGCGGCGCGCGTCACGGCGTGCGGCATCGGCGTGCAGTGCGGAATCACGGCCTGGCCGAGGAAGCCTTCGGGGCCCAGCAGCGTCCACTCGGCGATTTCGGTCGAGCGCGGGTCGATGCGCAGCGACAGCTTCGCGCCGTCGCCTTTCGGGCGGGCCCAGCTGCGAACGAGCTTGAGGGTCTTCGCGTCGAAGCGCTGCAGCGTGATGGCGTCGGGCGTCTGGGTGACTTCGAAGTTGTCGCAGCCGCCGAAGCGCGAGGCATCGAGCCGCAGCGTCGGGCCCTTGCTGAAGTCGAGGTGCAGCGTCGTCGCCACCGTGCCCGGGTGCGGCGCGGGCATCCACCCGTCGGGCGAACGCTGAAGCTGCTCGGAATAGAAGTGCTCGTCTTCCTTCGCGAAGGTCGCAAGCCAGTTGGTCGAAGGCGTCGGCCCCGTCTGCGAGACGTAGCGCGCGATGACGCCGAACTTGAAGAGCGGATCCACCGGCACCCGGTCGGTCGGCAGGTAGGTCGACAGGTTGCCCGGCAGCGGAGGCACCATCAAATCCGGCGCGTACGCCACGGTGCAGTCACCCGGCCAGCAGCGCCCGGCGTGAATCACTCCGCGGTGGACGATGGGCGGAGCGGCATCCAGCAGGTCCACCGCACGCCTGAAGAACGCGTAGGTCGCCGCGTGGTCGGGGTGGTCATCGATGGGGTGCGGCAGGTAGACGTCGCGCGGCTTCAACCGGGCCAGCAGCGCCGCCAGGTCTTCCGACAATGCCTCGGCGGTGAAAGGCGCAGGTGTTCCGGTGCGCGCCGTGTGCTCGTCGGTGTGCGCGAAGCCGTGGCTCGCCGAGGTGGTGTTCGAGAGCCGGCACATGCCGTCGGCGTCCAGCCGTTCGATCGCCAGCAGCGGCTCGGTGCCGAGCATCGCGAGGTAGCCGTCGGGGTAGCCGAGGAAGTGAATGTCGCGCTCGTTCATGCCGAGCGTGGTGAGCGCCTCGACGGTCTCGCTCTCGCGCAGCGGGCCGTTGCGCTCGCAGGTGTAGCCGCCGCTGGTCATCAGAATCACCGCCGCCCGTTTTCCCTCGCCCAGCGTCCGCGCCAACACCCCGGCCGCGAGCAGCACCTCGTCGTCCGGGTGCGGCGCGATAATCAGCACGTCCACGTCTTCCCGCACGGGTGCCACCTGCCGGGGGGCACAAGCAGTCATCAACAGCGCGAGGGCAAGGGCGAGACGCAGGCGACGAAAAGCTTACGATCGCGGGTTCGTCTTCGCCATCCACGCGGCGAAGGCGTGCGCCACCTCTTCGGCGTGCAGCGGTTCCCGCCCGCGGCGGCTGTCGATGGAATAGCTGAACGCACAGCCCCCCTCTTGCGCGCTGAAGGTGGCGAAGCCCGAGACGCCGTCCATGCCCCCTGACGACGTCACCCAGCGCACCTTCATCGCGGCGTCGTCGTAGTTGTAGACGAGGGCGTAGGTGAGGCTGGCTCCGACGCTGTAGCGGACCTCGACGGCGCGCCCCTTCTCATCGGTGCGAACGACCTTCAGCTGCTTCAACCCCGGCAGCCATAGGCGGGTCGACGCGGGGTCGCAGAACTGTCGGTAGGCGTCAGCGGGCGCCACGGGAAGAACCAGGTCGACCTTCATCGAAGGGTTCCGATTGTGGCCCCAGACGCGTCAGGGCGGGGTCACGATTTGATGACGAACCGAGCCAGTCGCGCTCCAAAGGGCTACTTTGACGACCATGGAACTGTTTCTGATTCGACACGCGATTGCCGAAGACGGCGAGGACGACGACGCGCGTCCGCTGACCCCCAAGGGCGTGAAGCGGTTCAAGGACACGGTGCGGGCGCTGGGCCGGCTGGACGTCCGGTTCGACCGCATCCTGCACAGCCCCAAGGTCCGTGCGGTGCAGACGGCCGACCTGCTCGAGCACCTGCTCGACGGCAAAGAGATGCAGCAGACCCCGCTGTTGGCGATTTCTCCGGCACAGGGGCTGCTCGAGTTGTTGGTGGGCGAGAAGGTCGCCGTCGTCGGCCACGAGCCGCACCTGTCGACCCTGCTGGCCTGGCTGGTTGCCGGCGAGGCGACGCTGGGTCCCGCCTTCGAGCTGAAGAAGGGCTCGGTCGCGCGGCTCGAAGGAACTGCCACTCCGTCGGGGATGCGGCTGAAGGCGCTGCTGCCGCCCGCGACGATGCGGCGAATGGACAGGTAGCTTTCGCTACTCTTCGACGAGCTCGCGCGCTTCGCGGGTGAAGCCTTCGGGCGCGGCGGGAACGAAGCTGTCGGCGGAGAGCGCGGGGTTGAGCCCAATGTGGTGCAGCGACGTGCCGACCACGCGGACGCCGTCGAGGAACTCGCCCAGGTCCTGGGGCACGCAGAGCTTCAGCGCCGCGTCGCAGTGCTCGAACTCCATCTTCAAGGTGGTGCGCCCAGACGGCGACACGGTGCGCTTCTCGAGGAAATCACCGCCCGGCCAACGCAGCCGGTAGGTGACGGTCACGCCTTCGCCGGGAGACATCGAGAGCTCGACGGCGTTCCTTCCTGTCTTCTGCGCCGTCACGCCCTTCATCGGCATCAGGGGCGTGCGAAACCCCTCGGGGACGAAGGGCGCGAAGGTCGTGTGCAGCAGCAGCGACGCTTTCGGCGGCGGCAGCTTCAGCGCAAAGGCGGTGAAGGTCTTCTTCCCGGCCGACACCTCGTACAGCGTCGTCCCGTCGAAGGTGCGTTCGACCATCGCGAGCACCGCGCGCATCTTGTTGGGCGAACGGAAATAGAACGAATGGTTCACCGTCTCGCCGCTGGGCAGGGCGGTGGACGTGGCGTCGAACTGAAAGCTGTCGAGCCGGGCGTCGCGGTCTGTGAGCGCTTGCCGCACCTGGGCCAACAGCTCGGGACCCGTGGGCTCCTTCGCGCAGCCGCACAACACCAGCGCGGCGAGGAGGGCCGGGCGCAGGGGGCTACTTGACCGCGATGCCGACGGCGGACGCCGAGGGGAAGCCGATGAGGGTGCCGGTGAGCGCGAACACGCCGTGTCGCGGAGTCGTCGACGCGCTCAGCAAGATGACCTTCGACGCGCCCAGCTGCTTGGCCTGCGCGACGAGCACCTTATTCACCACGTCGTCGAGGCTCGCCGGGACGATGTCGATGATGTGGAAGATGGCGGTGAGGCCGACCACGTCTGCCTGCATCAGGTACTTCGCCTCGCCGCCCTGGTTCGCGAAGTCACCGGGCGAGACGCTGATGTATTCGAAAGAGGTGCAGCCACCGAGAAAGAGCGCAGCCACCAGAGGAAGAAGTGCGTTCTTCATGTGCGCGGACCATATGAACACGCGCTTCGATGTCAAACTTTGGTCTAACCCTCGCGAGACGACGGTGAAGCGGCTCTGGCTCCATGCAGGTTTGTTCGCGCTGACCGTGGTGACGACCTTCGGGTCGTACTACGTGCAGTTCAGCGGCGGTGCGGGCTCGGGGGCGGATCAGCTGATCGACTCGGGGCTCTTCTCGTTCTGCGCGTTGCTCATTCTCGGCGCGCACGAGATGGGGCACTTCCTGATGGCGCGCCACCACGACGTCGACTCGAGCCTGCCGTACTTCATTCCGATTCCGCTCGGCTTCGGCACGATGGGGGCGGTGATTCGCCTCAAGGGCCGCATCCCCCACCGCAACGCATTGGTCGACATCGGAGCGGCCGGCCCGCTCGCCGGCCTGCTGGTCGCCATCCCGCTGCTGGTTGTCGGCATCAAGCTGTGCAGGGTGGGCGACGCGCCGCTGCTGCCTCCGTTTTTTCCCGGCAACCTCTCGCTCATCTCGGTCGTGCCGCGGCTGATTGACTTCATCCGCCACGGCGCCGAGACGGCCGACGGTCCTTCGGTGCAGTACTTCGGGCACAACGCACTGACGTGGGGTCTGCAGAACGCGCTGCTGGGCCCGCTGCCTGCCGGCAAAGACCTCTACGTCCACCCCGTCTACATGGCGGCGTGGTTCGGAATGGTGGTGACGATGCTGAACCTGATGCCGATCGGCCAGCTCGATGCGGGGCACCTGACCTTCGCGTGGTTCGGCCCGCGGGCGCAGACCATCGGCAAGGTGATGAGCCTGGTGCTGGTGGGCTTCGTGGTGGGCTTCAGCGTGTCGTGGGTGCTGTGGCTGTTGCTGACGCGGAAGCTCGTCGGCTACGGCCACCCCGAGGTAGAAGCGCCCGAGCTCCCTTTGAGCACGGGACGAAAGGTGGTGTGTGCCGTGTGCTTCGTGATGTTCGCGTTGACCGTGATGCCGGTGGTGATCAGCCTGTGAAGTTTCTCTGCCCGAAGTGCGAACGCCTGGTCGAGCTGCGCGACTTCCAGGTCGAAGGCGCGACGCTGGTGCTCACCTGCCCGGCCTGCGGCAACGCGGCGAAAGTGCCCAACGCTGCGGCCGCGGTCGAGCGCCCGCCGCTGCAGCTGGCCTCGATTTCCGGCGCGTCGAACGTCGTCACGCTGCGCTCGGCCGGCACCGACGCCATCACCGCTGCCGCCGACGCCGCCAACCGCGGAGCCTTCGAAGTTCCTGCCGGCCGTTGCCCGAAGTGCGTCGCGCTGCGCCAGCCGAGCGCGGTCAGCTGCTTCCAGTGCGGCCTCACCTTTGCGCAGTTCGACCCGACGCAGGTCGCGGTGCCGCCGTGGCTGCAGCAGGCGTGGGTTTCCCTGCTGGGCGACTGGGGCAACGAGACGCTGCACACCGAGCTTCGGCAGCGCGCGATGAACGAGCTCGAGCTCGCTGCGGTGGGCCGCCTCTACCGCCTGCGCCTCGCATCGAACCCAGAAGACCCGTTTGCGCTTCGCGGCCGCGACGAAGTGCTGCGAATGGCGGTGGTCCCCTCGGCGCTTCTAGCGAACGAAAAGAGCGTCCTCACCGAGAAGGTCAGCCCGCGGTGGAAGATTGCCATCGTTGGCTTCAGCCTGCTCTTCGCGCTCGCGGTGCTCGGCTTCATGGCGCGCGCGATGTTGTCGACGGAGTGAAGTCCCGCCCCCAGCTCGACGTCGAAGGCCTGCTCGGCACGCGAGGCGCGTTGTCGGCGGCGATGCCCGGCTTCGAGCTGCGGCCGCCGCAATTGAAGCTCGCGCGCGCGGTGGAAGAGGCGCTGCGCCACGGCACGCACCTGGTCGCCGAGGCGGGCACGGGCACGGGCAAGACACTGGCGTACCTGGTGCCGTCGGCGCTGTCGGGGAAGAAGGTCATCATCTCGACGGCGACGCGAAACCTGCAGGACCAGATTTTCTTCAAAGACATCCCGCTGCTTCGCGACGAAGTGGGGCTCGAGTTCGACGCGGCGCTGTTGAAGGGCCGGGCGAACTACCTCTGCGCGCACCGCTTCGAGTGGTTCGAGCGCGCGCCGATGTTCGCGTCACCTGATGACGCCACGCACTTCACGGCGCTGCGGAAGTGGGCGATGACGACCGAGACCGGAGACCGCGCCGAGTCGGCGCTGCCGGACGACTGGCCCAGCTGGACGCAGCTGTCGACGACGTCGGACAACTGCCTGGGCGGCAAGTGCGACTTGTACGAACGGTGCTTCGTCACGAAGGCGCGCCGCACGGCAGAAGCGTCGCAGCTGATTGTGGTGAACCACGCGCTCTTCTTTGCCGACTTGTCGCTGCGGATTCGTGGGGCGGAAGACGGCCTGCGTGTGCTGCCGAAGTACGACGCGGTCATCTTCGACGAGGCGCACGCACTGGAAGACGTGGCGACGGAGCACTTCGGGGTGGGGGTGAGCAGCGGCGCGCTGCTCTCGCTGGGCAGCGACGCGATTCGGCAGAAGGGCCCCGCCAGCGCGATGGGGCTGAAGCTGCGAGACCTGGCCTTCGCGTTTTTTCGCGACGTGCAGCACACGCTCTCGATGCAGGGCGATGGCGACGCGCGGATGGACGCAGAAAAAATCGCTCCCCTCCGGGTGAAGGTGAAGCCGCTGCTGCAGGCGCTGGGTGCGTTGGCGGCGATGACGTCGGACCACGAGGGCGAGCTGGCGGCGCTGAACCGGCGGTCGCGCGAGACCGTGGCGAACCTCGACTTCCTGCTGCGCGCGGACGACCCGACCTGCGTCTACTGGGCGACGCACAAGGGAAAGGGCACGGCGCTCAAAGGGGCGCCCATCGACATCGGCGACACGCTGGCGAAGAAGCTCTACAGCGCGGTCGACACGGTGGTCTTCACCTCGGCGACGCTCTGCGCTCCCGCACCGAACGGGCGCGAGGTGTCCTTCGACTTCGCGGCCGAGCGGTTTGGTTTGAAGCATCGCGAGTGGTCGGCGCTGCGGGTCGACTCGCCCTTCGACTGGCCGTCGCAGGCCGCGCTGTACCTGCCGCCGAACCTGCCCGAGCCTGCTGCGCCCGGGTTTCAGGACGCGGCCGAAGTGGAAATCGAGCGGCTGCTCGAGCTGACAGGTGGGCGCGCCTTCGTCCTCTTCACCAGCCTTCGCGCGATGGAGGCGATGCACGCGCGGCTGGCGCCGAAGCTTCCGGGGCAGGTGTTGCTGCAGGGCCAGCGGCCGAGGCGCGCGCTGCTCGAGGCGTTCACCGCGCAGCCGAGCGTGCTCTTCGCGTCGCAGAGCTTCTGGGAAGGGGTCGACGTGCCGGGCGACGCGCTGTCGCTGGTCATCATCGACAAGCTGCCCTTCGCTCCGCCCAATGAGCCGCTGACCGCGGCGCGCATCGAAGCCGTGAAGGCCCGGGGCCAGGAGCCTTTCGACGCGTTCCAGGTTCCGCAGGCGGCGCTGGCGCTGCGGCAGGGGTTTGGGCGGTTGATTCGCACCCGGACAGACCGGGGAATCGTGGCGCTGCTCGACGTTCGGGTCACCAGGAAGCGGTACGGCAAGGCGCTGCTGGACGCGCTGCCCCCGGCGACGCGCTTCGGTTCCTTTGACGGGGTGGCGCAGTGGTATCGGCAGGGGCGGTGAGTGTAGAAACCCGCCCATGCCAAGAATCGCTAAAGCAGACGTGAACCGGGCGCTGGAGCAGGCCGCAAAGACCATCATCCAGGCGGGCGGGTCAGACGGCCGCATCAGCCGCGCGGAAATCAAAGCGCGCCTTCCCGAGCTCAAGGGCCCCGAGAAGAAGCTGGTCGACATGTTCTTCCGCTTCATCGACCACAAAGACTTCAAGCTCGGCGCGACGGTGACGCCGGCGGACGTGAAGAAGGCGGTCGCGTACGCGAAAGAGCACATGATTGCGAAGTACGACCTCAACAACGACGGCCTCTCGAAGGCTGAAATCGCGAAGATGTCGCTGACGGGCAAGCTGGCGGTCGACCTCGCGAAGGCGCTGAAGAGCGCTCCGACGACTCCGACTGAGTCGGTGGTGAAGCAGTTCGGCACCTTCGGCGATCTGCTGGATGGGGTGACGACCGAGAAGAACACCAAGTACCTGCGCCCCGACCAGGTGCCGGCGGCGCTGAAGCAGCTGCTGCTCGACGCGACCCACCAGTCTTCCTACACGGACGCGGTGACGCTGAAGGACGCGTTCGAGGCCGTCGACCAGGGCGAGTTTGTGGTGCGGAACCTGAAGAACCCGGCCACGGGCGAGAAGCTGATTTCGGTCGACTACGGCGCCGGCGACAACACCTATGGCGCGATTTTCACGCCCAGCGGCAAGCTGCTCGCGGCGATTCACGACGGCGACCTCGAGCAGAAGTAGTCACCGCAGGGCAGGTGGCCTCACGCCTGGCTGGGTGAAGCGCACCTCTTGAAAGCCGAGCGCGAGAATCAGCGCGCTCAACGACTTCTCTGCCGACGCGCGTGCTCTCGCTTTGAGCCGCGCGTCGTTTTGCATCGAGTGGGCGAACTCACCCTGGGCCTTCTCGAGCAGCGCGGTGGTCTGTGCGGAGTCGAGGTTCGAGACGAGCACCTCTGTCTGTGCGGGCGCGAGCTCGATCGCGACCTCCGGCTCGGGCAGGTTCAGCTCGACGCGCTGGCCGATGACGACGACATCAGCGGGCGTGAGGCGCGAGAGGTCGATGGTGTAGTGCGCTTCAGCGGCGACGAGCGCGGTGCCGGAAGGCGGGTCGACGGCGTACTTCGCCCACTGGACGAGCGAGCGGGTGAGGGTCGCCTCGTCTTTGGGGCCGGGCTGGAGCGAGACCTTGCGGGTGACCGTGACATCAAGCACCTGGAGCCGGTTGACGGCCCGGAGGCGCTCGACGACGGTGGGAGAAGGCGGCGACGGGTGAAGGCCAGCCCTGAGAAAATACCCGGCGGCGATCAGGACGACTGCTGCCGCCACCGCCAGGAATCCGCGCATTGCGGAAGACTGCTCTAAAGCTCGCGGCTCATCAGCAGGCGCAGCTTGCCGCTCTTCTTGCTGACGACGGTGGCGACCGTGGTGAAGCCGGCCTTGCGGTAGAACGAGACGGCGGGCGCGTTGGCCGGGTCGACGCGGAGCGCCAGCGTCTTGCGGTTCATGTCGCGCGCGACTTCGAGCGAGCGGTTGAGCAGTTGGGTGCCGACGCCGCGCTTCTGTAGCGAGGGAGTGACGACGATGTTGCGCATGTACGCGGCGCCGGGAACCGGGCCGTCGCGCTCGATGGTCACGTAGCCGACCATGCTGCCGTTGAACTTGCCGACCTGAATGAAGGGGCGGAGTTTGGTGAGGGCCTCGAGGCTCTCGGCCGACTTTTCGTTGCGCTCTTTCCACGGAACGCTGCCCGAGCGCATGTCGGCCAGCTGCCCCATGTCTTCGTCTGTCGGGGTCGCGAACTTCACCTGCCCGGTCAAGTCGTTCGGAAGCTGCGTGCCATCGAGCGGGGGAATCGTCTGTTTGCTGCTGTCGACCTGGTTCGTCGTCGTCATGCAACCTCCTTTTGAGGTGTGTGGCGGCGGCCTAAAACGGTTGCGTGCTGATCCTAACCGTTAATGAACAACCCCACACGGGATCCTTCTTCCCTCTTTTCGCGGCCTACCTTTCCGTTCACCGCCCGCAGATTTGCCGAACTTCCTCCTTTCCGGCCTGCCGTCCCGAGGTGCAAATTCCGCTACCGTGCAACTGAACCACGCCCAGCGCGAATTGACGGTGAAGATCGTCTATTACGGCCCCGGCCTATCGGGGAAGACGACCAACCTTCAGATGATTCACCAGCGCACGTTGTCTGACGTGCGAGGGCGGCTGCTGACGGTCGAGACGCACGACGACCGCACCCTGTTCTTCGACTTGCTGCCGGTGTTCTTCAGCACGGCGGCGGGCTTCAAGGTGAAGGTGAAGCTGTTCACGGTGCCAGGGCAGGTGATTCACAACGCGACGCGCCGGGTGGTGTTGCAGGGCGCCGACGCGGTGGCCTTCATTGCGGACAGCCGGCGCGCGGCGGCGCAGGACAACAACTCGTACTGGAAGAACTTGCAGGAAAACATGCGCGAGAACGCGCTGGACCCTGCGCAGGTGCCGGTGGTGATTCAGTTCAACAAGCGCGACCTGCCAGACAGCAAGACCGAGCAGGAAATCGAAGACACGAAGAAGAAGGGCAAGGAAGTCGTCATCGGCGCGGTGGCGATTCGGGGCGAAGGCGTGCTCGAGACGCTTCACGCGGTGCTGCAGCAGGCGTGGCGGGCGTTGGACTCGCGCGCTTCGCTGCAGAAGAACATTGGACTGTCTGAGAAGGAGTTCCTGACCCAGGTGTTCGCGAACATCGACACGAGTGGCACGGCGCTCGAGAAAGAGTTCCCCCCGCGCAAGGTGGGGAAGGCGTGAGCACTGCGCCTCGCGATTCGGTTCTTCAGCAGAGGCTGAGCCTCTCGGAAATGCTCGACGTGTCGAGCTTCCAGGAAGTGGTGCGCGGCTTCGTCGAGCTCTACCGCATCGGCATCAAGGTGTTCGACGAGAAGGGCGCGAAGCTGGCCGACATCAAGATCGGCAACGGCGACTTCTGCGGCTACGTCTTCAGCTTTCCCGACGGGCGGCAGCGGTGCACGCGGTGGGTGCAGCGGGTGAAAGACGGCCCGGTGTCGGTGACGGCGGGCGCGCGGTTGCCGATTCTCGATGACGAGGTGGCGCCGAAGGGGCTGATCACCGCTCCGTGTTTCACCGGGCTGCGGTACCTCATTCTGCCGATTCTCTTCGAGGGCGACACGCTGGGGCGGATCATCTTCGGGCCGTTTCTTCCCGAAGAGATGAAGGGGTTCCCCGACACGCTGACGGACATCCAGGGCTTCGACGTCGGCAGCGCGCAGACGCTGGTCGAGAAGGTTCGCCGCGCACCCGAGAGCACGGTGGCGCGCGTGATGAGCCACTTCGCGCAGGTGTTCGAGACGCTGCTGCTCGCCGGGCAGAAGATGTACCTGACGTCGCAGCTGCACATCGAAGCGACGCTCTTGCAGAACAAAGAGCTCGAAGAACGGAACACGAAGCTTTCCGAGATGAACACGAGGCTGAAGGAGCTCGACCGCTTGAAGTCGAGCTTCCTCGCGACGGTGAGCCACGAGCTGCGCACGCCGCTGACGAGCATCATCGGGTACAGCGAGATGTTGGCCGAAGGGCTCGCTGGGCCGATGAACCAGGAGCAGGTCGACTACGTCCGCACCATCATGGACAAGGGCGAGACGCTGCTGAAGCTGATCAGCTCGATCCTCGACATCTCGCAGATTGAAGCGGGCAAGGTGCGGCTGACGTTCGAGCCGATCGACGTGCAGGAAGTCATCTCGTCGAGCATCTCGTCGCTGAAGCCGCAGGCGACGAAGAAGGGCGTGGTGCTCGAGACGAAGGTGCCGGCGAAGGCCGAGCGCGTGGTGGCCGACCGTGACCGCCTGAGGCAGGTGGTGGTGAACCTGCTGGCGAACGCGGTGAAGTTCACGCCCAAGGGCGGCAAGGTGTCGGCGACGCTGTCGATGGTCGAGCCACAGGCCGAGCTGAACAACGCGGACGGCTACCGAATCATCGTCGAGGACTCGGGCGTCGGAATCCCGAAGGACCAGTTCGACCGCATCTTCCAGAGCTTCTACCAGGTCGATTCCAGCAGCACGCGCGAGTACGGCGGCGCGGGGCTCGGGCTCGCCATCGTGAAGAGCTTCGTCGAGGGCCACGGCGGCGTGGTGCGCGTCACCAGCGAGCTCAACAAGGGCAGCCGGTTCACCGCGATTCTTCCGCTGATGCCGCCGACGCTGATGGCGAACGTGTCTCCGCCCCAGCTGCCCGTCGTCGAAGAAGCGTCCGACCGGTTCTGAGACGGCTCTCTCTTCGGCCCTTCCTGGCGCCGATCGCTCGCCTGCGGGTCCTGTTTTCTTGGGGCCGATCGCTCGCCTGCGGGTCCCATGCGGGACCCGCGGAAGACGGCTCTCTCTTCGGCCCTACGGCTTGAGCTCGACCACAAACGCCGTCCACCGGCTGGCGCCCAGGGACGAGGCTCGGCGGGACGTCAGCTGGGTCGGCGAAGCAAACGTGAAGGTGGCCGAGACATCGCCGAGGTAGTCGGTGGTGTTGGTGGTGCCCTGGTGCGTGCCTTCCCCCAGCGCCTGGCCCGTCGACGCCTGGCTGCCCGAGAAGACGAGCGTGCGCGTGCGATCCACGGCGGCAACCGTCGAGGTCGACATCGTGGTGCCCACACCCATCGTCACGTTCACCTGCTGCACCGAGGCGGTGTTGCGGAAATCGACCTTGTCGTAGCTGAGCGGGCCCAGCACGGACGCGGTGCAGAACGCGGTGGTGCTGCCGTTCGCGCGCGAGAAGTCGAGGCTGGTTCCCTGCAGCGAGGCGCGCACCGTGCGGTCGCAGATGCCGGGCGAGTTGGTGGCGCCGCGCCACTGCGCGAAGAGCACGCCCGACTGCGGCGCCGGGGCTTCGACCAGGCTCAACGCGCTGTCAGCGGCGGAAATGCTGACCGTGCCGTGGGTGACGACGATGTTCGGCAGCGTCACCACCTGCGCGAGCAGCGACTGCGGGCCGCCGCACGTGCCGCCGAAGTCGAAGTCGACCGCCGTGCCTGCGTCGTTGAGCCGGCCGACGTCGAAGTCGCTGTCGTCGATGACGTTGCCGTTGTTCTGGTTCGCGCTGAGCACGAAGGTCGAGCCCGCGGGCGCCGCAGGGACGAGCGGCATCGACAGCCCGCCGTCGCAGTACGTCTCGACCTTGCGCACTGTCGCTCCCTTCACCTCGGCGACCTGGAAGGAGACCACGGCGTCGCCGTCGCTCTGGCCGCGGCGGCACTGCAGCGTGCCGGTGCCCGTCAGCTCGCAGAGCAGCGCCAGCGCGCCCGCGACGTTGCTGCCCGACGAGACCTGGAAGACGACGAACGAATCGGACAGCAGCAACACTGGCGGCAGGAAGGTGCAGGTCGCGCTGAGGCTCCCGTCTGCCAGCGTGCACTGCCCGGTGCGGACCATCGGCAACACTGTGTGGGTGCGCGAGCCGGGGCTCAGCCCCATCGCCGCGGCGTTGATGGTGTAGGCGGCGCCGGTCTCGCTCTGGCCGCGGAAGGCGGCGCGGCTCGCGCCGAACGGAATGGTCGCCTGGGTGATGGGGGCCGAGCAGTTGGCGTCGGAGAAGAACGAAAGGCCCGCCGGCATCGAGGTGAGGCCGATGTTCACCGGGGCATTCGCAGCCGCGCCCGCGTCGGTGCTGTCGCGAAGCTCGACCTCAATGGGCCCCGAGCAGTCACCCGCCCGCACCGTCTGGGGGACGCCGCGGAAGGCGACGGCGCTCGGCATCGGAAACACGGTGGTCGCCAGCTGCGTGGCCTGCCCAAAATCGACGGTCGAGAAAGAGAGCCTGAAGGCGCCCGCGTCGAGCGCGAGGAAGGAAAAGCTGCCGCTCGAGCTGCCCGGCTGCACCGTCAATGTGCCCGCGTCGCTGCAGCCGGGTCCGCGGAACAGAGAGAGGCCGCCCAGAGGGTCTGCTGCGAAGGTGACCGATGCTGGCGAGGTGACCTCTGCGTTGCGGAGCTCGAAGGTCACCGGCATCGAGCAGCTGCCGACGGTGACGGTCTGCGGCGCCGAAGTGAGGACCAGCGCTGGCGGGCCCGCGTCCTGGCCCATGCCGCCGCCCG
>Ga0105048_10005418_pt1 | contig 20635 bp, 17 predicted proteins | sample MAT05_FD_78382 | JGI IMG/M metagenome (GOLD analysis project Ga0105048, IMG submission 78382) | Freshwater microbial communities from Lake Fryxell liftoff mats and glacier meltwater in Antarctica - MAT-05 | ecosystem: Environmental > Aquatic > Freshwater > Ice > Liftoff microbial mat | place...
AACGCAGGTCAAGCGCGGCAACGCGGGTGATGGCGCCGCCGCGTCGACGCCCGTTTCGCACCTACGCGGTTCACGCGCAGCAACGCCGGTGGCTGACCACCCGCGCGAACGCGCAGCACCCGCGTCCCGCCCCGCGTCCTGTCCCGCGCGGGACGCCCGCGCCTAGGCTCACACCATCGTCAGCAGCATCCCCGGATCCGAGAGGATCGTGCCGATGTCGGCGAGGAACCGGGATGCCTCGGCGCCGTCGACGAGCCTGTGGTCGAACGACAGGCTCAGTGTGCAGACCTGACGCAGCGCCACCTCTCCGCGGTGCTCCCACGGCGTGCGCCGCACCGCGCCGACGGCGAGAATGGCCGCCTCTCCCGGGTTCAGGATCGGGGTGCCGGCGTCGATGCCGAACACGCCGATGTTCGTGATCGACAGGGTGCCGCCGGTGAGTGCGTCCTGTCCGGTGCGTCCGGCCTTCGCGGTGTCGACCAGTTCCACCAGCGCCTCGGCGAGCGCGACGAGGTCGAGGGATTCGGCATCCTTCATGTTGGGCACCATGAGCCCCCGCGGTGTCGCCGCCGCGATGCCGAGGTTGACGTAGCCGAAGCGAACGATCTCCTGAGCCTGCTCGTCCCAGTGCGCATTCACCGCCGGATTGCGCCCGACCGCTACGCACAGCGCCTTCGCGACGATCGTGAGCATCGTGAGCCGACGGCCGGCGAAGGCGCGACTCGCGCGCAGCCGCTCGAGCAGCTCGACCGACGGCGTGACGTCGATCGTGAGGAACTCGGTCGCGTGCGGTGCCGTGAATGCACTGCGAACCATCGCCTCCGCCGTGAGCTTGCGCACCCCATGGATCGGTGTGCGCGTCTCGCGCGCGGTCGTCCCAGCTGGCACAGGCGCGGCCTGCTCCGCATCCGGCCCGGCATGATTCGCGGATGCCTGGAGCACGTCCTCGCGGGTGATGAGGCCGTCCTCTCCTGTGCCCTGAAGCGTGGTCAGATCGACGCCGAGATCGTTGGCGAGTTTGCGGACGGGCGGCGTCGAGCGCCGGGGCGCGGGGGTCGAGGCGCCGGGCTCAGACTCCGGTCGGGGCACGAGCGACGCGACGGCGGCATCCGCAGTCGCATTGGCATCCGCATTCGCGTTCGCATTCGCAGCAGCAGTCGCATCGGCAGTCGGATTGGCAGTGACAGTCGCAACGGCCACCGCCGTGCCGCTCGCCGGACCGGCGTGGTGCGCGAGCGAGGGCCGTGCCTTGCGCTGCGGACGCGCCCCACTCTCGACCGGCGGACCGTATCCCACCAGCACTGGCTCACGCTTGACGCCCGCGGGCGCGGCAGGAGCCTCAGCACCACCACCACCGGCATCAGTGTCCGCCACCCCACCGGCATCCGCCACCTCGAAGTCCACGATCGGCGCACCGACCCGCACCGTCGCGCCAGGGTCGACGTAGAGGCGGCCGATCTCGCCCGCGAATGGCGACGGAAGCTCGACGAGCGCCTTCGCCGTCTCCACCTCGGCGATGATCTGGTTGAGCTCGACGGAGTCGCCGACATCGACGCGCCACGCGACGAGCTCCGATTCGGTGAGGCCCTCGCCGAGATCCGGCAGGGCGAATGTCTTGACGGTCATCTACTCGGTCCATCCGGTCAGCGAGTTCGGGCGCCCGAGCACCCGGTCGACGGCATCGAGCATGCGGTCGAGGCCGGGCAGGAAGTGCTCCTCGAGCGACCCGGGCGGGTAGGGCACATCGAAGCCAGTGACGCGGGCCGGGGCGGCCTCGAGCCAGTTGAAGCAGCGCTCGGTCACGCCCGCGGCGATCTCCGCACCGAGACCGCCCGACAGCTGGGCCTCGTGGCTCACCACGAGCCGCCCGGTTTTGCGCACGGACGCCTCCACGGTGGGGAAGTCGATCGGGGCGAGCGAGCGCAGGTCGATGACCTCGACCGAGACGCCGTCGGATGCTGCGGCAGAAGCGGCGTCCAGCGCCGTCGCGACCAGCGGCCCGTAGGTGACGAGCGTGACGTCGGTGCCGTCCCGCACGACTCGAGCGCTCTCGAGCGGGATGGCGTCGGTGATCTCCTCGGTCACCTCGCCCCTGGTCCAGTAGCGGCGCTTCGGCTCGAAGAACAGCACCGGGTCGTCACACGCGATCGCCTGACGGATGAGCACGTGCGCCTCCTGCGGCGTCGAGCAGGTAACAACGCGCAGGCCGGCGGTGTGCGCGAAATAGGCCTCGGGTGACTCGGAGTGGTGCTCGACGGCGCCGATTCCGCCTCCGTAGGGAACCCGGATGGTAATCGGCATGCTCACCGCTCCCCCGGTGCGGTAGCGAAGCTTCGCGAGTTGGGCGACGATCTGGTCGAAGCCGGGATAGATGAAGCCGTCGAACTGGATCTCCACCACGGGCCGGAACCCGCGGAACGCCAGTCCGATCGCGGTGCCGATGATCGCCGACTCCGCGAGCGGCATGTCCATCACGCGGTCGGCGCCGAACTCCTTCTGTAGTCCGTCGGTGACGCGGAAGACACCGCCGAGCGCGCCGATGTCCTCGCCCATCAGGAGCACGCGATTGTCGTCGGCGAGGGCGTGGCGCAGCCCGGAGGTGATCGCCTTGGCGAGGGTGAGCTGGGATGTCGCGACGCTCATTCCGCACCTCCGTCGAACATGGCGAGGTAGGCGGCGTACTGGCTGCGCTGCCGGTCAAGACCACGGTGCGGCGTCGCATACACGTTGTCGAAGAGGGTGAGCGGATCGGGTGCCCTGAGGGCGAGGCATCCGGCCCGCAACTCCCTGGCTACATCGTCGGCGCGCGCCTTCACCCGCGCGGTGAACTCGTCGGTCAGCAGCCCCTTCGAGTCGAGCAGCGCACCGAGGCGGCTGATCGGGTCTTTCGCGGCCCACTCCTCGAGTTCGTCGCGATCGCGGTAACGGGTGGGATCGTCGGATGTCGTGTGCGGGCCCATGCGGTAGGTGACGGCCTCGATGAACGTTGGTCCGTCGCCGTTCCGGGCGCGGTCGAGGGCGACCCTCATCGCGGCCATCACGGCGAGCACGTCGTTGCCGTCGACCCGCAGGCTCGGGATGCCGAAGCCGGGCGCTCGCTCGGAGATGTGGCGTGTCGCCTGCAGGGTGACCGGCTCGGAGATCGCCCACTGGTTGTTCTGGCAGAAGAAGACGACGGGGGCCTTGAATGTTGCTGCGAACACCATCGCCTCGTTGACGTCACCCTGGCTCGTGGCCCCATCGCCGAAGTAGGCGACGGCGACGGAGTCGACGCCGTCCTTCGCGCAGCCGAGCGCGTAGCCGGTCGCGTGAAGGGTCTGGGCGCCGATCACGACGGCGGGGACGGCCATGCCGACGTCGTACGGGTTCCAGCCCCCGTGTGAGGTTCCGCGCCACACGCGAAGGAGATCGGTGATCTTGACGCCGCGGCAGTATGCGACCGCGTTCTCGCGATAGCTCGTGAAGACGAAGTCGTCCGAACGAAGCGCCCGGGCTGAGCCGATCTGGGCGGCCTCCTGACCGAGCAGCGGCGGCCACAGTCCGAGCTCGCCCTGGCGTTGCAGGGCAGTCGCCTCGGTGTCGATGCGGCGCACAACGACGAGGTCCTCGTAGAGGGAGGCGAGCTGTTCGTCGGTGACATCGGCGACCCACGGGTCGAAGCCCGGGCTCGGAATCCGCTCCCCGGCGGGTGTCACGAGCTGAACGAAATCTTCCTGGCCGAGAAATTCGGCTTCCCGGGGATCATGCCCGGCCATCGTTGAACGCATTCGTATGCCTTCCGTTGCGATCCCGGCGGGTAAGCCAGAACCACTTTCAGAGAGACGATTCGCCCGGTGGGGCGTGGCGTCTCGGTCGCGGCATCGTTGCCGTACCTACCCTGAGATTACGCATCCTTTCGGCACCTCACAACTGGGAGCGCCGCGAATGCACCCTCCGGCGTGCCGCTCGCCGACGCCGTCGCCGGCCGACGGCTCATACACTGGGCCGGTGCCCGCCCCGCCGCCGTCTGCCCCGTCTCCGCGACCGGTGGTGCTCGGTTCGCTCCGGACGGAGGTCGAACGCGACCGGAACACGCCCGGACTTCTGGGGAGCTGGGGCGAGTCGACGGTGATCGAGGAGGACTCGGCCGTGCCTGTTCTCGAGCGGGCCGCGTTCGAAAAGCTGCACGAGTGGGCCGGCGTCTCCGCGGAGTGGCCGCGGGGCCACGCCGGGCTCGTGCACGTCTACGGCTACCTGACCTCCGCCGTCGGCACGCGCTTCGGGCTGAAGAGCGATCGGTGGCTCGGCGGCGGCGTCGCGCGGGCGCTGGATCGGCCGGAGCGGGAGTTCCTGCCTGGCATCATCGGCGGCACCACGATGCTCTCCCGGGTGACCCAGGCCCTGCTGCCCGTCCTTACGAATACGGAGGCTGCGGGATGTATCGAGGCCTGTGTCGACGACCTCATCGGGGACTCGCCGGAGGATGCGATGCGCACCGCGCTGGTCCGCGGGAGCGGCGGCGACCGCGCGATCGTCTACGGTCGCGTGCACGGCGAGGAGGTGCGCCTGGTCACCGCGTTTTCGCTCGCACCGGCATCCGTCGACGCGGTGGTCGAAGAGATCCTGGCCGGGCCGCCGCGCCTGCGCTACAACGCCGTGCTGCCGGGCCTCCCCGAGCGCTCCGCTCTGCACACACAGCGGGTGATCGTGCCCCACGGCTGGCCGTAGAGTCGCTCAGCGCCTCGCGTACCGGTCGACGAAGGCCGCTATCAGGCGGGTGGGCTGGCTGATGGTGACCTGCTCGACCGCGGTGATCAGTTCATCCATCGCATCCGGTTCGAAGTATCCGTGGTGGCGATAGACGCGGATGCGGGTGGTGATGCCGGCAACCGTGAGTTCGGGGTGGAACTGGGTCGCGTAGACATTGCTGCCGATGCGGAAAGCCTGCACCGGGCAGCTCGCGCCGGAGGCCAGCAGCACCGCTCCCGACGGCAGCACCGCGCATGCCTCCTTGTGGCCGACAAAGGCGTCGAAGCTCTCGTCGAGGGTTCCGAACAGCGGATCGGCGAGCCCATCCGGTGTGAGGCTGATCAGGGTCGGACCGACCGGCTCCGCCCACGTGTCGTCGATGACGCCATGCTGGTGGGTGCCGAGCAGCCCGATGCCATAGCAGGCTCCGAGGAAGGGGATGTCGCGCGCGACGACGACGTCGAGCAGGGCACCGAGCTCGCGTTCCACCCTGATCTGGGTCTCGCTCTTCCTTTCGACTGGGTCGCTGGCGTTGAAGGGGCTGCCGCCCACGATGAATCCGGAATAATCGTCGGGATCGATCGCGGGCAGCGGCTCCGACTCGAGTCGGAAACGCACGAGTTCGTTCGGGCTCAGCCCGCCCGCCTCGCGGAACGCCTCGTACTCACCGTCGGCGGCCTCGTCCTCGGCGCGCGTGGCGAGGAGCACGAATGGCTTCATTCCCTCATGCTTTCATGCTTTCGTCATTCAGGAGTTCTGGCCGCCGGTGGCGCGTGTGGCTGCCACAACTGCCGGAAACTCGGGGCTCTCCGATCAGCCGACCGGCTTGGACCCACCCCTTCTCCTGAATAGTGAAAGAAAGAGTCAGATCGAGCGCACCCGGGCGGCGTGTTCGCCGTGCTCGAGCTCAGCGAGGCCCAGTCGCTCAAGGACGGGCGGCAGGTACACCCCGAACTGGCCCCTCTGGCCGACGCGCAGCCCGAACCAGCCGCCGGCCGGGGTGGCGAGTGTCCTCGGGTCGAGCCTGGTTCCCATTGTCATGGCCGGTACGGTCGCAGCGCTGTGCTGCGGGCACCACGGGCCACAGGGCACGAAAAAGCCCGCCGTCACTGTCGTTCCGGCGGGCTTCTCGTTACTTCAGGATGTTCAGACCTCGGCGTCGACCGCTTCGGTGGAGGCCGGAGCATCTGCGGCGTCGTCCATCACCGGGGCGAGCGACAGCTTTCCGCGGTCGTCGGTCTTGGTGATCTCGACCTGGATCTTCTGGCCGACGGAGAGCACGTCTTCGACGTTCTCCACGCGCTTGCCACCGGCGAGCTTGCGCACCTCGGAGATGTGCAGAAGCCCATCCTTGCCCGGGGTGAGCGACACGAACGCGCCGAACGTGGCGATCTTGACTACGGTTCCGAGGAACCGCTCGCCGACCTCCGGGTTCAGCGGGTTCGCGATCGCGTTGACCGCGGCACGCGCCGCCTCGGCCGAAGGACCATCGACGGCACCGATGTACACGGTTCCGTCGTCCTCGATCGAGATGTCCGCTCCAGTGTCGTCCTGGATCTGGTTGATCGTCTTGCCCTTCGGCCCGATGAGCTCGCCGATCTTGTCGACCGGGATCTGCACCGAGATCACACGGGGCGCGGTCGGGGCCATCTCATCGGGCGAGTCGATCGCCGCGTTGATCACGTTGAGAATCGCGGTACGAGCCTCCTTGGCCTGCTTGAGCGCGCCATCGAGAACGGCGGTGGGGATGCCGTCGAGCTTGGTGTCGAGCTGGATGGCCGTGATGAACTCGGCGGTGCCGGCGACCTTGAAGTCCATGTCGCCGAGGGCGTCTTCCGCACCGAGGATGTCGGTGAGGGCGGCGTAGCGGGTCTCGCCGTTGACCTCGTCGGAGACGAGGCCCATGGCGATGCCGGCGACCGGGGCGCGCAGCGGCACTCCGGCGTTGAGCAGCGACAGCGTCGAGGCGCAGACGGAGCCCATCGACGTCGACCCGTTGGAGCCGAGAGCCTCGGACACCTGGCGGATCGCGTAGGGGAACTCCGAGCGGTCGGGCAGCACCGGCACGAGGGCGCGCTCGGCGAGGAAGCCGTGCCCGATCTCGCGACGCTTCGGCGACCCAACGCGGCCGGTTTCACCGGTCGAGTAGGGCGGGAAGTTGTAGTGGTGCAGGTAGCGCTTCTTTGTGACGGGCGCAAGCGAGTCGATCTGCTGCTCCATCTTGAGCATGTTCAGCGTGGTGACGCCCAGGATCTGGGTCTCTCCGCGCTGGAAGATCGCGGAGCCGTGCACGCGCGGGATGACCTGCACTTCGGCATCCAGCGGGCGGATGTCGGCGAGCCCACGGCCGTCCATGCGGACACCCTCGGTGAGGATGCGTCCGCGGACGACGGTCTTGGTGACCGACTTGTAGGCGGCGCTGACCATCGCGGAGACGTCGGCGTCGAGCTGTCCCGCGTCGACCTTCTCCTGGATGGCGACCTTGACGCGGTCCTTGAGCGCATCGTCGGCGTCCTGGCGCTCGGTCTTCGCGGCGATCTGGTAGATGCCGACGAGCTGGTCGTAGGCGAGCTCGGCCACCGCGTCGTATGCGGCCTGCGAGTACTGCAGGAAGACGGGGTAGTCGGCGATCTCCTTGGCGGACTGTGCGGCCATCTCGGCCTGGGCCTTGATGAGCTGCAGCAGGAACGGCTTGGAGGCCTCGAGGCCCTGTGCGACGACGGCCTCGTCCGGCTTGGTCGCTCCGGCCTGGATGAGGCCCCACGCGTACTCGGTGGCCTCGGCTTCGACCATCATGATCGCGACGTCTTCGTTGCCGTTGTTGTCGGTGACGAGGCGGCCGGCGACGGTGAGGTCGAATACGGCGTTCTCAAGCTGGTCGAACTTCGGGAAGGCGACCCACTGGTCGTCGATGAGCGCCATGCGGATTCCACCGATCGGGCCGCTGAACGGCAGGCCGGAGATCTGGGTGGATGCCGATGCGGCGTTGATCGCGAGGGCGTCGTAGAACTCACCGGGCGCGATGCTCAACACCGTGATGACGATCTGCACCTCGTTGCGCAGTCCGGTGACGAACGACGGGCGCAGCGGCCGGTCGATCAGGCGGCAGACGAGGATCGCTTCGGTCGACGGCCGACCTTCGCGACGGAAGAACGAGCCGGGGATCTTGCCGGCGGCGTAGGACCGCTCTTCGACGTCGACCGTCAGCGGGAAGAAGTCGAGGTTGTCTTTCGGTCGCTTGCTTGCGCTGGTCGCGCTGAGCAGCATGGTTTCTTCATCGAGGTAGGCGGCGACTGCTCCCTGGGCCTGCTGGGCGAGGCGGCCGGTTTCGAACCGGACGACGCGCTTTCCGAACTTGCCGTTGTCGAGAACGGCTTCGGCGAACTTGATTTCTGGACCCTCCATATGGGGGTTTCTCCTCTTTATTCATGCCGGCCACCCCGTGTGGGTGACGGCTCATCAAGGAGCAGGAGCGGGTTCGATGACACGCGAAGGTGCACGTGCGAGGTCCCAAGAGTGGGGCGCATGTCTGGCCAACAGTAGAAAAGCACTGACTCGAGTTCAGTAATTCACCACCGGTGACCAGCGTCTTGCCAGCCTGCTCCGCTGGCAACCCTAGCAGCCTGCGCCCCCGGACCGCCCGTGAATCGCGGCGGGGGCGAGCGAGCGGCCGGTTGCAGCATCCTTGCCGAGTGTGTGAAGGGGCCGGGTCACTTAGTACGGTGGCGACCTCGCGGTGGGGCATCCGGCCCCTGCGCATCGGTGAGCACTGCGACGGTGCGCGCCGGGACCGTGATCGTGCCGCTGGCCGCGTCCCACTTGGTTGCCTTGACTACGTCATCGGCTCCGGCCTGCTGCACCGTGCTGAGCGCGAACCCGCGCCCGACGAGCGAGTCCAGCACGATCGTCTGCTCCGTCGGAGTCGCGTTGAACACGGTCAGCACTCCGTCGAGTTCTCGATCGACATCCGCCCCGACGGTATCGTCGATGCTCATCGCAATGACGCCGGGAATCGCCGTGGGCCCGCTGCCGGGAAAGGTCAGCTTCTGGTTGATGAGGTCGGCGGAGCCGAGACGGAACAGCCCGGTCGACTGCTTGAGCCGGAGGAGGTCCTGCGCCTGGCTCGTGCCGAACGCGATATCCGCCGGTGTCGGCGCGAGGGCCGGATCGGCGAGCAGCGGCGCTTGGATGGCCCACTTGTCTTCGTTGTCGGCTGCGGCGGGCAACCCGACCCCGAAGTTGTTGGTCTGCCCGGTCCAGTCGATCCGGTTGAACCAGTCTCCCGCGTTGTAGCTGTTGCGGTCCAGCGACTTCGAGCGCAGCAGGTCGGTACCCGCGTGCCAGAGCGACGGCGACTGCGAGAGGGTCGCGGTAGCGAGAGACAACGAGTTCATGCGCACCCGGTCGGCCATCGCGGTGTCGGCGGGCAGCTTCAACGCGAGCAGGTCGAACAGCGTCTCGTTGTCGTGCGCGTCCACATAGTTGATCACCTCGTCGGGCTGGTCGGCATATCCGGCGGGTGAGCCGTTGTAGTCGAGCTCGTCGCCGCGTTTCATCGTTCCGTCGGAGGTGACGAAGCTGAACCCGCGCAGATTCGCGGCGAGTCCGAGGCGCACAAGGTCGGTCTGCTGCGCCAGGCGAGCCAGCGCATCATCGGTGCTCCCGTTGATGGGGGCACCGTTGGGGTCGGTCCCGAGCCCGGTTCCGAACCCCTGCTGCTGGATGGTTCCGCTGTCGACGGGGCTGCCGCCGTGCACCGCATCCCGCAGCCGGTCGTTGAACGTGCCGATGCCGGTTCCGCCCAGTTGCCCCTGGGTTGCCTGCTCGAACAGCGCGTTGTTCGCAACTTCGCCGAAGTTCCAGCCTTCCCCGTACAGGTACACGGCAACACCATCGACACCATTTTTCTTCAGCGTGAGCTCATCGAGCGCTGCGCGCACGGCGAGCATGTTCGCCTTCGAGTGGTGGCCCATCAAGTCGAATCGGAAGCCGTCGACCTTGTACTGCTCGGCCCAGAGCACGACGGAATCGACCATGAGCTTCTCGGCGAGCGCGTGCTCGGTCGCGACGTTCTGGCAGCAGGTCGAGGTCTCAACCGCCCCGACCGCGTTGAGGCGGTGGTAGTAGCCCGGAACGACCCTGTCGAGCACTGACTTCTCCGCCTGCCCGCTCTGCGCGGTGTGGTTGTAGACCTCGTCGAGCACGACCTGGAGGCCGTCCTCGTGCAGGGCGCCGACCATGCCGCGGAACTCCGCGATCCGGTCCCCGCCGCGCGCCTTGACCGCATACGATCCATCCGGCACCGAGAAGTGCTGCGGGTCGTAGCCCCAGTTGAAGCCGTCGTCGTCGGCGATCGCTTGAATGCACGCCTGCTGCTCCGACGACGCCGACCCGAAGGAGGAGAGGTCGCAGTCCGGCTGCTTCTGCTCGGCGCGATCCTCTTCGATCGAGGCGATGTCAAAGGTCGGCAGCAGATGCACCGTGTTGAGGCCGGCATCGACAAGCTCGCCCAGGTGTTGGGTGCCTGCGCTGTCGAGCCCGAATGCACCATAGGTTCCGCGCATCTCGTCGGGAACGGTTTCGTCAGAGATCGAGAAGTCCCGCACGTGCAGCTCGTAGATCGACCGATCGACGGCCTTCTCGATGATCGGCGACTTCGCCTTCTCCCACGCCTTCGGCCGGAACTTCTTGTCGGCCAGATCGACGAGCACCGAGCGGGTCGAGTTCAGGGTGAGCGCCACGGAGTACGGGTCGGTCACCTGATTGGTTTCGATGGCGCCGGTCGTCGGCGCGAATACCGTCACCTCGTAGAGGTACGACGCCCCGGCCCAGTCCTTTGGCCCGGTGGCCGTCCATGCGCCATCCGGCTGCAGCTCGAGCGCAACCCGTTCCGGCTCGCCGTCGTCGCCGCCCGACCAGACGAGAGCGTCGACATTCTGAGCGGTCGGCGCCCAGAGAGCCATCGTCGGCCGCTTCTTCGACCAGGAAACGCCGAGTTCGCGGTCAGCCGCAGCCTCGGCGTACAGGTCGTCGAGCACACCGGGCAATTGCACGCCGGTGAGCGCCACGAGCGCCGTACCGGCGTATTGGGCGACCCGAAGCTCGGTGCTGAGCAGGCGTTCGACGTCGGCTCGATCGGCACCCACCGGTCGTAGCGCGACAGCGTCGGACAGCGCGGGGAAGCGCGACTTCTCGTCTGCGGAGAGGCCTGCCGGATCGAACTCGAGCTCGACTTCTTCGCCTCCGGTCACGACTCCGTCGGCGACGGCGAGATCCGCTGTCGCCGAGGAGAACAGCGCAAAGCGCAGGTCCGCGGGATCGGCATTCGCCGGGAGCAGGTCCCGCGGCCAGGCAATGGTCGACTCGCTCACCCAGTGGGCGCGAGCCTGGCCGGTGCCGGCGAGGGGCGGGTCGGCCGACGTGATCGTGAGGACGTGCGACGCGAGGTCGTAGCTGAACGTCGTCTCTTTGCCCTCAGAGGCCGAGAACGAGATATTCGCCCCGTTCGGCGCGCCGTCGGCACCGTAGTTCTCGTCCCAGCTCAGATCGTGCGCAACCTTGGCCTCATAGGATCCGGTCGGTAACTTCGTCGAACTCCAGGTGAGAGTGCCGTCACCATCGGCATCCTGCAGCCAAGTCGCGAGGCAGTCCGGTTGCCAGTCGCCAGAGCATCCCGCCTCCTCCTGGAACGAGCCGACCGCGACGACGATGTCGCCCTGAGCGGTGCTCTGGAAGAAGTTCGTGCGCGGATCGAAGTAGAAGGTGACCGGCCCGCCGGCCCAGCTGTAGGTCGAGTTGGCTCCGTTCGGCACGCCCCCTGCCCCGTAGTTGACGTCCCATGAGCCGTTGATCGCGACCTTGTACTCGTAGTCGCCCGCCGGAACGTCGAAAGTGCCGGCGTAGATGCCGTCGGACCGCTTCGTGAGCTTCGCCACATCGCAGCCCGGCTGCCAATCACCGGCGCAGCCCATCTCCGAGTTGTGGCTGCCGGGGACGGTGACGAGGTCGATGTCAGGTTGCGGCTCGGTCGATTCGACGAGCGAGATCGTGTTTCCGACGGAGGCGTAGCTGGATGCCGCTGCCCGCTGCCCGGCAGCATCCGTCGACACCGCGCGGTACTCGAGAAGGGTGCCCGCCGTGAGTCCCGAAGTGTCGTGGAAGACCCGCGGACTCGTGTCTTCGGCGGTGCCGAGGCTCGTCCAGTCGGTGTCGCCCGCGACGCGCCAGGCGAAGCTCGTCTCCTGCCAGATGGCATCGTCGACGTCGGCCGCGACCGGCGAAATTCCGGTGATGCCGGCACCCGCCGATGGAGCGTCGACGGTGATCGCGGCGGCAGCCTCCGGCGAGGTGACGGGCCGATCGGCGACGAGGACGACGGCGCTCAATGCCGGAACGGTAATCGACAGCTCGCCGTCGGCGGTCGCGGTGCCCGCACCCGACCCGTAGAGCGCGGAGAACGTGCCGCCTCCCGTCAGCGTCGGAACGGTGACCGTTTTGTCTGCGGGCGAGTTGTTCAGGGCGACGAGGTGCTCGATCTTCTCGTTCCGCTCAACCCGGCTGAAGGCGTAGACGCCGGCGCCGTTGTCGACGTACCGCTCGATCTGTGACCCGGTGGCGAGCGCCGGATTGTCACGTCGAAGCTCTGACAGCGCCGAAATGTGGGTGTAGAGCGGGGCATCCGTCGCATACCGGTCGACCGATCCGGCCGTCTCGCCCGTGATCAGGGGCTGGGAAGCGTATTCGTCGACCTCGGTCGCGAAGAGCGACTGTCGCGCGCTCTGGTCGTTGCCGCCGCCGGCACCCATGAATCCCTGCTCGTCACCGTAGTAGACAACGGGCTGGCCGCGCGTCAGGAACATGAGTTCGTGCGCGAGCTCATCACGGGCGAGAGGCGCATCGGTGTTCTTGAGGAAGTAGCCGATGCGTCCCATGTCGTGGTTGCCGAGGAAGGTCGGCAGGGCGTAGGCGTTCGAGTCGGGTGTCGTGTACATATCGTCGCTGGCGAACAGCTGGCCGAGACCCTTCGCCGAATTGCCGGCCGCAAAACTCGTGGCCTGCGACTGGAATGCGAAGTCGAGCACAGAGTTCATGTCGGTCTTCCGCACATACGGCGAGAGCTTCGCCGCGTCCGCGTCGTACACCTCACCGAACATGAAGAAATCGGGGTTGCCCTGAGCGTGCGCATAGTCGAGCACCTGGGTGGACCAGTCCTGCCAAAATTCGAGGTTGACGTGCTTGACGGTGTCGATGCGGAAGCCGTCGATGCCGAGGTCGACCCACGCCTTGTACACGTCGGCGAACCCGTCCACGACCTCGGAGTTTTCGGTCATGAGGTCGTCAAGGCCCGAGAAATCGCCGTCGAGGACGCTCTCCCCCTCGAAAGTCGAATCCCCGCGGTTGTGGTACAGGGTGGGGTCATTAAGCCACGCCGGCACCTTCACGTTGGCGTTCTCCTGCGTGAGAGTGGGGGTGTACGGGAAGGACGTCGTGTCGAGAGCCGGGAACTGGTCGCTTCCCGCGTAGTCGGCGGGATCGAATGGCTCGCCGGCCGAGGTCGTGTACGGCGACGTCGTCTTATCGATGTAGGAGTACTGCTGCTCCTCGTAGTCGATGATGTCGGCCGTGTGGTTCGTGATGATGTCGAAGTACACCTTGATCCCGCGGGCGTGCGCGTCGGCGATGAGGGATTCAAGCTCGGCGTTCGTGCCGAGGTGCGGGTCGATCTGGGTGAAGTCGGTGATCCAGTAGCCGTGGTAGCCGGCCGATGCGTTCGCGCCTTCTCCCTGCACCGGGTTGTTCTTGAACGACGGGGTCAGCCAGAGGGCGCTGGTGCCGAGGCCATCGATGTAGTCGAGTTGCGATCGGAGGCCCGCGAGGTCGCCGCCGTTGTAGAAGCCCTTTTTGGTCGGGTCGAACCCAGAGACCTGCGGGTCGTCGCCCAGCCCGGCCGAGTTGTTCGACGGGTCGCCGTCCTTGAACCGGTCGGTCATAACGAAGTAGAACTGCTCGTCGCTGCCGGGCTGGCGGATGGGGGCCGTCACGAGTCCGGCGTCGGCCTCCGAGTAGGGGCCCACGAGGCTCAGCGCCTCGAGTCCGACCCGCTTCCTGGCGAGGTCGAAAGTGAAGCGCAGCTCGCTGTCGCCGGCGATCGTCAGCGGAATGTTGTCGGCTCCTCCATCGAGACCGTACGCCTCATCCCAGCCATCGTTGAGTGCCACCTTGTAGTCGTAGGTGCCGGCTGGGAGCGTGAACTCGGCCGAGTAGACGCCTGCGGTGCCGGTCGGCGCGAGCTCGGTCGCATCACACGCGGGTTGCCAGTCGGCGGAGCAGCCCAGCTCGTCCTGCAGGCTGCCGACCAAAGCAACCGTGGGGTCTGCCGCGACAGCGACGGCGGGCGAGAAGGCCATGCCAGATGCGACGAGCGCGCCGACCGCAATCGTGGCGAACAGGCGGACAGCAGAGCGCTTCGTCATCTTTGACTCCCCAGAGTGGTCGCGCCGTGCTGCGCGAAAACCAACAGTGGCGACTGTACTTGGTGAATGACCTTCACTGCAAGCGCTTGCAGCATCGTGGGCAGCCGGTTAGCGCCGCGAGCCAGCCAGTTCGCTCTGTCGCGCCTCCCGGCGCAGCCGCATGGCCTTGCCTGTGGTGACAACGAGCGTGAACACTACCCCGATGAGGGTTCCGAGGGAATTGGAAATGATGTCGCTCACATCGCTCACCCGGTCGGGGAGGAATATCTGCACAAACTCGATCGAGAAGGTCATCGCAACGCCAGCGAATACCGCGGCGAACCACATCCGTCGCCCGAAGAGCAGGAGGAAGAACATGCCGACGGGAATGAACATGCCGACGTTGGCGAGAAACTCAAGGCGCTGGTACGTGATCCAGTCGGTGGCGTCGTGGCGTCCGAAGAATCGCAGCGCGCGCCAAATCAACGCGCTGTCATTGTGCCCGAACGGTTGCGGCCCGAGAGTGACCCAGCCGACGAAGCCCAGGTAGGCGAACGTCGTCAGGCTCAGGTAGGGGTGACGGCGGAACATGGATCCATCGTGTCAGCGTTCGGCTGGGGATTCACAGGGCTACCGAGTCAGCCCGAGATCGAGCTGCACGCGCAGTCCACCGCGCGTGCTGATGATCTGGGCGGGGATGCGGGGCGGCTTGCCCGCCCCCGCGAGCCTGCCGAGGGCGTCGTCGACCGGCGCCTCGAGTCCGCGCGGCACGATGCCGACGATGCCACTGACCCGGCCGCCGGCGAAGATCCGCACGGGCATCGGGGCGTCCGTGCGCTCCTCCTCCGGCCCGCGGCGGGAGATCATCGCCCACAGCTCGGACGCGCCGAGCTCGAGCGTGCGCTGCAGCTCGTCTTGGTTCGCCCGCGACTCGGCGAGCCGGATGACCGTGCTCGCCTTCTTGGGACGGAGGTTGTAGTCGTAGTCGTCGAGCGTGCCGCGCCCGGCGTCGTCCGTGCCCCGCGACGGCAGGAGCGACCCCACCATTCTCGCGAATACCGACTCATTGCGCTCTGCCATGGCTCGATTCTCACACACCGCGATATGATGGTTTTGTAAAGTCATGAATAGGAGAGTCGCCCGACGATGAATGACGATTTCACAGATGCCCACCGCCCGCTCTACGAGGTCAAGGCGAACCTCTTCAAGGGGCTCGCGCATCCGGTGCGCATCCGCACGCTCGAAAAGCTCGCGGAGGCCGGCGACGTCTCGGTCACCGACCTGCTCGCGGACACCGGACTTGAGGCATCCCACCTTTCGCAGCACCTCTCGGTGCTCCGCCGCCATCACCTCGTCGTGGCCGACCGACGCGGCAGCCAGGTCTTCTATCGGCTTGCCTATCCGCAGGTCGCCGAGTTGCTGGCCGTCGCCCGCGTGCTCCTCGTCGAGGTGCTGCACACGACGCAGCGTCAACTCGAGCAGACCCAGACGCTCCCGGACGTCGCTGGGGTGCCCGAGCGGTCGAGGCGATGAAGGCCCTGAGGTACGCCTCCTCACTGCTGCCCTCCATTCGGGACTACTCCCAGGTGCCCCGCACGTGGAAGGGCGACATCGTCGCCGGCGTGACCGTGGGAATCATCGCCCTCCCGCTGGCCCTCGCGTTCGGGGTCAGCTCCGGCGCCGGCGCCGCCGCAGGGCTCGTGACCGCGATCGTTGCGGGCATCGTTGCCGGTGTGTTCGGCGGATCAAATGTGCAGGTCTCCGGGCCGACCGGCGCGATGGTCGTCGTACTCGGGCCGATCGTGGCTCGTGAGGGGGTCGCCGCCGTCGCCATCGTCGCGGTCATGGCCGGAGTCATCGTCATCGTCGCCGGAGCGCTGCGGCTCGGCCGCACCGTCACCTACATTCCCTGGCCCGTAATCGAGGGCTTCACGCTCGGCATCGCGGTCATCATCTTCCTGCAGCAGGTCCCCTCCGCATTCGGGGTCGAGACCGGCGAAAGCGACAACGCCGCGGTCGCCGCAGCCCAGGGCCTCTCCACACTCACGCTGGCGGAGGCGGTGTGGCCTGTCGGGATGGTGCTCGTCGTCGCCGCCATCATGATTCTGGCTCCCCGCATCCATCCCCAGCTGCCGGGGTCGATCATCGCGATCATCCTCGTCACGGTCGTCGCCGAGCTCGCCGAGCTTCCCGTCGCGCGCATCGGCGCCCTCCCCTCGTCCCTGCCGCTGCCATCGATCCCCGATCTGTCGTGGGAGATCGTTGCCGTGTTGATCGGCCCAGCCCTGACTGTCGCGGCGCTCGCGGCGATCGAGTCGCTGTTGTCGGCGCGGGTCGCCGTGACCCTCGCCGACACCGGTCCGTACGACGCCGACAGAGAGCTCGTCGGGCAGGGTCTCGCATCGGTCGCGTCGGGATTCTTCGGCGGGATGCCGGCGGTCGGCGCGATCGCGCGCACGGCAGTCAACGTGCGGTCGGGTGGCCGAACCCGGCTCGCCGCGATCGTGCACTCGATCGTGCTCATCGGCGTCGTCTACCTCGCCACCGGTCCCGTCTCGGCCATCCCGCTGGCCGCCCTCGCGGGAGTGCTCATGCTGACGGCCATCCGCATGGTGTCCGTCGCGACCGTGCGCAGCATCGTGGGCTCGACGAGGTCCGACACGATCGTGTTCATCGTCACCGCGATCATCACGGTCTCGGTCGACCTCATCGTCGCCGTCGAGATTGGCATCGTCGTCGCCGCGTTCTTCGCGCTGCGCACCCTCGCCCGCTCGAGCGGGGTGCATCGGGAGGAGCTGCCGGGCGTGGTCGTCCGCGGCGACGAGCAGATCGCGCTCTTCCGACTCGACGGCGCGCTGTTCTTCGGCGCGGCGGAGCGGGTGCTCGACCGCATCAGCCTCATCACGAACGTGCATGTCGTGATCATCCGGATGTCCCAACTGCAGGTTCTCGACGCGACGGGCGCCCGCGTGGTGACCGAGATCGTGCAGAACCTCGAGCGGCGCAGGATCACCGTGCTCATCAAGGGCGTTCAGGAGCGCCACCTCGACCTCCTGACCCATGTGGGGGTGCTGGGGTCGCTGAGGCACCAGAATCACCTCTTCGGCGATCTCGATTCCGCGGTCGAGCACGCGCGTAGCCATGTTTTGCGTGCCATCGCCGCGGACCCAGATCCGGTGTGAACCTCCCAGTGGACCTCGCCGTGCGGGTCAAGCCCGGCAGCAGCAAGGGGCCGCTCGTCGAGCCCGGCGACCCCGGCGAGTTCACTGTGTACCTCAACGAGCGCGCGGTCGACGGTGCAGCCAATGACGCCCTCGTCAAAGTGCTCGCGAAGCACCTCGGAGTACCGAAGAGCCGGGTCGAGATCGTGCGCGGGCACACGTCACGCGTGAAACAGGTGCGGGTCGGCGACTGAGCGGTGGCCGGCGCCGCTCGTGGGGGCGACGGCCGTGAAGCTCCCGGCTCAGAGCTCGTAGTGACGGTCAGGGTCGGCCCACCAGGTGCGCCGTGACTCGAGCGAGGAGATGGCCTCGACCTCGGCGTCCGTCAGCACGAATCCGAGAATGTCGAGGTTGGTCGCCTGCCTGCCCGAGTCGGCAGACTTCGGGATGGCGACCGCGCCGAGCTGAAGATGCCAGCGCAATACGACCTGGGTCGTACTCACCGCGTGCGCCACCGCGATGCCAACGATGATCGGCTCCGAGGCGAGCTGCCGGCGCTTTCTGCCGAGCGGGCTCCAACTCTCGGTGACGATGCCGTACTCGTCGTGGAATGCTCGCTGGACGGCCTGCGGGAAGTACGGATGCAGTTCGACCTGGTTCACCGCTGGCGTGACGCCGGTCTCGACGATAAGTCGCCCGATGTGGGCCGGTGTGAAGTTGGACACCCCGATCGAGCGGATGGCGCCCTGGTCCCGCAACCAGATCATCGCGCGCCAGGAATCGACGAACTTGCCGAGGCGCGGCAGCGGCCAGTGGATGAGGTAGAGATCGACATAGTCGAGCCCGAGGTTCGCGAGGGACTCGTCGAAACCCTCGAGAGTCTCATAGAAGCCGTGATTACGGCCACGTAGCTTGGTCGTGACCGAAATGTCGCTGCGATCGACACCCGATTCGCGCACCCCCTCGCCGACCTCCTTCTCGTTCCGGTAACGCAGCGCCGTGTCGAGCAACCGGTAGCCGGCCTCGAGGCCGGAGACGACGGATGCCACGCCGCTCGGCCCGCGCATGCCGAAGGTACCGAGGCCGATCGCGGGCAGGCTCTGCCCGTCGTTGAGCGGGAGGGTGGGGATGCTGGGGGCGGCCATGGCTAGAACTCCTCGTGGGTCTCTGGGTCGGCATCCCACAGCCGCCCCGACTCGAGGGTTGAGATCGCCTCGACCTCGGCATCGCTCAGCTCGAAGCGGAAGACATCAAGGTTCTCCCGCTGGCGCTGCTCATCGGCGGACTTCGGAATCGGCACCGCGCCGAGCTGCAGGTGCCAGCGCAGCACGACCTGGCTCGGAGTGACGGCGTGCGCCTCGGCGATCGTCGCGATGAGGCTCCCCCGCCCGACGCCGGACCCGAGCGGGCTCCAGCTCTCGGTGACGATCGAGTGCTTCTCGTGGACGGTGAGCAGCTCGCGCTGAGTGAATCGCGGGTGCAGCTCGATCTGGTTGACGGCAGGTACCACGTCGGTCTCGCCGACGAGCCGCTTGAGATGCGCGGAGGTGAAGTTGCTCACGCCGATCGAGCGCACGACGCCCTCCTCGCGCAACCTGATCATGGCCCGCCAGGAATCCACGTACCTGTCGACGGCCGGCAGCGGCCAGTGGATCAGGTACAGGTCGACATAGTCGAGCCCGAGGTTCGCGAGTGACTGCTCAAAGCTGCGCAGCGTCGCGTCGAAGCCGTGGTGTCGACCGGGCAGCTTCGTCGTCACCGAGACGTCGGCGCGGTCGACCGGCGACGCGCGCACCCCCTCGCCAACCTCGCGCTCGTTCTCATAGTTGAGTGCCGTGTCGAGCAGCCGGTAGCCGGCGGCCAGAGCCGAGACGACCGAGCTGACGCCGTCGTCGCCGCGCAGTCCGTAGGTGCCGAGGCCGATCGCGGGCAGGGTGCGGCCGTCGTTGAGCGGCCGGGTCGGTGAGGTCATGGTTCCAGACTGCCGCACGCGGGTGTCAACCCCGTGCATGAGCGCGGCTCGACTGAAAAAATCAGACCACTGGACGGCGAGGGGAGAACAATGACCACGTTCGGCGATACTTCGGGCACACGGGGCACGGCTCCCCCTCCCTGGGCCTCCTCGGGGATCCTCCAGGTGCATCGAGGAGCGATCGTCGCGGTCGCGCTGGTCGGGGTCGGGTTCGGCCTCATCGCGCTCTTCTGGCCCCAGGGCTCTCTACTGACCGTCGCGCTCATCTTCGGAACCTACCTCGTGGTGTCGGGCATCAAGCGCATCACGGCCGCCTTCATCGTGCCGCACCTGACCACGGGGATGCGCTGGCTCACCGGACTCATCGGGCTGCTCGTGACCGCCACCGGCATTGTGGCCCTCGCCAATCCCTTCCGCTCGCTCATCGTGCTCGCTTGGGTGATCGGCATCGGCTGGATCGCGGAGGGGCTCATCGACATCGTCTTCGGCGCTCGCGCGATCGTATCGCCGCGCTGGTTAGCGTTCGTCAGCGGTGCCGTCTCGATCCTCGCTGGCATCGCGATGTTCGTGCTGCCCGCTTTCCCCCTGCAGACGTTCCTCGTCATCGGCGCGTTCCTGCTCATTGCGGTCAGCGTGACGACACTGCTCACGCTGCCGCGGGGAAAGGCCGCGGCAACCGCAACCTAGCCTCGCTGCCACGTCATATCTGATGCACGGAGCCCGCTCAACCCTTTGCGGGGCGTGCTGACGACGGGTTCGATAGAAGCTCCGATACCCGTTCAAAGGAGTCACCATGTCGTCAGTCGCCCGCGTCACCACGATCACCTCACGCTCGGACCAGAGCTTCGAAGCCGCTATCCGCGACGGCGTGAAGCGGGCGAGCGAGACCCTGCGCCATATCGAGGGCGCCTGGGTGAAGGACCAGACTGCGGTCATCACCGACGGCGAGGTCACGAGCTGGCAGGTCGTACTCGAGGTCACGTTCGTTCTGGAGTAGCGCCCGCCGCCGTGCGCGGCACAGCATCCGGAAACGCGAAACGGGCCGCCTCCCGAGGGAGACGGCCCGTCATCAAGTCGAAGCGTTCTAGCGACGAAGTCCGATGCGTCCGATGAGTGCACGGTAGCGATCGATGTCGATGCGCTGAAGGTAGCCCAGCAGACGACGGCGCTGGCCGACCAGGAGCAGCAGGCCACGACGCGAGTGGTGGTCGTGCTTGTGCTCCTTGAGGTGCTCCGTCAGATCGAGGATCCGGCGGCTCAGCATGGCGATCTGGACCTCGGGGGATCCGGTGTCACCTGGGTGGGTAGCGTACTCGTCGATG
>Ga0105048_10005419_pt1 | contig 20629 bp, 18 predicted proteins | sample MAT05_FD_78382 | JGI IMG/M metagenome (GOLD analysis project Ga0105048, IMG submission 78382) | Freshwater microbial communities from Lake Fryxell liftoff mats and glacier meltwater in Antarctica - MAT-05 | ecosystem: Environmental > Aquatic > Freshwater > Ice > Liftoff microbial mat | place...
GATCCCGACACGCTGTCGTTCACCCATGCGCTCCGCGTCACCCGTCGCACGCTGCCCCATGTGGCGGCTCTTCCCCCCTCAGGACATGACGCGCTGGCACCAGGTGCTCCTGGACGAGCTGCGCGAGGAGTCCGTGCGCTCCAGCCGCGGGCGCGTCGTGCCCCGCGGCGTCAAACGGAAGATGAGTAACTATCCGCTCCGCCCACGACGACGACACAAAACGCGCTATGCGAATTATCGCGCACGGATCGTTAAGTGAAGAGTATCGACTCTAGGCGCCTTTATTGCCGAGTGCGTGACGTGTGAAGTTCCATACAATCTCTGGGCGCGCTTCGACTCCCTGAGCGCTACCAAAGGCACCAGCGAACGTTGCCGCAACACCTTGAGCTCTACTTTCAGGGCGATCTGTCAGAGCAGCTCTTTAAGAAGCAGCAATATTTCTGTTCGGAGTTGGTCGCATACTGCTTCATCGTCGCTGGCCTTCTCGACCCCAGTGCAGCCATTCTCTACCACCCAGCGACGATAACGCCGGGGGCGCTTGGTAGTGATTCAACCTTCGGCACCTTCTTCGGCTATATCCTATCTACCGAGGAATACAGTGTTCCCGACAACGACCAGTTCTACCATCAGACACCGTTTCATGAAATATTCGGGAGTTCCGCGTAGGTGTGCCTGTGATAGGGGTGTATCTTAGGTGAAATCGAATGCTCCTAGACCTGAACATCGGCTAGGGGCTTTCTCGTTATTGGCGCGACCATATCCACGACGATTACTCGAAAAGGTACGGCATCTGCCACTGAGTCCACGGCGTTTCGATGTACGGTCGAACTCCGCCGACGAGTGTGGCGGCAATCAGCCGTTGATTAGGCGCACGAAGCTCGAAGAGCTTGTAATAACTCTCTGCCGTCGCCGCATATCCCGGAGTGACATCATCCCATAGTTGCGGACGAGATCAACGCGCTGGTCACCAAGAAATTTGGCCCCGCCGCGAGTCCCGATGCGGCGCACCAAATCGCCGTGACTGCGTTGGCGCTCCGACTTCCCAAAGAACTGGGAACGGCCCGGCGAACTGGGTTCGTTCGCTCGATTGGCTTCTCACGATGAGCACAACGCGAGACACGAAGGGAGGGCCCATGGAAATCGGCGGGGAAGTGATCGAAAGGGACAGAATCGTGGACATAGTGAAACCGTCCACGTTTCTGAATCTCGGAGTGGCGTCCGACAAGGTCGTGAACCACTGATGGCCGCCGTTACATGACCAGGACCCGTCCGTCAGGTTCGCTTCGAACTCCAGGTAGTACAGGGCTTTACGCTCATAACGCCGAAAGTCCGGGCGCAGCGTCCCCCGCAACCAGCCTCCCGTCGCTGGACTCTCTCGTAACCGGGAGCACTGGGGTCACTGGATACCGCATGAAGGGTCGCAGAAACTTGGATGTCGGCTCACACACGCAGAGAAGCGGCGTCTGCTCGACCGCGAGGCCCTCACCAATCGCGTCCACACTGGGCAGGTCTAAGCCCCCTCTGTACTATACGCCCTGCGGCTCCGCACACGAAACACGGGGCACCAGCACCAACGTATACACCACTCAGCCCGAAGCGTCTGTGGACCAACTCATCGATAGTCCGGTTGCGCCCGAGGCCGTAGTCCACGCCGACCCATTGCGCGATGCGCTGATCACCGCCGTTGGTGACGAGTACGAAATTATTCGTCTCATTGGACGGGGCGGTATGGGCGCCGTGTATCTTGCGCGCGACACAGCGCTCGAACGGCTGGTGGCGATCAAAGTCCTCCCGCCTGGCGGCGCGACGGACGCGGGCGTGCTTGAACGGTTCCGGCGCGAAGCGAAGACGGTTGCCAATCTGCAACACGTCGGCATCGTCCCACTGTACGCGTTCGGTGAACGCCGAGGGCTGTGCTGGTTCGTGATGGGCTACGTGCGTGGCGAGTCGTTGGCCGCACGGCTTGATCGTGAAGCGCCCATGGACGTTGAGACGACGCGCACGCTGATTGCGCAAGTTGCTGACGCGCTCGACCATGCACATCGGCAGGGCATCGTGCATCGCGACATCAAGCCGGACAATGTGTTGATCGACGATTCGAACGGTCGCGCACTCCTCACCGATTTCGGCATCGCCCGCGCCGATCGGTTGGTGGCCTCTACCAGTCTCACGCAAGTCGGATCGGTGATGGGCACGCCGCATTACATGTCGCCCGAGCAGGCCACCGCCGAGCCAACGATCGATGGGCGAAGCGATCTGTACTCGGTTGGGGTGATGGCGTACCAGATGTTGAGTGGGCGTCTCCCCTTCAACGGGCAGAGCTTTCGCGAACTGCTCATGCAGCATGTGTCGGCGAAGCCTGCCCCACTGTCCGAGGTCGCCCCTGGCGTGCCCTCCGACCTCGCCGATGCGGTCACGCGGTGTCTCGAGAAAGACCCCGAGAAGCGCTTCGCGGATGGTCGCAGCCTGCGCAGTGCCGTCGGTGGCACCGCTTACGATGACAATACTCTCACTTATGAACTTGCCGAGTTACGGCATCTCGTCGCGTGGAGCGTGGTGTTGGTTGTCCTGAACGCCATCTTCGCCACCGTCAGTGCGCTGCGCGTGACCCCCCTCTTCGGGTTGCCGGTGTGGATATGGTTCACTGCACCCTTGGTGATCATACCGTATGGGTTCAAGGTGCGCGAAGCAATGAAGCGCGGGTACGACTGGCCGACCGTAAAACGTGTGATGACGCTCCCGCCACCATGGTGGTGGCTCTGGTGGCCCAAAGCGTGGCGAAGGGCCGGCGATGTATTCGATGCATTGCCGCAGTCGATCAAGATCGCCCGCTACCTCATGTACTTCGTGACATTCCTGGGGCTCCTTGAGGCACCGCTGCTTGTCTGGGCTGGTGACGAGCGCCATGGCGTTGCCAGCACCCTGCTTCCTGCGCAGCACAGTATCTACGATGTGCGATGGCTTGGCACGCTCGACCGCGTGACTCCGCTCGTCATCATTCTGGGCTTCCTGGTCGTGTTCGCGGGCGCCTTCGTCGTGAGCACGCTGATTTGCGAGCGAGTCGGGCGTCGCTTTGGTCTGAGCGGGTTTGATCGTCGTCGGCTGGCGTTCAAACCGACCGATTCGTCGTTCTGGCGCGATCCGCGCGTGCAGCCAATCTTCCGCGCCGCCGCGACGCAAGCTCGGCCCTCTACGCCCTCGGAGTTCATCTCCCAGATTCTCATTGCGGCCGGCACGCTGCCTCCGGCAGCAAACACGGCGGGTTCGTCTGCCGTCACCGCTGGCCGTCAGTTCTTCGACGCGATCGCCGCCGACGAGCGTCAACTCGCGCTGCTTGAGAAGTCCGCGCCGCGCAATCAGCTTGACCGGCTGGAAGCGGAGATTGTGATTTTGGACTCCGAGGGCGTTGAGTCGGAAGAGATGGCGCTCCTTATCGGTCAGCGCGACGCCATGCTGCGTTCCCGCGAGCGGATGCAGGTGCTGACGGCGCGTCGCGATCAATCTACTGCATCTCTTGAAGCGATCTGGGCGGAGCTGCGCCGGTTGCCCCTCACCACCGACGCGGCGGCGACGCAAGAAATCGCTGCGAGACTCACGGCACTGTGCGAGCGCGCGCAGTCACTGGCACCACCGCGGCGCTCGACCACGGGGGCGCAGCGTGCTGCTGCTGTTGCCCTCCTGCTCTGCGTGTGCGCCACGGCTGCCGTCGCGTGGCAGACGAGGTCCGGCACCATTGGCGCCGTGCGTGCGCTGTTGTCCAGAGTTGAGCCCGACTCGGCGATCGTGATGATCAAGACGCTTGGCGGAACAGAAGCCGCCTCGGCAGAGGCAATGACGCTCCTGGGCGATGCGTACTTTCAGATCGGCTCTGCACGAGTAGTGCTGAAACGCCCAGGCGCCGCTCGGAAGGGACGCGCCGCCTATGATAGCGTCCTCGCGCGTGATTCCAACAACATTCGCGCGCTCGAACAGCTTGCGTGGTTTCACCGCGTCGCCCCGCGGTATTTTGGGGGAGATCGCGCAGTCGCCGCATCACTTGTTCGCACCCTCGACATTCGTGCACCGTACCGCGGTCAACTGATGCGCGCCTACTTTACACGGCTTGACGGACGCAAAGACGCTGGCGCGTCGGCACTGCGGCAACTGGTCGCGTCTGCGCCGGATAGCGCGGCCGGTTGGTTTGCGCTTGGCGATTTCGCGTTGACCGATGGACGCGCCGATGAAGCGCTCAGCGCGTTCCAACGGTACCACCAACTCCTCCCGGCCGACGATTTCGGTCTGTTGATCCTTGGCAAGACCGCGGCCGTCCACGGCGTACATCTGCAAGAGGGAGAACAGGGGCTTCGCGACTTTCTGCGCACGCTCACGCCGAAGACCCGGGCATCGGAAGACGTGGCGTGGTGGCGTCTCGGGCAGATTCTGGAAAAGCAGGGTCGGCGCGAGGACGCACGAGCGGCCTTTAAGAAGGCGATCACGCTCGATCAACGCGACGACGATTTCCAGGCGTCGCTGCGCGCACTTGAGGCAGCGGGGCCTCCCTGATCTCGCCCGGGTAGCCTCGGCTCGATGCGTCGCGATCCGCGTAGCGCCTCGACGCTCTGGCTGCCCTGGCTGTGGCCATTTTTGAATTGCTCCATATCTTTCCCCAGCAGTTGTCGCAACCGCCACCTTCAGCAGGAAGGGTCTTTTCGATGCCAAGTACCTGGATGTCGGGACCCCAGCCAGCTGGTGCGTACGTGGTAGGCGCGGGAAACGGTCGGCTGCACGACCTCGAGAGCCAAGTGGAGCTGCTGACCAACACGGTCGACGCATGGCGCGAGGTCATTCGAATCGAGCGTGGCGGCGACGTTCGCATCGCGGTGCGGAAATCGCTCGTACTCGAATCGCCGCCGACACACATTGAGATCAAAGAGACGGCGGTAAATATGAAGGGCAAGAGATGGCCAGGCAAGAATATCGCGGACTGCGCTCCGAACACAACGCGCCAGCACTCCGTGCACTGTTCGGCGAGTCACCGTCGCAACATGACGTGCAACGAGTGTGCCACTGCATCCTTACCACCAACGAAGGTGCATGATGACGCCAAAAAATGATGGAGCCGTAGCGTACTTTTCGGACCACACGTACTCCACGGCGCCGGAGGCAAAGACAAAGCTCGCGATCGATCTCAAGTTCATTCACAACGATTTCATTCGAAGCAGCGATATCAGTATCACCAACGAAGCGTACCTCAAGTTTCTGATCGAGACCGCTTCGAACGGCAAAGTGAAGGTGCGTGCCTCCACGAAGCTGCAGTTCTACATTATTCGGGGAGGCGGCGAGGGCTTCCTGCCGCCGTCGTTTCGCGGCGTTGACGCCAGCAGCTTCACGTTTTCGTCGACGAGCACTACTGGCGTGACAACGAGGGATTCTGAAATGGACTACAACGATCTGATGGTGGTTTTTGACAAAACAACGAGGTTGCTCAGCGCAGCCCGCCTCGAACGACCGCTCATGATCAAGGGCAGGTGGTCAAAGAATACGGCGAATAGAGTGTACGATTCATGGAACAGCAGGGAAGTGTTCATTTACAAAAATGAAAACTTCAACGTCAAGTTTCTCGGTCTCGGCGTTCGGGACCCCTACCGCGGCAAGGGGGCGACAGTAGATATGCACAAGCAGGAGAACACGAACGGGTGCATTTTTATCGTTGATCGCGCTACGCCCGATCTGGGTGATGATGCCGCACTCGGTGAATTCGAGCCACAACTCATCAAGGATGTCCTGAAGCAGGCCGGTGTTGATATCACCAAGGTCGGACACAAAAGTATTTCGCTCGGCAAAATGCATCTGGTCACGATCAAATGACAATGGCGCGAGCGCGTCGCGTTTCGCGTCCCTGCGTTCCTTCACCGGCATAGACTTACCGTGTCGGCGTCCCAGGCGTGGTCACCCGCGCTTGACGATCGCCATCGCGAGCTCCGCCACGATCAGCATCACGATCGCGATCTCAAGCGTCTCACTGCGTGAGGCCTGGGCTTCGTCGTTCAGCATCGCGTAGGTATCGCGAAGGATGGACAACTTGCGGTCGATCCCCGATCGCCATGCCCTGCCACGAAAGAGCTCCATCGCCGCCGAGTAGACGCGCGCGAGATACACGTCATCGGTCACCTTGAGGGCGTTCTCTGCGTGCTCCACCAGTTCGGTGGTGTCGGCCACCACGGCTTGCAGGCGCGACAGCAATCCGGCAAAGCGCCGCCCGGGAAAGATCGACCACTTGCGCCGCGCCGCAGCGATCGCGTCGTACAGCTGCGGCAATTCACCGTCAAGGATCGCGTCGTAATAGCGCAGCTCCAACAATTGCGCGTTGGCGAACTCCAGCAGGTACTGCAGGTCGGTATCGTGTTCGCCCGGTTCCACGATCAGCGCACGTTCCCACGTCAGGATCGCGAGATCGTCGCTGTAGTACGAAAACCGATGTGGCAGCAACTCGCGTCGCGCTTCACTGCTTAAGGGTCGTGTCTCACCCAGCAGCAACGGCACGACGTCAAACCCGCTAATCGTCTCGGCAGGTGCAGTCGTGCCGTCGGCATGCTCGGCGCGGGTCACCCGGAACACCGTGTACTCCTCGCGCACGTCGGCGACCGTGGGGCGCTCGACGGCCGGCGCGATACGCTCGACCAGCACGCGCAGCTGCTGCTCGACGATGGCAGGGAGCGATCCGTGTTCGTCGATGGCCGTCCCGATGCGCGTGAACTCCGACCACGGCCTGCTGGCCGGCATCGCCACGCGGATACGCAGTGAGACAACGCCGAAATCGAAAATGCGGGCCGACAATTCGACGGCATGCGGTCGTCCCTCGACCAGCAGTGCTTCGTTCCCCAACAGCACCGTCACCGGTGGATTGCGGATCTGCAGCGCTTGCCCCTCACCGCGCACGGGTCGCACGCGTTCGGGCGCGCTCGAGGCCAGCAGCTCAAGTGCTCGTATCAGGTCGATCGCGTACCCGACGTCGAACAGACGGTACACGATCACGGCCCCCGAGAGACGCACGTCGTTTGCGCTGATTTCATGCGTGGTCATGCAGGAAACCTACGCAACTCTTCTGGCAAGCGAAAACGCGACCTGCCGAGGGTTCGCCGAGAATGAGCCGACGCTGAATAGCGGCGGCGTTTCGGCCAGCCGAGCCGCCCAGTTGCGCAGCGCACCTTCCTGCGTCTGACTTCAGTATTGCTCGCTCTGCTCGGTCCCTCCCTCTGCTCTCACACTGCTCCCTTTCGGCAGTGGACGTTGGATCGTACGTTCTCAGCTGACGTGCCGACAGTAGGCCGTCAGGGCTCACTTCCTGGAGGTACCATGTCCATCCCGCGGATCCCAGGTGTGCCTCAGCGACTCGCTGATGGAGCGCCGACAATAGACGGCCAGTTGCAATGGTACGCGGCCGACACGGTGGACGAGTCCAGCACGCGCGCGTTTTGTGTCTACGTGAACGGCATCATGACCGATCCGGCCGGTCATCAGGCCGCTGCACTCGACATCAGTCGGCGCGCGCCCTGTTTGGTGTTAGGAGGGTTCAACGAATCCGGTTCGCCGGGGACCGAAGATGCCATCGCCTATCTGCGCGTCATTGCCAATCGAGGTCCCGGGCAGTCGTTGGGCAGCAGACCCTCACTCAGCGCCGCACGCCGCTCTACGATGGCTGGCGGCTCTGGCCTCGACCGGGAACGGACTGCATACCGCCGTTCGAGCAGCATGTGGGACGCGGCAAACGCAGCTGCAACGGAAGCCGCTCGCGAGCAGGCGGTAGCCGAGGTGCTGTTGGCTTTTTGCACGTCCGGTTTCACCACCGGCGCGCGCACCGTGGTCGATTTACTGCATTGTCTGGTGGAGTGGCTGAGTGATGCCGCCTCCTACTTCGTCCAAGCCTCAACGACCGTCTCCGCAATGGTATCGGACCTCATGGTTGATTTCCTGCGGGCTCGCTGCGTGGCGGCGTACCGGATTTACGAACTGGTCCGCGACTTTCCCCCGGAGCTCTCGCCACTGGTCCTCGTGTGCCACAGCGAAGGGAATCTCAACGCGTCTGCCGGCCTTTGGGCGTTGAAGCTTCGGTCGGTCGCTCGTGGCACGCCTTTCTTGCGGGGGCAGTTGAAGGTGCTGGGCCTGGCGTCGCCGGCCCCCGTGTGGCCATCCGGCGTTGTGTACAATTTCTACCGCAGCGATTGGGACCCGGTCGCTGTGCTCGGCACCTCCGGCAGTATTGCAACTGTCGAATCACATCCCGGTCCGATGATGTTCCCTGCGTCGCACTCGGTCGTGGACTACGTGGCGGACCCCGCGTTCATCCTGGGGCTGCGTCGTGCGCTCGGCTTGGTTCCGTCAGAGCCTACATGGGTCGATGGAGCAGGTCGCGGAGCAGCGACGATGTCAGGCCGATCGCGTCGTAGATAATCGTACGGCGCATTTGGTCGTCTGCGGCACACCGCGGTCATGCCAGAATGCGCGCGACCACGATCGCAATGTTGTCCGTGCCACCACCGGCGAGCGCGTCGTCGCGGAGCTGGATGCACATCTGCTCCACAGACCATGGTTCGCCAAGCACGGCCGCGATGCGATCGTTGGTGACGTGTTTGGTGAGTCCGTCAGAGCAGAGCAGGAACAGATCGTTTGGCTGCAGGTCGATCAGGCCGAGTGACGGCGTCATCTCGGATCCGCCAACGGCACTGACCAGCTGATGCGTGAACGTCGATCGCGCCGCTTGCTCTTCAGTCATGGCCCCCGCGTCCACGAGCTCTTCCGCCATTGTCTGATCGCGCGTCAACACCCGCAATCGACCCTTGCGCAGGTACATGGCGCGACTGTCGCCGACGTGCACCACATATGCGCGCGACGAGACGAGCAGCGCCATCGTGAGCGTGGTAGCCGGCGGTCGGCGTCGGTTTTCCGATGTAGCAACCACTTGCGCGTGCGCTTCATGCACGGATTTTTCGAGCTGCTCCATAAACCCGTACTCCGCGTCCGCGTCCATGCGGTTGAAGCAACTGGACGCGGATGCCAGATACGTCATGATCGTCGATGCCGCCGCACTTGAGGCTTCCGCGCCACCGTCGTTACCTCCGACACCGTCGGCCACCAACATCAACAGTGCCTCAAAGACCGGGCCGTCTTCGATCAGTGGTACGACGTCGAGGTTCGAATGCATGAGTGTGAGCGTTTTGCGCAACAACGCCACTGCAAAGCGATCTTCGTTTTCCTTGCGAACCAGGCCGATGTCACTGATCCCGAATACCTCGGCGCTCGAAAAACCTGAGGTGCTCATGCGGCAGTCCCCGGCTTCTTCAGCACGGCGCGCGCGATCGTCTGGAAGATGTCTTCCACCCCCTGACCGGACTTGGCACTCGTATGCACCGTGGTCCACAGCGCCGACAGACGCTGCTCCTCGTCGACACTGATAGCCCATTGCTCAGGGATGTCTGCTTTGTTCAGCGCGATCACGGTCGGTATCACGCCAGCGGCCCCTTGCACCAACGCCTCCAGCGCGGGAAGCTCTTCCCACGTGGCGCGACGGGTCAGGTCTACTACAAAAATGACCCCGTGTGCGCCGCGCACATAACTGGCGGGAATGTCCTCGTCCGCTTCCTTGCCGGCGACGTCCCAGAGCACCAGCGTCATCGGATCGCCGTCCACGTCAACGCTTTTGCGATCGATCTTCACGCCGACGGTGGAGTGGTACTTCTCCGAGAACCTGGAGTGCACGTACTGCTGCACCAAACTGGTCTTGCCGGCGCCAAATACGCCGATCATGCACACTTTTTTCTGGATCATCGCTCTGGTGTTGGTGCCTGTATCGTGCGGACCACCCGCACGACAAAGGATACGCTGCGATTGACGCGGGCGCGAACCGCCACTGCATCGTACGGGACGTCCCTCGGCACATCGCTTGCGCCCGGTGCGGATGCCTCGGTTTCCGAAAGCGGAGCGTTTGCGCCGAGGGCCTGTGTGGTGAAAGATACCGCTGGAATACCGCCCCCCAACAGCGCCACACGCACCGTCTCGGCCCGGTCGGCGCTCAAGGATTGGTTCAGAGATTCGAGTCCGGTGCGATCAGCACGACCGGCCAATGCGATTTCGAGGCGGCGACCGACCGTGCGCAATGCCGCGTCAACCGCAGCGAGTTGCACCGCGTTGGAATCGATGGCCACTTGTGCTTGCCGCGATACGCGCGATGATGCCACCGCAAACAACACACGACGTCGCTGGACCGACTCGATGTCGGCCCGCATTGCGTCGGTGAGTTCCAGCGCCAGGCCAGTCAGGTCGAGGTGCGACACACCGGGCGGGAACACGCGCAGCGTGATCATGTCGGCAACCCACGAGAACGGCGCCACACCGCGCGCACGCAACGTGTCTCCCCGGAGCGCAAGTGCGACCGCAGGTGGCGCTGCGAGTTGTCGCCGCGCGCGATCAAGCACCATGGTCGAGTCGAGCGATACATAGGGTTGCCAGCGTCCGTCCACGCGCGCGGTATCCACGCCACTCGCAGCCAACAGCACCGCCGGGCGTGCGGCGAGCGGGTCACGCAGTCCCGAGAGTCGCCACCGACGCCAGCCGCGTTCGGCGTGGACGAGTACGATGCCAGGCTCAGTTTCCAGTCGCGATACGGCGCGCTGCCATTCACTCGCCCGTCGCCAGAGGAATAGCGCAAGCGCCGCGGCGAGCACAACGGTTCCCACGATCCACGGCCACCACGTGACACGGCGTTTCCCCGAGTGGGCATCGGACTGCAACACCGTTTCGAGACAGTCGGCGAGCAACTCTTTCGATGGCTCGAACGGAGTTGCGTCGCCCTCAAACTTCGACAGCGGATCCGCGAAACGCAGATGAATGGACTCGATCGTTTCGCGCAGTTTGATCACTAACGATGGCGGGGCCGGTCCGCGTACTACGGCCGCGAGAACGGCCTGAGGCCCGGGCTCGACGGAGACACCCAAATCACCAACCTTGAAACTCGTCAGTCCACCGACTTCGCGTTCGGACGAAAACGAGTCACCGACAAAATCGCGGATGGCGGTCAACATTCCTGAAATCAGGTCGCCGTCCGTGGCGACGAGGTCGGGTGATGTCGCGTGGGCGAGCAACAAGCCCGTGTCGGCATGTATGAGCAGGACCTGCTCGACGCGATACACCAACGAGTGTCTGATCACGACCTGCGCGTACGCCACGCCTGTGCGCCAGGCCTCGAAGCGCCACTGCAGCCCGCGCAGCGACAGGCTCTGGCCGATGCCCGTGTTGACGGAGGCCACGAGGCCCGCCATCGCCTCACCGATCGCCTTGCGGATGGCCGGACCGAGTATCGGGAAGATCGCGGTGGCAATCGTGGCCGGATGCTTGCGCACCGACTCGCTGAGTGCCTGCTGCACCGAAGGCGCGAGCGCGATCGCGAGTTGACGATCACCGCGGTCCGTGCGCCGGAAGATGGCCCGCGGCAACTCGTCGGCGAGGCGCTCCGACGTGAAGCCCAGCTGTGCAACCCGTGCGCGAAGCTGTTCCAGTTCCCGTTGTTCTCGGCCGAACAGCATTTCGCGCAGGCGCGCAAATTCCGCGTCGGCGTGTGCAGCGTCGACGTGTGTGTCCCGCGCGAGGGGCTCTTCCGCCACGGTGTCAGCCCTGCGTGTTGTGGTCGCTACCGAATGCGGTGCCGTCGTCGTGGTCGGAGATGTTCAATGGGCCTGGCTCGGCCTGCGCAGACGGGGCCGGATCGCCGAGCTGTTTCGCCACTTCGGCGAGCAGAATGGCCAGTGCATTGCGATCGGTCTTCTTCGTCATGACCTCGTGATGCTTGCCGGCCATGTCCGTCGACAGCGCGTGACGGGTACGAGCGAATTCCGTCGAGGTGGCACTGGCATGCATCAGGAGTTGGTCCCGGATCTCGGCGTCGGCCAGGCTGGTGGCTTCCTGCAGCCGGAGATGCCGTTGCTCGAGATCGCGGTGTGCCTGCGTGAGTTCGGCACCGAGTGAACGCGACTCGTCACTACTCCGTGCGCGATCTGCTGTCATCCGCTCACTGGTCGCCCTGAATTCGTCTCGGGCGCGTGCATCGAGGTCATCGATCTTCCGGATGAGGTCGGCACGCAACTGACTCTGTTCGCGCAGGAGCCGTTCTTCCATGGCCTGCAAGCGAGTTTCGACGGAGCGCATCTGCGCCCCGAAGAGGATATCACGGACCGCTTCAAGGCTCTCGGGAACGGCAGGGGTGGCCCCCTGTGCGGGCAGCGAAGGTTCGTGCATGTCCATGGCGTGCGCTCGGGCGTGTAGTTGAGGGGAACGTGCGGTACGGCCCGGCTCGGTATGGTTCGGTTCGGTCTGACCGCACGTCGGTGTTGCGGTTGTATGATGGCGCGTGGAACCGAATTGTGCACGTCGGATATCCGCTCTGCATGGGCGCGATCAGTCTAGATCACCTCGAGATCAGCTTTAGATTTAGAGCAGCTTTGGGTCAGCTTCTGATTCTTCGATCCCCCACGTGAATCCATTGTTCCGCTCATTTTTCGTGTTCGGGTCGACCACTCTCTGCTGCGAACGCCAAGGGGAGCACGCTCGGAGCACGTTCTCCCGAGTGCGCGTCAGTTCCGACGTGTCTACTGGTGAGCTCGCAACGATCTTCTGGTGCCGATCTTGGTGGCAAGGAGATCCACGCGCCAGGACTACACACGCGGATTGTTTCGTCGCGGCAGGTGCAGTAGCCTTTCCTGTACGCCGCGCCCTAAGTGCGTTGGAATCATCCGCACGGCCCATCAAAGGAGCGAAACCGTTGAACGAACAGACCGACGCGCACCTGGCACCCGCACACGCTGAGCGTGTGCAGGCGATCACAAAACCCGATCGGCAGTTGCTCACGCTGTATATCATCTACTGTGTGCTCTCCACGGTGGCGCTTCCGATGGTAGCGCTGCCGTATTACTTCAAGTATAAAACGCTGCGCTATCGCTTTGACAACGATGGGGTATCGGTGTCGTACGGACTCCTTTGGCGCCGCGAAACGTACCTCACGTACGCGCGCATTCAGGACATTCACGTCACGCGCAACATCTTCGAACGGTGGTTGGGCATTGGCACTGTGAAGATTCAGACCGCGTCAGGCAGTGCCGCTGCCACGGAGTCGATTGTCGGGCTCACGGCATTCCAGGACGTCCGTAATTATTTGTATGCGCATATGCGCGGCCATCGTCACACGCCCCACGCGGCCGCAGCGATCGCCGGTCCAGCGTCGCACGCTGCGCTTGCATCGGCCGCCAATACACAAGCCGTCGAGGCACTCGCCGGTATTCGAGATGAGTTGCGGGCCGTGCGTGCATTGCTCGCATCATCGCAGACGGGCACGCGCGATGTATAACTGGCTCAAAAGGCTCGTGCTGCCGTGGCTGCGCATCCAGGACAGCGAGCCGCACCCTCCGTCGGGTCATGATCCGCATGAGATGTTGCGCATCGAACGCGCAGACGCTGGGTTTTTGCGCTTGCGCCTGCTGGAATGGCGTGTTTACGCGCTGGCGTGGGGGCTTGGCGTCGGTTCCGTCAGCATGGTGCTCGTGGCCGCCGACTGGCGGCTCATGCTCGCTGCGATTCCGCTGGTGATGATCGCCGTGGCGAAAGCGGCGACGCTATACGTGACGATGCGGCTCGACTACGAAATGCGCTGGTACGTGATCACCGATCGCAGTTTGCTGATTCGTGAAGGCGTGTGGAATGTGCAGGAGATCACGCTTACGTTTGCGAACGCGCAGAACGTACGCGTCACGCAGGGACCGCTGGAGCGATGGTTCGGCATTTCGACGGTGGAGGTTGAGACGGCTGGTGGAGGGAGTGACGAGGCGACGGGCGCGCGCCACCAGGCGCGCTTGCGCGGGATGAAAAATCCCCAGGAAATTCGGGGCGTCATTCTGGAGAGGCTCAGGAAGCAGCGAACGGCCGGGTTGGGGGATCCGGATGATCTGGAAGCGCGTGCGGTCGCAGCGCACGATGCTGTCGCGTTGCCGTTCGGCGCAGACAACCCCGACTCGCCAATCACACTGTTGCTTCATGATGTGTGGGCGGAGGCGCGGGCGCTGCGAGGGGTATTGGAGCGTGACAGCCGGCTGCTGCCGACTGACAAACTCGACACTGACGGTTAGCGAGGCAGGCGTACGGCGCGCCACTATCGGCAACAGCCCTCGTGGCGCGCCGCCGTGACGTTACGTCGTTAGCGCCGGATACTGTGGTATACCGCGCTTCACCCGGCGTGTAAAAAGAGGCAAAATCGGGCGCGTTCAACGGCGCGTGCTGTTCCATACGTGCGACAAGATCGGGATTGGCTAACGACGCACGCCCGAACGCCACCAGATCCGCTTTGCCGTCGGTGAGCAACGACTCTGGCTTCGCGCGATCAAGTCCGCCGGATGCGATAAAGGTGCCGGCGAACGACGATCCCAAGCGGGCAGGGCTACCGCCATCGGTCCGCGGCGTTGAAGAGCCCAGGAATGCGGGCATAGCCAAGGCCATCAGCCGACGGTGACGTCCCTTCGGTGACGATCAGGTGGCTGCCAGGTATCCAACCGGTTGCGATCCGATGCGCCGAGGCGTTCCCGGTCGTGTCACGATGTCATCACGGAAACACGACACGCCTCGGCGGTTGACCGGCGAAAACGCTACCGTTTCCGCAACCACGTTGCATGACACGAACCGTCCAGCCCGATGCGAGGCGCAGGGCCGTGGCCCCCAATGGCTCCCATTTGCGCGGGTAATGATATGACCACCTCCTATCAGCTCCAACTCGGGTTCGTGAGCGCGCTCATCGCATGCACGCTGACCCTCGCTTCATGCGGCGGCGCGTCAACAGACGGAACCACGACACCGCCTGTCACGCCTCCGGTCATCCCCGTCGCGACCACCGTCGCGCTCATTGCGGGCGACGGTCAGATCGGCGAACCTGGCTCGACGCTCGCCGTGCGGCCACGGATCGTCGTGCGCGATGCTTCTGGCGCCGCGATGAGCGGCGTTACGGTCACGTTCGTGGTCGATTCAGGCGGCGGGTCGCTCGACGCGACAAGCAGCGTCACGGCAATCGATGGCACGGCCGCCAGCGGCAACTGGAAACTTGGCACTGCCGAGGGACGCAACGTGATGCGCGCAAGCGTTGGTGCGCTGCCGCCGATCAAGTTCGCGGCGGCGGCCACTGTGGTGCCGGTAGCGTTACCTGCGCAGACCGTCGCGACGACCGGCGGGAGCGTAACCCTCAATCGGCCCGGGTCGCCGGCCAACGGTGTGACGCTGACCGTACCCGCCGGCGCATTCCCCAACGCGGTCAGTGTCACGATGAGTTACGAATCGAGCGCAACCGTGCCAAAGCTCGCTGATGTAACGATCGTTTCACCCATCATTGCGGTAACAACTGATGCGCCGCCGGTGTCGGATAAACCGCTCACGCTGACGTTTCCGGTGATCGTTCCCGCTGGCCAGGTTGCATTCGTCGCGATGGTCGATCCGGTGACCGGCTTTCTTGAGGTGCTGCAGACGGTGAGCGCTGACGCCACCAGCATTACGGTCATGAACAATGTGTCGGACGAAAACATGGCCAGGGAAACAGTGGGACCCGCGCAGCCCGGAGTGCTCTCATCCATACGCGTGCTCAATGTGCGGAGCCGGTACGTGCTGGCGCTTGTGAACGCCGGCAGACTCAACACGCTGTCATACGACACAGGCTTCAGGCCCGGTGTTGACGATTGGGAGTTTCCGGCCGATCACTCACCAATTCTCAGGCCATCGGATCGCACGGATTTCGGCATGGCGGTGTCGGAGCGCTACTACTTTGCCATGCAGAAGTCGCTCACGCAGGGGTCGCTGAACAAGAAGTTTCAGGAGGCCAAAGGAGCGATTGGCAGTAACGCAGCCGGCGAGCGGTGGGCAGCGGGATTGACGAAACAGTTCGCGCAACGCTCGACTGATTTGTTTGACAAGGCGGTGACGGCCCGCGCTACCTCCGCGACCCGATACGACGCGTGGACGTTGGCCACCGTTGTCATGTCGCTGTATGCCTCACAACGTCCGCAGATCATTGCGTTTTTCAACCCGTCACTCGGATACTATAAAATTTCGCTCGCGTACAAGTGGGACGGCCCCTCCGGAGTGCTGTATCTCACCGACCCGAACAGGCCGGGAGACCTTACTGGCACAGTGCAGTTTACAGCGGCGGGGCTACAGTGCTCTGATGGGTATTGCATCACCGTGACCGGGTTCAATCATCTCATTGGCTATCAGACGCAGCTGAACGCCGAGTATCCGCTGGTGGTCAACGGCACCATCAACAAGTCGCTCTTTCCGCAAGCGTTCGTGAGCTCGCATCAAACCGCGGTCCCGAACACGGTGAACCCGGGCTTCGACACGGTTTTCGTGCTTCAGGACACGACACGCTTCTGGGTGGAATGCCCCGTGTGCGCTGGTCGCCTTCCGTTTCCACCCACCATCACAGCTAAACACGGCGCTGCCGGCATTCAGAGCGAACGTGTGTATAGCGAATCGGCGGGCGAATGGACCAGATACACGACGCAAAGCACGACAGGTTTTGCCATCAACGTGCTCCCCTTCCCCGGTGCCGTAAAGAAGTTCGCTGATTTCTTGCTTGGCTTTGAGGGGCGCGCGTTGACCACTACCAGCACGTCAAACCCGGTCACGGGGTGGTTGGGATGGAAAGTCTATCGGGTGCTCCGATTCAATCCCACCCTTTCCTATCCGCGCGCGCTCCCGGGAGTCGCGACGACGTTTACGCTCACGAACGACGGTGGGCCAGTGCTCCCCTCAGATGCGTCGTACGTGTTCACGTGGGGCGATGGCACGCCGAATACCGTGCTCTCGTCGCGGCCGACCACCATACAGCACACGTACGAAGAGCTCGGGTCATATCAGCTTAAATTGAAGGTCAATCACAAGACGGCGGGCGTCCCGATTGCCGAAATGACCCTGACCGTTGAGGTCAAGCACGGCTCGATTGTGTGGCGCATAGAAACGGCGGTGGTCACATCGTCGGGCCCCACCTTTAGGGGTGACAAGTGGGATTCAGTGCGCTATAACTTCGTCGTGGCGGCCATGGACGAACTTCGCGCTACGCCGGGTGACAACCAGGTGGTCACGTGGACAAGTCCTGATACGGTAGGCGTGGTTTGGCAACAGGTTGCCGCTGGCAAGGGGGGCACGACTATTGGTTACGACCCCACCGCGCGCCTGTTTTTCCTCGCGTACCTCAACAACATGGTGCGTGGGCGTATTGGCAGCGGCGTCCTGTCTGGGCGTTTCAACGCGTTCGACGAGCGCGATGCACGCACCCGTGGCCCACCGGGACTGGAGCAGACCATCAGCGCCACCATGATTCCGGGCAACCTCCTGGGCAGAATCACCATCGCCTCCTTCTGGGAGGGGGTCGGGCCCACGTTTACCATTCAATTCACGGCCAAACAGCTCATTCCGTAGCCAACGAAGCGAGCAGTGCGTCGCCGCACCGGCGTCGCAGGTCTGACAACAACCTGCGACGCTCAGAACGCACTGACGCGTGACTGCCTGCTGCAACGCGTCAGAACGTCACCGCGCGCGGGCGATCAGCGGCACCACCATCGTAGACCTTCATGGCAGAGTGGAACGCCTGCTCGCCGAGCGGGTGAGGGCGGCAAAGCGTTGCCCCCTACTGCGGGTAGAGTCCCCACCGCTGGGCGACCTCAATTTCCACGCCTCACAACTAACGTTACTATGCGCGCGCTTCTCGGATTGATGTGGGGCATCGCTGGCGCCGTTGCGGGCTTAGTCCTCGGCGTCCTCGGCGCGATGGTTGCTGCCAAGGCGATGAACATCACCATGCGCGAGGGCGCACAGGGGTACTTCATTGTTTCCATCGGACTGCTTGGTGCGGCAATCGGGCTCATCGCCGGACTGGTGCTGTACGCACGATCCGCTCCGTCGGGGCAGGGTGGGGCATTCATTTCATCGGGCGTCCTTGGCGTGCTGGGCATTGCCGCAGCGATCGCGCTGTCGCTATGGGTGTTTGCGGCGCTCCGCGAGTCGCCGTTGGAGTATGGCGGCTCGATGGCGACGCTGGAGATGGAGTTCCGCGTGCTCACGACGGCGCTCCCAGCCGACGCCTCGGAGCGATGGCTTGACGTTGAGGTCCAGACCAGACAGACGCGACCTTTCGGCACCGTGCTGTGGACGAAGCGGCGATCCGAAGGAGGGTACACTGTGATTCCTGTCGAACAAAATCCTGTGTTCCGCGCCGGCAGCCGGGTCATCGTGGTGCGTATCGCCGGCGTGCATGATGAGACATTCATGCCGCCCATGAAGCGCACGCCCGACCTCAAGGCCGATTGGAGCGCGTGGTCGCGACCGGCCTCTGTTGACGCGGCATACGGTGTGGTGCCCACCGTGCCGCTCGCACCCATACTCGAGTTACGCTATCGTGTGCGCCCGTACGCGGACATGCAGTAGACGCCACCTGTCGCGTTCACGACGATCATTGGCGCGCGCCGTACCTTGGTGCGGCGGACCCTTCCACGTCGATCCGGCGCGCATCAACCCTCACCATCCTGCGGATCCGGCGCATGGGCAAACCGACCTTCTCGCAGCACCATCTCTTGCCCGCCGGGCGCGCCATACCGGCCTGTTCGACGTTGCAGCCTGATAGGTGGGTCAGGGTGCCGGTGCCGAGGAAGACTACGATCTCGACAACCTGTCGACCTTCATTCCCCTTCTCGGTGTTCCTTGAGGACGGCCGTCGTCTGTTCAACATCGGCACAATGGCTCCCGACGCGATCTGGTCGAGCGTACGTGAAGACTTCGACGTCCTGCTCGGCGCCTTTCAACTCGACGAAATCCATGGCCTGACCACCGCGCCGGTGAAGCTGATGACGTCCAAGCCGGTACTGGACCTGTAGCAAACGTAAGGCCCGTCGAGCGGGATCGATGCTGTCGCCACGACCATGGAACCTGCGCCACACGAGGGCGCGCACAGCGACGGCGCGTCGGTGGAGAGCCCGCGCTGGCGGACACCGATCAACGTCCCGCACAGGCGTCCGACGTGGCGCTGGCGGATGATACGTCTACGCTGGACCCGGAGCACCTGATCAATGCCCGAGGGCGAGACGCGGGTGCTGGGCTGGTGCCGCGCGAGTTACGCGAGGTGCCCGAGGAGAAGTACGCGATCGTTGGCGCCGCTGCGATCGAGTCGATCTTCCATGTGCCGTTCGGCTGGCACGTTATCGATGACGGCACGCGCACACTTGTGTTTGATCTGAACGGCGGCGTGCAGATTAACCTCAATCTGCGCCAAGCCCATACGGACGAGCTCACGGCGCTGCTGGAGGGCATCGGCGATGCGTTGGCGCGAGACAACCCCAAAGCACTCTTTCTCAGGCTCACCTTTCGCAGGATGCCGTGCCTGGCAATTCGGGATCTGCCCATCGACAGCGAGTTGCTGGATCAGGCGTACATGGCGCGTCCTTCGCATCGGAGCGACTAGGCGCTGGTGTGCCGCGTGACTTGGCCAAGGTACTCCTGGATAAAACGCTCGTGCTTCACGGCGACGGCAGGCGGGCCCAGTTCATAGGTGGTCCCGTTGGTACACCAACTGATGTGATCGGCCGCGTGCAGTAACGTGGGGACTTCGTGTCCGGTGATCACGACGGCCATGCCGGCCCGCGCCATGTCCTTGAGCACGTCCGTGATGTGCTCGGCGTCCTGGGGTGCAATCCCGCGATACGGCTCATCCGCCAAGAGGCATTTCGGCTGACGCACGAGAATCGCCGCCAGTTCGGCGCGTCGCAGTTCGCCGCCTGACAGCGCCGATGGACGTTTGTCGAGATGCGCGGTGATGCCAACCCGTTCCGCAGCCAGTGCCACGTCGCCGCACCGAAACTGCGCGCGCAGCATGGTGAGCTGATGTCGCACCGTGAATGCACGTGACAGCAAGTCATGATCGGGCAGATAAAACAGTCCTTGTGCGGCCAACGCCGCTTGATGCACCGAGAGATACGCACGACCGGCAAAGTGCACCGTCCCGTTGTCCGGGCTCACGCGGCCGGCCGCAATCTTGAGCAACGTCGACTTGCCGATGCCATTGCGTCCAAACATGACGCGCAGTTCACCGGGTACCGCACGCAGCGTTGCCGACGACAACACACGCCGACCGGCGTACGACTTCGACACGCACTCGGCGGCGAGCAACGGCGTCGTCGTGCCTTCGCGCGCGCTTACAACCATACGGCCGCAGCGCGCACCGCACCCTCGCCCGTGACGGCCGCCGCGATGAACAGCAGCGCAAGGCTCCGTCGGCGAATACCCATGTTGGCGAGCAAATCGCGCTCGCGATTACGCGCCATTTCTACATAGCACAAGGCCGTGCAGAGCAAGACGACGGTGAGCAGTCCTCCGGTGTCGAGCCGCAGGGGATCCTTTCCTGCGTAGGCGAAGACGCCGCTGGCGGCGATTCGCGTCACGAGCCAGATCGCAACGCCGCGCCGGAGCATGGTGAGAGTGACCAATCGGTTGGGAAGCATCGTGCCGCTGGGTACCCGATACCGAGAGCGTTGTGCCGAGACGAACTCGCGCTGCACGGCGCCTTTCTGGCGCATCACGCTGC
>Ga0105048_10005420_pt1 | contig 20627 bp, 21 predicted proteins | sample MAT05_FD_78382 | JGI IMG/M metagenome (GOLD analysis project Ga0105048, IMG submission 78382) | Freshwater microbial communities from Lake Fryxell liftoff mats and glacier meltwater in Antarctica - MAT-05 | ecosystem: Environmental > Aquatic > Freshwater > Ice > Liftoff microbial mat | place...
AATGGTGATCGGTTGACTTTCGTTCGGAGGGATGTTGCCTACCTGAACGATCTCATGCACGATCTAGGGATGCGCTAGTCGCTTCAGTATTCCCTCAACATGATTCCCATTGATCTTAGCGGAAAAATTGCCCTTGTGACTGGTGCTTCCCAAGGCATCGGTGCAGAAATTGCCCGAGTCCTGCAATCCGCCGGAGCGACGGTGGTTCTCAACCATCCAGGCTTTCCTAATACGACACAGGATGCAGATGAACTCGCTTCGGAACTCAATGCGTCTCGTATGCAAAGTGCGGTTGTCATCGCCGCTGACGTCTCTCAACCGCAGCAGGTGCAGTCGATGATGGCTGCGATCAAAACTCAGTTCGGCGGTCTCGATTTCCTCGTGAATAATGCCGCGATTATTAAGGATCGCTCGATTGCCAAGATGAGTCTGGAGGAATGGGACGCGGTCATCGATGTGAACCTTTCCGGTGTCTTTTACGGATGTAAATACGCATTGGAGATCATGCGCGAGCATGGGTCGATTGTCAGTTTCGGCAGCATCGCTGCGATACAAGGCTTTTTTGGGCAGGCCAACTACGCTTCCGCCAAAGCTGGCGTTCAAGCCATGATGCGCGTGCTCAGCCGGGAGGCGGCCCGCAAAAACATTCGAGCCAACGCCATCGCGCCCGGTGTGATTGAGACTAGCATGGCAGCGACTATTCCCGAGGAGGTGCGGGCCGAGATGCTGAAGAACGTTCCCCTCGGTCGTTTCGGAACCACAGAAGAGGTGGCGAATGTTGTTCTTTTCCTTCTCTCTCCGCTCTCGTCTTACATCACTGGACAGACGATTGAAATCAACGGTGGTTGGCGGGGCTGATTCATGCGTTCTGTCCCGCGCATCCTAAGTGCCGCTGAGGCCGTCGCTGCGATTCCCAACGGCGCGACCGTCGCCGTGGGAGGCTTTGTGGGTGCCGGCCATCCGGAGATGCTCACTGCCGCATTGGAGCAGCGATTTTTGCAAACAGCCCAGCCGCAGGATCTGACTCTCTATTATTGTGCGGGCCAAGGTGATCGCGCATCCCGTGGGCTTAATCATCTGGCTCACAAAGGACTTTTGAAAAGAGTCATCGGCGGCCATTGGAATCTTGCACCCAAACTTGGGGCTCTTGCCTTGGCCAACGAGATTGAGGCTTACAATTTCCCGCAGGGAATCCTGAGCGTTCTGCTTCGCGAGAGTGCCGCGAAACGTGGCGGCGTGCTTTCCCAAGTTGGCCTGAACACCTTCATCGACCCGGCACTCAGCGGAGGCCGCATGAACTCTCGAACGAGCGAGCAACTCGTGGAACGCATCGAGTTGGATGGACAGATGTGGCTTCGCTACAGGCCGGTTCCGATTCACGTGGGCCTCATTCGCGCAACCAGTGCGGACGCACGGGGGAATCTCTCGATGGAGAAAGAAGCCTTGATCGGCGAAGTGCTTCCCATCGCGCAAGCCGCCAAAAACCACGGCGGCATCGTCATTGCGCAAGTCGAACGTCTTGTCGATCAGATCAGCGACCCGAAGTCGGTTCGCGTGCCCGGAATTCTCGTGGATTTCCTCGTCGTCAGCCACGGCATTCAGCACGACCAAACGTTCGGAGAAACGTTTAACGAAGACTTTGTAAAAACGGGAAACGGCATGTTTCCGCAGGTGGAAATGGATCCATCCGTACGCAAGACCATCGCACGCCGGGCACTTCGGGAGATTCTTGTGGGGGACATCGTCAATCTCGGCATCGGCCTTCCGGAGTGCGTCGCATCGGTCGCGGCAGAGACTGGTCGGCTCAGCGAAATGACGCTCACTGTCGAAAGCGGGCCGATCGGGGGTGTGCCGGCCTCCGGCCTCAGCTTCGGGTGCAGCGCGTTTCCGGAGGCAGTTATCGACCAGCCCGCGCAATTCGATTTCTACGACGGCGGAGGGATTGATATCGCCGTGCTCGGCGCACTTGAGGTGGATCCGCAAGGCAGCGTGAACGTCACGAGCTACGGTGATCGTTTTGCGGGAGTCGGTGGATTTACAAACATCGCGCAAAATGCAAAACGCATCGTGTTTTGCTGCACCTTTCGAGCGAAGGAAAAGGCGAAATTTGTGCGTGCCGTTCAGCACGTCTGCTTCCATGGCCCGACAGCCGCTGCGAAGGGGCAACGGGTTCTTTACGTGACGGAACGCGCTGTTTTCGAACTCGCACAAAACGGCTTGCGACTGATCGAGATCGCAGAGGGTTTCGACATTCAAACAGACGTCCTCGATCAAATGGAATTCCAACCCTGCGTCGCCAATTCGCTAAATCCCGTCTTATGAAACCTGTTCACATCATCGCTGCAAAACGTTCTCCAATCGGTCGTTTCGGCGGCGGATTTAAAACTCTTCATCCGTCCGAGCTTGCCACGCTCACTGCTGCGTCCGTCGTGCCGGAAGGACTCCGTCCGCACGTCGGTCAAGTCATTCTCGGCCAGGTTCTGCAAGCCGCCAGCGGGATGAACGTGGCACGACAAGTCGGGCTCAAGCTTGGTCTGCCCGAACATGTGCCAGCGTTTACCGTGAACATGGTTTGCGGCTCCTCTCTCAAGGCCATCGCTCTTGGAGCCGATGCTGTTCGTAGTGGCGAGAGCGGTATTGTCCTGGCAGGCGGGGTCGAGGTGATGAGCCGCGCTCCGCATTATATGATGGAGACACGCTGGGGTAAAAAACTGGGCGATACCGCGCTTCAGGACTCCATCTTGGTCGATGGTTTGAGCGACCCGCTGACAAAGATGGGCATGGGCGAGACCGCCGAACGTATTGCCGATAAATATGGGATCACGCGCCACGAGCAGGACGTGTTTGCCGAGCGCAGTCAAAGTCGCTTCGCCGCACATCGCGATGCCATTACACGCGAGATCGTTCCGGTCTCGGGAGTGACTGCTGACGAACATCCCCGCCTCGACACGACCGTGTTGACCCTCTCCACGCTCAAACCCTCCTTTCGCAAAGATGGAAGCGTCACCGCGGGGAATTCTTCGGGCATCAACGACGGAGCCGCGTGCGTGCTTCTCGCCAGCAACGAAGCCGTGCGTGCTCACGGGTTGACCTCGCGCGCGCGCATTGTGGCCACTGCGGTCGTGGGCTGCGATCCGTCTCTCATGGGTCTCGGACCCGTTGGAGCAATCCAAAAACTCTGCGCACTGACCGGTTGGAAGCTCGCCGAGGTGGAAGCCCTTGAGATCAACGAAGCCTTCGCTGCCCAAACCCTCGGCTGTGCTGGCGAACTCTCCCTCGACATGGATCAGCTCAACCAGCGGGGCGGAGCCATTGCCCTCGGTCACCCTATCGGCGCAAGCGGGGCAAGGGTGCTTGTCACCCTGCTTCACCTGATGGAAGACAGTTCCTACCGCCGGGGCATCGCGAGTTTGTGTATCGGTGGAGGCATGGGAATCGCCATGGCTATCGAGAGGGATAGCGCGCCTTCAGGGACTTTAGATCACCACTGAAAAATTTGCGGCGGCGGGCCGCTGACGCCGGGTGCGGCGCGGAAAATGGACCCGGCGAGCGGTTGCTCTTCCAACGCGGCTTCGCTCAGTTCGCAACGCGCGGTGGTAATAAAAAGCTCGTTCCCTTTACCAAAACAGCAACTGCTGACTTGCGTTGCCGGGACCGGGATTTTCGCAAGTTCCGCTCCGTTAAGTCCATCGAAACACCGGACGGCAGACCCGCCCCAGAACGCTACCCAGAGATTTCCGTTCTCGTCGATGCTCATGCCATCCGGGATGCCGTACTCCGTCGGAATCGTTCGAAAAATCCGTCGGTTCGAGATGGCCCCGGCCTCCACCTCGTAGTCGAACCAATCGATGCGTCGCGTGAGGGAATCGACGTAGTAAAAGCGAGTCTGGTCGGCGGACCACGCAAGGCCGTTGGAGATGCTCACTCCATCGAAGACAGTGCGCGCCTGTAAAGTGCGATCCAGGCAATACAGGCTGCCTTTTTCCGGGCTGCCATCCAGCGCCATAGTTCCCGCCCAGAATCTTCCGCGCGGATCGCATTTGCCGTCGTTGAACCGCGTCTCCGAGTTTTCCGCTCTCGGATTGGAAATAAACTCCAAGGCACCGCTCTCCCAATCGAGGAAGAAAAATCCATCGCGCCGGGCGAGGAGCCAGCGTCCATCGGAAGTCGGAACCGCCGCTCCGAGCAAGTCGCCACAGTCACGCGACTCCTTGGCGCCCTTGGAGAGACGATGAAGGGTCCCGGTCGGGATATCCACCCACCACAGACTGCCCTCGTGCCAAACCGGCCCTTCGGCGATGGAGCATTGGGCGGGGTAAAAAACTTCGGATGAAATCATAAGGAAAGACGAATTCTGATCAAAAAATGTAGCATGGCGAAAATCTGAGGCTTCCCAACCGTGATGCGATGAGCCGACACATCGTTTGAGCTTTTCGATCTCAAAAAGCCGGGGTGCTGTCCAGTTGTTTCAATACCCTCCGCTGTGTTCGCATTTTCCAGCGTGCAATCCGGTGCCTTGTCGCCGGTTTTCCTGGCCCGATCGAAGATCCCGCTTTTGGCAACCGCATTGATGCCAGCCTTCCAAATCTTTCCCTTGCCCGGAGTGCGCGTTGCCTATCTCCGGCGCTTTTTCTTCACGGGCGGCGCGAAGAGGGCGGTGTAGAGGTATTCGAAACCTTCGAGCTTCACTTTTGGCACCGGTTTGCCGAGGTAATCCTCAATCTTCCGGACTTCGTCAACGTCCTCGCCGGTCATGAGGGTGAAAGCGTCGCCTTCGCTTTGCGCACGGCCGGTGCGTCCGATCCGGTGGACATAATCCTCGGCGTTTTGCGGCACGTCGTAATTGATCACGTGGGTCACACCCTGCACGTCGAGGCCGCGCGCCGCAATGTCGGTGGCGACCAGCACTTCGTATTTGCCGCTTTTAAAACCTTCCAACGCTTCGACACGCTCGGATTGCGAGCGGTTCGAGTGCATCACGGCGACGGGATGTTTTTCTTCGATGAGCTTTGCGGCGATGGCATCGGCACCGAATTTGGTGCGGGCAAAAATAATGACGCTCTCGAAATGCGTCTTTTGCAGGAGGGCAACCAGCAGATCGAACTTCTGGTCGCGGGCGACGGGGTAGAGTGCGTGATTGACGGTTTCGGCAGGCGAACGGCGCTGACCGATCTCGATGATCTCGGGATTTTCCTTGAGCACCCATTTGGTAAGACGCTCGATTTCCGGAGGGAGTGTCGCGGAGAAAAACAACGTCTGACGCTCTTTCGGACACGATTCAACAATTTTGCGAACCTGCGGGAGGAAACCCATGTCGAGCATGCGATCCACTTCGTCGAGGACGAGGAGTTCGAGTTTATCGAGGGGCACCAGGCGTTGTTCGATGAGGTCATTGAGGCGTCCCGGCGTGGCGACGACGATATCGACGCCCTTATCGAGTTCCTCTTTTTGTTTTCCGTAACCGACGCCGCCGTAGAGCACGCACTGGTGGATATTTGTGAAGCGGCTGTATTCCTTAATCGCCTCTTCGACCTGCAATGCGAGTTCGCGTGTGGGCTCGAGAATGAGGCAGCGGAGCGCGCCGTGTTTTTGCAGGCGCGAGATGATGGGCAGCGCAAAAGCGGCAGTTTTACCCGTGCCGGTCTGGGCCGATCCCATGAGATCTTTGCCCGACATAACCACGGGGATCGCCCGCTCTTGAATCGGCGTCGGCTCGAGGTAACCCATCGATTGCACCGCGTGAATAACATCCTCGGATAGCCCGAGACCCTGAAATGACATGGGCGGACCTTGCCAGCTTGCACGCACGGGGGCAATGGAATCTTGCTCATGGAATCTTGCCTGGGTATCGCGACGCGGCAATGCAGCTTCTGCGTCGGCCTGCGCGATCGCGGCAAACCCTCTAAATGCGCCATCCTCGCCGCCATGCACAAACTCCTCATCCACATTTCATCCCTCTTCAAAAATGTCCGTCCTTCCTCATGCTGGCGTCTTTGCGTGCGAAACATCCCGCCGCCACTTTGCGCTTTGCGTTTGCGGATGGGCAGGGCATTTTCCTGCTCGTGATTACGTTTCTTGAGGGCACGCTGGTTGAGGCGTTGCCGACGCAAATTGTCGTGGCGGTGCATGGTGTGGGGTATCAGGTGCTGATCCCGCTTTCGAGCTATGACCGACTCCCCGCAGTGGGCGGGGCGCTGCGGATTTTGACGCATCTGCAGGTGCGGGAGGATGCGCATGTGTTGTTCGGATTTATGAGTACGGCCGAGCGCGATTTGTTCCGGTTGCTCGTACAACACGTCTCGGGGATCGGCCCCAAGACAGCACTGGACATTCTGAGCGGCGTGAGCGTTTCGCATTTTAAAGCGGCGGTCGTCGCGGGTGACGCGGGGCTTTTGTCGAAAACCAAGGGCGTAGGGAAAAAGACGGCGGAACGCATCATCGTGGAGTTGAAGGACAAAGTGGGAATCGCTGCGGCTTGGGAAGCGGCGAGCGATGCGCATGCTCCGTCGGCGGGCGAGACGATGGTGAATGACGCGGTGCTCGCGCTGATCGCGCTGGGTTACAAGCAGGTCGATGCGCACAAGGCGGTGAAGAAGGTGCTGGAAACCAAGCCGGGCGCGGCGGCGGATGAGTTGGTACGTTTTGCCCTTCAAGGCATGCTGTAATGCAGGCGGAATTGGCCAGAGCGGAGGCCGTGCGTGCGGCGATGCCGGAAGGCGGGATGTTTGCGGCCAAGGATTGGCTGGTCGCGCCCGAGCCGTTTGCGTTGTCGGAGAAGTTTGTCGATGAACTGGAAAAGCTGGGCTACCGGCTGCACCTGTTCGTGCGCGCATGCAATTTACTGTACCAACAGAGCATCAAGGGACGTCAGCCGGCGTGGGTTGCGGATTATCTGGACCGTGGTAAACCGCCGGAGCTGCTGGAAGCGTCGCGTGCGAAGGCGTTGCGGGATGAAATTCCGAGGGTTATCCGTCCGGATATCATTCTCACGGAAAATGGGTTCGTGTTGAGCGAACTGGACAACGTGCCGGGTGGAATCGGCCTCACAGGCTGGCTCGGGGAGACCTACGCAGCGCACGGGTTTGATGTGGTGGGCGGTGCAGCGGGGATGGCGGACGGCTTTCGCGCGATCCTGCCGGGCGGCGCGAAGATTTTGGTTTCCGAAGAAGCGGCGACGTATCGACCGGAGATGGAATGGCTCGCGACGCGGCTGGGTGCGGGTTACGGCGTGGAGCGTGCGGAGGATTTCGATCCGGCAACGTCGTCATCGGTGTTTCGTTTTTTCGAGCTCTTCGATCTGCCGAATCTTCCGTCGAGCGCGGCGCTGATGCAGGCGTCGGCGGAGGGCCGTGCAACAGTGACCCCGCCGTTCAAGCCGCAGCTTGAGGAGAAGATGTGGTTCGCGTTATTTTGGTCGCACCCGCTCCGGGATTTCTGGCGGCGCGAACTGAGCGAACGGCATTGGCTGAAGCTGCGCGAGGTGATTCCGCAGACATGGATCATGGATCCGGCCCCGCTGCCGCATTTTGGGGTGATTCCCGGCCTGGAGATTCAGGATTGGAATGAGCTGAGCGATTTCACCCACAAGCAACGCGAGATCATTGTGAAGATCAGCGGGTTTCATGAAAAAGCGTGGGGCGCACGCGGCGTGGTGCTCGGCTCGGATGTGTCGCATAACGACTGGCGCGGGACAGTGAGCAGCGCGCTGGAGGCGTTCCCGGCGCATCCTTATATTGCGCAGCGGTTTATGAAGGGTCGGTTGGTGCAGCAGCGTTATGTCGATCCGCAGACGGGGGAACTGCGGACGATGCAGGGGCGGGTGCGGTTGTGTCCGTACTATTTTGTGTCTGGCGGAAAAACACAGCTTGGCGGGGTGCTTTCAACCGTGTGTCCGGCGGATAAAAAGCTGCTGCACGGGATGAAAGACGCGATTATTTCGCCATGCCATGTGGTTCGGGAGAGCTGATGTGCGGAAAGCGGCGATGATTTCTGCAAAAATGAGGTGCCCAAGACAGTGCAGCTTCAGTGTAACGCATTCATGATCGGGGAAATTTTCCGCACTGGAACGGAACTTTTTGGTAAGAAACATTTTAAAATGAACCTGCCAACACATTTGGCACATCGTTTGCTTATTATACATCCGTGAAAGTAATGGCATCCCAGTTTGGTCAAGTCGCCCGGTGGATTCCAGCGTGGTTTCCAGCGTGGTTTTTTTTGGCTGCGGGTTCCTTTTTCACCCAAGCATTCGCCGCAGTCGATGTTTCCCCGCAGGAACAGCAGATTTTTGAACTTCTGCGCGCGGATTCGGGTCAGAACCGTCCGGGCGTTTCACTCGATCCCATCCTTTGCAAGGTGGCACGGGCGAGGGCTAAGGACATGGCAACGCGTCACTTTTTCGCACATGTGAATCCTGACGGCGTGGGGCCGAACCTCGCGGTGCGGCGTGCGGGTTATAAACTGCCGAATTGGTGGGGCAACGATCCCGCAGCCAACTACGTCGAATCGATTGCCGCAGGTTACACCAATGCGGGATCAACCTGGTCGGCGTGGATGGGATCACCGCATCACAAGGATCATCTCCTCGCGCTAAACTCCTTTTATGCCAACCAGACGAAGGTCGGCGTGGGCTACGCTTTCAATAACGACGACACGTACAAGCATTACTGGGTGGTCATCACGGCCCCGCCTCAGCCAAAACCCAAAGTGAAAATGACTTCGCCGGCGAAGGGCGACAAAGTCACCACTCCAGAGATCGAAGTGCTGGGCAATACGTCTGCCGATCCGGAGCCAGTGGTTGTCGAAGGACGGGTGGAACATTTCAGCGGCACCTCAGCATTCCAACCGGCAACCGGCGTGAGCAACTGGCGGTTGCGGACGGTCAGCCTGGCGCCTGGTCGCAACAGGATCAAAGTCCGCACGCTGAAAGGTGACGGCAGCGTGATTGCCGAGACCTCGACGACTGTGGATTACGTGGTGATGAAACCGTTGACGGTGCTCATTCAAGGAGAGGGAACCGTAAGCAAGAATCTCGCTGGAATCACCTCGCAAGAGCTGGGACAGATTTTACAAACGGTGGCGAAACCGGCGAAAGGCTGGCTTTTTGCTGGATGGAGCGGAACGATTTCCTCGAGCAGCGCGGCACTTTCTTTCCGCATGGAAGAGGGCGTTGTCCTGACCGCACTCTTCGTTCCTAATCCATTCATCGAAAGGGGCGGGAGCTACCTCGGAGTGTTTTCCGGTGGCGGCCAGGCCGGGATGGTCCAGGTTCGGCTGAATCAGCAGGGCCTCTTCACCGGCAAGCTGAAACTCGGTGGCGAGAAATCCGGGTTTTCCGGAAAATTTTCCCCGGAAGGCATCGCGCAACTCGAACTGGACGGCGTGGCGCTTCGGCTGGAAGTGAATGGCGATCAAACGGTCGATGTCACGGTGACCGATGGTGCGAACATAATGCTGCCCACAGCGAACCGCACGACGCGAGTGGTGGAAAAGGACACATCGGAACTGGTATTTGGCGAAGCCGAGGGGATTGGCGCGCCGACCGGCGAAGGGCTTGCCACGGTTTTGATCAAAAAGAAGGGACGCGTGCATTTCACAGGCGTTCTAGCCGATGGCACGGCATTCTCGCAAGGGCTTCAGGTCACAGCCGACGGTACAGTGCCGGTTTATATTTCGTTGTATGAAAACGGCGGTAGTCTGGTGGGGGTCCTGCCCGCAACGGCTCCGGTGAATGGTGAGCTTCTGTGGATAAAAACGGGCGTATTTTCTGCAACCGTTCAGGTGGCCGAAGCGCCGTAGCCGAGCGAAAAGCCCTCCTCTGGCAGGGCCGGCTTGCGAAGCACAAAGTCACTCCTCCAGAACTCGATTCAGGGCAATTTTCTGTTCCAGACAATGCGCAGGATGAACTTCGCTGCGTTTGCCCTCGACAATCCACCGCCAACCCTTTCTTTTCGCAGGTCCTATGTTAAGCGCAGGTATCGTTGGACTTCCAAACGTCGGCAAGAGCACCCTCTTCAATGCAGTCACCAAGACGCGCAAGGCGCAGGCTGCGAACTACCCTTTTTGCACGATTGATCCGAACAACGGCATCGTGACCGTCCCGGATCCCCGGCTCCAGGTGCTTTCCGACATGTCAGGCTCCAAAAAGCTCGTTCCTGCGGCGATTGAGTTTGTGGATATCGCAGGTCTCGTGGCCGGGGCAAGTGCGGGGGAAGGCCTCGGCAACCAATTCCTCAGCCATATCCGCGAAGTGGATGCCATCGTGCAGGTCGTGCGTTGTTTTGAAAACGACGACATCCATCACGTAAGCGGCGGCGTCGATCCTGTGCGGGACATCGAGGTCATCAACACCGAGCTTATGCTTGCCGACATGGGCGCACTGCAAAAACGGGGTGAACGTTTGCAAAAAAATGTGCGCGCCGGCGACAAACTCGCGAAGGCGGAATCGGCGATCATCGAGAAACTGCTTCCGCATCTCAACGAAGGAAAACCCGCCCACACCCTGACGCTCAGCGACGAGGAAACGAAACTCGCGAAGAGCTTTTTCCTCCTGACCTCCAAACCTACGATCTTCGCCTGCAATGTTGGTGAAGCTGATCTCGCGAACGTCGTTTCCCTCGTATCTGCCGCATCGGACAATGAAGGTGCAACGCCATCCGATAATGTGGAGCTTTCTCCCGCAGCCCGTCACGTCATGGCCGTGCGCGACTACGTCCGTGCCCATCTCGCGACCGAGGCCATCGTCATCAGCGCGCAGATCGAGAGTGAGCTCATTGATTTAAGCACCGAAGAGGCCACGGAATTTTTGAATGACCTTGGTGTTCCGGGAAGCGGCGTCGATTCATTGATCCGCGCCGTGTACCATTTGCTTGGCCTGCGCACCTATCTTACCACTGGCGAGCAGGAGACCCGGGCATGGACCATTCGTGCAGGCGACAAAGCTCCGGCGGCGGCGGGTGTCATTCACTCGGATTTCGAACGCGGCTTCATTGCAGCGGAAATCGTGCATTTCGACGAACTCGTCCGCCTCGGATCCCAAGCCAAAGCGCGCGAGGCGGGCAAGCTCAAGATCGAAGGCAAGGAATACGTGGTCCAGGACGGCGACGTCGTGGAATTCCGGTTTAACGTATAGCGGATTTTCCGCTCTGATTTTCGGCGTGAACCGATGGCGTAGCCAAAGCGTCTTGTGACGCCGAGCGGTATTGTTTCACGGCAATTCCCACAAGCAGCGCTGTCACGACAAACGCCACCAACCGCGCCTCCTGCCTGGTCAATTCCAGCGAGATCACTGAGCCGGCGGTTTGGTCGCCACGTACTTTCCGCGCAATTGCTTGTGGTAAAATTTGCCCTTCGAAGGAGCGGCAAGCAGCGCTTTGTACACAGCGGCGGGAACCCCTGCCAAACGCCGGACCGATCCGGAGTCAAAAACCAATTCCAGCGTTTGCGACCTGGCATCGTAACCCACGGCATCAAGGAGCGTGGACCGCACCGCAACGCGCTTGATCTTTTCGGGACCCGCACTCTCCTGAGCAAAACCCGAGCAAACAAAAATCGAAAGAAAAGCTACCGACGTGAGAGTTTTTAGATTCATGAGTAAGATTTTTTAAAAACAAGCAGGAGCTTCTATGAATGGCAAGCTCTATGAAACATATCCTCACGTTGGGCACGGCGGAGGGATGCGCACACTGATCTTTGTGCCGCTCCCCGGGGTGCTTTCCGCAAACGCTTCGCCGCCATGCAGGGTGGCAATATTTTTTACAATCGACAGCCCGAGTCCGGTGCCGCCGGCATCACGTCCCCGCCCTTTATCCACACGATAAAAGCGTTCAAAAATCCGGGGGAGGTCCTGACGTGCTATTCCCGGACCATCGTCCCGGACAGAAAGTACGACAGCGTCTGCGTCGCGTCTGGCATTGATGAACACGTTGCCGCCGCGATGATTGTACTTCAGCGCATTGTCCATGAGGTTGTTGAGCACCTGAGCCAGTCGCAATTCGTCGGCAACCAAAGGCGGCAGATCTTTTTCCACTTCGGAATGCAACGCGATGCCCGCCTCGACCGCCTGGATTTTCCAATCCGCCATGAGCGTCTCAACCACGATCACCGGATCCAACTTCACGCGATTCAAGGCGTCCCGACGCGAATCAATGCGCGCCAAGGTGAGCAGGTCTTCAACAATCGCATTCAGCCTTTTCGAGTGTCGATCCAGTGTTTCGTAAATATCACGGCGCTCCTCTCCCTCCATTTCCGGCTGATCAAGGAGCGTCTCGACAAACCCTTGGAAAATGGCCAGCGGCGTGCGTAGTTCGTGGGAAACGTTTGCCACAAACTCTCGACGAATTTCCTCCAGTTCGTGAATCCGGGTGACATCGTGAAACACCATGACAACGCCCGCATTCGTACGTCCTGGAACCGAGTTGACGGCAAAATAACGCGGTCGTTGCCCGGGATGCATCACCGTGATGTCTGCCGTCTGACGCTTGGTAGTGCGGATGACCTCACGCAATTCATGTTCGACCGACGCGACCCGCACGGCTTCCAGCACCGTTTGCCCGACGGGATCTCCCGCGATCTGAAACATGTCGCACAGTGATCGGTTGGCAAGGTGGATCACATGCTTTTGATCCGCAATGAGCAGGCCTTCATCCATGCTCGCCACGATGGACTCCAAATTAAACCGGTTTTCTTCGAGCTTTCCGTGAAGAATTTTCAGCTCAGCGTCTTGATACACCGACTGCCGACCAACTCGTGCGCCCTTTATCCGCTGCGCCGAAATGAGCGCCAGCAGCAGCGATGCAAGCAATCCGCTGAAGAGCCAAGGCCAATCGATGGCAGCGAGGATGATGTTCAAATGTTTCGTTCCTTAGGCGAGAACCACTAGCTGAGCAGCATGAGTTCGGCAGCCTTCGATGCCACGTCGTCCGCCCGCATCAGCGTCTCTCCGACGAGCAGCGCGTTGGCTCCATGTTCCAATAAAAGCCGTGAGTCCTCCGCATTGCGGATTCCACTCTCGCTGATGAGCAAAATATCCTCAGGCACTTCCTCCGCGAGTCGAACGCTGGTTTCGAGTGAAACCTCAAAAGTCGCGAGGTCGCGGTTATTGATGCCAAGCATTTTCAGGCCTTCAATTTCGAGCGCCCGCTCAACCTCCCGGAGATCGTGAGCCTCCACCAACACTTCCAACTGCGCTTCGTTCGCCACACGATGAAGCTGCGCCAGTTCTTCATCGGTCAGGGCCGCAACGATCAAAAGGATGGCGTCCGCCCCGGCCACCACCGCTTCGAATATCTGCGCCTCGTGCAGGATGAAGTCCTTGCGCAGCAAGGGCAGATCAACCGCCTTGCGGATCTGAGCCAGATACGACAGGTGGCCTTGAAACCACGGTTCATCCGTGAGGACAGAAATGCCATGCGCCCCGGCATCCTCGTAAATGCGTGCCATTTTCACTGGATCAAAATCAGCCGCGATGACTCCTGCGGAAGGCGACGCTTTTTTCACCTCGGCGATCAGTCCAAGTGCCTGAGGGCCCTGATCAATCGCGGCAGAGAGGCTGCGGAAGTCATTGCGGTCAAGCGATGCGGCACGGAGCTTTTCCATGCGCGGCAACAGTTTCGAGATTTCCGCCCGCTTCGTTTCCAGAATTTTTTCGAGTCGATTCACGCGATGTTTCCTAGCGTCATAAGACGCGTGTCGCAACCTTCCTTCCACCCTGCGGTTGGTGGTTTCAACGAAGCGCCAGCGGGGGACCGAGCACTTCACGCACAACCATGGCCTCACGCAGGCCGTTGGGCGTAAGAAGTTGCGGAAGTGCGTAAGCCGCCTTGTGGGCGAGTTGCACCGGAATGAGAACGCTCGCCGTGTCGGTGTCCCGGTCCGCAGAAACATCAATCCGCGAGGCTGCAGCAAAGTCCTTGGATGCCTGAGCGACGACTCCACCCTTCGGCCCCTCTTCCTCTTCCTCTTCGAAAAGCACTGGAACCGGACGTGGTTGGTGCTGCGCTCTCGCACGCCTGGGTAAATTGGGCAAAGGCAGAGCTTGTTTGGGAATCGCTGGCGGAACAAAAACCGGCTCTTTCGGAGGTGGGGGTGCTGCAGGTTCCGAGGGTAAACCCAATGCCTCTAGGAACTTTCGCATCCTCACCTCTTCTTCGCTCTCCATTTGTACTGGTGGCGGAGTGGCACGGCGCTGGGGCGCTGCTTCTACACGGCGTTCTTGTTGGCGCTCCTGTTGAACGCGCTGAGCGTTCTCCTGCATTCTTTTAAAAAACCACTGGAGACCCGCAATAGCTGCGAAGACTAGGAGAAAAATCAGATTGTCCATCTGAGCTTGGAGCGTGATTTACGCGATCGTGCCGCCTTTTTCACCCGTAGCCGGGCCGGCAATGCTGCTCCGCATCTGCGTGTCAGACTCAATGTTCTTCATTTTTAAGTAGTCCATGATGCCGAGGTTACCTTGACGAAACGCTTCAGCCATCGCGAGCGGCACTTGTGCTTCGGCCTCGACGACTTTGGCGCGCTGCTCCTGGGTGCGGGCTTTCATTTCCTGTTCACTGGCAACGGCTGCCGCACGACGCACTTCCGCCTTTGCTTGAGCAACACGTTTGTCTGCCTCCGCTTGTTCGGCCTGAAGTTTGGCACCGATATTTTCGCCCACATCCACATCAGCAATGTCGATGGAGAGAATCTCGAATGCGGTCCCACTGTCCAAACCCTTGGCCAGGACCGTTTTGGAAATGCGATCAGGATTTTCAAGAACGTCCTTGTAAGAATCGCTCGAGCCAATGGAACTCACGATCCCCTCGCCTACACGCGCAATGATCGTTTCCTCAGTGGCTCCTCCGACAAAACGGTCGAGGTTGGTGCGCACCGTGACGCGCGCTTTCACCTTCACACCAATGCCGTCTTTTGCCACAGCATCAATGGTGGTGCGCCCCATGGAAGGATTCGGACAATCAATGACCCGGGGATTAATGCTTGTTCTGACGGCCTCCAGCACGGTTTTTCCAGTGCCCTTGGTCGCGAGATCAATGGCGCACGCACGATTGAGATCGAGAACAATGCCCGCTTTGTCCGCACCGATGAGTGAGAGAATGATTTGTTCGATGTTTCCGCCCGCGAGATAGTGCGCTTCGAGAAAATCAGGAGAGATATCCAAGCCCGCCTTCATGGCGGTGATTCGGGTATCCACAATGAGCGAAGGAGGCACGCGGCGCAGTTTCATCGCGACCATGTTGAACAATCCCACAGGAGCTTTGGAGACCTGAGCTCGAACCCAGAGGCCGATGAAATTGAAGAAGATGACGACAAAGACGAGGCAGAAGATCGCTGCGATAGCGATGCCGGCCCAGATAACGAGTGAGGCAGGATTTCCCATAGGTGTGCAACCTTACCCGACGAGGGGCTCTCGTCCACAGGAAAGAAGGAATAGTGAAAAAGGCGCAGCGCTGATCAGAGACAGAGAGGCACTGGTGCCTTCGCCGCTCCATTCAGCAACTTAATGGCGACAGCCTCTTATTTGGCGCGGGCGGCGGCCTCCCGCACTTTTTGCACGGCAGGCAAAAGTAGGGCGTTGGTGCCATCGTCAATCACCGTGGTAATATGGAAAGGCGGCAAAGATGCGGGTTTAGGGTTGGGACTATCAGGACCAATTTTAAATCCCACCAAAACAGCTATTAGCCGAACGCTACCGTCGGCTTTCAGCGCATCCTCGATATCTGCAAAGTGGATGTCATGCATGGATACTTTTCCTGCGCCACCCCCGCTTGCGCGAGCCGTGGATTGGAAACTTGAAACCAGAATATCCGTCAGCTTATAGGTGTATCCGGTTTCTCCCGGGTTGGCGGGGCCTGCGGGCTTGATCGCAATGATCATCAGCTCGGCGCCACGAACGGCTCCCGGCTCCAGCGTCTTGCCGTCGGCCGCTTGAATCGTGTGAATCTCAAAAGTCTGGCCTGCCCGCAGTTTTCCGATGGAGCTGATGTAAGCCTGCCCGGGTGGGAGCCGCAAAATGTCTTCGAAAGTGAGGTTCAGCGAGGGATCACCCGCTTGGGCGAACATGTTTAATACACTGGAGATACCGAGAACGAGGGAGAGAATGGCTTTTGTTTTCATGCGATTTAATCATCAAACCTTATCCGGCTTTGTCAAGTTGGAGTTCCAAGAATTCACGCAGCCGGCAAATTCGGCGCTTGAGCTTCCACCTAAAATTTAGAAAACGTCACCACACCATGAAATCAAAGCCCTCGACACTTCTGCTCGCTATTTTTCTCAACCTCACAGCCCTCACCGCTTTCGGCGACGAAGCGAATGGTTTACGTCTCAGTGTCCAAAAAACCACCCTTGAGCGCGGCAGGGATAACGATGCGTTTCACAACTGGGATCATGTGGAAAAGGCGCTCGGACTTCGTGTTGCCACAAAGAATATTGCGTTCACGGCAAAACCTGAAGGCACCATCGAATTCGCAGTCGTTGTGGAACGCTGGGGGCAGCAAACCGAGACACTCGAGAAGTATCAGGGAACGGAAAAATTTCCCGCCCTGCGTGCCGGGGAAGAAATCAGCCTCGTTCTCGCAAGGATTCCGCTGGCCGGGTTCGAAACGATGGGCAATCGCAAGCAGTTCGTGGACCGCATCGAAGGCTGGCGCGTCACGGTGCAACACGAGGGTAAAACGACGATTCAGATGCGCAGTTCGAGCACAATCGACAAGGTCCTTGAGCGCGCCAAACCAGGCCGCTGAAACACGACGGGGAAGCGTTTCCTTCCGCTTCAACTCACGAGTTCCGCGACCACCTCGATTTCCGCGGTTTGCGGAAACATATCGAACGGCGTGACGTTGCGGATGTTGTAGCCTGCGGCGGCGAGTTTTTTTAAATCGCGCGCCATCGTGGCCGGATCGCATGACACGTAGATCAGACGCGCCGGTTTGCGACGGGCAAGAATATCGACCACAGGCTGCGAAAGCCCGCTGGACGGCGGATCCAGCACCACGGAAGTTTCTGCAGCGACGTCCGCCGCAAGCACGGCATCGAGATGCGCATCGACGCTTCCGGTGAGGTAGGTTTCGTGCGGCAGGGCATCGGCGCTGGCACGGGCCACGGCGCGGTCGTTGAGTTCAATGCCCACGACCCGCTCGAATTTGTCGCGCACGGGTTTCGCAAAAAATCCGGACCCGCAGTACGCATCGACGAGAAGTTTTCCGCCTTTGTCGAGTTGCGCCGCAACATGGGCAAGCAGCAGTTTGGCCACGCCATCATTGGTCTGCTCAAACGAACCTGTCCTGCGCAGGGCGATGGTTTTTTCACCGGCACGAATCCCGCGTTTTCTGCGGAACCGCATGAGTTCATCGTTCACCGCAGGCATGGCAAGTTCGCAGCGGTCGATCTCCACGAGCGACTGCCGTTCCCGGCTGAAAAATCCGACCATACCGCCGTCAATGTGAACGCGGATACGATTGCGATAACCCAGCGGCAGCGGTGAACCCACGACCGGCGCGATTTCCAGTTCGGCAAAGCCGCCGACGCGCCGCAGCGTGTCCTGCACCTGCTTTTGCTTGATGCGCAACTGGGCCGGATACGCGATGTGCTGATACGCGCAACCTCCGCATTGCATAAAAAACCGGCAGGGCGGATCGACGCGATCCGGCGAAACCTCGAGGACGCCTTCGAGTTCCGCTTCGGCAAACTTCCCGCGATCGCGCGTGATGTGCGCTTCCACGAGTTCTCCGGGTATTGTGTACGGCACGAACACCGCCTTGCCATCCAGACGCCCCACCCCGTTTCCGCCAAAAGCCACATCGTTAATTTTCAGTTCCATAATTTTCCTTGCGGCACGATACGCCTGTTCCGTGGCGCGTTGAAACATTAAACCGGATTAAACCGGATTCGTTGGCGGGCTGCTTTAAAAGCTCAGGTTTTTTGGCTTGCGCTTGCCCTTGCTCCTCGACGTTCAGTTTTAAAGAAGGAGCAAGAGTAAGAACAAACACCCGCCATGGGCAAAATAAGCCCCCCGGCTTTCCCCACGCCGCGTCGGACGAACTTTTTTTCAAAAACCAATTCCCGCACTTGGCAACGGCAGGAAGCGTGGTATCAATCTTTTCACCATGAAGTCCTTCTTATTTTCTCTGGCCGGGTTCTGCATTCTCTCAACTTGCGTATCCGCTGCGGAACAACCAGCGGTCAGCGCCCGCGAGGCAGTGGATATTGCCGAGAAATCGCTCAACGACCGTTCCTTGAAAGGCAAAATCTATATCCAGTCGGTGACTTTGGATAAATCCTCCGTCATCGGCGGGCACACGTTCTGGTTCGTCAAATGGTCAGCATCGCTTCCGGCCAGCGACCCGAAAAATCGCGAGGTCGGTGTGAAAGTGTACATGGACGGGCGGGCCGCGCGTTTGGTCAAAGAACCCGGCACCCCATAAATTTATGCATAAGATTCTTTCCCTACTTGCACTCGCTATTCTGGAATTTGCGCCGCTTGCCCGGGCAGCGAGCAACGAGCCCACTTTGGTGGCCGAGGACAAAGCTGGAGATTCTCCGTATAGCCAAATGGGGCGTTTGCGTGGATTTTCCGGAACGAAAGCCGTTTTAGGAACCGGTTCGGCAATTACCACCCATGGCGTGCTCACCGCGGGGCATCTGCTTTTCCACAGAAAACGCGGGTTCTCGACCGACGTAAGATTTGATCTCTCGCAGTATAACACTTCCAAAGAGCTGACTGCCCGCAGCCTTCAGGTTTACGTAAACGCAAAATACACCACGGCCGTCACGACCAACGGCGCGGGCTCGGTTCAAGCGTTGTCCAAGGATTTTGGCGGCATCGTCACCAATAAAGCCATCACAGCGAACGGGTTGCTGTCGTATCGGACCGCTCCTGACGTTCTCGCCTTTGGCGGCATTGGAAAACGCTCTATCGGTTATGGAACGACGAGCAGCGATGGCAGAGTGCCGCTGGAGAGTGTTTTACAAACAGCCTTCGACGAGATTTCACCCTCGTTCTATTTCAGCGATGCCTATTTCCTCGAAGGCGGGATGAGTGGTGGCCCCACCGTGTATTTCGACGGATCCAAATGGCGCCTGATCGCTGTCAACGTCTCGGGATTCCACGGCACCGAGGGCGGAGGCGTTCGCCCGGTCAACGGCGCGATGGAAAACTTCATCGACAGCGTGCTCAAGGTTCTCGACTAAGCCGCGAGAGAAACGTGTTCACCACCTTCGGCGCATCGAAATGTTCCAGGGCCAAAGCGCGCGCGGCGGCCTGATGCCGCTCCGGCTCGGCAGCGAAGATGTTCAACACGCGCGCCGCACTTTCCAGATCGCGCCAGGCGAGAAGCCCGTCCCCCTCCGGAACCCCGCTTTGCCAGCCCGTGTCCTGCAAAGCCACCGGCCTACCGAGCGCCAGATAACAGGCGCTGCGGTCGCTGAACCAGCCACATTTCGAGACGACGTAGCCGTCTTTCGCCACGCCGATTTCTCCTGCGCTGAACGCCAGAAATTTACGATACTGCCGCCAGTCGTCACATACCTCGGTGTTAGGAAGAAACTTCCAACCCGCAGCGGAAAACTCCGCGTAATCCTCCCAATCCGGCTGTAAATCCGTGGCGACGGCGAGCGGTTGCCCGGCTTTTGGTAAGTCGCGAATTTTCACCAGGCTGTCCTGTTTGGTGCCGTAGATGCGGCCATCCCACGGCATTTGTTTGTAGCCATACCAATGCGTAATGGTCGTCCACGCGTCCTGCGGATGAATCGCGGCGGGCAGCGGCGTCGGATCCGCGGCCACAGCTTCCGGCGACCACACTTCACAACACACCGGCGGCAGGGTGGGCAGCCAGCGGTGGCCCGTATCTGGCAATAGCGCGGTGTCCATCGAACTGGCGACGCTAAAAAAATGGGTGTGCCCCGCGAAGTTCATATCGACCTGTGCCACAGCCGCCCAAAGTTGGGTGAAGCCCGGATCAATATCGACATAGACGCGTCGTGGAATCTGCTCCACACGATGATGCAATTTGAACTGCCCGGAGAGATTCACAAACAGCGGAGCGTCGCAGGCAAACTCCGTAAACGCCCCGGCATTTTGCGCAGCATCATCGACAAAAAGCGTCGCTGTTTTTTCAAAACCAAACTCTGTGCAAACCTGCCGCCACATCGACTCGTTGACGCTCTGCGCTTCGCCTTCGCGCCGCAGCAATCCGTGGCTCTCCAGATGTTCGACGAGCCACACTTCCCAGCCCGCGCGACGAAATCCCAGCGCCCACTGGAGAAACGCCCAGGTGTTTCCGGCCGAATGCTCCGGGCAATGGGCAATCACGACGCCGAGGACAACCTTTTTGACGGGGAACGCTGTTTGCATGAAAAAAATCCGGCCACATACAGTGCATCACCGGTAGCGAAAGGTTAATCGGCGGCAGCCGACTGAAAAGCGCGAAAACAGCGGAACGCAGACGGAGCCATACGGACCGTGACCTCCGGGCGCGATGAGATGAAGTGAAGGCGGAGCCGCGCGACATTTTTTGCATCGCGCTCGGAGAGCATGATCCACCTCACCCACTCGTCATCACATCCGTCGGCAATGCTGCAAGCGGACAGACGAAGCGTTGGGGAGCGCGCTCCCCTTTTCTCCCGTGCTTTTTATACCT
>Ga0105048_10005421_pt1 | contig 20624 bp, 14 predicted proteins | sample MAT05_FD_78382 | JGI IMG/M metagenome (GOLD analysis project Ga0105048, IMG submission 78382) | Freshwater microbial communities from Lake Fryxell liftoff mats and glacier meltwater in Antarctica - MAT-05 | ecosystem: Environmental > Aquatic > Freshwater > Ice > Liftoff microbial mat | place...
ACACAATTGTGCACTCATTCAATAGAAACTTCCAAAGTAGAAACGATGGCAATCCCAATACACTTGCATTTGTTGCCTCGCCGGAATTGACAACCGCTCTTGCAATTGCCGGAGATCTTACATTTAACCCACTTACCGATTATTTGATAAATGAAAAGGGAGAAAAAGTAAAACTTGATCCACCAAAAGGAGATGAATTGCCTTTGAAAGGTTTTGCTGTTGAAGATGCAGGTTTCCAAGCACCAGCAGCAGACGGAAGTGCGGTACAGATCAATGTTGCAACAGATAGCGAACGTTTACAATTGCTGGCACCATTTGACGAGTGGGATGGCAAAAACATTACCAACGCAAGAGTATTAATCAAAGCAAAAGGAAAATGCACCACTGACCACATTTCTATGGCTGGTCCATGGTTGCGTTTTAGAGGACACTTGGACAATATTGCAAACAATACGCTGATTGGGGCGACAAACTTCTTCAATGGAGAAATCAATAAAGTTAAAAATCAAACTACCAGCGAATATGGTGAAGTGCCTGCAACGCAACGTGCATACAAAGCAGCCGGTGTTTCAACAATTGTGGTAGGAGACCAAAACTATGGTGAAGGATCAAGTCGTGAACATGCGGCGATGCAGCCTCGCCATTTGGGAGTAAAAGCTATTTTGGTAAAATCGTTTGCACGTATTCACGAGACCAACTTGAAAAAACAAGGAATGCTTGCATTGACATTTGTAAATGAAGCGGATTACGATAAAATTCTTGAAGATGATAACATCAACTTTATTGATCTCACTTCATTTGCACCTGATAAACCACTTCAGCTTGAATTGGCGCATGCTGACGGAACCAAGGATGTAATTCTCGCCAACCATACTTACAATGCTCAACAGATTGAGTGGTTCAAAGCTGGAGGAGCGCTTAATGTGATCCGAAGAAATTTAGTAAATTAAGCTTGAAGTTTTCTAATGAAAATTAAAAAACACATCATTGGGGCATGGATTATTCTATGTCCCTTTTCAATTCTAGCTCAGTATAAAGAACCAATGTCCGAAGCCCAATTTTCGGCCGGATTAGGAATTGGTATTAGCGCTTTTCCAACTTTTTTTAGAATTGTCGAAAGCCTCAATCAATCTGATTCTTTTAAATCATCAAATGGCCCGGCATTCACGGGCTATTTTGACTGGAATCCGAATAATGTTATAAGTCTTGGAATCAATGGTGGCTTTCAACGACTAAGTCAAGAGATTACTGGATTTTCTTTTAGCGTTGAGGATTCTTTGTATACCATTGATCAGTTTAGCTACTCGCTCAATCGCACGAATATTGGGATTACACTGAAATTTTATTATGATGACTATGAAAACCTTGATTTATACACAGGAATTAAGGCTGGTATTTCACTATTCCAGTTTAAGGTTGATGTAAACGATGATCTACTTGTTAACGAACTTGAAAAGAAAATTCTTTTTCCAATGGTTACTCCATCATTTCAAATAATTCTTTTGGGTGCAAAATATTATCCGTCAGAGAATATAGGTATGTTTTGCGAGTTGGGAATAGGCGCTCCAGCCAACTTACAGGCAGGAATTTCTGTAAGAATTCCATACGAAAAGTAATAATCACGAATGTCGATTTGAAAAATACCAAATAATACCATGTACACGTTCAATGAATTCCAAAATCGGCTTTGATTCATCGAACTATTTAAATGTACTTACTTCCTTAACAAAGCAATGTTTTACCAATCGTAATTATTAACTGATCCAATTAATTTTGATAATCTTATACCCTTGTTACGTATAAAATGGATCAACCTATTTTATGAGTTGTAGTGGTAAATGCTGTAGTTACCGATGTTTCGTGCAATGAAGAGAAACGGAATTAGACCAATCCATAATCCCAACGGTATTATAATGGTTAATGCCGATATAATACCGCTTGAACAAGCATATCAGACCAATCTCCGTTTCTCTCGATTGCTATGAACACTTTTATTACTGGGCATCATGCCAAAATAATCAAACTTATTTTTGGCCTAAAGTATATTTCATTTTGGTTTAAAAAAATACTAGGACCATGTGACTATCGGCGAAATTGGACTATCTGTTTTGTATAATTGGTATTATAACTGAGTCCTTTAGACCAATTAACAGATGCTTTCGGCATAAGTTTTTGGGGCGAAGTACGGATTAAACGGTCCTTATCTGAAAAGATAAATCGATCAAGCTTTTAAGTTCTTCTCCTTTTTCGAGCATCAAATCATCGTCCGATTCCACTGACCAAATTATTGTGTAATTACTCCTATTGCCCGAATGTTCGAGAACACTTAATATCTCGAAAAGAAATCTACCTGATGACGAATTGAAGTAATCAAATCTTAATTCGAGTTGAAGCGAAGTCTTGGAATTTTTAGAATGCTCCCTAATCCAAAGTAAAACCGGTTGATAGAATTCATGGGCATTCTCCGGAAGAGATCTTCCGGCGATAAAGGACGGCTTACCCTCGGGGCAAAGATATACCTCGGGTGTTTCTTCTGTAGGGATTATATGTAACTCTAAAAGGGACATTTAAGGGTACTAAGTCAGACTTTTACATTTATAACAAATAGAAATTTATTGAAACCTGACTCAAAAAATTCATATTCAAGTTTACTTTTACTTGCTTTCACAACTTCAATCAATCCAAGTCCTGATCGCATTTTGTTTTCAAATCTAAGACTCGCACGCATTGCCTGTTTGTGCAATTCTTTCAATTCCTTATTGTCAAGCGAAATAAGGTATTCGAGTTTCTCTTCGAGAAATAATTTTTCAGAGATATTAACTTCGTTACCGGCAAGAATAAACATTGATTCATCTTGTCTTCCAATCAAAAATATTCCGTTCGAATCCTTCACTTCATTTCCTGAAGTATATTTCGCTATGTTCTGCAGAATTTCGACCAACACGTGCCCTACTCTTCGTCTTTTGAGATGAGGCTTTTCTTTGGAAAATGTATTATGTTCTACAAGATCCAAAAGAGGAAGTAGAGACTTCTGCGAAAACTCACCTTTAAAAAATAAAAAGACGTCATCTTTGATGAGTCTATCATAAAAATTTTTTGAAGCTACAAGTTCATCGTTGTCAGTTCGTTCAATTTCATTAGCATTGTTGAGTGCAACACGTTGCTGGAAAAGAGCAAAATCAGAATTTAACTGTTGAGTCATAAATTGAATTTTCTGACCTGACTTACGCGCAAGCTCTATCAATCCTAATCCTGCACCACCTTTCGCACTCAATTCATTAGTCTTGAGATGGTGTAGATAAAACTCTTTTAGCTCTTCGCCTGAGAGCGAATTAACGTGAGCAACAAGTCCTTCTATTTTATCAGCATCTTGTGTTTGAATAAGATTGATGGTATCGATAGCAAAAGAGGTTCCACTATCAGAAAAGCTGAACATACCGTCATCTTTCCACACATTTCGTTCAACAGGAACACTTTCAGCATGTTTTAGAATATTTTGAAAGCACTCAACTAACATAAAAGAAACTTTGCGTTGAGCACTTGGCTCCCTTCTCTTTTCCTTCGATGAGGTTGCGGCGATATCGAGAATTGTGCTGGTGAATCGTTCGATAAACGGTCCCCTATAGCAAAATGCTGAACTTCGACCGGAGGTCTGATCAAAAATATATTTGACAGTATTGATCAACATTAATTCAGTTTACGTGCAGATTCGCTTTTTTGTAATGGGGTTCAATTGATTGTTTAAACAATAACATCCTTTCGAACGACTTGAAACGAAAAAAGGTTACGACAAACACACTATGCTTATTCCGTGTGGATTTATCTATTAGACCAATTCCGTTGTTCTGCATTGTTCTATAAATATATCATGTAGATATTTACTACCGTAACTCATAAAATGGTTTGGTCCATTTTAAACGTGATATTGTGATTAATTCTTTTGCAAAATAGAAAGCCCAAAATTTAGAAATTATGCCCTGATCAATGATTGAATGAGAATAAGGATAAGTTAATTCTGTGGAATGGAGATCAATTATTTGCGCCACTTTTTAATCAAGTTGTTATAACAAAAGCATTTGTTATTTGGTCCAAAGGACTCATTAATAAATTGTTTTGATAATGCATTAACTACGTTCAAATAGTTCAAAGCGGCAAAACCGATATTGGCCTAAATTATATGTGTTTAGAGTACAACAAGAAAAACCCCAAAGCACAAACGCACTTCGGGGTTCTTTGAAATTATACCAAAAGCATTTATACCGATAGGAAATAGATAGTTCAAAACAGTAGAAGTGATGATAAGGGCTAAAAATTTTGAATATCAAGCTTTAATCGCTACAGTGCTCGAAACGAGTGCGTGTGCTTCAAAGGCGATATCTGCTGTCCAAGAATGTTCCAAATAATGTATAACCTTCTCGATTACCTTGTGTTTGCTTTTTGTATCCCTTAGCTGAAGGAGCACCAAATCTTGATCATTTTCCCGAGTGAACTTAATTTTAAGTTCAAGATCTGCGTCGTCTTTTATAATGATATCATCATCAAAAAGATTTTTAGAAACTGCAGATTTTAGTTTTTCGATTGGATGTTTAAATCCCTCTTCTACGATTTTGAGCTGTACGGTAACCATTGGAGTAAGTATTAAGGTTAATAAAAATTGAACTCGAATTTATACTTCTCTTTCTCGACTCTTCTTCACTTAAAGACTTTCCATATACATTGACACAGATCATGATGACACTATCTCAATAGTCACCAAAATCCATATTGAAGGATATTGTCTTAAGCAGACCTAAATTAATCATTTTTTTTCAAGTTCAAATAATATTGTAGATTTATTTCGACAAAATGAAAAATTTCTCTGACGATTGCGCTTTACAGCTACGTTATCTCGTCTATTTCGAGTCCATTTCAAAAATCAACGAAAACTTCTCAGGCTCATGGGAATACTTTTCGGAAAGCTTTAAATAATAGGCAGATGCTCCATCTGACGGGGAAATTTCGATGCATTTGTTAAATGAGATAATAGCTTTTTCGAAATCTTGAACTTTGAATTGAGACAATGCAAGTTCCCAATTTAGCAGCCATTCAAAGTATAACTCACGTTCACTAGATTCTGCCAACAGTTGATAAATGGCTACTGCATTGACCTTTCCTTTAACTTTTACAAGTGCTAGTTCACGAAACAAGAAATCATCAGGTTTCACGCAAGCATCTTTGGTCATTTCTGAAATAATGATCGTAGTCTGAAAATACTTCGTTAGTCCTTCAAGCCGTGACCCAAGATTGACTGAGTCACCAATTACTGTATAATCAAAACGCTTTTCCGAACCAATGTTACCCACGGTCATTTCTCCTGTGTTTAGTCCTATCCCGATGCTAATTGGCGGCTTTCCTTCCTCATGTCTTTCAGCATTAAAATCTGCGAGCGCAGAGATCATTCTCAATGCTGTTCTGCACGCGCTGTCTGCATGGTCTTTTGCCGGTATAGGTGCCCCAAAAATTGCCATGATAGCATCACCTATAAATTTATCAATGGTGCCTTTTTGTTCAAATATTACGTCAGACATTCTGCTCAAGTATTTATTGAGCATTGCCACGATTTCTTCCGGGTCAAGATTCTCCGAATAGGATGTGAAGCCACGGATGTCGGAAAACAATACGGTCAATAATTTTTTCTGACCGCCAAGTTTCAACATAGAAGCTTCCTTCATTATCTCTTCGACAACAACGGGAGACACATAGCTTCCAAATGCATACTTTAATCTTCGGTTCTTTTTTTCTTTGATTAAAAAAGTATACAGCGAAGCGAATAGGTACGCAAAAAATGTAATAAGCATTAGAGTCACAATGGGCAGATAAATCGATTTTTCCGGCAATAGCCAAAGAATAAATCCAAACATTTCAGATGAAATCATTATTACAGCCAATATAAATCCCACAAGTGGCTTTAGCATTAAAAAAAGTGCAACAAAAAACAAGGATACCAAAAAGAAATATGGCAGGGCCTCCCAGTGCGAAATTTCAGTGATGTACGCGCCGTTTACCATGTTGAGAAATGCAATGGCATGTACCTCAACTCCTGGCATTTTTGTTTTACGCGATGGAACAGTTTTGAGATCTTCGAGACCTGAAGCACTTGTTCCAATAAAAACATATTTTCCCTCAAAAAACTCTGACGGCGCTATCTCGCGTAAGGCTTTATAATAAGAAATGTACCTTATATTTTCAGTGTTCCCCAACCAGTTAATTCTAAAGCTGCCATCTGCCCGAACAGGAACCTTAAACTGATCTCCGATATTTACCAATCCTGGAGTTACAGTAATCTTGTCGTCCTTTATTCCAAATTGATCTGCAATGAGATAAACCGGAAAATGAGCAAGAATATTTTTCCCCGGTTCGCCTTCAAACTTTTCAAGCAGTGGATAATTGCGAACTGTTCCATCTAGAGATGTTGGCATAGTAATGGGACATATTCCTTTGGCCCCCGCAGCAAACGCCTTCACAGGAAGGACCGGATGTTTTAGTTCTGGTAATCCGAGGTCCAATTTTCCGGAATTTGTAAGTGGTCGAATACCGGGATAATCTTTTACCTTGTTCATTGAGTCGCTAGAAATAGGGTCATCAAAAAAACTGAGATATACATTTCCTGCTGATTGAATAGATTTCGAGAGCACGGAGTCAGTGCTTAAACTTTTGAGTATGGAATCGGCTTGATTGAAACCGGATTGTTCTAGAATTTCTTTGTAAGCATCAGGAAATGCATCCGACTCCGTGTATAAAAAATCGATTGCAATTGCTTTTGGATTTCCTGACGCGATATAGTTAATGACACCTGCATCGAAAGCACGCGGCCACATTTGAGTTCTTCCAAGTTTTAGAATACTTGCCTCGTCTACGTCTATAATTACTACTTCATCTGGGCTAACTTTTTGGTGAAATTGATTCTTATTGCGTGCCTGAAAAGCAAGATCAGTGAGCTGATTTTCCAACCCTTCGAGAGGAGATCGCAGCATAAGAGAAGAAACAATGGCCAAAAATTCTGCCGCTAAAAGACACAGCAACGCCAAAAAGAGCGTTGCTGCGACAAATCTTATTTTACGGGCCTTCAAAAGATGAGGAACTTTTTTTTAAAGTTTCTGCAAAACTTTATCGGCTTCTGCTTTCAAAGGATCAGAAGGATATTGAACAACAAACTTGTCAAAAATCTCTTTGGCTTTGATGGGATTATTCTCCATGATGTAGCTGTGTCCGAGTGCAAACCACGCATACTTAACCATTGGATCCAAAGGTTTTTGATGAATAAATGCTTGAAGTGCTGCTATTGCTCTATTATATTCCTTTTTATCGTAGAAGGAGTATGCATCTTCAAAAACAATTTCTTTATCTTCTTTCCAATACACATCCGTTTCTTCAGGTTTTTCGATCGTGTCTACTTCTGATCTTCGAATACCCCCAACTTCCTTGTGTTTTACCTCAGTAGCCATTTTAGCTTTTACATTGCTAAATACACCTTCAGTATCTTTCTTGGGAGAATTAGAGCTGGCAGCAAAAAGTTTTTGAACTTGTTGTTCGGAGTTAGGCCCGACAATCGATTTGATTCCATTATTCCAAACTATCTCGGCTGTAGCATCCGAAGAAGTTTTAATACTTTGATTGCGTTTGACTTGTGTATTAATTTTAGCTCTCATCCACACATTTCCTGCTCCTAGCTCTACTTTGCCCTCGTAATAGACAACCTTACCAATTGAAGTTGTATCGCTGCCTTGTGCATTCGCAGCCACTATGACTAACGAAAGCAGCAAAAATGTAATAATGTTTTTCATTGAAGTTGAGATTTAAGTTGTTTGTAATAAAGATCTATATCCGGGTTTAATTGAATTGCTTTCTTAAAATAAATCATTGCCTGATTTCTATCTCCTATTTTTAAATGTGCCTTGCAAAGATTAATATAAATTTCCGAATCTGAGTCATCGATTTTGGATGCTTGTTCATAAAAACTCAACGCATTTGAAAAGTCGCTTTCGAGCATATAAATATTTCCTAGGTTATTCAAGATCACTGCACTGTTGGGAGAAAGATTTAGCGCTTCGACCATTACTTTTCTCGCTTTTGCATATTCGCCAATTTGAGCGAGCGTATTAGCATATTTATTTTTAATGTAAACGTTATCAGGCTCTAACAAGTAGCGATTTTCCATATCTACTATAACTTGTCTTTTGGTGTTGGATACTAATTGCGTTAACAACTTATTGTACTCTGACATCGTGGCTTCGGATGCCGATGGCTCCTCATTCCAACCCGCAGGTGTATAATCTGACGGAACGTAAACATTATGTGCATCCGCAAATGATACTAATTCGGGGAAATTGCCTTTTGTCAATTCATCGTAATATCTTTTGGCTGCTACCTTCCAAGCAGCAAGGAAATCTTGTTTTCCGATAAAAGTACTTTCTATTGGAATCCAAACTTTGTCTTGTACAATTATCACCTCCATCGAACTTAGCCCATTCTCCACAATCTGATCGGGTCTCAATTGAGTGTCGAATGCCATAAAAACGTGACCTGGAACATCAATGTAAGCGCAAGGCACACCTGCATTCTCTAAAAGTCCAGCCAATAAAGCAACGAGATCATCACAATCTCCGCCTTTGCGTTTTATAGTCTCTGTGGGGTATTGAAGAAAGTCGAGCATTTCTGTGTTAGTGGACACGGTGGCAAAACTTCTTACTGGGTCGGGGCTATAACCAAATCCATCTTTATTTATAAAAGTATAAATCTGCATTGCCTTTAGGATCGATTTATTCAATCCATAGTTTAACTGAGTTCTGAAAATCTGATCGATTTTGCGGTCATAATTCACAATCACATCAGAGGCCGGAGCAATAAAAGCTCCTAAACATCTTTTATCGTACCAACTAATCGCATTTCTAGCATTTAGGTTGAAGATTACAGTCTTTGTCGCAGTCTTCTCTTGTCCGGAGTGGATGTACTTAATTTCAACATCCATCTGAAGTTTTTCCTGCTGAGTAAAACTTAAAATCCTTTCATCGAAAAGCGCTGACAGCTTTACATAGTTATTTGAAAAACCAACCAACGCCGGCGACTTTATTTGTGTCGGTTGACGCATCAATTCCTTTACAAAAACAGTAATCGAAGTCGGCGTAATCGGCTGTGAAGTGTTATTGGCGACCACCATTTCGCCAAGAGATAAAAGCTTCACATCTGAGTAATTTCTATAGAGTGAAGGGAAAATATCCTTTACTTGGATTTCGAGAATATTTAATGCTGGCTGTGTTTTGGCAATATTATCTCTGTCTTTAACAGCGCTTGCGTGTGCGTTGGTATATTCCTCACGACTAGGGTCCAATTTACAAGCAGTATACAACGCCTTTTCAGCATCGTACAAAAGACCTGAGCTTAAGTTAGATTTTCCTAGACCATAATATGCGTCAGCATATGTAGGCTGTTCAACAATAATTTTGTTATAAGCTTTGATAGACTCATCAAAATCGCCGGTCATGTCGTTGAGTCTGGCAACACTCATAAGATATCTTGTAAGTTGTGCTTTCACTTCGGTTAATTCTGACTCAGAAGCAAAACGCGCTCTTGATTGAGCAAGATTTGATTCTTGATATTGAATAGCAATATTGTAACAATCAAGCGCACGCTGATAATTAGTTGCACCATCAAAGGCTTCTGCCAATGGGCCATAAACCGACTTATCGGAAGGATCCATTTTTGCCGCTTTTTCTAGCATAAATGATGCTTCAACATAATTTTTTTTCTGTAATTCTATCTTGCCTACGCGAGATGTAAGTTCTGCATTATCTCTGTCTTTCAGCAAAAGTTGTTGGATCAATTGTTTGGCATCATCATATTTTCCGCTTTCGGCAAAACATTCTGAAAGCGGGATAATCACACTTTGATCATCGGGATAAATTGCTTGTATACGCTGATATTCCAATACTGCAAGATCAAACTTCTGTTGCCCACGATAAGATTGTGCAAGTTGACCTCTATACTTACAAGTGAGCTCATTATCCATTGCAAATGAAGTCTGCGCCAGTTCGTTTAATGTCATTTTTTCAGCTTCACTATACTTTTCAAAAGCATTCAAAATTTCCAGTTGCAACAACAGTTCTTTATGATAAGGAGCCTTTTCCTTTTTAAGCATGGCAACCGCTTGTTTACCATATTTTTCACCCTCACGTAGAGCAGCTTCCTGCTCAAACGATGGACTTCCATTATTCTTTTTGTGAGTAAATAATTTGAAATGACTTGAGGCCAGCATTGCAGGATAGTGTGCATTTAAAAGTTCCCACTCGACAAGTTTTTTTTGCAGTGATATAGCCTGATTGATAGAAGCATCAGAAGGTCTATCGCTTAATTCCAAACTGAGATCTTCTACAGATTTTAATACAATAGGTTTGAGATTTACATTCACGATTGATCTCTCTACTTCTTCTACTATGGCATCCACCTCATCCTTTTCGGCCATCTGTTGGAACATTGCTTTGAATCCGAGCGAATACGACTCTTTGATAGCTTTATCGTTGGGTGAAAGAGAGTATGCTCTGCGAAGAAATTGCATTGAGCGCACCACTTCTTTTGACTTGGCGAGAGCCTTTCCTCCAACTGCGAGTTTTCCTGCAATAGTCTCTACTAATTGAGGTGCCTTCCCCATTGTTTCGAGCGCATTATCGTAGGCTAAAAGTGCCTCGTCATAACGTTCAACTTCCAACAGTTTGTTTCCATAACCAAAGTGATCATCGAAGCCATTATTTTGGTCAGAAAATCCGGTAAAACTCATCGTAGACATGCAATAATGACGCAAGGAAACATCTTGTTCAGTGCTGTCATTCAAAATGATTGTTGGCAACTCCGATTTTCCAATTAGTACTTGTCGGTTTCCAGTTTGTTTGATAAACAAGGCATAACCAATTACCGATTTTGAGTCTATTGGATTTACCGAAACAGTGAGTTTATCATTCAAAATATCGAATTTGAAAATATCTTCCGGCACTGGAGGTTTGAGCAGTAATTGATAACAAATCTGCTTTGTCCCCTTTAAAATGGGCATATAAATTTTAAACGTTGGTCGATCAAGGATAATATGATCAACATTATCAAACCCCAACTTATCAGATCCCGGTTTTCCGGCACTAAATTTCATTGCAATCTCTAATCCCCAAGTGTAGATTTCGAGTTGTTTGGTGGTGCTATTGAACAAATGGATTTGATCCAATGGGTCAACATAAAATCCGGAGATGACCCCTTGTTTGCCTGTCTTTTCTCCACGAGCCGTGAGCTGTTTTAATGCTACCGGTGAACCGCTTGAAGCAGCTCTGTAAATCGCATTTTCGCGCTCGTCCCAAATGTAGATTTGATCTTTGGAATCGACTTGAATTTTGTAAATTGATCGAATGCCTGCTTGCTCACCTTTGGTTATTACTTTTTGATAAACTATAGAACTATTCCAAAGATGAATATTCCCAGTTGCATGATCTCCCACCAAAACATCCCCATTTTTTTGAATCGCGATCGTTGTAGGTTCCTTTAAACTCTCGGGTATGTCTTTACCAAACTTGCGCATGAAGATACCTGTTGAATCGAACATTACAATTTCCCGGGCCTTTCGATCAACTACATAGAGGTTGCCAACTTTATCGGTCGCAATAGCTGCTGCATCTTCAAACTTTGCCCCAAGTGCTGTAAATTGATTGTCATCGTTTTTTTTGTAAACAACAACTTGCTGACGATTTGTATATGGAATAACGTACCTACTTCCATCTTTCCCCACGGCAACATCCCAAACAGGTGCTTTGCCATCAACTTCCGCAACAAGTTGCATTCGTTTACTACCTCTTGGAAGCGGAGATGAAACCGACTTTAAATTAAATAATTGGGTCTGATTAACCGACTCATCCAAAACGGCAAAATTGCAGCGCTCATTTCTACCTACAGCGATCCCAATCGCGGCGCTAAAAACTCCTTTAGAACTCTTTCCTTTTGTACCGATGGTACCTTGAACAATACCCATTTGATCGAGGTGTGTAATACTCGCGGAGACTTGATCAAGAATAAAAAAGTCACCATTACCCATTACTGCCATACTAAGGGGTTTAGCTAGAGCGACTCCCTGTTTGCGCGCGAGATTACGATGAGTATTTATAACAGATCCATGAACATCATAGATAAAAACTGAAGGGCCTTCTTTGTCGAGAACGAATAATTCGTTACGACTATTGATCCCAATTGCTACCGGATTAGAGAATGTAGCAACATCACTCTGAATCCAGGTTAAGAAATCACCTTCGGGGGAATAAATGTCTATTTGATTGCGATCAGCATTTAGAAGATAAACATAGCCCTCATAATCTACAGTTACACCAGTGACTTTGCCTATCATTCCCAACTCACTTCCCTTAGTTCCGAAAATTATACCGCTGCCATCAGTTCTTCTCATCAATATTTTGCCGAGAGACGCATCATAAATAAACAATTGATTTTGATGATCAATAAATATATAGGCAGGATTTTTTAAATTCAACGAAGTCTTATCGCTAGAAATAGAGGTGATCACTTCCAACTGAACACCTGTCGAATCAAAAACATAAATAGCACCAGCGGCAATATCAGAGATGAAAAGGTGACCGGCGGAATTTAGTGCCACCGAAGAAGACTTTTTTATCTTTCCAGTGTTATCGGCTGGAGAAGTACTTATGTACTGAAATGATTGAGAATAGGCTCCAAACCCAACTACAGAGAAAAAAAGAAAAATTAGATATGGTTGAAAACGTGAGAAATTCATTTAGTGAAGTTAATTTTATCATATAATGGCCATCAAATCTGAATATTCATTTCAGTCTATCAAATTTGACTTTTCACATTTTCTAAGTTTAATAACAAATGTTGAGTTCGCATATTTTTTGAATATTCGGTGTGGTAAACATGTTTGGACAAAAACCTAACTTGGATTTCGTTCCATTGATTTTTGGATTCAATTTCGCCGCAAGCCATTAATTCCTGAAAAAGCAAATCCGAAATTGTGCCAAAATCATCCCTTCCTAAGTAATCCAAATCAGCATCACAAATGACCTGTTCTATCAAATTAGCAGGAGATTGTGGGATTTTAGTTGCCATGATACAGCGTTCTATTTGTTGCATCACGTCAAAATCGAGCTCATAACCAATTGAATAATCTCTGAAAATCTTACAACTCTCGATCTCATGATTTTTTCGATCGACAACAAAACCCACATCATGAAACAACGCAGCAATACTAACAACTGAGATTTCGTCCTCGCTTAAACCCTGAGCATGGCCTACTATTTCTGTTTTCTCAAGGACATCCAAGGTGTGGTCTGCACTGTGGTAGAAACAACTTGCCGGTAATTCAGCCCGAAGCTTGAGCTCAATTGGCTTACGCACGGATAAATAAAAGTGATGAATAGAAGACATATATAATGAGTGTAGACTTATTACAAAGGTGAGCGAAATTGACTTATTTCCCAAAATTGAGTGTATCATATCTCATTTAAATCATCATTTTTTCTGATTGCGCGAAAAAATTCATCTGTAATGCCGTCAAAATCAAAGTGTTTAACATGTGCTTCCATTTCGAATAGTTACGTCAAGTAAAATAACAACCTGTTCCAAAAACTAAAAACACTCCTATTGGTGATTGTTTATTTTGATACCCCGATTTGCTATTATCGAAAAATTAAGCCAAACTATATTGGTAATTGCTATTTTTGGAAAATAAACATGCCTTATAGCACCAATACCTTTTAACTCAAGTATGAATAAGATTCTTGTACCCACTGACTTTACATCTGTGTCTGAATTTGCTATTAAATATGCGGTGGAAATTGCTGAAGTAACCGGTTACTCGGTGCACATTCTCCATATAGTAAAAAACGAAAGTGACCTGAAAGATGCCAATTTAAAATTGGATGCGCAAGCCACTTTGCTTGGAACAAAATTTGGTTACCAGATTTCGGGAATAAGTCATGTGGGAAATATTTTTGATGATATTCCTAACGTTGCTGAAAAAGAAAAAGCACAATTGGTAGTAATGGGCACACATGGATTGCGTGGTATGCAATTTATTGTTGGAAGTCATGCTCTGCGTATCATATCTGAAAGCACTGTTCCCATCATTATAATTCAGGACCACAATACCCGAAGTGCTAAGCTGAAAAAAGTTCTTGCTCCTCTTGATTTGCATAAGGAAACAAAACAAAAGCTCAAAATTGCTGCAGATGTAGCTGAGCGATTTAATGCAGAAGTGCATCTCATTTCTCCAAAGGAGAATGATGAATATTTGAGAAACCGCCTCATGCGCAATCTTGCATATGCTGAGGGTTATATGGAAGAAAGAAATTTGGCTTACAAAACATCGATAACCGAATCAGGCTCATCCGGATTTGTAAAAGAGATGGTCAAATATGCAAAATATGCCGAGATTGATTTGATCTGCATTTTGAATACGGCTGAAGAACAATTGATTCATGCATTTGGAATAGACAGCGAACAAAAAATCATTACGAATGATGCCTTGATCCCTGTAATGGTGCTCAATCCGGCGATCACATTGTTGGATGACAGAAGTATTTTTGCGCAGTAGTATGTAACAAATCAATCGTGCTTTTGTCATTTTAGTATTGATAATAATAGTCGATAGCTATGAGTTTGGCGATTTAACTATTTATTTTTCGAAGATTTAAATTAGATAAGAATCAATCACTTTGGTTCTTCATTATACCTGACTGATTATTTTTTAGAATTATTTGGACATTAATCGGGTTACCTTTTTTAAAATTCAACATTCATACTAAAACAACCGTATCACTGATTCAGAAATAATCCAATTACTCAGGACAGAACGACAACATAAAGCGTTCGTCAAACTTTACAAATATCAGGGAGTAGTGCGCAGGCATATCCTTAATAATAAAGGCAACAAAGAAGAAGCCAATGATATATTGCAGGAAGCTCTCATTATTCTTTGCCGAAAAGTAAATGATCTCGATTTTGTATTAACTAGTAGTCTCGACACCTATATTTTTGGAATTGCGAAAATGTTGTGGAGAAGTGAATTGTGCAAAAAAAATCATCAAACCGCTTGGTCAGAATTTGCCAATGCTGGAGACAATGAAATTGAAGTTCTTATCAATCAAGAAAACAATTACAAGCTCGCTGAAAAGGCATTAAATTCAATTTCAGATATCTGCATACGAATACTTGAACTCTTTTATATCAAAAAAGAAAGTATGTCATCCATTGCTGTGGCACTGGGACACAGCAGCGAAAATGCTGCAAAGACACAGAAATATAAATGCTTGGAAAAAGCACGTCAAGTTTACACTGAACTTATTAATCAAACAAATTCCTAAGCCATAAGAACAGAACTCGAGCAAATGGAACTGATTGATAAATATCTCAGTTCCGAAATGAATGATACAGAAAAATTGCAATTTGAAAAAGACATTGCTTCAGATAAAAACTTGCAGCTTCATGTTGATCAGCAACACAGCCTTCTTCGTGGTGTTGAGCGTATCAAATTAAAATCCGAAATTAAAAGTGCACATCAAACTGCAAAGTTCTTGAACTTAATAAAAATGGTCGCGCTTATTATCACAAGTGCAGTTGTGCTTGCAATATTGAGTTACGGAGTTTGGAAAATAACCTCAGACAAACAAAGTGAATCCGTTACCAAAGAAGAGAAGACTAAATGTCAAGTTGGAGATATCAATAATCTTTCTTTGCAGGAATACATTATAGACAATTCAAATGACACACTTCTAGTAACCGACAACGGCAGTGTTTTTGTCATTGAAAAAGGCACATTTGGAAATCTAAATTCGGTTCGAATTTCGGTTCGTGAAGCATTCAAGCCAAGTGAAATAATGGCTGCCGGATTGAGCACTACAAGTGGCAACGCAACATTAGAAACCGCAGGGATGTTTCATTTTGAGTCGACTTATAACAATGTTTTGATCGAGCCACAAAAGCCGATTTTGGTAAATGTGCCAATGAAAAAATATGATCCCGAAATGAAAATATTCAAGGGAAAAGTAACCGAAAGCGGCAAAGTTGATTGGATTGACCCACGAGATATTGAACAATCAGTTGTTTGCGTTGATATAGAATCTTTGAATTTTTATCCTGCTGATTATATTGATTCTTTAAAACTTTTTAGATACGAAAACGCTACAAAAAAATTTACTGATAGTCTATATTATTCATTCAGTTCCGAATTGTATGCGAATCTCAATTATTACAAATCAATTACGCCTGCGCATTTCGACTACAGTACATTAGGTAGAGATAGTATTGATGAAAAGACATATCTCAAAGGCAGTTCAGAAGAAAATTTAGCTCTTTCATATGCAGCAAAATTCAATCGCAATCTGATCAGAAATAGAAATGAATACGGTGTAGATCCAAGTAAAATTCAAGCCATTTGGAATAAAAATTTTAACAATACAATCCTTGCTACGAAGGCATTCGAGATTCGTATGCAATTTATTCACTCTACTTGTAATGGAAATATTGTTGATCACTACACTCAAAATATCAATTTGCCAATGCACAGTGTGGATTCATTAGCGGCTCTGAAGTTTCCGTCACACAAAGACAAATTCAATGAATTTGCTCGTGAAAAAATTGGTGGGGTAAGTTTGCATGATGTTCGTTACAAAATGCTTCAAAGTTATTTTGCCGAAAAAGAGCAATTATATAGAGAAGCGGCCATACGTGCTAAGCAAAAGTATGAGCACGAAAATCAAAAAGCAAAACAGAGTGCTGACAGTTTGAGTAGTAAAAGGTCGATTGATGTAGCTGAGATGAATTCGGTTGCTTTTGCTAAAGAGTTGAATATTAACCTTGACGAAGCCTATCGTAAAATCGGTAAAAAACGTCCAACGGCCATCAATTTTACCTCGAACGCTAACTTCACAATTTCGAGCACAGGTTGGAATAATCTAGACAAATATGTTCTTGAATCCACAACGAATAGAACGACTCTCAATTATACAGATCCCGATAAAGGGAAGAAAGCTATCATCCGATTTGATTCGTTGAATGTTACAGTTGACTTCTCTTCCACGTATGAGCGACTTTTTGTCTATCTCATTCCACGTCAACTCAACAGTTTTGTATTATTAAACGCTAGTAATCAGGTTTATTCATACTCATGCAATGAGCTGATAGATTACGATTTGGTCACGATAGGTTATAAAGAGAATAAAACTTTTCTTGCAGTCATTGAACATGTTCAACCATCTAATCTAAAACACGCGTTAAAAGAAACAAAATCTGAAGAAATCAGCGAATTATTCAAGAAGATAGATGCTCAAAAGTCAAATTCAAACTTAACGGATGAACTTCGGTACCTCGAATCGCTTGAGAAGGAGGGAAAACGGATCAAAAAATATCAATTCGATCAACAACTTCGAACCTATATCAGGGGTTCAATTTTCCCGTGTGTTCCCTATGGTACAGTATCAGAATCCATCAAAGAAACTGAGGAATTTCTTCCAAAATAGCCGACAGTAATGATTTCATGGAAATTTATGTTATCAATGAGGGAATAAGATCGCTAGATCAAGCCTTGCTTATCTTCGCGCCGATGATACCCAAAAAAGATAAAAACATTCGATTGATAGAAGTGCCCAGCGAAGTGGGTGCAGGAACACGTGGCGCAAGTTTGGGAGTTGAAGCGGTGAAAATCGCGGCGCTCGACTTCCGCTCGTTGTTTTTTAAGAAATATAAGAGTATTGTAATTCCAAACGACAATCAGGCGCTATATTCCAATCCTGGCAGTCGTTATGCAAAACATGTTCGCAGCGTACTTAAAATGTACGAACGAATAGCAGCCGCAGTCCGTGACACAATGCGCGATGGTCGTTTTCCACTGATTCTAAGCGGAGATCACAGCAGTGCGGGCGGTACAATTGCCGGTATCAAAATGGCTTATCCTGAAAGCAGACTAGGTGTAATCTGGATCGACGCACACGCTGATCTTCACTCGCCATATACTTCGCCAAGTGGAAATATGCATGGAATGCCTCTCGCAACTGCCCTTAACGAAGACAACATCGAAGAGAAGATGAATGACCTCGACTACGAGACCATAGAACTTTGGGAAATGGTGAAAAGTGTTGGCGACATCGCTCCAAAAATCGAATACCGCGATCTTATTTATGTCACCTTGCGCGACTTCGAAGATCAGGAAGCTGCACTTATTAAAAAGAATAAAGTAAAGGTTGTTACTACCAACGAACTTCGCAAAACAGGCGTTACCAAACTGAGTCGCGAATTGCTTAAATACCTTAGCCAATGCGACAAAATCTACATCAGTTTTGATGTTGATTGTATGGATCCAAGTATCAGCAGAGGCACCGGAACTCCCGTAAAAGGTGGAATTAATGAACGTGAAGCAGCAGATTTGATTCTTGAGCTTCTACAAAACGAAAGAACATGTTGTCTTGAATTTACTGAAATCAACCCAACACTTGACAGCGAAAATGTAATGGCTGAAACAGTGTTTGAGATTCTGCAAAAAGTAGCACGCCAAGTGGAACTGATCTAAAAATTTAAAGATTAAAAATTTAAGTCCCAATTACTAAAGGGATAAAGGTTTAAGAGTATTCACGAATTGGAATTGACCAGCGATACGCAAATCAACACTTCGTATTTTGTGAAGAGTAAGCAGTTATCGTTCAAAAGTTGCACCTTGTAAACCCTTCAATCCTAGCTAAATTCGCCCGATTTCATTTTTCAAACCTCATAAGCAAAGACCACTACAGTGATTTACCACCTTTCCATTTTGGCGATATTCTTATATGCGTGCTTTTTGTTGTTCCTGTTCATATACAGTTTAGTACAGCTTAACCTTGCCATTCAATATGTCAAAATGCGTTACCGCAGACTCAAAAAGCCTGTGCTAACTGACGATCAATGGCCTGTTGTTACCATTCAACTTCCTGTATTTAATGAGTTGTATGTGATCGAGCGTTTGATCGACTCATGCTGCGCGATAGAATATCCGTTGGATAAATTGGAAATTCAAGTCTTGGACGATAGTACAGACGAAAGTTTTGAAGTTGCAGCCAAAAAAATTGCTGAAAAACAAAAACTTGGAATTGATATCAAACACATCAAACGTCCGGAGAGAAAAGGATTCAAAGCAGGAGCACTTGCTTATGGATTGGACATCTGCCGCGGCGAATTCACAGCAATATTTGATGCCGACTTTGTGCCTCGTAAAGACTTTTTGAGACAAACAATTCCATTCTTCTTTTCGGGAGAAAGAATTGGTGTTGTTCAAACACGATGGGAGCATCTGAATGAAGGATATTCATTGCTCACCAGACTTCAAGCCTTTGGATTGGATGCCCACTTTACTGTAGAACAAATTGGAAGAAATACTGCAGAACATTTCATCAACTTCAATGGAACTGCGGGTATTTGGCGCAAAAAAACCATTTACGATGCAGGTGGTTGGGAGAGTGATACGATCACTGAAGATTTGGATTTGAGTTATCGCGCACAGCTTAAAGGTTGGGATTTTGTTTATCTCCCTGAGATTGGCAGTCCTTCGGAACTTCCCGCTGAAATGAATGCATTGAAAGCGCAACAATTTAGATGGACAAAAGGCGCTGCAGAATGTACAGTTAAAAATCTACCGAAAGTGTTACATGCTCAGAATTTAAGTGTAGGACAAAAAATTCATGGAGCATTTCACTTAATGAATTCGGTTGTGTTTTTATGTATTCTCGGAACATCATTGCTTAGCGTACCAATGCTTATTATCAAAAATACGTTCGGCAATCTAAGTTGGACGTTCTTCGCTGCCACCTTCTTTATGGTGAGCTTTTTTATTCTTGGATTTTTCTACTGGGTATCTCGACCAGAGCAGCCATTCTTCAAAAAATTTGGAAGATTCATTTTGGAATACCCTGCATTTTTATCGGTGAGTATGGGGCTTTCTCTTCACAATGCGGTAGCGGTAATCGAAGGATTTACAGGAAAAAAATCTGCCTTTGTGCGTACCCCTAAGTTTGCAATCAATGCCAAAAAAGGAACTTGGACCGACAAAAAATACAGAGCGGTAAAACTTTCTCCCTTAACACTTTTCGAATTTTTGTTGGCATGTTACTTCATTTGGGGTCTCACACTAGCATTCAAATACAACGACTTCGGGTTGTTTATTTTTCATGCAATGCTCACAATTGGATATCTATTTGTGACGGTATTTTCGTTGAAGCATGCAAGGGCTTGAGTTTAGAGAAATTGTGAATAAGATAATTGGATAATTAGGCTGAAAATTCCTTTGAGAAGAAAACTTTAAAACGCCTCACCCCTCTGCTTTCGTAAGGGAAACTTCGTACATCTTCGACTTTATTTGTATAAGAATACCAATCAATGCAGATTCCACCTTCGCCCCGCAAAGGCCACCACACGGTGGAATGACGGCTCCGATTTTTTTGATCATCGCAATAATTAGAATGAGCGCGAGAATCCCTCTTTATTCTTATTCAAAAGATAAACCTCTGCGGCCCTTTGCGCCTACTCTGCGCTTCTCTGCGGTGAATAAAGGCTCTGCACCACAAAGC
>Ga0105048_10005422_pt1 | contig 20624 bp, 17 predicted proteins | sample MAT05_FD_78382 | JGI IMG/M metagenome (GOLD analysis project Ga0105048, IMG submission 78382) | Freshwater microbial communities from Lake Fryxell liftoff mats and glacier meltwater in Antarctica - MAT-05 | ecosystem: Environmental > Aquatic > Freshwater > Ice > Liftoff microbial mat | place...
CGGCAAATATAGAAAAGTCTATTAAACGAGTGGACAATAAATTTTTCTTTATTCCTATAAAATTTGTGGACATTCGGCATTAAAACCAATTCATGCTTTCTCAAAAGGCAAAATACGCTTTGCAAGCCCTTGGGCTATTGACCGCCCGGTACGAAAAAGGGCCGGTGCTCATTAGCGAAATTGCCGAGCTAAAAAAAATTCCTATCAAGTTTTTAGAAAACATTTTGCTGGAACTAAAACATGCCGATATTCTGGAAAGCTACCGTGGTCGCACCGGAGGTTATGCTTTAAAAGTCCCCCCAAAAACCGTGAGACTTTCGCAGATTATCCGCATCGTAAATGGCCCCATAGCCATGCTTAGCTGTGTGAGCCTCAACTTTTACAAAGCCTGCGATAACTGCACCGAGCAAACCTGCAAAATAAACCCTGTAATGGCCGAGGCGAGGGATGCGGTGCTAAAAATACTCGACAAAAGAACGCTGGCAGATATAAGGGATGTGGAGCTTAGTTGATTAATTTATTAGTAACTAGGTAAGCAGTTTAGTAATTAAATATTTAAAGATCAACTATAGATGTTATTACTAATACCCTAATCCTACCGTTCTTTCATCCTTAAAACACTAGTCCTACTTCCACCAAAAACAAGCCATGTGCAGGCGTATCAAAATGTGCCAGGCTGCAATCTTTTGCTTCTATAATCTGCCGGAATTGATCCAGAGAAATTCTTTGCCGGCCTACCTGTAGCATTGTTCCTACCAGCCCACGCACCATGCCACGCAGAAAGCGATTGGCTTTTACCGCGTAAACAATCTGGTTGTCTCTCACTTCCCAATGGCTTTCCATAATGCTGCAAATCTTTGTTTTGGCTTGCGTATTACGTTTGCTGAACGAGGTGAAATCGTGGTATTGAAACAGCAGGGTGGCGGCTTGGTTTAGCAGTTCCACATCCAGCGGGTAGGGATAAAACCAGGCAGTGTGCTTAATGAATGGATTTTTTTCCTGGTAAATAAAATAATTATAGGTGCGGTAAGTAGCCTGAAACCTACAGTGTGCATTTGAGGCTACCACATCTATATTTTTAATAACAATATCGTAAGGCAAAATAGCATTGATGTTGTAGCGATGCTCCGGCTCAACCACGACCTCTGTATCTACATGGAAATAATTTTGGAGTGCATGAACGCCGGCATCGGTTCTTGACGAACCGGTTAGTGAGAAAGCTTGCCTGTAAAAGATGGAAAAAGCCTTCTCTACTTCTCGCTGAACGGTGTTGGTATTATCCTGTATTTGAAAGCCACCATACCGGGTTCCTTCGTAAGCCAGTTCTATAAAGTATCGCATTTAGGAGATTAATAGTACGAAGTATGGTGTACAAATACAGAACCCGGAATATGATAAAGCGGAACCAGTCCCTATTCCCTCATAAACGAATCACTGCTTCCTTATCATTGCCTTAAAACGCTGGATATAGTAATTATCGTAAAGCAAATCCATAAGCTTGTCGTATTGGTGGGCATCGGATGTAAATGGGTATGCTGCATCCAGAAACTGGTATCTGTCGGCATCGTTGAGAAAAAGTACGCTAAGGTTGCGCACCTGTAAAGTGGTAAAGCATTTTTCTTTCATCGTTTTCCTGGCTGCCATTACCATTTCATCCGCACCTTCTTCGGATGCCATTTTTTTGCGCAGGCTGAAAAAATCTTTGTCCTCCGCCTGTGCCTTGCAGTTTGAGTTCGGAACAAAAGAGAGAACGGCTTTATTTGTCAGGCTGTCTATCCTTACATTATTATCCCATTTAGGTATGGTAATAGTGGCCTTTTCTGGGGTGGCTACAACCACTGCTGTATTTATGGTGTCGGTTACAATTTTTACAACCTCTGTATTTGTCTTATTGAAAACAGGTTCTATAAAAGCAGTATCCGCCAAAGCATTGTCTTGCTTGAAATCCATGTTCAGAAATTTTACCCTCGCCTCTGCATTATTAGAAATAGTGTCAGGGATTTTGCCCGGCGTAATTGTTGCAGGTATGGCAGGCAATGCGCCAATAATAAAAGCATTTACTGTATCGTTCCCATCCTGATTGCTTACCGCGTACCTGTAAATAAACCCACTATCGGTTTTTATTTGGTTAATTAAAACTGGCATTCCTATTTCCTGGCTTATCTCTTTTTTTTCAGCGGCAATTTTGACAATCGCTATTTTCTCAGTTTGTATAAGGCTGTCTTTTAAGGGGGTAAGTTTAGCTTTCTCAACTTTGACTTCAGCGGCGGCCAGTTCATCCTGCTTTCTTTTTAATTCTGTTGCTTCTAAAGCATCTTTGGTTTTTGCTTCAGCTGCTGTTGCCAATTCATCCTCTTTTCGTTTTGTTTCAATAGCCGTCTTTTCTGTATTTTCTTTTTCGCTCAATATTGACATCTCATCAGCCTTACGTTTTGCTTCGGCAAGCATAGCGTCGCTCTTTTCTTTTGCTTCGGCTATTGCCAGTTCGTCTGCTTTTCTTTTTGCTACGATAGCTGCTGTCGCTTCTTCTTCCTTTGCTTTAGCCTCAGCTTTTTGCAAATCTGCAAGGCTATTTCGCTGGGTCCTTACAGCACCGGCATATTGCAAATCCATTGATTGCAGATTAAACAACGCCCACCCCTTCTCCCCAAATTCTTTTATCAAATAGCCCTGCTCATTGTCTTTTACCTGTATAATATAATCCTGTTCAGCACCAGCATTTTTAGCAAAACCTATGCGGATATTGTATTCGCCGTTCTCAAGTTTTGGTAAAATGGTATAGCCGATAGCCGATGAAGAATAGTTCTTTTTATTGAGCAACACGTAAAACGGTTCCCGATTTTCGGTTTGTAAATAAATAAAATGGGTTTGCTGACTAAAAGCCTGGCTGCTAATGAGCAGTAGAAAACAAATGCGAAAGATTAAATGCTTCATGATTTATGGTAGCAAACGTACCCAAAAAAATGGATTTTGGTTGTTAAGGGTTTCCACACAAATGGCACAAAATGAGATGGGGTGCTCAAGCCCGGCGAAAAAAAATCGCTGAAAAGCAGTCTTAATTCCTACCCGAACTGTCGGACAAGGGTGTCATCCCTGCCACTAGGAGTTCGGACGGGGTTTTTATTTCAACTATTGTTTTAATATAAAAAAGCCCCGCAAATGCGGGGCTCCCAAATACAGTTTTAAAAACTGTACATACTATCCCAAATACGCTTTCAATGCACCGCTGTAACGGGCTTTTTGCAAACGCTTAATTGCCCTTTCCTTGATCTGACGAATACGTTCTTTAGTAAGATCGTACTTCTGACCAATTTGTTCAATGGTTACACCGTTTTCACCATCCAATCCAAAATAAGCATTTACTATTTCTGCTTCTCTTGGGCTTAAAGATTTTAAAACGCGGCGTATTTCGTTGCGTAAAGAATCCACCATCACATCTTCGTCGGTCTCCTCACTTCCCTGTAGCAAATCTCCCATAGCCACATCTTCAGCTTCGTGCACGGGTGCATCAAGGCTGCTGTGGCGGGTATTGCTTTGAAAAATGTTATTGATTTCTGTTTCGCTCATCTCCAGAATTTCAGAAAGTTCTTCCGTAGATGGTTCTCTTTCGTGTTCCTGCTCAAAAGCCATGTAGGCTTTATTCGCTTTGTTGTAAGTGCCAATTTTATTTTGTGGCAGGCGGACTAATCTGCCCTGCTCTGCCAACGCTTGTAAAATGGACTGGCGAATCCACCATACGGCGTATGAGATAAATTTGAAACCTTTGGTTTCGTCAAAACGCTGGGCTGCTTTAATCAGACCCAGATTACCTTCATTAATAAGGTCACTTAGAGATAAACCCTGATGCTGGTATTGCTTGGCCACAGATACCACAAAGCGAAGGTTGGCCTGTACCAGTTTATCCAACGCCCTTTGGTCACCCATTTTAATCCGTTGAGCCAGTGTGGTTTCCTCTTCTGGAGTAATCATCGAAATTTTTGAAATCTCCTGAAGGTACTTTTCCACCGCCTGGCTATCGCGGTTGGTGATCTGTGTTGCAATTTTAAGCTGCCTCATATTGTGTATTGATTACGGGTTTAATAACGTGAGACAGACACTTATTGTTTGGAAACCGTTGCAAAAGAGGGGTTAAAAACAACAGAGGATCTGTCTTTAATAAGAATCAGTAAGCCGCAAAGCTAATTTACAGGGGCCGCAATTCATAACGATTGGGCAAAAACAATAGCCGAACGGTGAATTTAATACAGGATTGGAGGTTTGGTAACCTTTTGTAAATAACAAGTTTTAAGGTGAAAGGGGATCATGTTAATATTTACGAAGTAAGCCGACCTTAACCTTCTCCCATTTCTTAATTCAAAAACCATTCCCAATAGTAAATACAAGGCGTTCATCCCAAATAAAAACCAGCCGTCTTAAAAACCAACATCTTTTCTGTCTGCCAATTTTTCACACCTTTATGCATTGGCACAAAGATTGACAACAGCTAAGAAAACTTGTAAACAGTTAAATAATAAATACAATGGGAAAAATAATAGGCATAGACTTAGGAACAACAAATAGTTGTGTAAGCGTAATGGAAGGCAACGAGCCCGTAGTAATAGCCAACGACGAAGGCCGCCGCACTACACCATCCATAGTGGCATTTCTAAAAAATGGCGAACGTAAAGTGGGAGACCCCGCTAAGAGACAGGCCATTACAAACCCACACAATACCATAACCAGTGTAAAACGCTTTATGGGTCGCCGATACGATGAGGTTACAGAGGAACTGACACACTGGGGTTACAAAGTGGTGAAAGGTGACAATAATACGGTGCGTATAGACATAGACGGCCGCCAGTACACCCCACAGGAGATAAGTGCTATGGTATTGCAGAAAATGAAGAAGACGGCCGAAGACTATTTGGGTACAGAAGTAACGGATGCGGTAATTACGGTGCCTGCGTACTTTAATGATGCACAACGCCAGGCTACAAAAGAAGCCGGAGAAATTGCAGGTCTTAACGTAAAGCGTATTGTAAACGAGCCTACCGCAGCAGCCCTGGCTTACGGTATGGATAAAAAACATGCCGACCAAAAGATTGCTGTGTTCGATTTAGGTGGTGGAACCTTCGACGTGTCCGTACTGGATTTGGGCGATGGTGTATTTGAAGTAAAAAGTACAAACGGCGATACCCACCTCGGTGGCGATGATTTTGATAAGGTAATTATGGATTGGCTGGCCGACGAATTTAAAAATGATGAAGCCATAGACCTGCGCAAAGACCCAATGGCTTTGCAGCGTTTAAAAGAGGCTTCGGAAAAAGCTAAAGTAGAACTGAGCAGCAGCACCGAAACGGAAGTTAACCTTCCGTATATAACAGCGGTAGACGGCGTGCCTAAGCACCTTGTAAAAAAACTAACCCGTGCCAAATTTGAAGCCCTCGCAGATAAGTTATTTGAACGTTGCCTGCGCCCTTGCGAAATAGCTTTAAAAGACGCCGGTTATAGTACCTCGCAAATAGACGAAGTGATATTGGTTGGTGGTAGTACCCGCATACCCAAGGTGCAGGAAATAGTAGAAAAATTCTTTGGTAAAAAGCCTAACAAAGGTGTTAATCCCGATGAAGTTGTGGCCATTGGCGCTGCAATTCAGGGGGGTGTATTAACAGGTGAAGTAAAAGATGTGTTGCTACTGGACGTTACGCCACTGAGCCTTGGTATAGAAACATTGGGTGGGGTAATGACGCCGCTTATTGCCAGCAATACGACGATCCCTACAAAAAAATCTGAAACGTTTAGTACTGCCAGCGACAACCAGCCAGGTGTAGAGATACACGTTGTACAAGGCGAACGTACCAAAGCTGCTGACAATAAAAGTCTGGGTCGTTTCAACCTGGCCGATATTCCGCCGGCACCACGTGGTACACCACAGATTGAAGTAACATTTGATATAGATGCCAACGGCATTTTGCACGTAAGTGCCAAAGACAAAGGCACGGGTAAAGAGCAGAAAATACGTATAGAAGCTGGCAGCGGCCTTAGCAAGGAGGAGATAGAAAAAATGAAGAATGATGCTAAAGCGAACGAACAAAGCGATAAGGTGGAAAAAGAAAGGATTGAAAAGATAAACGGTGCCGATAGCCTCATATTCCAGACTGAAAAGCAGGTAAAAGAATATGGCGATAAAATTCCGGCCGATAAAAAAGAGGCGATAGAAACCGCATTAACCGGTCTTAAAGAAGCCCACAAACTTCAGGACATAGCCGCTATAGATAAAGCCACAGAAATTTTAAATACCGCATGGACCGCCGCCAGCCAAGACATTTACAACGCCGGTAACCAGCCGGGTGCAGAGCCAGGCCAGCCCGGTGCTGACGGAGCCGATGCTTTTGCCGGTGCTGATAAGAAAGCCGACGAGCATGTAACGGATGCAGAGTTTGAAGAAGTGAAGTAAAATCTGAAACGCATATTTATAAAAACCCTCGGTGAAAACCGGGGGTTTTTTAATTAATGAGCATCTTTAAAACGCTCCTTTTTCTGCCGTTGTTACCGGAGGATTTAGACCGTCTCTCAACCATTCGGGCGGTTGGGCTGCGTGTTTGGCGAGGCTTCCGACGCATACGCTTTTTTCAATTTTGCGATGTCTATCCTATCCATTTGCATCATTGCCTGCATTACTCTTTGTGCTTTTATGGGGTCGGGGTCACCCATTAGCTTGCCGAGCTCGGTAGGAACCACCTGCCACGATAAACCAAATTTATCTTTCAGCCAGCCACATCTGCTTTTTTCTGCACCTTCCGAAAAAGCTTCTCCCACAATTCATCTACTTCTTGTTGCCCTTCGCAGTTTATAAACAGCGATATACCTTTGGTAAATTTGAACATGGGGCCGCCGTTTAATCCATAGAAATCCTGCCCTTCCAGTTGGAATGCCATACCCATAACTGTTCCGCCAGGCCCTGGCATAATTTTGCCAGCTTTTGCGTTTTTGAAGATGCTTAAATAAAAGTTCATGGCTTCTTCGGCCTGTCCATCGAACCACAAAAAGGGAACAATTTTTTGCTTACTACTGCCAATAGAAATTTTGGGTTCCTGATAATTTTGTGACGCAAGGTTTTTTGCGGGTAAGCCTTCAGCAAGTGCTTTAATATTTTCCATGGCCAACGGCCAGGTGTTTTCAAAATACGCTTTAAATTCCTCGTTTATATCCACCGTTACTTTCAACGTTGTAACACCATTGGCTTCGGTAAGCATATAATTTTCGTGGGCACCTGCCCGGGCTTTTACCCTTTCGCTGGTGGTATCTTCCACACCGCCTTTTACTTCGCCAATATGCTCAAAGCTCATAAATTCGTTCGGCCTGTTTTCGGCCACATTGCTTACCATGCCGCTGCCCCCGTTAGATAGAAAAAGTACCTTGGTACCCGTTTTAAAATCGTCGGTTTCGGCGTAAGAACCTTCGCAGAATGGGGCAGTCCAAAGGCGATAGCTGGCATCGTTCCAAGTGTATGCCATACTATTTCTTTTGCGGCTTCAATGTTGATTTCGAAATGCATTTTTTCCATTAGGATTGTATTTAAATGGTTATTGGTTATCTATCATTTTTATTATTTCCCTAATGATATTCGATAGTGCTATTTTGTTTTTTTCTGCTTCGGCTTTGCTTTTAAAATGTACCAGCCGCCTGTTTTTATAATCGCCTTCAAGTAGTGAGGAGTTTACACTTACTACTGCCGGGTGGTAAAAGACCAACAACAGTTTATGGGTTTTGTAAGGGCCAAATGTTACGATGTCCTGCTCTTTAAAATAATAGCTGGGGGCATTCCATTTTATTTTTTCACCCAGGCAAGGGCAGGCTTTTGCTATAATTTTTCTTGCCGCTTCTATTGCATCTTTTGCATCCGGTTTCTGTTTATCGAGCCATGCAACTATCTGTTGGGCATCAGTTGGGTTGACTGTTTTTATTTTGGGTGTGGCTGGTTTTATCAACTTGGTTTCAGCCGCACTTTTCTTTGGTTTTGCTTTGGCAGCAGCAGCAGCTTTGGTGGCATTTTTTTGCGCCATTTTTTCTTCATTTTCCTTCACCCTGAATTTTACGATATCGGTTATCAGGCCACATGGCATTGGTTTATCAAATGGAAATTGTATAGTGCCTTTGAACACAAGGTATTCCGAAAGCTAATTTTTAAAAGCCTGTATTACAGAAGTGACGGGGTAAAACCCGATATGGCTTTTCCAGGCGGCGAAATAGACCATTATGCCGTTGTATTTAAAAGCCGGCATCTGGTAGCTGATCACTTCTTCGGCTTTTGGCGCAGCAGCATGTATTGTTTTGCGGAGTTTTTCTAAAATAGTTTTTACCGGTGCCGGAAACTGCTGTACATACTCATCTATATTATTTGCAGCACCCGGTTTAGACATTGCCATAATAAAAGGTATTTAAAAGAGATGATGTGATCATTTTAAAAAAAACGGGACATAAGATATTGTACGGTTGCCCTAGCTGGTCAATAGGCTCAAAAAGATCTTGCATAATTTCAAAACAAATTTCGATAGAATAGTCGGATCTACACAGCAAGGCGATACTACTTCTGTATTTTGGACACAGATACAGCAAGTACTTAACGATAGTATAGCAATAGTAGACACAGCAGCTAGGCCAGGTAAATTTTTCTTTCCTAAAGGGAATATTTCCACTTCTACAAGTAGTGCTGTTGTAAACGGAAACTTAGTTACCCAATTCTTAAACGATTTATTTCCAGCAGATGAAATGTATGCAAGCACTTTCGGAAATCCATTTTTTGGAATAGTTCAATCAATTAGTGCTCAAAATCAATTAACCCTTCCGGGAAATGCCACAACCTCAGTAACTAATTCGATATTTTTTCACCAGAAACTTCGCTGTTTGTACCTAATCCAGACTATTTATTTAATAATACCCAATTGCGAAGGCATGGTGTAAGGTGGGCTACCAGCACAGGTACGCTTTATAGTTTAAGAAAAGGCGGCAATTATGCTGCATTTCATAGTTTGTATATAAGTAACAATGTGGGTACAAATAACATCAATGCAATATTTCAGCCATTAAGGAATAGTAGGCGGTCAAACGTAGAGTGCTATAATCCATTAAGCCTTTGTGGCAGTTGTTTAAATAGTGATGCAGGTATCCAAAAAATAGACAACCCTACTTGGTATGTAGCTGGCGGGGATTTAAAAATTATCATCAGCGGTCCTGGATATGGCAGGGTAGTAAGTACCGGGTACAACTACGATGGAGCGGCAACACAAAAGCGTTAAAAAAAATCTATTCCTGCTACTAATTAAGATGCGTTATCATAACAGTATTATTCGTTCTTCAAAAAGCTATCGGCTTAAAGCATACACCAGTTTAAACAGCCGTTTGTTTCAGCGGCAGCTTAATAAAAAAAATAGTTCCTGTACCTACCTCTGTCTCAAACCATATTTGGCCGTTAGACTCTTCTACAATGTCGCGGCAAATGGCAAGGCCAAGACCGGTGCCGGAGGTTTTGGTTGTAAAGTTTGGGGTAAAAATGTGTTCGTGTAAGCCCGCCGGTATGCCACTGCCCTTATCGGCTATACTTATGGTAATTTGCTGTTCGCTTATCTGTTCGGTTATAGTAATATCTATACCGGGTTTATCTGCACTTGCCTCACAGGCATTTTGTAAAAGATTGGTGAATAACCGGTTTATTTGGGTTTTGTCGGCTTCTATAAAAAGCGGCTTACCAATAAGTTTCCAGTTAATGTGGGCATGCCTGTTTTTTTCATAAAGCGACACCACCTGCTGTACCACTTCGTGCAGGTCAAATATTTCTTTTTTGGCCAAATCTATTTGTGCAAATTGGGAAAAGTCGGATGCGATACGGGACAGGTGATTTATTTGTTCTACTAAATTAGTGGCCACCTGCCCCGCCAGTTCTGTTACGTTGGGGTGCTTATTATCTATGGCTCTTTGCAGGTATTGCAAGCTGAGCTTCATAGGTGTGAGCGGGTTTTTTATTTCGTGGGCCACCTGCTTGGCCATTTCCCGCCAGGCACTTTCCCGTTCGCTTCGTGCCAGTTTTTTGGCACTTTCATCCAGGGCGGCAATCATTTTATTATATTCCAAAACAAGGGTGCCTATCTCGTCGTCGCGGTTCCAGCTAATGGGCTCATTTGTTTTTCCAAACCCAACGGCCTTCATTTTTTCGCCAATTAAAGCAAATGAAGACGTGATGCTGTTGGCTATAAAAAAAGCAATAATTCCCGCCAGCAAAAAGATGAAAGCATTAAAATTTATGAGCGCTACCAAAAAGTTTGATATCTCCTGATTAAGGTCGTTTTGCGATGAGAAGTAAGGGATGTTGAGAAATCCGATGGTTTGGCCTTCTGCGGTACGCACTGGTAAATAAATACTGGCATATTGCAGTGTGCCAATGGTTTCGTTTTGGAGGAACCGGACTTTCTTTTTGATAGCAAGATTGAAGAACGCTTTTTCGTTCATCTTTTTTGATATGATGCCCCGGTCAAAAACAATCATTTGGGAAGTGGCCACTAAATTGCCCGTTATATCAAAGAGATTTACACCCACATTTTGTAATTCGGCTACCCGTTTAATAAATGGTTCTACCGCATTTTTTATGGCTTCCTTGTTATTCCCGATTGCTTTTAGATAATTGTTGAGGAAGGTATTTTTTTGGAGATCGCTATTCACTGAGGAAATGATTCTGGCCAACCGGTTGGTATTGTTTTGATGAAAACGATAGATGAAAAATTCAATGGTGACAAAACCTATTACCACGAACGAAATAAAGCACATGAGCAAAATAGTGCCATGGATTTTGCGGTTTATAGAAAGTTTAGAAAACTGAAAGGGGCCTTGCCTGGATCTGTTTTTTCTTTTGTATAGAATTAAATAGAGCCGCTGAAAAAAGGTGAGTAGTATAAAGGTGCCAAACAGGTAAGCGAATAATGTGATGCCATCTCTCAACAGGCTACCCGACCTTACCACCACTATCGTCCGGCCGTTACCTGCATTGAACCAAAGTTGTTCTATGCCTGACTCTTTTCTTATTTCCGTTTCAGCCCGGGGCATTTGCTCTTTTTCTATTTTAGTAATAAAGGGATAATCTTTATTGCTGCTTACCAGTTGCAGCTTGTCGTACACAGCATAGCTGTAGTTGGCGGTGTAGTCTTTGTTGTCTTCCTGTAACTGCTTCAGCAGTTCCGGCACCAGGGCATCACGTGTAAAACGGGTAGGTGTGCTGGTAATAAAAAGGTTACCATCGGATGTGGCCCCTTGTATTGTGATGGGTTGTTTTATTACGTAGCTAAATTTTTCGAAAGTGCTTTCGTAATAAAATATTCCTTCAAATCTGGTAGGCTGCGCTTCCTGTGCGGTAATCGTATTAAGTGTTTCAAACGATGTGGAATCTTTATTGAACATGGGTCTGCCGTCTGCATCAAACAAATAGAAATTTGTTTCGTAACGGGCCAGGTATTCAGAAAAATATTTTTCCCTGAGATCTGCAAAAAAAAATTGCGTGTAGGAGGAATCGTAAAATGAATTAAAACGGGCAGGGATATTTTTGATTTCGGTACTCGTTAAAGCAATGTCGAGCAATTGCTCGGCGGTAGCCTCGGATTGGATGCCAAGTTTTTGTGCCACTCTTATTCTTTGCTCTAGTTCTTTGGTGTTGTTTTGCCCAAGTATAAGCAGTACGCCGCTGATGGCATACCATATCATCCACAGTAAAAAGTTTGCCGAAGGCGCAATTTTTTCGGCCAGCCTGTGCGGAATAATTTCTTCGAGCAATAACGAAATAACCAGCCATAAAAGTACAAATAATAGAAGCCCGTTATTGAGCCAATGCAAAGTAGTGCTAAGCACAACCAGCCCTGTAAAGGCTACTATAAAAAACTTATGGGCTTTTTTATAAGGCCACAGGCTGCTAAAAATAAGGTTGGCTGTGTGTAGAAAAATATAATGGATTACTGCCAGAAAATACAAGCATACAATGGAAAGCAGGGTGTCCCAGCCAAGGCTAAAAAAATTGGACACATCAAAAGAAACCGCGGGGTGAAGAATTAGTTGCCGGGTAACTTCGGCAATCATAAATGTAAAAATAACAAGTGCCACGACTATACTAACTGAGATGAACCGCTTCAAACCTAGCGAAATCTTTTTCAGTCCAGGCATCCACAAGTATTTATGTTTACTAAAAAAATACACTATCCAAAGCGTAGCCAGCAGGTTTAGAAGCAGCCCCCCCAGCGAAGAGAAAAACAAAAAACGGTTAACAGCTATGTCCTTAAAAAATTTGAGGTCGCTGAAATTGACCGGGAAGTTATAGAGCCAGATTGTAAGCCGGGTAGCTATGGCCCCAAAACTGATTGTTATAAAAGCAGCCTTAAACTGATGATTGGCAGCAAGGCTGCGAGCCGTGCGTTGAAAAAAAATAACAAGAAAAAGGGTAGCGATAATTTGTACAAATAATGAAGGCCAGTTAAACACTTGTGTAGGTGTTGCCGTTTTCTTTTGCAGGTAAAAAATAGTTTTACCTTCTGAAACCATCACAGGGTATGGCGTTTGGCGTTGCGTAATATCAATATAGTCTTCGAGGCCTTCAAAACCGGGGAACCGCTTGGAGAGGTATTCGTTTGCTATAAAATACTGCCATTTTATAGGCACCAACTGCACCGCTATAATGTTTTTGCCTTTGATATTATTTACCGATACCATAAAACTACCACTTGGGTAAGTCATCATTAGCACGGTGTCAATATAAGGCACCTTGTTCGGCGGGGGAATTACCACAGAGGTACTCCAGTATTTTAGCTGAAGCCCATTGGGGTTATCCTCATATAGATAATAGAATGATTCTTTGTCTTCGGATGGGTCGTTTTTAAGGTTCTCTATTTCAAATGCAACAAGCTTTTTCAGTAACAGGGTATCATTACAAAACTTATCGAATTTTTTAGCCTGTGTTTTAACGTTTTTCTCAAACGATTGTGCTATCGAGGGTATTGAAGAAAACCTAGACCAATAATTATTAAAAACAAATGTGAGCGTATAGACCCATGCTGCAGCTATTAGCCACCATCCATTTTTAAAAATTATTTTTTTCATGCCTGCAGTAGTTGAGTAGTTTACTAGTCAGGTAGTTGATTTTTGTAGATGGTTTTACCAACTGCCCCCCCGTCGACAAATTAACCAACCACCAATTTCGCTTCGTTCCAAAGCACATCCATTTGTTCTAATCTCATTGAGGCCATTTGCAGATTTTGTTCCAATGCTTTTTTCTCCATAAACTGAAAACGCCTAATGAACTTTCGGTTCGTATTTTCAAGTGCCGTATCGGGGTCTGCATTTATGAACCTGGCGTAATTAACCAGGCTAAACAGTACATCGCCAAGTTCTTCTTCTATGGCTGCGGCATCGTTTAACTGCACGGCTTCTTTTAGCTCTGCTATTTCTTCTTCTACCTTATTCCATACAGGCTGTATTTCCGGCCAGTCAAAACCTATCTTGGCTGCCTTTTCCTGTATTCTGGCTGCTTTTATAAGTGGTGATAAGGAAACCGGAACACCTTCCAGTACGCTCTGTTTCCCTTCCCGCATCTTTAACTGTTCCCAATTTTTCTTTACATCATCTTCGTTATTCACTTTTACATCACCGTATATGTGTGGATGCCGGTGTACCAATTTGTCGCAGATAGCGTTCAGCACTTCTTCTATGGTAAACTTGCCTTCTTCCTTTCCAATTCTGGCATAAAAAGCTATATGTAGCAGCATGTCACCAAGTTCCTCTTTAATGCCTTTCCAGTCTTCGTTCATAATGGCATCGGTAAGCTCGTACAGTTCTTCTATGGTAAGTGGCCGCAGGGTGGCAATAGTTTGCTTTTTATCCCACGGGCATTGTTCCCTTAGTTCGTCCATAATGGTAAGCAACCGCTGAAATGCCTGCTGTGCTTTGATATTGTGCATATAAGATTATACTTTAAAAAATGTAAGCAACAAAAAACCCAATGTAAGAAAAGATGTAATGGTACCAGCAATAAGGCAAAGCAACACAAATTTTAGAATAGTTTTAGCCCTGCCTTGCCGGTAAAAATTACGCATACTTTTATACAGGTAAAAGAAGATGAACAAAAGACAGGCCACGCTTAAATATTTGAATACAGCCCAACCGGATAGCTCTCTAAGTTTATCAAGCAGCAACAAAAAAAGCATGATAATGTACACCGCTATAAAATGGTATATGCTAAACAAGCCATGATCGGTATAAAAGAATTGTTTGCGCCGGATGTATAAAAGCTGCAGCACCATGGCAAATAAAGGCAGCGACACAAACAGCATTTGCGGCAGGCTGTGTACAAACTTCTCCAATATAATCCCAGATATTTCAGCGGGATTGTTGCGGTATTTACTGTTTAGCAAAATTTCTTTTTGCAAAAAAATCCGGTCTAACCAGCCATCTCTTTTCTCAGGAGGCAACCCAGCCTGATATTTTTTGTATTGTTCAACGGTCTTTATTGAATCGGGTTTGGAAAATGAAAAAGAGAGGAAATTTCCATTACCAGATTGTACAGAATCTTTAAGGTTTTGCAAAAGAGAGTCTTTAAGATCTATGGCAACTACAGGTTTTGTACTGTCGGGCATGGGAACCTTGCCTTTTATTTTAGTGGTAGCCAGGTCATTTTCAATGGAATCAATGGCCAAATTTTCCGATTGGTAGCGCATTTTTTGATAGGCAAGCAACCGTAGTATGGCGGTATCCCTTGTATCGGCCATCAAAGAATCAATGCTTTCAATTTTTTTTTCGTTTGCAATCATTTTTTCTTCATTTGGCCCCACTCCGTTTATCTGAATTTTATCGCCGTCAGTAAGCGAAAAAAATATCAAAAAGAAAATAGCCGATGTAAATACATACATCCTTATAGGGTGCAGATAGCTAGCCCTTTTGCCTCTTAAATACTCTCCTGGCAAAAAGCCTGGCTTTAGCAACAGTTGCTTTGTGGTAGTAAAAAACTTACCATCAAAATGGGTGATGTCGTTGAAAAAATGGGAGATTATGTGCCAGAAACTTTCTTTAGGTTCAATATTTTCCTGCCCGCACACCTGGCAATAATGCCCTGCTGTTATAGCATTACAATTAAGGCAGGTATTTTCTCTTCGTTGTTTAAAATGGGACACGGATGAAGAATTTTAATTTGTTAAAATAACAAAGAAATGGCAACGGCTACATACAAAAAAGGCATCTTGCCCCGTCTTGTGAATATCCATTTAATTTTGAAATAAAAGATACCTATGAACAAAGTCATTGCCCTGTTTTGTTTTTGCGCTGTAACCCATGCCCATGCCCAATATTATTATAACGACATTTTGGGTAACAAGCAAGCCAGAGAAAATTATATGCTGCTTAAAAAAAACACTATCAAAAAAGTGCAGATTGCCAGTACTGAGCCAGATGGTACGCCCACCGAGGGCTTTGCTATTTTACAGGAGATAAATGCCAGGCGAAATGAAATGAACACCAGCAGCCAAAGTTTACTAAGTCCTACTTCTATATTACTTACCAATTACCAGGAAAGTGGTTTACCGCTGAAGACTATTGATAGTACGGAGGCTTCGGTTTCTGTAACCATTTATACATATCATAATGAACTGCCAGGCAACCTTTCATTGGTAAGTTCCACCACCCACGAACCTGAACAATCTATTATAAAGTTTTCTGAAAAAAGGCAATACACTTACAATGGCACAGTACCAAAGTCCATGCTAAGGGTAAAAAATGCTAAAGATTCTTTGCGGGTAGCCTTCCTGCCCGATGAGAACAACAGGATAGGCGAAGAGCGATGGACTGAAAAAGGAAAACTTACAGAAACCTACTATTATTATTATGATGAAAAAGGCAACCTGACTGACATTGCCAGATATAGCAATAAAGCAAGGCGCCTGCTACCCGATTATACTTTTGAATACGATGAAAATGGGCGTACAACCGGCATGACTGCTTTTGTAAACGGCACTAACCAATACCGTATTTGGCGATACACCTATGACGGCCGTGGTTTAAAAACTAAGGAAGTGATTTTTAATAAGGATAAACAGGCGGAAGGAAAGGTGGTTTACAGCTATGAATAAGTGGGCAACTGATACTTGCTTAATTTGTTCAACCCATTACGTAAGTATAAAACTTGCAACAAACAAAACTACCAGGCAGCCAAACATAATGGACAGGCTAAAAATTTTGGCTTGCTGGGCGGGCAGCACAAAATGGTTTTTCCACTTATCAAGTAGCAGCCAAATAATATTAATGATAGAACCCAATGCCAGTGCGGTTATAGCTGCATACCAATAGTAGTATCGTATTGTATGTTCATGATTATTGAGCAGGTGCATATCATACTTGCTGCTTCCAAAATAGTCAGGTGTATCTATCAGTTCGTCGAAGCTATTCCATACCAAACAAGAAAAAATGGCAAGACCTGCCGAGAAACAAATCAATGCCCTTCCAAAAAATGAGGTGCGATAAATGAATGCCCTCAAAATAACAACCACCACAAAACCCGCAATACCATATATCAACCAAAGTTCCAGGTGCGATAATTCAACATTCATCGGGGCCAAATTTTAGCCTCAAATGTAAGCATCACGGCGGTTTTAATTCCTTCCAAATAATGGAAACTAATTTCAACGTTTTTTACTTTATGGCATCTCTAAAAACCCGCTATTCTTTGTTGGCCTCCCGTTTAAATTCCCTCCAAGGGAGGGAAAAAGGAAGGTTTTTAGAGGTGCCCTTTAGATAATCCCTCTTAATCAAACCCGCTAATACCGGGTGAAAAATAATGGGCAGATATTTAACTGCAATCGCCTACAGTTTATTTATAATGGATATTGTGCTGATAGCGGGGTTAGGTGGTTGCTATAATTATTTTGTTTAGCACACAATTCTTTAAACAAACCTTTACGTCGTTGGCACATAATAAACAAGGGGTGCCAAAAAAAAGAAAACCCTCCACGAGTGGAGGGTTTGTGTGTTTATGGGCAAAAAGAAATTACTTGGTTTTTTGCAAATTTGGATGTGGAGCCGGAATTGAATTAGGAGAATCATCGCCTGTACAATCCATCAGATCAACTGTGTTAGATTCACCTTCTTCGCCGTATTTAAATCCAAAGCGATCTTCACTAATACCTAATTTTTCAACAAGGTAAGTTTTCACTGCATTAGCTCTATCCCAGCTAAGTTGCTGAGCCCGTTTGTCAGCAGTACCATGGCCAACTACACAAATTTTGCAACTAGGGTTTGCTTTTATTTTAGCAGCAGCAGTTGCAAGAATAGCGGCCGCATCAGCAGAGATAGAAACGCTTGAACCCTTGAAGGATACGCTCGGCAGGTCACCAATAGTACACGACTTGTCAACTATTTGAGGCTCAGGCCGTGTAGTGCAGCAGGCAGGATCTGGGCATTTACCTACACCATCAGCATTAACTGGCTGGCAAGCAGTTGGTGTAATAAGTTCTTTATCACGGCAATCAGGAACACCATCACCATCTGTATCACGGCTCTTACCTTTAGAATCTACAGGGCAACCGGCAGGTGTATTTGGTTCAATATCAAATTGATCAGTCACACCATCATCATCACCATCAGGTAAACTCTGCCTTGGGATTTTCATGTGAACTGGGTTGTTAAGTTCACTGTAAGCATGATCCAATGGGTTGAGCCACCACAAAGGTGCGGTTTTGGTAGCGGGGTTACCCAGATTAAAATGAATACCAATATTTGTGAAAATAAGATTATCCTTATCAGGAGTCAATTTCGCCTGAGAGATATCGCCTCTGCTGTCAACATCCCCACCAGCAAAAATCCATCCGTCCATGTAATCATCATGCGTCCAAACGTATTTGGTCTCAAAGCTTAGAGAAACTTTCTTAGACAACCTGTATTCCATTCCGAGACCAGTATTAAATGAATGACGGAAATTATATTTCCCCAGACCAGATTTGTTGAGGTTCTGCGAACGGTCGTTTAACAAAGCATCAGTTTCATACTCGCCATCAAATAAGTTTTTCATGTCACTACGTATATCCTGCCGTGAACGATTAAAAAAGCCAGCTCCCAGTGCTGCATAACCATAACGCCCATTTGCGCCGCTAAATAAGTCAAGCTGAGTTTTGTAAAAAACAGGAGAGTAACCAACAACACCATAGATGTTCAACTTATTTTCTTTGCTGTGAAACATAATGTTGTTAAAAGAAACCAACAAATCCAATGACGGAGCTATAGTTGTGTTCTTATAGTTGTGTACATAAAAGCCTGGACCTGAAGCGTTAGGGAATGATGGGGATGCATTACGGTAAACTGCAAGAGACGGGTGGTTACTGAGATTAGGATTTTTCCTGTAATCAAGTCCTTTGTTTTGACCATAACTAATTGATCCTCTCAAGGATAAAACGTAACCGAGTGATTTTCTAATACCCACTCCTACATTCCATCCTGGTAGTGCAGGGCAATCACCATCAACCATAAATAGACCTCCAGTAACACCCAATTGCCACATGTCACGTGGGCGTGCAGGGAAATTTTGGTTCTTAGAGTTGTTCTTCCATTCGTTTTGCTGAGCCATACGACTGGCCGGAATGTAGCTGGAATCCATATAATTATGAACTCCACCCAGCTGCGCCCATGCTCCTGTGACCGAAGCCAGTAAGAGGGCTGTCGATAAAATGTACTTTTTGCTTGCCATAATTCAAATTTGAGGGGTTGAGTGATTTTTTAGATATTATACTTGCAAAAATAGAAATGTAAGTTAAATATCCAAATTTAGATTGCTTAATTATTAATGATTTATTTTTTAATCCAGATATCGGTCACATTACAAACGATGCATGAAGTAACGGAATTTCTGCTGTACTTTGCCAATCCGTGATCAAAATAGAAAAAAAAACAGACATTATAGCCTTGGAAGTGGCAGTTTTTGAAGAAAAATTTAAAACCGCAGTAAAAAGTCAGGCTCCGCTACTCGACAGGATTATGCAATATATCATCAGGAGAAAAGGGAAACAGCTAAGGCCAAGGTTCGTAATTCTATCTGCAAAGCTTTTTGGTGAGGTGAGCGACCCTACATACCGAGCTGCATCGCTCGTAGAATTGTTGCATACTGCCACGCTTGTACACGACGATGTGGTGGATGAGTCATTGGAACGAAGGGGGTTTTTCTCCATTAATGCGTTATGGAAAAACAAAATTGCAGTACTGGTGGGCGATTATCTATTGTCGAAAGGTCTGTTACTTTCGTTGGACAATAACGACCACAAAACATTACAGATATTGAGCGATGCCGTAAGAAAGATGAGCGAAGGGGAGCTACTGCAAATAGAAAAGGCAAGAAAACTGAACCTGAAAGAAGATATTTATTTTGAAATTATCCGCTATAAAACAGCTTCGTTGTTGGCTTCGGCATGTGCCGCCGGAGCTTGGAGCAGCACTAACGATGAAAGCATAACTGAACAAATGCGATTGTTTGGCGAAAAAGTTGGGATTGCATTTCAAATCAAAGACGACCTTTTTGATTATGGAACCGATGATGTAGGCAAGCCAACCGGCAACGATATCAAAGAAAAAAAACTTACCCTGCCTCTTATTTATGCCTTAAATACGGTATCATCTGCCGAAAAGAGAGCGATGATTTACACCATTAAAAATGAAAATCGGGATAAAGAGAAGGTGGCTATACTAATAAAAAAAGTGGAAGACGCTGGTGGCATTCGATATGCTATTGAAAAAATGAACAAATACAGGGATGAAGCACTTGAAATATTGTTCCGTTTTCCGGATAATGAAGTTAGAAAGGCTTTAGAATATTTGGTGCGGTATACAACAGATAGAAAGTATTAGAAGGACTATAGTGGTGGTTGGGAAAACTATTTCAATAAGACACGCTGCAGGTTGACGGGCATTTTTTTAATATACTTTGTAACGACGCAGTTTTTCATCATGTGTGAGACTACCGAGAGAATCCTGACTGAAACTACGAATCTTACCAACGCCTCTGGCTAACCACCCCTCACTATAATAATTTGGATCTGTTGGATAGATACTTTGCGGTACAGTTACAGCTGATATTTTTATAACATCCGAAAATATAACCCCATTTACAGTTGCAAAAGCTGCTTTTGCAATGATGGTATATTTTGTTCTGGTTGTATCAAGTGTACCGTTATTAATATTATTGAAGATACTTGTTTCAATCCATGACCCACCTACCGGCAGGTTTTCTTTCAAGAAAATATCTGCCTTAGCAATAAAACTCTCCCTTATTGCTTCCCGAGTATGTAAATATTAATAGATTCCCGCTGCTTTTCTAATAGAAAGCGTATCCGTATTTATTAGATCGCTTGGTTTTCTTATAAATGTTTGAAAACTATTCCCATTGAATAGTTCAATAGCACCCGTCGAGTATTCAAAGCTTGAGTCAACATTTGTAACGTTTCCAAAATTGTCCCATTCTTTCAAGTCGTAGCTCCAGTTACTTCCTGTTGTGGTAGGAAAATAATCTTAAATAACAGGAATTACCATAGACCCTGTATCTATACGAAGCGAAAATCTACAGACGCTGTTGTTATACCGTACCATAA
>Ga0105048_10005424_pt1 | contig 20618 bp, 14 predicted proteins | sample MAT05_FD_78382 | JGI IMG/M metagenome (GOLD analysis project Ga0105048, IMG submission 78382) | Freshwater microbial communities from Lake Fryxell liftoff mats and glacier meltwater in Antarctica - MAT-05 | ecosystem: Environmental > Aquatic > Freshwater > Ice > Liftoff microbial mat | place...
ACGGAGTCGCGGGTGAGACCGGGTTCGGGGCCGGTGATCATGCGTTCTTCGCCGATCAGGCGGTTGAGCAGGGTGGATTTGCCGGCGTTGGGGCGGCCGACGATGGCCAGCTTGAGGGTATCGGCGCGGGCTTCCTTCGACGGGCCTTCGGGTAGGTGGTCGGCGATGTGGCCCATCAGGTCGGCCAGGCCCTCGCCGTGTTCGGCGGAAACGGCGATCGGCTCGCCCAGGCCGAGGGAATAGGCTTCCAGTGCGGCGGTGGCGCCGGCGCGGCCCTCGGACTTATTGACTACCAGCAGGATGGGGCGGCCCTGGCGGCGCAGCCAGTCGGCGAAGTGGGCGTCGGCCGGGGTGACGCCGGCGCGGCCGTCGATCACGAACAGCACCAGGTCGGCCTGGGTGACGGCGGCTTCGGAGCTGGCGCGCATGCGGCCGTAGAGGGTTTCGGGGGCAGATTCTTCCAGCCCGGCGGTGTCGACGAGGCGGACTTCGCGGCCGCGCAGCATGGCGGTGGCGTCTTTGCGGTCGCGGGTGACGCCCGGCGTGTCGGCCACCAGGGCATGGCGGCGGCCGGCAAGTTTGTTGAACAGGGTGGACTTGCCCACGTTCGGTCGTCCAGCGATGACCACCACGGGCAGCATTTTCGACGTTCCTATCTGAGGGCGAGCAGGGTGGCGTTGTCGGTGACCATGTACATGGTGCCGCCGGCGACGATGGGGGCGAGGCTGAGGGCGCCGGGCAGCGCGAGCGTGCCGGCGATGGCGCCGTTGGCGGGGTCGAGCAGCACCGCGTTGCCGGTGGAGTTGCCAACGAATAGTCGCCCGCCGGCCAGGATCGGGCCGCACCAGGTGATGGGGTCGCGCTGCTTGGCCGGGTTCTCGAAGCGGTCGAGCTGGGTGACCCAGGCGACCGCGCCATCGGCGCGGCTGACAGCGGCCACCCTGGCGTCGATGCCGACCACGAACAGCCAGTCGCCGGCGATCCATGGTGCTTCGCCGGAGGCCAGCTCCAGCTCCCACAGGCGGCGGCCGGAACGCAGGTCGTTGGCCAGCAGCTGGCCGCCGAGGCTGGCGGCGTAGACGCGGCCGTCGCGCACCATCGGCATGCCGCGGATGGCCGAGAGGTCGGAGATCGAGGTGCGGCCGCGCGAGGCGGCCAGGCTGTCGGACCACACCACGGTGCCGCTGGCGGCGCGCAGGGCGACGAGTTCGCCGGAGCCAAAGCCGGCGATGACGATGCCGTCGACGAAGGCCGGCGCCGGCAGGCCGAGCACCAGCGTTTCGGTGGCGGGTGACTGGTAGGACCACAGCTTCTTGCCGTCGGCGGCCGACAGGCCGAGGATTTGGTTGTCGAGCGTGCCGACATAGATCCGCTCGGCGGCGATGGTCGGTGCCGAGCGGGCCGGGGCGCCGAGTGGGGCGCGCCAGCGAATCGCGCCGGTGGCGGGGTCGAGTGCCAGGATCTCGGCCCGGCCGGTGGCGGCGAACACGGTGTCGCCGGAAACCGCCACGCCGCCGCCGACGTTGGTGCTGCGGTCGTCCGCGGGTTCGGTGCTGGTGCGCCACAGGCCGCGCCCGCCGGCGGCATCGAAGGCGGCGACCACGCCATCGGCGTCCATGGTGAAGACGCGGCCGCCGGCGACCACCGGTTGGGCGGTGAGGCGGCGGCGATAGCCCGAGCTTTCGCCGATGCTGGCACTCCAGCCGCGGTTGGCGCCAGTAGAGAGGGCGAAATGCCCGCCTTCGTGCGCCGGGGTGCCGCCGGATTGCGGCCAGTCCGCCACATCGACCGGCGGCGGCACCGCGACGCTGCGCGACGCGGCGGCATCGCCGAGGCCGCGGCCGGCAGCGAGCACGGCCTGGCGCTCGCCGGGCAGCGGTTTCTTGTCAGCGCCGAAGATCGAATCATAGATCGAGCAGCCCGGCAGGGCGGCCATTGCGCCTAGCAGGCCGGCGCGGCGGGACATGGCGAAATGCTGCGGGCCGGAGTGGGGCGGGCGGCGCGTGGTCATGGTGCGGTTCCAGGGAGTTGGGCGAGCAGCCCGTTGGCGCGGCCGCGCACCCCGTCGGGCGCGGTGACGTCCTGGCTGAGGCGCTTGAGGATGTCGCGCGCGGCGTCGGGCTTGCCCTGGCGGATGGCGAGCAACGCCTGGGCCTCGGCGGCGAGCCCGCGCAACGCGTGGTCGGGGCCGGCGAGCGGGGCCAGCCGTGCCTGGAGCGCCGCCGGGTCGCCGTTGTCGATCTGGCGGGTGGCCCAGTGAAGGGTGGCGATGTCGCGCAGCAGAGGGTCGGCGCCGGGGTCGGTGGCGACCTGGTTGTACAGCGCCAGCGCGCCGGGCAGGTCGCCGCCATCGGCTTTGAGTGCTGCCTCGCGCAGCCGGGCCAGAGTGCGATAGCCGCTGTCGCCCTCGGCGATCACCTGGTCGAGCATCGGGCGGGCGGCGTCGCGCTCGGCGCCGGCCGGGCGGTCGGCGGCGCGCAGGGCGGCGATGTAGGTGGTGGCGACACGCGCGGTTTCACGGGCCTGGTACCAGCGCCAGCCCTGGAACGCTGCGGTTGCCGCCAGCACCACGACGGCGGCGGCGACCAGCAGGCCGCCATACTTCTTCAGCATCTGCTGCGCGCGTTCGGCGCGCAGGTCCTCACTGACCTCGTCGAAGATGTCGGGCACGCTGGTCCTTTCGGTCGGTCAGGTCGCCGGATTGGGGGGCTGGGCGGCGCGGCCGGACCATAGCGGCGGCCCGCTTCGGGGGCAAACGGGCGCGGGCTGGGGTCGGCGCTGGCGCCGGGGCCGGCGCCGGCAAGGTGGTGTTCATGCATTCGCGTAAGGATGGCGCATGGCCCGCCCCCCCGTTCGATTGGTCCTGCTCGCTGTTGTCGCCGCCACCGTGGGGTGCGTGGAGACCGCGGCCATCGTGGTTGGGGTTGGCGTGGCGGCGGTGCCGGTGGTGGGGCGGACACTGGGGGATGTGGCGATATCGGCGATCAGCGGGAAGGATTGCTCGCTGGTGCGGCTGGATGCCGGCCGTTCGTATTGCGCGCCGCAGGAGCCGGCGCCGGCGCGCCCGGTGGTGTGCCTGCGCAGCCTGGGGGTGGTGGATTGCTATACCAATCCCGAGGTGTTGGGCGGGCCGTATCGCGAGATGGCCGATGGCCCGCGCGCGCTGACCCCGGAGCAGGAGGCGCATCGGACGCGGCGCTGGCCGAACCTGTGGTAGGCGTGGCCGGGATGGATCGGCCACCGGGAGCGGGAAGCTGGGCTGTTACGGCATGGCTGGTCGGGACGCGGGGCTTGGCGGCATAGTGGACGCCCTCCCCCTTGCCGGATGCGCCCCGATGCAGAAAGCCGTCGCCGAGACTGTTGTTCAGCCAAGCGTGCCGATTGCGGCGCCGGCATCCGCCACGGCGCTGCCGGTGCTGGTGGCGCTGAGCTTCTGCCACATGCTGAACGACATGATGCAGTCGCTCATCCCGTCGCTGTATCCGCTGATAAAGGATGAGTTCGGGCTGAACTTCACCCAGGTCGGGCTGATCGCGCTGGCGTTCCAGCTCACCGCCTCGATGCTGCAGCCGGTGGTGGGCTTCGTCAGCGACAAGCGGTCGATGCCGTGGTCGCTGCCGATCGGCATGGGGTTCACGCTGGTCGGGCTGCTGTCGCTCTCGGTGGCGCATTCGTTCGAGATGGTGGTGATCTCGGCGATGCTGGTGGGGGTGGGCTCGGCGGTGTTCCACCCGGAATCGTCGCGGGTGGCGCGCATGGCGTCGGGCGGGCGGTATGGCTTCGCGCAGTCGCTGTTCCAGGTGGGGGGAAATACCGGGGGCGCGATCGGGCCGCTGCTGGCCGCCCTGATCGTGCTGCCGCGCGGGCAATGGGCGATCGCGTTGTTCGCCTCGGCGGCGCTGCTGGCGATGCTGGTCCTGGCGTGGGTGTCGCGCTGGTATGCGGCCCATGCGCGGGCGCACCGGGCGCGGGCGGCGGCGGCCAAGGCGGGCGGGCTGTCGCTGCCGGCCGGGCGGGTGGCGTTCGCCATCGCCATCCTGCTGGCGCTGATGTTCTCCAAGAGCGTGTATGGCGCCAGCCTGGGGTCGTACTACACGTTCTATCTGATCGAGCGCTTCCAGGTTTCGGTGACCAACGCGCAGGTGCTGCTGTTCGTCTATCTGGCCGCCAATGCGCTGGGCACGCTGCTGGGCGGGCCGATCGCCGATCGGCTGGGCACGCGGGCGGTGATGTGGGTGTCGATCCTGGGGGTGCTGCCGTTCACCCTGTTGCTGCCTTACGCCAACCTGCCGATGACGATCGTGCTGACCGTGCTGATCGGGCTGGTGATGTCGTCGGCGTTTTCGGCGATCGTGGTCTATGCCCAGGAGCTGATGCCCGGTCGGGTGGGGCTGGTGGCCGGCATCTTCTTCGGCTTCGCCTTTGGCCTGGGCGGGCTGGGGGCGGCCGGCATGGGGCGTTTGGCCGACGCCACCAGCATCGAATTCGTGTATCAAGTGTCGGCCTTCCTGCCGCTGATCGGGTTGCTGATCGCGTTGCTGCCGCGGCTCGATCATCGGGTATAGCGCGGTTGGGCGTCAGCCGCCGGCAGGGACGCACCACAGTGTGATCGGCGCCGACCCGCGCGCCGGGCGCGCTGCGGGACTATAGTAGGATGCCTGTTTTCTGGAGTTCCCCATGGCCGAGCCGACGCATGATGCATCCACCAACGGTGCCGAAGCCGAGCAGCCGCTGCCCGACGAGGCGACCGAGGCCGCCCTGCGCACGTGCATGGAGCACCAACAGGCCGGGCGGCTGGCGGAGGCGCATGCGGTGCTGGACGAGGTGCTGGCGCGCCAGCCCGATAATGCCGACGCGCTGCACCTGATGGGCGTGATGCAATTCGTCGAGGGACGGACCGAGGAGGGGGTGGCGCTGCTTGGCCGCGCGGTGGCCAAGGCGCCGCGTTTTGCGCTGGCCATGGGCAACCTTGCCGCGATGCTGAGCCAGCTTAAGCGCCCCTCCGAGGCGCTGGCTGCGCTGCGCCGCGCGGCCGAGGTCGGGCCGCAGGACCCGTTGGCGCTGCACAACCTGGGCTATGGCATGCTGAAGGCGGGCGATGCCGCTGGTGCTGCCGAACATTTCCTCCATGCGGTGCAGCTCGACCCCGACGACGCGCTGGCCCATGCCGGGCTGGGCACCGCGCGGCTGCGCCAGCAGCGTTTCCACGAGGCCGAGGCGAGCCTGCGCCAGGCGCTCGGCCTGCGCCCGGCCGAGCCCGAGATCCATATGAACCTGGGCGTCACCTTGCGCATGCTGGGCAAGCTGGACGAGGCGATCGGCAGCCTGCGCGTGGCGCTGTTGCTGCGGCCCGACTATGCCCAGGCCATGGTCAACCTCGGCCTGGTGTTGCTGGAGCGTGGCCGCACCGACGAGGCGGTGGAGAGCCTGCGCCGGGCCACCACCACCGATCCGGCGCTGGGCGAGGCGCATTTCGCATTGGGCCAGACCCTGCGCGCCCAGGGCGACACGGCGGCCGCGGTGGCCAGCCTGCGCCGCGCGGTCGAGACCTTGGCCAACCCGGCGCCCGCCTACAACGCGCTCAGCCGCCTGCTGGCCGCTGGCGGCGGTACCGAGGCACAGCTCGAGCTGGAGCAGGCGATGGCCGGCCGCCAGCCGGAGGCTGCCCCCCAGGGCATCCGCCTGGCCCGCGCGCTGGCCCGCGCCGGGCGGCTCGACGAGGCGGTGGCGGCCTGCGAGCAGCTGCTGGCCGGCGATCCCGCCGCGGTCGACGCGATCGGCACCATCGCCGCGATCCGCTATGTGCAGGGCCGCTACGAGGAGGCACGCACCGGCTTCGACGCGGTGCTGGCCGTCTCGCCCGATGAGCCGGCGGCACGCACCACGCTGGCGATGATGCGGCTGGCCGAGGGCGACTACCCCGCCGGCCTTGCGGGGTTCGAGGCGCGCTTCGACCTGCCGCAGCTTGCCGCCTTCCGCCCGGCCGGCACGCGCCTGCCGGCAGTGGCTGGTGGCCCGTCGCTCGCCGGCAAGCGGGTGCTGCTGGCCGCCGAACAGGGCCAGGGCGACACGCTGCAGTTCGTTCGCTACGCCAAGCTGCTGGCTGACCGGGGAGCCGCCGTGCTGCTGGAGGTCCAGGCGCCGTTGGTCGACCTGCTGTCGGCCATGCCCGGTATCGCCGGCGTTACTGCACAAGGCGCCGCGGCCCCGACCGCCGACTTCATTTGCCCGATGATGAGCCTGCCGCTGGCGTTTGGCACCACCATCGACTCGATTCCGGCTGCCGTGCCGTATTTGGCGGTGCCGACGGATCGCCGGGCCGCCTGGCGCGACCGGCTGGCGGCGTCGCCGGGACGGCGGCGGATCGGGCTGTGCTGGTCGGGCAATCCCGGCTTCACCGCCGACCAGTTCCGCTCGATCCCGCTCAAGAAGTTCGCCGCCCTGCTCGGCGATCCCAGGCTGGCCGTGCATCTGGTGCAGACCGACATCCGCGAGGGTGACGACGCGGTGGTGGCCGCCCATCCGGGCACGGTCGACTTGCGGCGAGAGCTTGGCGACTTCGCCGACACCGCGGCGGTGATCGAGCAACTCGATCTGGTGATCACGGTCGATACCGCGGTGGCGCATCTGGCGGGCGCGCTGGGTCGGCCGGTGTGGATCCTGCTGCCCTATGGCGCCGACTGGCGCTGGCTGCAGGACCGCAACGACAGCCCGTGGTACCCCACGGCGCGGCTATTCCGGCAGGCTTCGATGGGCGACTGGACGTCGGTGCTGGCCGCGGTGCAAGCGGCGCTGTTGCCGCGGTGAGCGTGGCGGTGCCGTGAACCAGGCGCCCCCGCTGATTTCCCCATTGGCGTCCCCACTGGCGTCCCCCCTGGCGCCCCCACTGGCGGCGCTGCTGGCCCAGGGTGCGGCGCACTATGCGGCCGGCCGCCATGCCGCGGCCGAGGCGGTGGCACGCGCGGTGCTGGCGGAGGCACCCGGCGACCTGCGGGCGCGCCATGTGCTGGCTGCCTGTCGCATTGCCGCCGGCGCGCTGGACGAGGGGGCGGCGGAGCTGGAGGCAGTGTTGGCCGCTGCACCCGGCGGCGATGCGGTGCAAGATGAGGTGCGGTTGCAATTGGCGCGCGTGCGGGCACGCCAAGGCCGCCACGCGGCGGTGGTGGCGCTGCTGGACGAGGTCGTGCGGCGGCGCCCGGCGCTGGTTGCGGCCTATCGCCCGTTGGCGGCCGCGCAGTGGGAATTGGGCGCGCGCGACGCGGCGATCGATGTCTGGCGCGCCCTGGTGGCGCTTCTGCCCGAGGACGGCGAGGCGCTGCGCGCCCTGGGCGACGCGCTGCGCCAGAATGGCAGGCCCGATGCGGCGGTGGCGACATTGCGCCGCGCCGCTGGGCTGCTGGACGGCCGCCCTGGCTTGCTGGCGGCCCGCATTGGCCTGGCCGAGGCGCTGGCCGAGTTGGCGGAGGCGGCGCTGCCGGGCGGGGCGGAGGAGCAGGCAGCCGCCGCCGCTGCCCATGCGGCGCTGGCGCTGGGCCCGAGCGACCCGACCAGCCTGACACGCATCGGCATCGCCCTGTTCCGGATCGGCGACGCGGCCGCCGCCATCGCCGTGTTGCGCCGGGTCGATCTTGACCACTCCGCCGCCGATGTCGCCGAAGTGCTCGACCACCTCGGCACCGCGCAGATGCATGCCTTCGACCTCGATGCCGCCGAGGCCGCGTTCGCGGCGCTGATCGTGCGCCAGCCCGATAATGCCAAGGCGCATCTGCACCTGGGGATGCTGCGCCTGTTGCGCGGCGATTTCGCCGCCGGCTGGCGCGGCTATGAGTGGCGGCGCGGCCAGTTGACCCAGCTGCCGGCGCCGCAGGACCCGCGCGCGCCGCCGTGGAGCGTGCCTGCGCGGCTGGACGGGCAGAGTGTGCGTGTGGTGCTGGAACAGGGGCACGGCGACACGCTGCATTTCGCCCGCTACCTGCCGCTGCTGGCGGCGCGTGGCGCGCGCGTGGAGTTGGCGATGCCGATCCATGCCACGTTGCGGCCGCTGCTGGCCGAGATGGCGGCGGTCGCGGCGATCGTTCCGTTGGCCGACATGCCGCCGGTGCCCGCGACCGTGCTGCCGCTGCTCAGCCTGCCGCTGGCGTTCGGTACCGATCTGGCCAGCGTTCCCGCCGCGGTGCCCTATTTGGTCGTGCCGGCCGACCGGATGGCGGCGTGGCGGGCGCGGCTGGATGCAGTGCCGGATCGCCGCCCGCGTATCGGCGTGGCGTGGGCGGGCAGCCCGACCTTTCGCAACGACCGCCGCCGCTCGGTACCGACCGGGCAGTTCCGCCGCCTGTTAAGGCGGCCCGACCTGGCGTTTCACGTGCTGGCCGACCGGCTGCGCGACGGCGATGCCGGCCAGATCGGCGGACTGGCCGAGGTGCACGCCGGCATTGTGGATTTCGCCGACACCGCGGCACTGATCGCCGCCATGGACCTGGTGGTCACCGTCGACACCGCGGTCGCCCACCTCGCCGGCGCGCTCGGCCGGCCGGTCTGGGTGCTGTTGCCGCACTGCCCGGACTGGCGCTGGCTGCTGGGCCGCGACGACAGCCCGTGGTATCCGACCGCACGGCTGTTTCGTCAGCCAGCGCCGGGCGATTGGGACAGTGTGCTCGCGCGCGTCGAGGAGGCGCTGGATGCCCGATTCCGCTGACGCCGCCGCCCCGGGGCCGGTTGCGCCCGATCTGGTGGAAAGGGGCGCCGCTTCCTATGCTGCCGGGCGCACTGCCGAGGCCGCGGCGCTGCTGGAACAGGCACGCGACGCGTCGGCCGGAGCGGGGGCCGCCGGCCTGCCCGCCTTCTGGGAACTCGATGCCGCCCTCGCACTTGCCGCCGGCGACGCCGCCCGCGCGATCACGGCACTCGGCCGGGCGCGCGACCTGGTGCGCGCGACGCACGGAATCGCGCCCGCGCACGTGCTGCTGAACCTCGCGCTGGCTTGCATCGTCGGCGGGCAGGCCGATGCGGCGCTGGTGGCGCGCGACGATGCCCAGGCGGCGATCGCCTTGCGCGAGGACCTGGGCGAGGCCACGGTGCGCGGCGACCGCGAGCAATTGCGCGAGGTCGATGCGCGGCTGGCCCGGTTGCTGTGGGAACAGGGTCGCCACGACGCCGCGATCGCCGCGATGACGCGCGCCCTGGCGGTGCGCGCCGACGACACGGCGCGGGCACGGCTGGGCGCGATGCTGGCGTGGCGCGGCCGGGCGAGCGAGGCGCTGGTCGCCATGGCGGCGCGGGCGCTGACCTCCCCCGATCTGGCCAATGCGGCGCGCGACCTGGGCCGCCAGCTTGCCGTCATCGGCGCCCACGAGGCGGCGCGCGCATGGTTCCGCCGCACCCTGGTGTTGCAGCCGGATGATCCCGTGGCGACGGCGGCGCTGGCCCAGGCTGAGCTGGCGGACGCGCCGATCGGTTGGGATGGCGTCCCCGGTTTGGATGCGCTGACCTCCCGCATGATCCGCCCGCTGCAGGGCCAGGCTGGCGCGCCGCGCGATGCCGTTTGGCCGGTGGCGCTGGCGCGCGCGCTGATGGCCGGGCGCACCAGCCTGCCGCCCGGCGCCGTGGCCGCGGACTGGGACGCGCTGGCGCGCGACGCCGCCATCGCGGCACTGCGCCGCGCGCTGGCGCTGCGCCCCGGCCAGGCGGAGGCGGTGGCAGATTTGGCGCGGCTGCTGCTGGAACAGCCGGACGCGGCCGAGGGGCTGGAGATGCTGCGCGCGGCGCTGAAGCTGGCCCCCGCCGATGCCATGCTGCATGTTCGCCTGGGCCAGCAACTGCGCCACCAGGGCGAGGCGGTCGAGGCTGCACAGAGCTTCCGGGTGGCGCTGGCGTTGCAGCCCGATACGCCGCAGGCGCTGCTGGGATTGGCCGATGCGCTGCTGGCGCAAGGGCCCGACGCCCAGGCGCTGGCGCTGATTGCGCGCGCCGAGGCGCTGGACCCAGCGATGCCGATCGCCCAGGCGGCGACGCTGAAGGCCATGGGTCTGCTCGGCCTGCAACGCGCCGACGAGGCGATTGTGGAACTGCAGAAGGTGCTGGCGCTGCGCCCCGATGACGCCGATGCGCATTTCGGTATTGGACTCGCGCTGCTGGCGACCGGGCGCTACGCCGAGGGGTGGGCGAGCTATGCCTGGCGCTGGCGGCGACGCGTCAGCGCGGACCATGTGCGCCGACCCGCCGACCCGCTGCGCCGCCCCGATCCGGCCGAATGGGCGGGGAAAACGGTGCTGCTGTATGCCGAACAGGCGCAGGGCGACAGCATCCAGTTCCTGCGCTACGCCCGCATGGTCGCCGCCGCCGGGGCGCGGGTGCTGCTGGAGGTGCCGGGCTCGCTGCGCACCCTGGCTGCCGCCATTCCGGACATGGCCGGCGTGTATGCGCGCGGCGACGTGGTGCCGCCGTTCGACATCGCGCTGCCGTTGTTGCACCTGCCATGGGCGTTCGACACCAGATTGGAGACGGTGCCGGCGACGGTGCCGTATCTGCGCGCCGACCTGACGCGCGCGGCGCAGTTCCGCCGGCGGATGCAGGGACTGCCGGGGCTGAAGGTGGGGCTGGTGTGGTCGGGCGAGCCGCGGCCGAATTCCAAGGTGCAGTCGGCGATGGATCGGCGCCGTTCGCTGACGCTGGCTGCGCTGGCGCCGCTGGCGCGGGTGCCGGGGGTGGTGTGGGTGTCACTGCAGAAGGGCGCGCCGGGCGCCCAGGCGACCGATCCGCCGGCCGGCATGGTGCTGCACGACTGGACCGGCGAGCTGGAGGATTTCGCCGCGACGGCGGCGCTGATGACGGCACTCGACCTGGTGATATCGGTCGATACCGCGCCGGCCCATCTCGCCGGCGCGCTCGGCCGGCCGGTCTGGCTGCTCAACCGCTTCGACAGCGATTTCCGCTGGTTGCAGGGGCGCGACGACAGCCCCTGGTATCCGACGCTGCGCCAGTTCCGCCAAATGCGTCCGGGCGACTGGGACGAGGTGGTGCAGCGCCTGGCCGCGGCACTGCGCGAGCGCGTGGGGTGAGCGACGGCGCGGCGATCGCGGCCCGGCGCCGGCTGTTGGCCGAGCGCCCCAATGACCCGGACGCTGCCCGCGACCTTGCCCTGGCGTTGTGCGGCCAGGGCCGGCTGGAGGAGGCCGAGGCGGCGCTGGACCTGGCCGTGCTGGTCGCCCCCGGCCGCCCCGACCTGGCGCGGCTGCGCGGCGAGACGCGACTGGCCCGCGCGCGCGCGCAGTTCGGCGCCGGGCAGGTGGCTGTGCCGGTCGCGCTGCTGGAGGCGCTGATCGGCCGCCCTGGTCTGGCACCGAAACTGCTGGCCGAGACCGCCGGGCTGCTGGCCGCCGCCGGCGCCGCGGTGCCGGCCGAGGCGGCGGCGCAACGGGCGCTGGCCGGCGATCCCGGCCTGGTCGATGGCTGGGTCGCGCTCGGGCTCGCGTTGTATCAGCAGGACCGGCTGGAGGAGGCGCTGGCGGCCTGGGAGCGGGCGCTGGCGCTGGAGCCGGGTCATGTCGCGGCGGCCTGCGATGCCGCCATGGTGCATCTGGCGCGGGGCGACTTGGCGCGCGGCTTCGCCGGCTTCGAGCGGCGGCGGCGGGAGGTGCCGAAGCTGCCGGTGCCGGCGGCGCTGGCCGGGCGGCACGTGGTGCTGGCGGGCGAGCAAGGCCATGGCGATACGCTGCACTTCGCCCGCTACGCGCAGCTGGTGGTCGATGCGGGGGCCACGGTCACGCTGCGGGTGCAGCCGGGGTTGGTACGGCTGTTGGCCGGCATGGCTGGCGTGGCGGGCGCGATTGGCGACGACACCGCGGCACCGCCGGCCGATTTCGATCTGCCGCTGGCCTCGTTGCCGCTGTTGTTCGGCACCACGCTGGCGAGCATTCCGGCGCGGGTGCCCTATCTCGCCGCCGATCCCACCGTAGTGGCGCGGTGGCGCGCGCGGCTGGCAGCGCTGCCGGGGTTGAAGGTGGGGCTGGCCTGGGCTGGCGACCCGCGCAGCACCTTGGGCAGCCGGGCCATGGATGGGCGACGCTCGGTGAAGCTGGCGGCGTTGGCGCCGCTGGCGCTGCCGGGGGTGACGCTGGTGTCGTTGCAAAAAGGCGCGGCCGCCGCGCAGCCGCCGCCGGCCGGTATGGTGCTACACGACTGGACCGCCGAGCTGGCCGACTTCGCCGACACCGCCGCCCTGGTGGCGGCACTTGACCTGGTGGTGACGGTCGATACCGCCATCGTCCATCTGGCCGGCGCGCTGGCTCGCCCGGTCTGGCTGCTCAACCGCTTCGACGCCGACTGGCGCTGGTTGCGGGGGCGCGACGACAGCCCGTGGTATCCCACGCTGCGGCAGTTCCGACAGACGGCGCCCGGCGACTGGGCCGGCGTGGTCGGGCGTGTCGTCGCGGCGCTGGCGGCCCGATGAGCGCGGCGCTGGTCGACGAAGCGGCGGCGCTGACCGCGGGGTTGCGGCAAACCGGCGCGGCGCCTGCGGCGCTGGCCGGAATGCTGGCCGGCGCGGTGCGAGCGCAGCCCGATCATGCCGCCGCCCGCATTGCCCTGGCGCAGAACCTGTGGACCGCCGGCGACCGTACCGGCGCGGTTGCCCAGTACCGCGAGGCCGCCGCGCGCCGCCCGAAGGACCCTGGTGCCGCGGCGCTGTTGGGCATCGCCCTGGTGCGCCGCGACCTGCACGCCCATGGCCCCGGCCTGGCAGCGGGCCGCGACGTGCTGGCGCAGGTGGCAGAACAGGCGCCGGAGATCGTCGATGCCCGGCTATGGCTCGGCATCGCGCGGCTGGAATTGCGCGCGACCGACGACGCCCTGGCGACGTTTGATGCGCTGCTGCCGTTGCTGCCGCAGGAGGCCAACCTGCATATGGCGCGCGGTCACGCGCTGTTGCGGCTTGGGCGGCTGGCCGAAGGTTGGGCGGAGTATGCCTGGCGCTGGCGGCGCGACCGCAAGCTGGCCCTGCGGGCGCCGGCCGATCCGCTGGCGCGGCCCGATCCGACGGCGTGGCGCGGCCGTGTGGTGCTGCTCTACGCCGAGCAGGGGCATGGCGACACGCTGCAATGCCTGCGTTACCTCGACTGTGTGCAGCGTCAGGGGGCGCGGGTGGTGCTGGAGGTGCAGCCGGCGCTGGCCCGGCTTGCGGCGGTGCTGCCCGGCGTGGCGGTGGTAGCGGCCGGTGCGGCGGTGCCGGTGCATGATGTCGCAGTGCCGCTGTTCCATCTGCCCTGGGCTTTCGGCAGCGTCCCCGCCGAGGTGCCCTACGTGCACCCCGTACCGGCCGAGGTGGCGCGGTGGCGCCACCGTCTCGCGGCCTTGCCCGGCTTGCGGGTTGGCCTGGTTTGGGCTGGCGAGCCGGGCGCCGAGGGATCCGACACACGCCTGATCGATCGCCGGCGTTCGCTGCCGTTGACGGCCCTGGCGCCGCTCGCGGCGGTGCCGGGGGTGTCGTTGGTCGCGCTGCAGAAGGGCGAGGCCGCCGCCCAGACTCCGCCGCCCGGCATGCTGCTGCACGACTGGGCCGGCGAGCTGGCCGATTTCGCCGACACCGCGGCGCTGATGGCGGGCCTCGACCTGGTGATCACGGTGGACACCGCCGCGGCCCATCTCGCCGGCGCGCTCGGGCGGGACACCTGGCTGCTGAACCGCTTTGACGCCGATTGGCGCTGGCTCGCTGGCCGCGACGACAGCCTGTGGTATCCCACATTGCGGCAATTCCGCCAGGAGGCGCCCGGCGACTGGGCGGGCGTCGTGGCGCGGGTCGCCGCAGCACTTGCAGTACGGGCGGGCGGGCGGTGAGCGCCGACCTGCACCAGGCGGCCGGGGCGCTGCTGGCCGGGCTGCGCCAGAGCGGCGCGGCGGCAGCCGATATGGTCGGGGCGCTGGAGGCGCTGCTTGCCGCCCAGTCCGGGCATGACGCGGCACGGCTGGCGTTGGCCGCGTGCCTGTGGTCGTGCCGGCGCCATCGCGACGCCGTGGCGCAGTACCGGCGCCTTGTCGCATTGCATCCGCAGGACGCACGGCTGGCCTGTGCGCTGGGCCGGGCCCTGGTGCAGACCGGCGGCGCGGACGAGGGTGAGGTGGTGCTGCGCGCGCTCGCCGCCCAGGTGCCGGAGTATGCCGAGGCGCAGGCCTGGTGGGGCTTGGCGCTGTTCGCCCAGCGCCGCCATGCCCAGGCGCTGGCGCCGCTGGCCGTGGCACTGGCGTTGCGGCCGGGCGAACGCGATTGGCACATGGCGCGCGCCGAGGCCCTGTTGGCGCTGGGTCGATGGACGGAGGGGTGGGCGGAGCATGCGTGGCGCTGGCAGGGTATCCGACCTGACCGGTTGCGCGTGCCGGCGGCGCCGCTGATCCGCCCGCATCCGGCCGGCTGGAACGGCAAGACGGTGTTGCTCTATGCCGAGCAGGGCCATGGCGACACGTTGCAATGCCTGCGTTACGTCGCCCCCGCAGCCGCCGCTGGCGCGCGCGTGGTGCTGGAGGTGCAGCCGGCGCTGTTGCGCCTGGCCGCCGCCATGCCCGGGGTGGCCGAAGCGGTGGCCGCCGGCGGCGCGGTGCCGCCGCACGACATCGCGGTGCCGATGTTCAACCTGCCCTGGGCGTTCGGCACCACGCCGGACTATGTGCCGGATGCGCCGTATTTATCGGCCGACGTCGCCGCGACCGGGCGTTGGCGGGGCCGGCTGTCTGGCATCGCGGGGCGCAAGATTGGTTTGGTGTGGGCCGGCGAGCCACGGCCGGAGAACCTGGCGGCGTTGGCCACCGACCGCCACCGTTCGATCCCGCTTGCCGCGCTGGGGCCGCTGACCGCGGTGCCGGGGCTGGCGTTTGTGTCGCTGCAAAAGGGTGCCGCCGCCGCGCAGCCGCCGCCGCCCGGCATGGAGCTGCACGATTGGACCGCCGAGTTGGCCGATTTCGCCGATACCGCGGCGCTGGTGGCAGCACTGGACCTGGTGATCAGCGTCGACACCGGGCCGGTCCACCTGGCGGGCGCGCTCGGACGGCCGACCTGGCTGCTCAACCGCCACGACACCTGCTGGCGCTGGCTGCTCGATCGAGCCGACAGCCCGTGGTATCCCACGCTGCGGCAGTTCCGGCAGACGACGCCCGGCGACTGGGCGGGTGTGGTGGCGCGCGTCGCGGCCGAGTTGGCGCGGTGAGCGACGTCGCCGCGCACGCCGGCCGGCTGTGGCAAGCGGGCCGGCACGCCGAAGCGATCGACGCCTTTGCCATTTTGCTGGTGCGTTATCCCGGCGACCCGGCGATCGCGCTGCGCCTGGGCATTGCATTGATCCAGACCGGGCGGCTGGCCGAGGCGGTGCGGGCGATGGAGCCGGCCGCGGCGCTCGCGGCGCCTGACCACCCGTTGCATGACTGGCTCGGCCGGGCGCTGGCGACGGTGCTGTGGCAGGAGCGCGGTCCAGCGGCGCTGGCGCCACTGCGCGCGCGGCTGGCCGAGGACCCGGCCGATCCAGAACGGTATACCGCGCTGGCCATTGCCCTGTTGTCGTGCGGCCGGCTGGCGGAGGCCTGGCCGCATTATGCCTGGCGCTGGCGGCGCATGCCGGGCCCGCACCGCGCGCCGGCCGACCCCTTGGCGCGGCCCGACCCGAATTCCTGGCGTGGCCGGCGGGTGCTGCTGTTTGCCGAACAGGGTCTGGGCGATTCGCTGCAGTTTCTGCGCTACGTGCCAATGGTGGGGGCGCGCGGGGCGGAGGTGGTGGTGGAGGTGGAACGCCCGCTGGTGCGCCTTGCCGCCACCCTGCCGGGCCGGCCGGTGGTGGTGGCGGTGGGCGACGCTGTGCCGGCGCATGACGTGGCGGTGCCGCTGATGCATCTGCCCTGGGCCTTCGGCACCGACCTGGCCAGCATCCCGGCGGCGATCCCGTACTTCACTCCTGACCCGGCCGCGGTCGCCGGCTGGCGGGCGCGGTTGGCAGGGCTGCCGGGGTTGAAGGTGGGGCTGGTGTGGGCCGGCGAGCCGCGGCCGGATGCGGCGATGGCGAACCGCATCGACCGCCGCCGCTCGCTGAAGCTGGCGGCCCTGGCGCCGCTCACCGTGGTGCCGGGTGTGTCTTTCGTCTCGTTGCAGAAGGGCGTGCCCGCCGTCCAGGCCTTGGCACCGCCGACAGGCATGGTGCTGCACGACTGGACCGGCGAGTTGGCCGATTTTGCTGACACCGCGGCGCTGATGGCGGCGCTCGACCTGGTGATCTCGGCCGACACCTCGCCGCTGCATCTGGCCGGCGCACTGGGGCGGCCGGTGTGGCTGCTGGACCGCTACGATTCCTGCTGGCGCTGGCTGCGCGAGCGCGATGACAGCCCGTGGTACCCCACGCTGCGCCGGTTCCGCCAAACCGCGCCCGGCGACTGGGCCGGCGTGATTGATCGGGTGGCGGTGGCGCTCGGCGAACGCATCAGGCGAACCTGACCAAACGGCCGCGCGGTGTGCCCAGCACTTCGTCGTCGCGCATCACGGTATGGCCGCGGATGATGGTGGCGACCGGCCAGCCGGTGATTTTCATGCCCGCAAACGGGGTCCAGCCGCACGGCGAGACGATCCAGGCATCCTCGATGGTGCGCTGGCGCCGCATGTCCACCAGGGTGAAATCGGCGTCGTAGCCGGCGGCCAGCCGACCCTTGCCGACCACGCCGTAAACCCGCGCCGGGCCGGCGCACATCAGGTCGACCAGCCGCGGCAGGCCGAGCCGGCCGGCGTTGACGTGGTTCAGCATCACCGGCACCAGCGTCTGCACCCCGGTGAGCCCGGCCGGGCAATCGGGCCAGGGCTTGAGCTTGGCGGCATGCGGATGCGGCGCGTGGTCGCTGCCGATGGTGTCCACCGTGCCGTCGCGCACCGCGCGCCAGGCGGCCTCCATGTGTTCGGGGCCGCGGATGGGGGGGTTCATCACGCCAAAACCCTTCAGGCGTTCATACACGTCGGGGGCGGATTGGGTGAGGTGGTTGACCAGGACCTCGACCGTGGCGAGGTCGCGGTAGTCCTTGAGGTAGTCGAGCTCTTGCGCGGTTGAGACGTGCAGGATGTGGGCGAGGCGGCCGGTTCGGCTGGCCAGGGCCATCAGGCGACGGGTGCCGAGGAAGGCGGCTTCCTCGTCGCGCCAGACCATATGGTTGGAATAGGGGTCGCCCGACTTGAACAACACCCTGCGCGCCTGGAGCCGGTATTCGTCCTCGCTGTGGTAGCTGATGCGGCGACGGCCGGCGCGCATCACGCGTTCGAGGTTTTCGTCGTCCTCGACCATCAGGTCGCCGGTGGAGGAGCCGGCGAAGATCTTGATGCCGCACACGCCGCGGCCTGTTTCCAGCGCGGCCAGGTCGGCGATGTTGGTCTTGGTGCCGCCGACATACAGGCCCATGTCGCACCACGCGTTCTGCTCGGCATAGCCCTGCTTCCAGGCCAGGCGCTCGGTATTGGTGATCGACGGATTGGTGTTCGGCATGTCGAACACGGCGACGAGGCCACCCAGTACGGCGGCGCGGGTTCCGGTCGGAATGCTTTCGATGCTGGCGTCGCCGGGGTCGCGCAGGTGGACGTGCGGGTCGATCAGGCCCGGCAGCACGTGCAGGCCTGCGGCGTCGATGACCTCGTCGGCGGTGGCATCGGCGCCGACCCCGAGAGCGGCGATGCGACCGTGGCGAATGCCCACGCTGGTCTGCTCCATGCCCCAGGGCAGCACGCAGGTGCCGCCGCGGATCACCAGGTCGAAATGCGGCATCGCGGGTTTCTCCGAATGGTCCCGCCAGCGTTTCGGCCACGTGCGGGCGGGATGCAAGCCCCCCTTGCCGGGGCGCGCGGTTGGGACCACTTCACCGCGATGACAAGCATCGCCCACCTGCCCGAACGCGGCGTGATCGCCGTGGAGGGACCCGACCGGGTAGCCTTCCTCCAGGGCCTCGTGTCCAACGACGTGGAACTGGCAGCACCAGGGCGAGCCGTGTGGGCCGCAGTGCTGACGCCGCAGGGCAAGTGGCTGGCCGATTTCTTCATTCTGGATGACGGCGGGCGACTGCTGCTGGACGCCGAGCGCACGCTGGCGCCGATGCTGGTGCAGAAACTCACCCGGTTCCGGCTTCGCTCCAAGGTCACGCTGGCGGAGGTGCCGTGGCACGTCCACGTTGCCTGGGGCGGGGTGCCCGATGTGCCGGCCGACGCGGTTGCCGCCCCCGACCCGCGCTTGCCGGATGCCGGCTGGCGCATCCTGGCACCGGTGCCCCTGCCCACCGATGCCGACGCGGCGGCCTGGGACACGCACCGGCTGGGCCTCGGCCTGCCCGACGGGTCGCGCGACCTGGAGACGGACAAGACGGTGCTGCTGGAGGCCGGATTCGACGAACTGTCCGGCTTGTCGTGGTCGAAGGGCTGCTACATGGGCCAGGAACTGACGGCGCGCACCAAGTACCGCGGGCTGATCAAGCGGCGGCTGGTGCGGGTGGCGGTCGACGGCGCGCTGCCGCCGCCTGGCACCCCGGTGCTTCGCGGCGACGGGGTCGAGGTCGGCACGCTGCGCTCGGGGCGCGGCGCCATGGCGCTGGCGACGCTGCGGCTGGACGCGCTGGCAGAGCCGCTGGAGGCGGGAGGCGCCCGGCTGACGGCGCTGCCGGCAGGTTGGATGCAGCTTCCCGAACGCACGTCGTAAGGGCGGTGCGTGCATCGGTGCCCCAGACCAGGCGGCGCAAAGAATGACGATCGGTCCGCGCGGACGGACCTTGCTCACTGAGGGAGTGTTCTTGACGGTGGTTGGTTTCGATTGACCGATGCTCCATCCCCGTGACGTGTCCTGCGCTGATCCCTTGACTCGTCGGCGGCAAGCGCCTAGATCGCTGGCACTCCCCGGTGGGGAGTGCTAACAACCTGGCTGCCTCGGTCTGCCGCGCCTTGCGTGGCGCCGTCGGCGGCCTTCAATTTCCAGGAGCGATCCGCAATGAAGTTCCGTCCCCTGCACGACCGGGTCGTGGTTCGGCGGCTGTCTGCAGAAGAGAAGACCAAGGGCGGCATCATCATCCCCGACACGGCCCAAGAAAAGCCGATGGAGGGCGAGGTGATCGCCGTTGGCGCCGGTGCGCGCAACGAGGCCGGCGCAATCGTCGCCCTCGACGTGAAGCCGGCCGACCGGGTGCTGTTCGGCAAGTGGTCGGGCACCGAGGTCAAGATCGACGGCGAGGAGCTGTTGATCATGAAGGAGTCCGACATCATGGGCATTATCGTGGGCACCCCCGCCAAGAAGAAGTAGGCCCGATCGGGAGCCCCGGCGGTGCTGCTTATGGCGGCACCCTCGCCTCCCCTGGCCCTGCGTCGCTTGCCCGCGACTGACCCGATCTAAGCCTGATCTAAGAAGGAATACCGAATATGGCTGCCAAGGAAGTACGTTTCGGGAGTGATGCCCGCGCGCGCATGCTGCGCGGCGTCGACATCCTCGCCGATGCCGTGAAGGTGACGCTGGGCCCCAAGGGCCGCAACGTCGTGATCGACAAGAGCTTCGGCGCGCCGCGCATCACCAAGGACGGCGTTACCGTCGCCAAGGAGATCGAGCTGGCCGACAAGTTCGAGAACATGGGCGCCCAGATGGTGCGCGAAGTGGCCTCGAAGACCAACGACACCGCCGGTGACGGCACCACCACCGCGACCGTGCTGGCCCAGGCCATCGTGCGCGAGGGCGCCAAGTCGGTGGCCGCCGGCATGAACCCGATGGACCTGAAGCGCGGCATCGACAAGGCAGTGTCCGCCGTGGTCGACGAGCTGAAGAAGCGCAGCCGCAAGATCACCACCCCCGCCGAGACGGCCCAGGTCGGCCAGGTCGCCGCCAATGGCGAGACCGAGATCGGCAAGATGATCTCGGATGCCATGCAGAAGGTCGGCAACGAGGGTGTGATCACGGTCGAGGAAGCCAAGGGCATCCAGACCGAGCTCGAAGTCGTTGAGGGCATGCAGTTCGACCGCGGCTATATCTCGCCGTACTTCATCACCAATGCCGAGAAGATGGTCGTCGATCTCGAGCAGCCCTACATCCTGATCCACGAAAAGAAGCTGTCCGGCCTGCAGCCGATGCTGCCGCTGCTGGAGAGCATCGTGCAGTCCGGCCGTCCGCTGCTGATCATCGCCGAAGACATCGAGGGCGAGGCGCTTGCCACCCTGGTGGTGAACAAGCTGCGCGGCGGGCTGAAGGTTGCCGCCGTGAAGGCGCCTGGCTTCGGCGATCGTCGCAAGGCGATGCTGGAAGACCTCGCGATCCTGACCGGTGGCCAGGTGATCAGCGAAGACCTTGGCATCAAGCTGGAGAGCGTGACGCTCGCCATGCTCGGCAAGGCCAAGAAGATCCTGATCGAGAAAGAGAACACCACGATCGTCGAGGGTGCCGGCAAGAAGGCCGACATCACCGGCCGCTGCAACCAGATCCGCGCGCAGGTCGAGGAAACCACCTCGGACTATGACCGCGAGAAGCTGCAGGAGCGCCTGGCGAAGCTGGCTGGCGGCGTGGCCGTTATCCGCGTCGGCGGGTCGACCGAGGTTGAGGTGAAGGAGCGCAAGGACCGCGTGGACGACGCGCTGCATGCAACCCGTGCGGCCG
>Ga0105048_10005425_pt1 | contig 20617 bp, 17 predicted proteins | sample MAT05_FD_78382 | JGI IMG/M metagenome (GOLD analysis project Ga0105048, IMG submission 78382) | Freshwater microbial communities from Lake Fryxell liftoff mats and glacier meltwater in Antarctica - MAT-05 | ecosystem: Environmental > Aquatic > Freshwater > Ice > Liftoff microbial mat | place...
AACCATCTCGCGCGAGATCATGGTCGAACGCTTCCTCGCCCTCGTGAAGCTGATCGCCAAGCCGCAGCCGCTGATCCGCCGCGCCGCCTTCGCCATGGCCCGCTGCCGCGAACCCGCCATGCGCCTCGGCTACGCCGACCCGCCGAGACCGCGCGGACGAATGCACCCCGCCGTGCGCGAATACTCCACCACGCTGATCCCGCTGCACCAGCTCTCGTCCAACGCGCTGATGAACTTCGCGGCGAGCTACACCGAACCCGACAGCAGCTGATCCCGCGACATCGCAATCCGCCCGCCTCGCAGCTTGCTGCGAGGTCGCGGGCGCATCCGGAGTGCCGGGCAGGAGCCCGGCGGTCCGGAGACCTAAGCCGCCAGCGTCGTGATCACCACGCCGCGCCGCGTGGCGACCATCGTGTGCTCGTACTGCACCGTCGCCGCCGGCTTGTCGGCGTAGAGCGTCCAGCCATCCTTGCTGTCGACGGCCCAGCCTGCGCCGAGCGAAAGGAACGGCTCCAGCGTGAAGACCAGACCTTCATTGATCCTGCGACGTTCGCTCATGTCGCGCCACGTTGGGATCTCGCCCGGCTCTTCGTGGAGCGCGCCACCAACGCCATGGCTCGCGAGATTGCGGATCAGCGTGTAGCGATGCTTGCACGCGAATTCCTCGATCGCGATACCCGGCGCATTCAGCGCCCCGCCCACCTTCACCGCGTCGATCCCTATCTGCAGCGCGCGCCGGCCATCCCGGCAGAGCGCATCGAGCTTTGCATCGTTCCCTCGCAGAACAAAGCTCGCGCCCGTATCAGCAAAGAAACCATCCTTCTCCGCAGAGACATCGATGTTCACCAGCTGGCCCTTGCGAAGAACCTGGCTCCCCGGAATGCCATGGGCGATCGCGGGAAACACGCTGATGCAGGTCGCGCCGGGAAAATTGTACGTGGTCTTCGGCGCAGACTTTGCGCCATCCAGCTCCAGCAACTGCGCACCGATGGCGTCCAGTTCCGCGGTCGTCATGCCAGGCTCAGCCGCCCGGCGCATGGCCTCAAGCGTACGCGCCACGATAAGCCCGATGCGCTTCAGCCCGTCGAGCTGATCCTCGCGTTCGATTGTCATGTCGCTATATCCCTGATCGCGCGGCCGACGCCGTCACGCGTCTTTCGGAGGAGCGGCCGGCTGGCCCTTGGGCGCGCCCTGCGCGTAGTAAGCCGTCGCCGGATCGACCGGCCTGGCCACGGGCGAGTCTGCCGCGATCACGGTCGACGGCGCAACTGTGGCGACAACCGGCGCGTCAGCCGGCTTCATGATGTTCGCGCCATTGTGCGCGCGCTCCACCGTGCGCTCCGACAGGCCCAGCTCGGCCGCCGTGAAGGCCACAAGGCCGCCCGACTTGCACAGCATCTGCACGATGTTCTGCTTGGTCTGGAGTTCGAGCATGCGCATCAGAACTTCGACCGTCGCGGGGTTTGCCTTCTCGAGCATGTCGACCAGATCGTCGAGATGCTCGTTGTCGTAGGCCATCGGGCCGTTGGCGAGATCCTTGTTGATGGGCTTGGCCGGCCGCTCGAACGAGAACATCGCTTCGTACACCTTGATGCCAAGCGGCATGCCCGTCGGGCGCTCGCCTTCCTGCGGCTCCTCGATGTCCTGCAGCTCGCGCAGCACGCGCTGCTCGATCTCGCGCTGGTGCTTGAAGACGTCCTGGTCCTCGTACTCGCTGATGGCATTGTCGAAGAGGTTCTCGATCCGAGAGGCCAGCGTCGTGCCGAAGGATTCCATCTGGGTCGGAATCTGGATGCGATCGATGTCGAGCTGGAAGGCAACCTTTGGCTTGATCAGAATCTCGCGCTTGTCCGTCGTGGTCGAGAGGAAAGGGCGGGGGGCGCAGATCTGCAGGCGCAGCGTGATCTCGCCATTGCGGCGGTTGACGAGCGGCTTCTCGAAATACGCCCCGGTGGCGTCGGTCGACATGATCGAGAGGGGCGGGGCATGTTTGTCGCGCAGCACCTTGATGCGCGGATCCCAGATCGTCATCGGCGCGCGCAGGGCGCCATAGAAATCGCCGTCCTTGGTGGTGATGAAAGTCGCGTGCGCGCCGGCGTCATACGTGCGGGCGGACCGGTAGACGAGGAATGCGAGAAGCAGCCCAACCAGGACCGCGACGACCATCGCGACGATCTCAAGCATTTTTCACGTCCCACGCCACTAGCCGCCTCCGGCAGCCAGCCAAGACTATCTCTCCGGACTGGCAGGTACAATTGCGAAACTGGCCCATTTCTTCGGCCAAGTGCAACGAATTCTAGCACAAGCCGAGTTTCGACTGGCATTCGCACGCCAGGCGACCAGCTTTTACCATGTTCCGCCAAGTATCCGGCGCGCCGCCTAGTGCTGGTGCGGGGGAGCCGCCGGCGGCTCAGGCGCGATCTCGGGCTCCTCGCCCCATCCGTCATTGCCCTCGGGCGGTGCAGCAAAGAGATGGTCGTACGCGCTGACGTCGACGCCGAGTTCGCCAAGGGCAGTGTAGGCCTGCATGTCCTGCGTCGCGTCCAGCGCTTCGCGATAGAGCAGCTTGGCGCGATCGAGATCGACTGCGCCGCCCTGGCCCTTTTGCAGCATGGACGCCAGCGACACGCGCGTGACGCTCGCCCCCATCATGTCGGACATCTTCAGCTCGTAGGCGCCGTAAGCCTCCATGGCCTGATCATCCGTCATCCCCTCGATGTCCGGCTGAGGAATCGGGGTGAGGCTCGTTGCCCCGACAACAACCTCGAGAAGCTTGCGCAGGCGTGTGTCGATCTCCGCATCGACGCCGGCATGAGGGCCGAGCACAGAGGCCGCCTGAAGCGAGACGTCCAGCGGCGCGGCCTGCGCCGACTTGAAGAGCAGGGCGGCCCCTTCGCGCACTTCGCCAGGCGTTGGCGCGCCGCCCGAGGGCATGCCCATGAAGTCGCCGCCGCCGCCCTGCGTCAGCAGGAATGTGCCGAAGGCGAAACCGGCGTCGCCGTTCCTGGGCGCCTCTGCACGAAACCAACCCAGCGCATCGACCTTCTGCTGGATCGAGCCCACCGAGATCTTGTCGAGTTCGATGACCAGCCTAGCGACGTAGTTGCCGCTGTCGGCAAGCTTCTGCGGCGCTGCGGGATCGTCGCCTGCATTCATCAGGAGGGCTGCCGGATTGCCCTCCTCAGCCAGCTCCGCGATCATCGCATAGAAGTCCCCCCCCTCCGGAAGGCCTTCCGGCTCCATGTCCGACAGGACGGAGCGCTCAACGAGATGGCCAGGCGTGAAGATCCAGTCGAGGTAGGAGGCAACGTAGGCTTTCGCATCGCCTCCCGGTTTGAATTCTGGACGGCTGGCGAGGACCTCCGCATCCGGGACAATGCGGAACTCGGATGGCGCGGTTGCCACGGAGACGGGCGCATAGCTGCCGGTCACACCGCCCGGCGTGGTCGTGCAGGCGCAAAGAGCGAGCGCCGAAATGCCGGCCAGGAAGAAGGCTTTCAAGATGCGTCCCCTTGTGCAGCGCACCAGACGTGGCCGCTTGGCGTCTGTGTAGACGGGGCTGCGTTGCTGTCCAATAGCAATTGGCGCCCGCATGTGCGGACGCCAATTACCTTGAGTTCAAGGAAGTCTGCGTTACGCCGACTGGGCGATGCCTTCGGCGCCGCCACGAACGAGCGCTTCGGCGATCTGCTGGGCGTCGAGTGCAGCTTGCGCCTGCGGGTCGATGCTCACGATTGTCTTCTGCTGGCGGATCGCCTCACGAACCTTGAGGTCGCGCAGGACGATGCCGGCGAGCGGCGGACGGAAGCCAAGGAAGGTCTGCGAGGCGCGAGCGAGCGCTTCGTATGTGCGGCGGCCGGCGACGCGGGTGTCGGCCATGTTGATGGCGATCCACGGCTGCACGCTGGGCGCGTAGCCACGCAGCACCTTGATGAAGGCATAGGCGTCCGTCATCGAGGTCGGCTCGTCGTTGGCGACGATCACGCAGCGATCGCAAGCGCGGGCAAGGCGCATGACGTTGTCTTCGATGCCGGCGCCGAGATCGACCAGCACTGTGTCGTACTGCATGGCCAGAGCCGTAAGCGAGGCAGCCAGACGCGAGGCTTCCTCGGCAGGCAGGCCGGCGAGAGCGCCGGAGCCGGAGCGGCCGGGCAGAACGTCGAAACCGATTTCAGAGCCGGCGCCGCCATTGACCTTGCAGACAGCGTCCTCGAGCTCGACCCAGCCGGCGATAACCGCAGCGAGGTCTGTCTCAGGCGCGATGCCGAGCTGGACGTCGACGTTGGCCAGGCCAAGATCGCCATCGACCAGAAGCGTGCGGCGGCCCATTTTTGCGAAGCAGGCCGCGAGGGTTGTGGAGAGCCATGTCTTGCCGACGCCGCCCTTGCCGGACGCGACTGCGATGACGGAAGCGGGCGTCACGCGCGAGCGCTGACCACCTCTGCCTTCCGATTTTCTCGAACCGAAGTTCATCATCACGCGGCTCCCTTGAGCTGATCCGCTTCGGGTACGTCGACACCGGCAAGAAACAGCCGGGCGATTCGTTCTGACGAAGCAGGCGTCAGCCCACACCGTGCATTTGACGTCAAACCTAGTGAAGCGATGCTTAACCGAGCTGAAGAAATTGCTGCGATTGCACCGCCGCGACGACGAACCGCATCAATCCGGGTAAGGATGACACGGCGGCATCCGGCCTGGGCGAAGGCGCGTGCGTTGTCCTCGAGTTCCATGGGGTGACCGTCAGCCGCCATGACTAGGATGGGCTCGACATTCATGTAGGAAATCAAGTCGCTGCACCGCTTCATGTCCGCCTCATCGAGCGGGTTGAAGGAGGGGCAATCGATGACAAGTTTCTGCCCGCGATCATCCGCGTCGCGGACGAGTTTCATCAGGTGGTCGGGCGAGAGCGCAAAGGTTACCGTGGGCTTAAGCATTAAGGCCGCGAGGCGAGCGACCTGACCCGACGAATCAAAGTCGGCGGCGACAGCTTCGAGCGGATGTTTCCGATCGGAGAGGAAGCGGGCGATCTTGGCGACCGCCGTGGTCTTGCCCGATCCGGGCGGCCCCACGAGCAGCAGGGACTTCTCAGGCTGCGGTCGCAACGCGTTGAAGGTGAGGATGCCCTCAACGCCCGCAGCGAGGGCGGCGTGCGGCTCCATGCCGGCGCCGAGACGCGCACTGGCTTCCGAGACCGTGTGGACGAAGCCATCCGGCGCGCCGTGCCAGCGCAGGCTGGAGGACAGCTGCGAGCGCGTCTCGTCGAACATCGGCCGGACTTCGGCAAATTTCGGCGTCGCGAATTTCGGGCTGAAGGATCGCTCGATCGCGGCGCGGATCTCGAAATAGCCGTCGTCCTCGCGCTCTCGCGTAGAGAGGATCACGGCATCCGGACCCATTTCGGCCCGGACCATGGCCATGGTCTCTTCTTCGGTTCGGCCCACGAACATCTTCATCTTCATGGTCGGGCTCCCTTTCTGTACGCGACTAAACGGTTCCGGCTGAACGCAGCCGAGACTTGGGATGGACTTCGTTCTGCGACATCACGATGGTCTGCGGCCTGAACCGTTCGACGAGCGATCGCACATACGGGCGCACGCCTGCAGACGTCAGCAGCACGGGCGTGTCGCCCGTCTGGCTGGCGCGTTCGAAGGCGGCACGCAGATCTGCAACGAACTGGTGCAGGCGAGACGGCTCCAGCGCGAGCTGCCTGTCGGCGCCCACGCCCACGAGCGCTTCGGCGAAAGTCTGCTCCCACATCGGGGAGAGCGCCACGATCGGCAGCGCGCCTGAGGCATCAAGGTTCGCGTTGCAAAGCTGGCGTCCAAGGCGCGTGCGGACATGCTCTGTGACGGAGAGAAGATCGGTCGAGGCGGAGGTTGCTTCCGCGATCGCCTCGAGGATGGTGCCGAAATCGCGGATCGAGATGCGCTCGCGCAGCAGGTTCTGCAGGATGCGCTGGATGCCGGAGACGGTGATCTGTCCGGGCGTGATATCGTTGACAAGCGCGCCTTGCGGCTTGGGCAGGTCCTCGATCAGCTGCTTCACCGAACCGAAGGTCAGCAGCTCGGCCATGTTCTCCTTCACCAGCTCGGTGAAGTGCGTGGTGAGAACCGTGGCGGCGTCGACCACGGTGTAACCCTGGAGCGCGGCGTTCTCTTTGGCCATGTCGTCCACCCACACGGCGGGCAGGCCGAACACAGGTTCGTTGACCTTCTCGCCGGGGATGACCGGCGCGGTGCCGGATGAATCCATTGCGAGATGGAATTGCGGACGCAGGCGGCCACGACCGGCGACGACTTCCTTGATCAGGATGCGGTAGTCTTCCGAACCCAGTTCCAGGTTGTCGATGATGCGGACCTGCGGAACGACGAAGCCGAATTCCGAAGCGATCTGACGGCGAACCGCCTTGACCTGATCGGTGAGCTTGCGGCCCGACGTCTCGTTGATGAAGCCGAGCAAGCCAAAGCCAAGCTCGATCTTGATCTCGTCGACGGCGAGCGATTCCTGGATAGGGGCTTCCGGGATAGGCTTGGCGCGCTGCGCAGCCGCAACTTCCGCGGCTTTCTCGTCTTCACGCACGCCCTGCTTCTGGAAGCCGCGCCAGGCGAAGTAGCCGGCAGCCGCAGCAAGTCCGAAAAACGGGATGATCGGCATGCCCGGCAGCAGGCCTGCGAAAAGCGCCATGACGGCGGCCATAGAGAGGCTTTGTGGGTTTGCGAAAAGCTGGACGCCGATGGCCTTGTCGGCGGCGCCTTCGACGCCAGCCTTCGACACCAGCATGCCGGCCGCAACCGACACGATGAGGGCGGGGATCTGCGAGACGATACCATCGCCGATCGTCAGAAGGGTGTAGAAGTTGGCCGCCTGCTCGAAGGGCAGGCCTTCCTGCGCCACGCCGATAATCATGCCGCCGATCACGTTGATGAACGTGATCATGATGCCGGCCATGGCGTCGCCACGGACGAATTTCGAGGCGCCGTCCATGGCGCCGTAGAAGTTGCTTTCGCCTTCAAGTTCCTTGCGGCGGCGGCGGGCCTCTTCCTCATTGATCATGCCGGCGGACAGATCGGCATCGATGGCCATCTGCTTGCCGGGCATGGCGTCGAGGGTGAAGCGGGCTGCGACTTCGGCGATCCGGCCCGAACCCTTCGTGACGACGACGAAGTTCACGATCACGAGGATGATGAAGACCACAACGCCGATGACAAAGTTGCCGCTCATCACGAAGTTGCCGAAAGCCTGGATGATGCTGCCGGCGGCTTCCGGGCCTTCGTGGCCGTGGGCCAGGATCAGGCGGGTGGTCGCGATGTTAAGGGCGAGGCGAAGCAAGGTCGCCAGCAACAGAACGGTGGGGAAGGCGGAGAACTCCAGCGGCTTCTGGATCAGCAGCGCCGTCATCAGGATCAGAACGGAGAGCGTGATCGAAACCGCAAGCAGGAAGTCGAGCAGGAACGCCGGAATGGGGATGATGAGCATCATCACCAGCATCATGACGCCAAGACCCAAGGCGTACTCGCCCCGGGCAAACAGCTTCGTCAGCGCGTTCCAGTCGAAACCGCCACCGCTGACGCGTGTTGCTGTGCCTGCCTGTGCCATCTAGTTACCCCGCCGCCCGGGCTTCGCCCGGAGCAGCGACTTCGACGCCCGCATCCTGGTAGGCGCGCAGCTTGTTGCGCAGGGTGCGGATCGAGATGCCGAGAATGTTGGCGGCGTGCGTGCGGTTGCCGAGGCAATGGTCGAGCGTGTGCAGGATGAGATCCTGCTCGACTTCAGCCACGGTCTGGCCAACGCGATAGGTTGCGCCATTGATGGCGGCTTCAGCGGCGTTGACCGCACGCTCTGCTGTTGCGTCAAGGGCGTTGGACTGCGCGACGGGGCGGCCATCCGGCGTGCGCAGGTCGTCGACCTGGATCTCATCGCTACGCGCCAGGATGACGGCGCGGTGCATGGCGTTCTCGAGTTCGCGGACGTTGCCCTGCCAGGCGGCAGACTGGATGCGCTCGCGTGCGCCTTGCGACAGGTGGCGCGTGAAGCCGTTGGCGGTGGCATATTTCTCGACGAAGTATTCGGCCAGAGCGAGCAGGTCCTGCGGACGCTCGCGCAGCGGCGGAATGTGAAGGTTCATCACGTTGAGCCGATAGAGAAGATCCTTGCGGAACTCGCCGCGGATCACGGCTTCCTGCAGGATGCGGTTCGACGTCGCGATGATGCGGATGTTAACGGGCACGGGCTTCGACCCGCCGACGCGGTCGATCTCGCGTTCCTGAATGGCGCGCAGGAGCTTGGCCTGCAGGCGGATGTCCATCTCGCTGATCTCGTCGAGCAGCAGTGTGCCGCCGTCAGCCTCCTCGAATTTGCCGATGCGACGGGCGACCGCACCGGTGAAGGCGCCCTTCTCGTGACCGAAGAGTTCGGACTCGAGCAGGTTCTCCGGGATCGCGGCGCAGTTGACCGAGATGTAAGGTTTCTCGGCGCGCTTGGAGCGACGGTGGACATAGCGGGCCATTACTTCCTTGCCGACCCCGCTTTCGCCCGTGATCAGGACGGAAGCATCAGACGGGGCGATCTGGTCGGCGACGCGGCGCAATTCCATCATCGCTGTATCGTGCGCGATGAGCGGACGATCATCATCAGCGACGGCGGCCAGGACGGCGGCGATCAGCTCTGGATCCGGCGGCAGGGGAATGAACTCGCGCGCGCCGGAACGGATCGCGTTCGCGGCGGTCTCCGGAGTGGCGCCAATGCCGCAGGCGACGACCGGAGCGACGATGCGCTCCTGCTTCATCGCTTTGCACAGGCTCGCAATGTCCTCGTGCACGTCGATCATGACGATGTCGGCGCCGCGACCCGAGCGCAGCATTTCCATCGCGACGTGAGCGTCGTGGGCGTGCAGCACTTTCGCGCCGCGGTCGAAAGCGATCTTGGTTGCGGCCGAGAGCTGGCCCGCGAGATTTCCGATGATCAGAACACGCATGGGGTTTCCTCTAGGCGTCCGAATTCTTGATGATTTCCGTCATGGTCACGCCGAGGCGGTCGTCGACGACGACGACTTCTCCGCGCGCCACGAGGCGTGAGTTCACATAGATGTCGATAGCTTCGCCGACGCGACGGTCGAGCTCCAGCACAGAGCCAGGGCCAAGGCGCAGCAGGTCGGACACCTCGATTGTCGTGCGGCCGATCACGGCCTGCACGGACACCGGCACGTCGAACACAGGCTTGAGATCTGCCGCGATCTTGTCGCGCATATCACCGCCCTCGCCATCGTCGTGGCCCGCGCGGATGATCTCGCGGCCGGGGTCGCCGCCGCCGGCAAGATCTGGAAGGTTGAGGTCGCTGGTGCTCATGGTCGATTACCTACGCGGCAGAGAAAAGTTCGAGTTGCGGCTCGACGGGGTCGTCGAGGCGCGCGTTCAGGGCTTTGTCGATGGCGGCTTCGACTGCGTCGCGGCTGAAGCCTGTCGAGCCTTTGCCCCAGCTGATGGTCCAGTCGCCTGGGCGGGCCTTGGCGTCGCCGACGAACTGCAGCGTGGCGCCTATGCCATGACGGCGGAGCTGTTCGAGGCGGCGCTCGATCTGGGGGAGGGAGTCGGGCGCGACGGTGACGACGACGATCGGGCTGCCCTTGAGCTGGCGGATGGCGTTTTCAATCGCGTCCGCAGCGACAGCCTCGCCATCCTTGTCCAGGGCGGCGCCGGCGATCTTGCGCGCGACGATCATGGCAAGTTCGGCTGCTTCGCGGCGCAGCGTGTCGGCTACGGCGGCGAGCTGAGCGGAGACCGGCGAGAGATGCGCGGCGACCTTGTCGACCGAGGCGAAGCCCTTGGCTTCCACGGCCTGGCGCGCACGCACTTCACCTTCAGCGCGCGCCTTGGCGGCCAGTTGGTCGGCTTCCTCGCGCGACATGTATTTGCGTTCGGGCACCTTGAGCACTTCGCCGGTGGGCGCGAACTCTGTCTCGAACGTGAAGGGGGAAGGAGACTGGCTCATCAGTAGATCAGCTCCTCTTCGCCGCCGCCGTCGGCCAGCATGATCTCGCCGCGGTCTGCCAGAGCCTTAGCGACGACGACCATTTCCTGCTGGGCGGCTTCGACGTCCTTGAGCTTGACCGGGCCCATTGAGGCCATGTCGTCGCGCATGATCTTGGCGGCGCGCTCGGACATGTTCGACATGAAGAGGTTGCGCATCTCGTCGTTGGCGCCTTTGAGGGCGAGGCCCAGCTTGTTCTTGTCGATGCTGCGCAGGAGCGTCTGCACGCCGCCCGGGTCGAGCTTGGCGAGATCCTCGAACACGAACATCAGCGAGCGGATGCGATCGGCCGCGTCCTTGTTCTTGTCTTCCAGCAGGGACATGAACCGGCCTTCGGTCTGCCGGTCGAAATTGTTGAAGATCGCGGCCATCTGTTCGTGGCTGTCACGCTTTGACGTGCGCGCGAGGTTGGTCATGAACTCCGTGCGCAGCGTGGATTCGATCTTTTCGAGAATGTCGCGCTGCACCGGCTCCATGCGCAGCATGCGCTGGATCACTTCGAGCGCAAATTCGGGCGGCAGGGCGGTGAGCACGCGCGCGGAGTGATCGGTCTTGATCTTCGAGAGAATGACCGAGACGGTCTGCGGGTATTCGTTCTTCAGGTAGTTCGCGAGGACCTGCTCGTTCACGTTGGCGAGCTTGTCCCACATCGTGCGACCGGCGGGGCCGCGCAGCTCTTCCATGAGCCCATCGACCTTTTCCTGCGGCAGGAATTGCGAGAGCAGGCGGTGCGTCTGTTCGTAGGAACCGGTAACCGCGCCGGAGCCAGACAGGCGGTTCACGAAATCCTTGATGAGGTATTCGACCGTCTCTGCCTTCACCGGGCCGAGGTTCGACATTGCTGAAGAAATCTCGCGCAGTTCGTCGTCGTCGAGCCGGTCCCAGATCGGCTTGGCTTCTTCGCCGAGTGCGAGCAGGAGGACCGCCGACTTTTCCGACCCATGCATCTGCGCAACGGTCACCACGGTTTCGGCAAGACGCCGATTGGTGTCGTTGTGCGTGTCTTCGCGCGTCAGGCCCGCGGTAATAAGGGCTTGCTCGGCGTCAGACGGCTTGGAAAGGGCGGCGGCCTTGCTCATGCGGCGCGATCCGAAGGATCTTCGGCCATCCACGAGCGGATGATCGCAATCGACTCATCCGGGTGGCTGGCGACGACTTCCGAGATCTTCTTGATCGACGAGACTTTGACCTGACCGGAGATGCGCGCGACGTCGATGCCGGCATCAAGGCGTTCCTGCTGGGGAATGTCGAAGCCCACAGCCCGGCTTTCAGGCAGGGTGACCGAGTGCGTGATGTGATATTCTGCGGCTTGCGCCGCCGCCTGCGCCATCGCCGCCTGGTGAGCTGCGATGGCTTTGGCGCGTTTGGCGCCTTTCAGCTTGGCGATCTCCGGCGGAAGGTCTTCGCCTTCCGGCTTGGACATCAGGCCGCCGACCAGCGGGCGCAGCACGAAGAACACCAGCGCCAGTGCGGTGAGCACGAGGGCCAGGATCTCGCCGATGCGGACGAGGTCGAACTTGTCGAGATCGAACGGTCCCGGCGCGGTGCCGCCGTCGAGGCCTGTATCCGGCCGCGCAAACGCAGTGCTTTCGACCGTCACGACGTCGCCGCGAGGTTCGTTGAACAGCACTGCGGATTTCACCAGCGCAGTGATGCGAGCGATCTCTTCCGGCGCGCGGTCCTGCCAGGTGGCGGCGGCGCCTTCAGCGCCGGGCACGCGAACCTGGTCGAGTGCAACGGCGACCGAAAGCCGCTTGATAGCGCCGCCTTCGATGATCTCGGTGCGAACCGTCTTGTTCATCTCGTAGTTGGTGGTGGCCGATGTTCGGTTCGCCGAGCGCTGGCTCTGGGGCTGGGCCGCGGCAACCGGCTGGGCGCCGGTGGGCACGTTGTTGGCGACGGTGGTTTCATCGCCGGGCGCCATCGAGGTGTCGTTCTCGGAATCCTCTGTCGTCGTTTCCGAGCGCGCGACGCGGCTGTCCGGGTCGAAGGTTTCCGAGCTTTGCGTGACGTGGTTGAAGTCAGCGTCGATCGAGACAGTGACCTTGGCGGCGCCTGGGCCGGCAATGTTCTCGATGACGTCCAGAACCTTGCGACGGTAGCTGTCTTCCATCGATGCGCGTCGCTCGTCCGCGCCTGAGCCGCCGCCCATGCCGCCTGGGCTGCTGGGATCGGAAGCGGCCGCAAGCAGCCGGCCGTCCGTGCTGGTTACGGTTACAGCTTCGACGGCGAGCCCCGGGACCTGCGACGAGATCAGGTTACGGATGGCGCGGACCTTCTCGGCCGGCATCATCGTGCCTGACAGCTTCAGGACAACGGCCGCCTTGGGCTTGTCGGAATTCTGCTGGAACAGGGGTTTGTCGGGCAGGGAGAGGTGGACCTTGGCCGATTGCACCATGTCGTAGGAGGAGATCGAGCGCTCGAGCTCGCCTTCCATGGCGCGGAGTTTCTTGATGTTGAGGACGAACTGGGTCTCGCCCAGCGCGTCGGACTTGTCGAAGATTTCCCAGCCGACCGACCCGCGGGTCGGCAGGCCCTGCTCGGACAGCATCATGCGGGCGTCTTCGACCTTGGAGGCGTCCACGAAGATCGCCGAGCCGCCGCCCTCGAGAGAGTAGGCGACGCCGGCGGTGTCGAGTTTTCCGCTGATTTCTGCGGCTTCTTCGAGGTCGAGGCCAGAGAACAGGAGCTTCTTACCGGTCTCGCCGCCCTGGAGCATGATGACGCCAAGGCCGCCGCCGACCAACGCGACGACGACGAGCGCCGCCGCAATGCGCATGCGACCCGAACGGGCAAGCTGAGAGATCAGCCCCTTGGTTTCAGCGGACTCGGATTCTGCCACGAACACCCCGGAAAAAACTGCCTGCCTCGCGCGAAGCAGCTAGGCAGGAATTTCCGGGTACGTGGTAAATGGGTCATTAAGGACCGGGAACGAGAGTGTTAGCGAAACCTTAAAGCGACGCGCCGCCACCAGGCCCGTTCAGGGCCCAGAAGCGGCGCTCGTGTCTCGCTAAAATCTCGCTAGAACGCGTTCTAGCGGTAGTTCTGGAGGCGCGTGGTGCGAAGGCCCTTCACGCCGTGGCGCTCATAGAGGCGTTCCCACCCGCTGAATTCCTCACGGGAGATTTCATAGCGGCTGCAGGCATCGTCAGCGGTGAGAAGGCCGCCGTGGACCGCAGCGACCACTTCCGCCTTGCGGCGGGTGACCCAGCGCTGGATCCCCGGAGGAGGAAGATCAGCAACTGTGATGTGGCGTCCGTCTGGCCCCACGACCGCCTGGCCTAGTTCGGCATGGCTCAGCATGGATTGCTCCCTGTTATGCTCGTTCTTTCCAGGGAATATACGGGTCGCGACTTAAGGTGGGCCTCAGGCCAGCGATCCGGTTTTCGGCAAAATTTCATGGAAGTGACGTGCACGCGGAAACCACAATTGATGTGAAGGACGGCGCGGAAAGTGCGCTTGGCGCCCACAGGCATGGCGTTTTGCTTCGTGCCTGCGGGTTCCATGCGTTTACTCTTCACGCGTGCTGGACGCGATTAGCGCTTCAGCCTGATCAGCTCGTCCAACATTTCGTCGGCCGTCGTGATGATTTTCGACGACGCCGAGTAGGCGCGCTGGGTCATAATCAGGTTTGAGAACTCCTCGGCGAGGTCGACTGTGGAGCTTTCAAGCGAGCGTGACTTGATGGTGCCTGCGCCGCCGACGCCTGCGCCGCGCATCGACAAGGCGCCGGCATCGGGGCCGAGGCGATAGACGCCGCCCTGTTCCGACAGCAGGCCGTTGGCGTTGCCGAACGTGGCGAGCGGGATCTGATAGATGCGGCGCGTGAGGCCGTTGGTGAAAATGGCCGTCACAAAGCCGTCGTCATCGACGTCGACCGAGGCGAGCGATCCGAACGGCGTGCCGTCGATCTGCGAGGTGCCCAGGACGGAGGCAGAGTCATAGTTGGTGAGGCCGCCCGGCGCACCCGGCCCGCCCATGTCGAGCGAGATCGTCTGGGTCGCGAGGCCCATCGACGGGTCCCATTCCGTTCCACCAGCGCCGGTGGCGCCGATGGTGATGGTTGTCGGCAGGGTGGAGTTGGTGGCGTCCAGCTGGCCGAACGGGGTGAACGACACGGTGCCCGTCGCGAGCTGTCCGTCGACGAACGGTGCGCTGTCGACAACCTGACCGGCAGGCATATGGACTTCCGTGTACCACTGGTTCGGCCCCTGCTTCAGGAACGAGAACGTCAGCGTGTGAAGGCCGCCCTGGCTGTCATAGACCTGGATCGGGATCTGGAAGTCTGGCGTGACGGCGCCAGATGCCATGTTGTTGGTGGAATCCGCAGGATCATAATCGCCGTTCAGAACGGAGGTCGAAATCTCGTGCGAGGACTGGAGGTTGGCTGATAGCGACAGGCGAGCGGTCGCTTCAGCGCCACCGGCGATGCCGGAAACGCGGATCGGTTCGAGCGCGTTGAGGTCAGTCGGGTTGGCGCTGACCACGCCTGCCGCGTCAACTGGCCAGCCCTGGAGGTAGTAGCCGCCTGCGTTCTGCAGATAGCCATCCGCGTCCGGCGTGAACTGGCCGGCGCGTGTGTAGTAGTAAGGATCGCGCGTGGTCGCATCGTCGCTGCGGCCGCGGACGACGAACATGCCGTCGCCTGAAACAGCAAGGTGCGTCGAGATGGAGGAGGCGACCGTTGAGCCCTGCTCGGTCATGATCGCGCTGGAGCGCGCGGCCGTGCCGCCCGCAGAGTAGGTCGTTGCGCGGTTCTGCGAGGTCAGCAGCGCCGTGAAGTCGTTGCGCAGACGCTTGAAGCCGACCGTGTTGACGTTGGCGATGTTGTCCGAGATCGCCGCGAGCGCGCTGGCGTTGGCGCGCATGCCGGACGCACCGGCGAGCATGGCGGAATTGATACTCATGGTCGAAGCTCCCAATATGCCCCGCAGGGGCACGGTCGGTTGTGGGTCGGTTGGCCGCTTTGCGGCCGGACGGCGCGCTTCTGCGCCGGGAGTTCAGCTCGGTCGCTGCGCCTACTGGCGCATCAACCGTTTGATGTCGGCGTAGGCGAAAACGCCCGCAGGCGTGGTGAGCGCAGGCTCGCCGTAAGTCAGATCGACGCCAGAGATGGTGGTGACCAGCGAATGCGCCGGCGTCAGCTTGGCGCCGTTGGCGTCCTCGGCGACGACATTGATCCAGTAGGGTTCGCCTTCTTGGGCTTGCCCGCCGCCGTTGAGTTCGCCATCCCAGGCGAAATCGTGCTGGCCAGCGTCGAGTTCGCCTGCCTTCGTGTAGAGCACCTTGCCGGCAGCGTCCGTGACCGTGACGTTCACCTTGGCGGCGTCTGACGGCAGCGTGTAGCGCCAGTTCACAGGCTCGCCGGTGTATTGCGCGCCAGCGGAGTCAATCTCCGCCTGCTGGCCGAGATAGCCCGACAGCGACGCTCCGGCGTTGGAGTTGGTCGCCTTGATCAGCGTTTCGAGCTGGGTGTTGACGCGGATCTGTTGTTCGACGCCGGAGAATTGCACCAGCTGTTCGGTGAACTGGTTCGAGTCCATCGGTTCGAGCGGATCCTGGTTCTGGATCTGGGCGGTGAGGATTGTGAGGAACGTATCGAAGTTGTCCGACAGCGACGCCTGCGCATTGGCCGCGTTCGACGTCGGGGTCTGGGTAACCGGTACGAATGAGATAGCGCCAGCCATGTAAGATTCCTTCAGGCCACCAGATCAAGCCGCACACGACGCCATGGCGTCGCGGCCTGAGACGAAGCGGCTTCTGCCGGCAGGTCGATCGAATTGAAGCTGCGCCAGACGTTGGGCGAGGGTTGAGCGCGCGCGTCGCGATCACCCGTCGAGGCGTTCTGGCTGGAGTCTGATGCGAGTTCGAATTTCACGCCGCCGTCGGCAAGGTCGAAGCCTGCGTCGGTAAGCGCGCGCTCAAGCGCCTTGTGACCGCGCATCAGGTCGGTGAGGGCAGCGCTGTCGTGCGCGGCGAGGACTGCGTGCACTTTCTTGTCTGCGCCGACTTCGATGCGAACGTCCACACGGCCGAGTTCTGCCGGATCGAGGCGGACCTCGAAGCGCTGGGCGCGACCGTCGAACCGCTCGATCATGCGGGTGTAGACCTGCACCGTCGCGGCGGGGGCGGCTGCTTGGGCAGGCGTGTTGGTCGTTGATGTACGCGCAGCATCCTGCGTCGTCGTCGTGGCGACGGCGACAGCTTCCGCGGCGGCTTTCTGCGAACCCACAGAAGCAGGATCGACAGAGATGTCCGCTTGCGGTGCGGTGCTCGTGCCGGAAACTGCCTGGGTGTTCGCGGATGACGCGCTGGCGGCTGAGGCTTGTGTGGTCGAAGCTGACGCTTTTGAAGGCGTGTCGCCGCTGTTTGTGGATTGGGTCGAAGCTGTCTCTGCCTGCGGGGTTTCCATATCTGCGACCTGAGCGGCGGCAGTCTCTGCCTGCGGGGCAGGAGTGACGGGGACGGAGGCCGGCGCGATCGCGCCGGTGTTTCCCGAAGCAGCTGGCGCGCCGGGCGCCGGAGCGGCGGTTGCGCCCATCGCCAGTTGCGGGACGATCAGCGTTCCATCGGGCGCAACAATGCTGCCTTCGGCTTCTGTCGATACGCCCGCTTCCGGAAGGCCAAGGCCGCCGACGGTCGGCGTCGCCACGGTTGGAGGTGTGAGGCCGGCAAGGATCAAGTTCGGATCAGTGGCAGCCTTGGCGCCGGCGGCTTCTACTTCATTTTCGATGACATTGCCGGTGTTGCCGGCAGCCTGATCGGCTGTCTCGGCTGTCTCGGCTGTCTCGGCTGTCTGGCTCGTCGGCGTGCCCGTTCCGGTAGCAGTGTTCTTGTCGGCTGGCGCAGGCTGAGCCGATTTACTGTCGGCGTTCGCGGTCTTGTCGAGAACGTCGGCGAAGGAGTCGTGCTTCCGATCATCAGCCGCGTTCACGGACTGCTTCGTCGCCGCCTTCTGGGCGGCGGGCGAGTAAGAGGAGAGGGCGGCTGCTTCGGTCACTCAGGCCTCGGTCACGATACACGCGCCCGGCGGCCCCACGGGGCGACGAGCATGGATGAGGCCTGCAACGCTTGAGCCATTAATCTTTGCCGCAGAATGCGTCGGAAAATCGGGGCTTATGTCGTTAACGACGCGCCTTTGAAGTCGCCTTACACGGCAAGTCTGGCTGGGTAGCCCTGCAGAATCTGCCGCCCTGGCGATGGTGCGTATACGTCCGATTGGCCCGTAGAGCAGATTGCCAAACTGGCCCGGGACTTGCGTGGTTAACGGCAACGTTGCGGCCAGCTTGCTGGGACGTTCCGGGGCAGAAGCTCCCTTCGCGCAAGTTTCGCGAATGTATTCAGGAAGATGGAACGAAGCCGGTGAAGGCTGGTCGTGTTGCAACGGCCAGGCAGGATACGCCCATTGGGCAATTCCTGCCGGGCCGATCGACCACGGAGCTGCGCCTTGTCCATTCAGTCGATCATGGGAAACGGTCTTTCCGCGCTGTTTGCGAACCAGCAGGCGCTCAAGGCTGTTTCGACCAACGTCGCCAACGTGAACACGGTTGGATACTCGCGCCTCGAAGTGAACTTCGTCTCGCGGCAGTCGACGGGCGGACTGTCTGGCGTTCAGGTGGACATCACGCGTGTCGCCAATACCTATCTCGCCGCGGCAGAGATGCGCGGCGCGGCCGATGTTTCTGCGGCGGACGTCCTCGCCCAGTTCATGGACCGTGCGCAGGGCCTGCTGGGCGATCCTTCGGATTCGTCATCCGTCTTCGCGGCGCTTGATCCGGTGTTCTCGAGCTTTGGCGCGCTGGCGGTGGATCCCGCATCCGCACTGCGGCAGTCGTCGAGCCTGTCTGATCTGAAGACGCTGCTGACGCAGCTGGATACGACAGCCGCCGAGATTGCAGCGCTTCGCGATGAGTCACACGCGCGCATCATCACGGGAATCGAAGAAGCGAACTCGTTGATGAGTGGGATCGCGCGCCTCAACGCGTCGATCCAGCGCGCAACGGTGGGCGGGGTTTCGGCAACCGAAGCTGAAACTGAACAGCAGCGCATGCTCGACCGACTCTCCGAGATCATGGACATCCGCGTTCAGCCGCGCACGCTTGGCGGTGTCGAGGTGCGGACGACGGATGGCATGCTGCTGGTCGACGTCGACACCGCCGTGCTTGGCCTGAGTTCGACCTACAATGGCGAAGCTTATGCCGGTGTGGTGATGATGTCGCCGCGATCGACAACCGAGACGCCGCTCGACTCTCACCTTGGCGGTGGCGAACTGAAGGGCTTGCTGCGTGCGCGCGACAAGGAACTCGTGAACCTGCAGCTCGCGTTCGGAGAGTTCGCCGCAGGCGCCGCCGAAGCCCTGAACGCTGCGCACAACACGGGTACGTCGGTTCCAGCGCCCAGTTCCCTGACGGGTCGCAATACTGGCTTGCTGGCCACGGACAGGCTGAGCTTCACCGGCGTCACGCATGTGGCGATCGTTGATGACGAAGGCATGGTGGTGCGCAACTTCCGGATCGATTTCGGAACGCAGCAGATCCTGGACGATCAGGCCAACGTCACCAGCTTCGCGAACTCGATTGGCGATTTCCAGACCGCGCTGAACACGGCGATGGGCGGCGACGGCCAAGTCACGTTCGCCAATGGCCAGCTCGGTCTCGAAGCCATGGTGCCCGGCACGGGCATCGCTGTTCGCGATGACACGGCTACCCCTGCAAGCCGCGCCGGCAGGGGCTTCTCGCACACGTTCGGGCTCAACGACCTCGTCACGCATGGAAGCCCGTTGAGCTATGCGACGGGCCTTTCGGCGGCAGACCTGCATGGCTTCTCCGCAGGTCAAACGGCCACGTTTGCGATGCGCGACGCCGACGGAACAATCATCCGCCGCATAAACTTCACCGTGGGCGCGGGTACGACAGTTGCGACGCTGCGCGCCGACCTGGACGCTGCTTTGCAGGGCTATGGCCAGACAGCGCTGAGCACGGACGGCCGCCTCACGCTGGTTCACACGGGCTCCAACGTTGCGCGCATCGACGTTCTTGAGGACAGCACCGTTCGTGGCGACACGGGCACGTCCATGTCCGAGCTCTTCGGTCTCGGCGAGGCGCTGCCGCTCCAGCGTGCGCGATCGCTGAGCATCCGTGGCGCAATCGATTCCAATCCCGCGATGCTTGCCACGGCGTTGGCGGATCTCTCGGGCGCGGCGGCAGGACAACGCGTGCTGTCGCCGGGTGACGGGCGTGGCGCGCTCGCAGTGGAGGCGGCCGGGACGGCCTCGCGCCGGTTCACGGACGCAGGCGGGCTGGCGGGGCAGGTAACATCGATCTCCGACTATGCTGCGCGGTTGGCGGGCCATGCTGGTGTGCGCGCAGAGGCGCTGGAAGCGTCCAAGCTTGCGGCCCAGTCCGTTCGCGAGGAAGTGCGCAACCGCCGCATGGGCGAAGAGGGCGTGAACCTCGACGAAGAGCTCATCAAGATGACGACGTATCAGCAGGCCTATGCGGCCGCCTCACGGATGATCCAGGCGGCGCGTGACCTGTACGACATTACCCTGAACATGGTCTGAGGAGGCCAGAGCCATGGACCGCATTTCAACCGCCATGATTCCTTCCGGCTCGCTGGGTGATCTTCAGCGCGCCCAGCGTGAACTTGTCGAGGCTGCGCGGCAGAGTTCGGCGCAGACGCGTGCGTCTGACCTGAAGGGTTATGGACGCGAGGCGCAAACGCTTGTGTCTGCTGAACGACTGGCGGCGCGGCTGTCCGGCTTTCAGGAGACGACGCGCGAGCTCACCACGCGCATGCAGATCCAGGACGTGACGCTGGGACGCGCAGCGGAGGCGGTCAACAAGCTGAAGGACGCGCTATTCCAGAACATCGGCCTCGACAGCGGGGAAGGCGTACGTGCGCAGCTTGAAGAAGCGTTCGCCGTCATGAAGGACACGATGAACACCAATCTCGGCGGCCGCTATCTGTTCGGGGGCGTGATGAACGATCGCCCGCCGATCACGGCCGACACGCTGAGCCAGCTTGCCACTGATCCGCTGACCGACTCTATCGAGCAGGGCGCGCAAGCGCAGGTAATGCGCGTGGAAGAAAGCCGCGTTGTTTCGGCCGGTCTGGTTGCGGACGATGTGATCAGCGGCGCCTTTGCCTCGCTGAAGCGGCTGGTCGAAATGGATGCAGGACCCGATGGTCCGTTCAGCGGCGATCTGACGGGGACGCAACGCGCAGCCATTCAAAGTGAACTGACGGCGCTTAACGCAGCGTTCGCCAACATTCTCAGCCGCCAGGCAGAGAATGGCCGGCTGATGAAGGAAGTGGAGTCTGCAGACACTCGCCTGACATCACGGCAGAACGCGCTGGACGAGGCGATCGGCGGCATCGTGAACGTGGATCTGGCTGAAGTCGCGGTGCGGTTGAATCAGGCGCAGTTCGCGTATGAGTCGTCAGCCAGTGTGTTCAACGTGCTGCGCAACATGTCTCTGCTGAATATGCTGGACTAGGGCCTGTCGTCATTTGAGCCAGATTACGGCTGCGGCGAGGTAGACGGCTGCTAGGAAGTTTCGAGCGGTTTTGTCATAGCGCGTGGCGATGG
>Ga0105048_10005427_pt1 | contig 20615 bp, 17 predicted proteins | sample MAT05_FD_78382 | JGI IMG/M metagenome (GOLD analysis project Ga0105048, IMG submission 78382) | Freshwater microbial communities from Lake Fryxell liftoff mats and glacier meltwater in Antarctica - MAT-05 | ecosystem: Environmental > Aquatic > Freshwater > Ice > Liftoff microbial mat | place...
CCTGGTTCCTTGGGGTCGACCGGCGGCCACGGCGTGGGCGCAACTCGAGTGACTGCCACCATCACGTGGCCGGTGTCCTTGATATACAGCACCGTCATTTTCATGATGACTCCTCAAGCTGCCGCGACAGAGACCAGCACAAGGTAGTCACACGCGCCCGGCAGGTCAGTCGGGAGGCCGACGAGTTTGGTCCAGCGCGCCGTGCACCGCACTCGCCGTGCAGCATCGACTCCGCATTCGATTGGAATCGCAACCCAACCGGCAGTGTTATCGGGCGGTACCGATGGCGGGACACGCGACGTCACGTGTAAATGCGCAATCGCCTTCCCCTCGTCTAGCATTTCCTGCGTAATGCCTGGCGGAAGCGGTACGATCATCCCGTCCATCGCCACGCCCGACTGCACCTGCACGCTGCCGGGTGTCACGGCGCCCTCGAACTTGCCGGCGATGGTCAGATCACCCTTGGCGTTGACTGAAAAAACAGGAACGATCACACCGGCCGCCGTCAGTGGGCCATAGACCAGCAGGCCATCGCCGTCCTCGCTTAGCGCAAGGCCCGGCTTGCCCTTCGTCACGGCGGACCTGGTGCGCAAGGCAAGGTTGCCGCCACGTGCGGCCACGGTGTCGGCCTGGACGCCGGCATAGCGCGGGCCGATGCCCTCGTTCACTGCCTTCACATCCGTGAACTTGGCAATTGCGGTGTCCCAGCGCACAAAGCCGAGCAGTACCCGGCGCGGCGTGGCCGAGCCGCTGTCGGGCCCATCGGCGGCGGCCGCTTCATCCTGCTCCTTGGCTTCGTCGCCAGGCCGGCCGAAATCGAGCTGTATGTCTTCGCGCCAGCGCTTGGGCTCGCTGCTGCCACATTGCCCCACTGAAAGGCCCGGCGCGGCCGGCACGCTGTCGCGCCCTGTCACGAACACCGGGTACCAGACCACCGCGCCGGGCAGTTGGCCCACAGACACGTTGAGTTGGTCGAACACTTCGTCGGGCAGGCGAGTGTCGGCCGGCAAGATGATCTCGCGTCCACTGGCGTCCACCGCCATGCCCGCAGTGACGGTGATCTCCTTGTATGCCCCGCCCGCGGCGGTCTTCTTGTCGTTACCCTTCATGTTCAGGCCCTGCGCGATGCCCCACAGGTGCAGGTAGCGTTCGTGCCGCGCCGCCTGCCCACGCGAGTGGTCCACCGCAGCGTTCAGGTCGGCACCGGCGAGAATTTGCCCTTCGTAGAACGAGGGCCGTTCGATCATGCTGGCCATGGCTGCTACTTCCCTTTCTTCTTGCCGGCGTCGTCGGGGCTCTCAGGCGGCGGCGTGCCTTCCAGCTTCTCCAGCCGCTTACGCATGCGGTTTAGCTCCAAGTGCAGTTCGACGTTCTGCTTTGTCATGACCTCGTCCGACCTGGCGTTGTCGGCCTTCAGTTGCGCTCGCGCTGCTTCCAGCTTGGCGGATTGCTGCTGGTCGAGTTCGGCGGTGAATTTCTTGAACGCGGCCGAGTTAACCACCTCGCCCGACAGTGTTTCCTTCACATCAGTGCCTCTGGTATGACGCCGCAGCACGCGGGCCGGCAGCAGGTCATCGAAAGCGCCGGCTGAAAAGACGTCTTTCAGGTTCAACGCGATGTGGCCGAGCTGGGTGGCGTTGCGCTGGTTCAGCCCAAAGGTCTTGAGCAGGTGATCGGAAACCATGTCGACCAAGGCATCGGTATCCATGCCGCTGGTGCGCTTTGCAATCACGGGTTGTGCAGCAGCCGCAGCCGCGCCCGGCGTCACCGGAACGGGCCGCTTCTTCGGCTGCGGATCATCGTCGAGGCGAATCTCAGAGCAACACAGTCGCTCGATGAGGTCACCAAATAGGTTCGCCGGGAACCAGTAGCGGAAGTTCGGCGCCGTCAACACGAACTTGCGTTCGAGGTTGCAGATGTCGATGACCTGGCAGTCGGCCAACTCGATGCTGGCCAGCAAGACGCCGATGTCGTCGCAAGGCGGGCACGGCGGCAGTACTGCGCGGCAAATGCAGTCGCGCACCAGACGCACGTAACCAAGCACCAAAGCCTTGCGCGCATCGTCAATGTCCGCTCCCGCGGGCGGCACCGGGATCGCCGCAACATCGCCGCGTAGCCGGCAATCGGTGAGCTGCGCCGTGGCGTCGAGCAGGTCGAGCAACGCTTCCTTGGCGGTCGAAACGTCGGCTGAAGTGGGCTCGTTGCCGGGCGTTTCATCAAACAGCTTGCTCAATGCCGCCGACAAGGCCTCGGCCCGCGTCAGGTCAGACAGGCACGCCAGCGCTCGCTGCAGAAAGCCGTCGGGAGGCGGCATGTCGCTGTGGCAGCGCAGCTCAAAGCGCACACCTTCGCGCACGCGGGTGAACTCGCAGCCCGCGGGGCCGCAGGGCTCGTCGGTGGCGTACGGCGCGACCGGGTCCGAATCCTCCTCGCTGTAGCGCAAGTAGAGGCTGTAGTGGCGCGGTGTCGGGTCCTTCTGCGTGTTGTCGCGCTTGTCGCCGTTGGGTTTCCTGTCTGCGCAGGGGTCGCCGCAGTCGTAGCCGCCCAACATATTGCGGCGCAGGTCGCGCACCATCGCGATCGCATCAAGTTCGACTGCACATTCGAGCACAAGGTCGTTGCCGCAGCAGTCCAGGGCGTGGCCGGGCTGAACGATGAGCTTGCCGCCACCGCAGGGGTTGCATGTGACTTGCAGGCCACACACCACGCCGTCGCCCATGAAGTGCCGGTTGTGCAGGCGGTTCTTGTTGAGCACATAGGCAGACAGAGCCTGAAGGTCGTCTTCGGTCAGCAGTTGGCCGGCGAAGAAGCGGGGCCGCACATAGCCCTGTGTCTGGCAACTGGTGCAGCCCGCGCCGCCGCAGCTGCAAGGGCTTGCCAGTGCCTTACCCGCGGTGCCGCCGCTGCAGCCGCGGGGTGTTACCGAGTCTGAGTTGCGAGTCAGCGTAGAGGTGCTCATTTCGTGTACTCCTTACCGCTGCGACGCTTCTCACCGTCCTTGGCCTTCTCGATGAAGAACCAGCTTTCGAAGCTGCTGCCCGGCGTGCCGGCGCCGGATGTCCATGGCCCGTAGCCGGGTGGCTTGATGTCGCAACGCGGGTGCGGGGCAGAGCGATCGAACTTGTCGAAGCCAGCAATCAGCGGCACGCGGCCGCCCACGTGCGCGCCATCCACCGGCTGACAGCAGTCGTCGAGGATGAAGGCGCAGCGGATCGTGACCATCACCCTGTCGCCGGGGTCCAGGTTCTCGTCGCCCTGGTAGGTGAAGCGGAAAGAATCGACGGTGTCTTTCATGCCGAAATCCTCGAAGCTGCCTTCGAGGTAGTAGCCGCCGGCCCGCCGCGTTCGCCCGCCTTCGATCACCCACAGATCGACCACGCCCTCGGTCAGCGTGGAGGTGAGCACAGGTCGCGAGAAGTTGATCTGGATGCCCGCCGGCCCGCCGGGCGAGCCGACGATCTCGCCGGCTTCGCTGGCCGAGTAAGTGGCGCCGTGTGTCCAGCTGATGCCGGTGATGGTGGTCGCAGGGTAGGTGGAGACCAGGCGACGCAAGCCGTTGTCGATGTACGTTGCTGGGGAGCCCTTGCGATAGCCGCGCAGCACGGCCAGCAACAGGCAAGCGTCCTTGCAGCCGCTGCAGCATGTATCGCAGCGCTCGTCGTGTGGCGGCGCTACGGCAGTGAGCCGCAGCTTGTAGGAATCGCGCAGCTTGCCGTGGCTGCACTCTGGCGTTGCACCGCAGGCATTCGGCATCACCGGGCGCACCGGGTCAACGGGCTGCTCGCAGTAGCAGATCGACAGATAGAGGTCGGTGCCTTCGTTGTCAAGCACGCGCTTGCGGTCGTCGCTGGAGAGCAGGTGCCAAGGGTCGAAGTCGTAGGGTCGCGGCACGATGATCTCGTTGCCCGCGCAATCGAGCGCCAGGCCACACTCGACCACGATTCGCGCTGACAGCGGCGAGTCGCAGTCAGCAGGCGGCAGGTCTTTCAACCGGAGACGAATCTCCTCGGCGAGTGCCTGCAGCTTTTCCACGCTGTCTTTGTCCCCCTTCTCGCGTGCGGCCTCCAACTTCGCAACCAGTACATCAAGTTCGGCTTGCAGCTTCTCGCGCTCAATGTCGAATTCGCTCTTGCACTCTTGCGGCAGCGGCACGGCCACGACCTTGAGCCCGCATACCGTGCCGTAACCATGCAGACAGCGGTTGTGCAGCTTGGCCTTCTCGCGGAAGAAGGCCTGCTCGGTGCGAAAGTCGTTCACGCCGAGCATCTGGCCGTAGAAATAGTTGAGCCGCTTGAGGTCGGGCAACTCGGCACAGGGTGCATCGCCATGACCTTGGTTGCGGGGATTCTTGAGCTCCATGGCTTACTCCAAGACTGTTTGAACGCCGACCACGACCGGATTGCCCAGGACGAAAGTCGAATGACTGCCTCGCCGTGCCGGCCAGAGCACGCTCATGCGGCTCAGCCTGACATTGCCCGTCGCGCCTATCACTGGCGCTGGCAGGGGCCCTAGAACGCTGTCCACACCGATGGCAGAAAGCGAGCCGATGACAAATCCGCTCCCCCCTGTTCGCACCGTGGCCTGGGTGTGTGCCGGCTTCTGGCTTTCCACCAGGAGCGCCAGGCGTTGCGCCGCAAGGCCCGACACCAGCCGGCCGGGCGGCACCAGGACGCGGAAGCGGTAAGCGCCGCTAGACACGGGGTCGAGGTCGGGGTTGCCATAGCTCTTGATGGGCGCGCTCGACAAGCCGGAGCGGCCGAGCGCGAAACGAGCCTTGGACTTGCCGAACAGCCGCACGCCGCCGAGCCTGGCGTTGCCCTGCTGGCCGAGCTTGCCCCAGGCGCGTTCGAACGCGAGCTCCTGGATGGCGACCTCGGTATCGAACACCAGACGGATTGCCAACTGCAGGCCCGCTACCGTGCCACGCAAACGGTACAGGTGCGGCAGCGCGGCGAGGATGCTGCGTTGGCGTGTGGGATCCCACGAGGGGTCAAATACCAGGTCGAGAAAGCTTGCGAGCCACGGCAACAGTTCGTTGCGTGCGCCGGCGACATCAAACGCGGCGGGAAACTGTTCGATTGCAGCGTCCAAGTCGGCGACGCCGGCGTCGAAAAGGCTGAGAAAGCGCTCGCTGAAATCTTCCGCGCGCGGGTTCTCGCGGTAAACGGTTGGCAGCGAATCGAGGCTGGTCGAGCGCGGAAAGTCCAGCCGCACACGCCGCAACACCGGGGTCTTGTGGCCGTCGCCGCTGAAGGTAATGCGAAGCAACAGGAATCGGCCGGGCGGCTGATCGATAAGGAAGTCGAGCGCCGTGTTGGACAGTGGTCGCCAGTCTTGTTGATGGGGGGCGACGGCGGGGTCGTCGGTACTCGCCACCTGCACCTGCAGGCGGGTTCCAGGAGGCACATCGGCATCGAGTTGCACGCGGTGCCAGCGGCAGCGAGGCAGATCGCTGTCAAGCGCCCGCGTCAGCAGCTCGCCGTTGCGATGCAGGTTGAGCTCAGGGGGCGTGCCAACCTCGGCACTCGACGCAGCGCGCCCGTGCCAGTTCCAGCAGCGGGTCGAAGGTATGCCGCCGCGTCCGCTCTCATCCAGGCAGAACCCGGCCTCGGTGACCACACCGAGGCCCGTAGCCGGCAGCGACACAGCGCGCAGATTGTCGAGGTCTGCCGAAACGAACGAACGGCTGCCGCGCGGCGCGTGCAACAGGCGCAGCGTGCCATCGACCTGTTTCGACACCAGCCATAGACCACCGTCGCGATCGCCGACGATGGCAAACGGCCGTCCTGCCAGCGCTGGAAGCTGAACGCGCTGGCCGCGTGGCTCGCCGGCCGGCCCGAAGCGGCGCAGTTCGTGCGACGTGGCGGCGAGCAGATCGCCGCACTCGGTGTAGCCGATGGCAGCGACGTCGTGAGTGGCGATTTCGGCGACAAGCGTTCGGCCATTGCGTTCCCAGACCCAGATGCGCCGCGCGCCTACATCCGCCACCGCGACGCGGTGCTGCCATGCAGCTACTGCGATCGGCTCCACGAAACGCGAGGGGTCGCAAGCGGGTGTCCACAGCGGTTGCCATTCGGGATGGCAGGCCTGTCGTCGCAGCAACCGCGCCCGGCCCGTTGTCAGCAAGTACCAGTCGCAAATACCGCAGCCGCGCGCCAGGTGCGGTGGCTGAATGTACGCCCAGACCTCTGCAGTCACGGCGCCAGGGTCCTGCGGCGCCAGCCGCAGTCCTGCAGGGTCGTCCAGCCCCGACAGATTCGGCGGCACTCCAACCTCGCTCCAACCGACATAGGCGTCGAGCAGGCGGAACTTGCCTTCGACCGGTCCGCAACTCACGTTGCTTCCCTTCCAGCGATGACGACTTCGTGTGTCGTTGTCGCGAACAAGCCGTAGGGCGAGATGTCGTGGTCCACGCAGGCCAGTACGCGGGCGCCATCCACCACCAGATTCAGGTGCTGCACGGCATGCACACCGGGTACCAGCAACACCTGCTGGACGAGTTCCGTATAGACCAGCCGGCCCCCAAAAGGCCAGCCGCGGGCGTCGGCTCCGCCGACGCGCGGATCGAGGTAGCGGTCAAGCTTCTCGAGCACCAGCGAAACCGTCTGGCTGGCGCTGGCCCGCAAGTCGATCACAACGCCCGCTTCGACGCGGATGCGGTGGTAGCGCGGCGCGGCGACCACCACCTCGACACCCGCTGGCGCCACCTTTTCGGTCAAGTAGTTGGCGACCGCACTGAGTGTCTGCGCGTCGGCCAGCAGTGGATGCTCGGGCCCGTCGCCCGGCACGACAAACACCGCCACGACACCAGGCTGCGGCCGGCCGGGGAAGCCAGGATGTAAGCCCGCCACCGCATGGGCACGCGCAATCAATGCACTGGGTGCGCGTTGCGCAAGCAATGAATAGTCGGCCACGGTCACAGCACGGCCGCGTGCGCGCAGTTCCTGCGGGCCGCGGGCTATCGCGCGTGCCTGGCTTTCCTCGTCGGCCCCCCCGCTAGCCGCCAGAGGGTTACTCACGCCGGTGAGGTACGCGACCGAGTTGAGCATGCTGCTGATGGCCTTGGCCGGCACCGCACCGACAATGCCTCCCCCGACTTGGTAGCGCACCGCATGGATGTGCCTGAAGCCCCGAGGCGCGGCTTCGCCATGCTGGCCGTCGCCGAAGCTCACGGTGCCGCTGCGCGGGTCGAAGGTGAATACTTTGGCGTCGGCGGCGGCGTCCACCAGCGTGGGTACCACATCCCAGCGCACACGAAGCGGGGCTGCGTCATCGCCGCCCTCATCGACTTCGAGGATCAAAGATCCGTCGAGCACCGGCGTCTGCGCTACCGACCACGCGCGCCCCTGACTGCCCGCTATCTCTTGCAGCACCTCGTCGAAGATCGTGCGCGCAGCAATCGCGCTGACGCAGTTCAAGCGCAAGGCAGCGACCTGAGGCGGCGTTAAATAGCTGCCGTGCACGATGCGCACGCGCAGCCAGCGCAGTGGCTTGCCGCCGTCAACGAGTGACGATGGCCGCCAGCGCGCAGGCAGCCCCAGCTCAACTGTGCCGCTTTGCGTCAGTCCGCGCGATTCATCGACGATCACTGCGGCAGACTGCGGGCTGCCGCCGTCGAGCACGTCCCACGCGAGCAGCGGCAGAGCCGCAGGCGGCGCCTGCACTAGGCCGCCGGCCGATACGGGCGGCGGAGCGCCTTCGCTGGCGGCAATGTCCAGCGTGATCGACAGGCGGGGACCGAGCGCGGCAGCGCCGCTCAGGCCGATCAACAGCCTGCCTTTGCCGTGCTCACCGAAGGGCAGAAAGCCCTGCGCAGCAATTTCGTGCAGGGTGCTGCCAAGCTGCAGCTGCATTTGCGCGATCTTGGCCGGCGCGGCGAACAGAGTGCGTTCCGTTTCGAAGATCACCAGCTCGCCATCCGAACGCGCGCTGCACTGAAAGCGCTCGGGGACCTGGACCGACTGCGGCGCGTTGTCTGCCACTTCGAACTGCAGCAGTACGCGCGCCGGACTGGCCGGCAGCGGCGTCACTCCGCCGATCGAGAGGAACTCGACCAGCGCCTTGTCCGGTAAGCGGTTCAAGCGCTGTAGTACCGGCTCCATCTGCTCGGCGAACAGCCGGACGAGCGCCATGCCGGCGTCGCCGCCACCACGCCGAGTCCACTCCGGGGTATAAGCAGGGATCCGCAGCTTCATCCCATCGGCTATGGCCCTGCGAGTCGGCTCTTGCAATTGCGGACGCACGCCGTCGTATGCCAACGTCGGCGGCTCGTGCGCTGAGGCTGGGCTCCACCAGGGGGGGCTCATCGCAGGCCCCCCGCTGTGGGCACATTGCGGTCCAGTTGAACCGCGACATCTTTCAGCCAGACCAGTTCATGCGCGCCGATGGTTATGGCGCTGCAGCTTTCATGGGGCTCGTCGTCGTCGACTCCGATCGTCACCTGAGCGACACGCGCCTCGTTGCCCACGGCCGCCTGGACTTCGCGCAACATCACCGAGGCCCGCACCGGCTCGCCGAAATCCCATCCTTTCTTCATGTCTCCCCCCACCAAGGGATCAAGGAAGTTCCCTAACCGGTCGCAGATGGCTTGGCGCAGCCTTGAAGGGTCATGCACATCGCCGCGCAGCACGGCGAGCAGCCGCACCGCACGATAGGATGGCGCACTGACGTACAGCTCGGTCGTAATAAGCCTCGCACGGTTTAGCCGCGCAATCACTGCGGCGAGCATTCCCGGGTCGGGAATTGGCGCGGCCATGAATGCAGCTTCGACCAGGTCGCTGTCGAGTTTTTCGCGCGGCACGTCGGGAACTAAGTAGACCGTCACTGCGCCAGGCACCGTGACACAGGGGTGTTGAGGATGCTTGCCGATGGCTGCATGGGCGCGCTTCACCGCCACGCCTGGGGTGCTGAGCGCAATGTCTTCGAAATCGCTCCGCGTGACCGCGCGGGAAGCGATGCGCAGCATCGCCTCGCTGCGCTGCCTCGCCTGCTCCAGCGTTTCGGCTTCTTTGCCGCCGAGGCTCTCGGTCAGATTGCGGGCGAGGATCTCGCTCGCTTTCTTCACGCCCTGCCAGTCAATATCGGGTCCCGGCGAGGGGCCCACCGTGCCGGCGCTGCCACCGCCGACGAGGTAGCGGAAGCGGATGTTGTAGTCGCCATGTGCCGAGGCGGACAGCACCGGCAGACGACCGTTGAGGCCGTCTCCGAAGCGCAGCTGCATTCGTGCGCGGTCTACGATGAAAACCCGGTTGGCTGGCCCCGACGCATGGAACGACGTCGTCGGCCACCAACGGTGCCAGCGGCCATCACGCTCTTTGACGCACAGCATGCAGGCCGACTCAACGGCTGGTAGGTCTTTCTCCGGCTCACCGCAGGGCCACTCGTCGAGCTTAATTACATTGCCCGGCAACGGCAGCCACTCGTCGAGCGACTGCGCTACCGCGTGAAGTCGCGTGGCGCGAGCGTGGCGCGCGACCACTGCGTTTGGTTCCAGCGACACCAGCCGCGGCGGCGACGAGAAGCTCGCTTGTGAAGTGCGCAGGTGGATGGCGTACACCAGCCCGCCAGACTCGGCTTTCCAGTCGGCGGGGATGCGCAGCCGCACAATGCCGCTGCGACGCATCCCGCCGGTGCCGTCATCGACGCCGAACTGCCGCAGGCTGTCGTCGCTCGACCGGTACAACCAGACAAGCAGCGCCGGCGGAGGTACCCCGGGCGCTGCGTCGGGCGACCATTGCGGCGCAACCGACGCCGCCGTGCGCAAACGCAGGTAGAGGCTGAACCACGCGTTCGAATCGGATGGTACCGGCGCTTCGGCCAATGCCATTTCGATGCGCACGGTGGCCGATTCGCCGTCTGCCGGGAACAGCTTGAACACCCGGCCCTGGTCCAGATCGGCGCTGCGCTCACGGTCGCCCACCCACAGCCGCAAACCCTTCGGCTCGATCTTCAGCAGCGTGAGCGGCGTGCGGGTGGCATAGACCATGGGCGGCTCAGCACCGTCGAGCCTGAACTCGGCACGCCGATCGACGAATGCGGCTGCGCGCTGGTCAGGCCGATGAAACAGTTGCAGCACCGTCCTCGCGCAACGGGTTCGCCGCGGCCGCGTGCCCAGCATGGCCAGCAAGGCCCGGTTGAGCGCGTCGGGTACCTGATCCATGCGATAGAGGCGCTGTTCCAGTTGCCATGCGAACAGCTCCAACAGCGTGATGCCGGGGTCGACCGGGGCGTGCAGTGTCCACTGCCCATCCGAGGCGGCAGGGATTCGGCGCCGGATCGTATCGACCATCCCCTTCCAGTCGATGTCATCGAGGACGACGCGGTCGAGTGCCATCACGCCAACCCTTCAATACCGAGATAGAACGGAAACACCAGGTTGAAGCGCGTGTTGGTAGGCCGCACCTTGTAGGCCAACTTCAGGCTCACTCGCGTCTCGTCATTCGGGTCGACCTCGGCACGCACTTCCTCTACTTCGATGCGGGGCTCCCAGTCGCGGATCGCCTCGCGCACGGTGGTCTCCAGCTGACCGAGGTGCTGAATGCTGCCGGGTGCAAACACCAGGCGCGCGGCCTTGCTGCCGAAATCGGGCCGCATCACGCGCTGGCCCAATTCGGTCAGCAGCAGGATGCGCAGCGACTGCTCGACGTTCTCTTCGCTAGACACGTAACCCAGCGTGCCGGTGGCGTCGGGAAGGATGGGAAAGCGCCATCCGGTGCCGGTGAACTCGCTGGTCATGGTCACGCCGTTTTCGAGATTTGCGACAGTACGGCCGGCGTCATCGGCGACAGCGGCGGGCCGCTCGGCGCGCCAGGCGCCGTGCAGTTGTGGGTGTGGGCGTTGTAGACGGCCATCAGTGCTTCGCCAAGCACCAGCGATTGGGTAGCCGCGTCGCCGCCGAGCTTCACGCTGCTGGTGCCATTGACGATAACCGTGGCGGCCGTCAGCCTAATGGCGCCGGCCTCGAGCGTGATGGTCTGTCCGCCTGCCGTCTCGACCGTGATCTTTGAGCCGCCGTCATCGAGCGTGACTTGGTGCCTGCCGGAGGTGATGATGATCTTTTGCCCCTGGTCGTCGAGGTCGAGGCTGTGGCCGGCGTTCGTTATGAGGCGTACGCGCTTTTGCTGCTCGGTGTCGTCCATCAGCAATTCGTGACCACCCTTGGTGCGAAAAAGCTTCTGGTCCAGCGTGCCCCTGCGCGCGGTGGGCGGCACGTCCTGGCCGTTGTAGAGGCCGCCGAGCAAGATCGGCCAGCGCATGTCGCCGTGCATGAAGGCGATCAGCACCTCGTCGCCTTCTTCCGGGTGCCATACCGAGCCGTAGCCGTTGCCCGCATAAAGGTTGCAAATGCGGCACCACTCGGTGCGCATCTGCGGGTCGAACCAGTCGAGGCGCAGGCGTACCTCGGCGGGGTGATCCGCGTCCCCCACCTCGACCACGACGGCGGGATAGACGCCGTGGAAGAGTTTGTCCGTCGCGAGCGATCGGGCGACGAGTGTCATGAGGCCTCTCCTGCACACAGATACTCGACCTCGAACTGGGTCGTGAAACCCGATGCGCCGATCGAGTGATTGACTTTCGCGACCACGTACTTTCCGCTGAAGTGCTTGTCGAGTTTCTTTAGCTCCACACTGTCGCCGGGCCTCAAGTCAGGCAGGCCGATGACCTGGGCCAGGCCGGTCTTGAACTTCTTGCGGCGCTCGTACAGTAGGCTGATTGCAAGGTGCCTTGCTTCCTCCTCGCTGAGGACGGGCCGGTCGACGATCACGTCTTCCTTTTCGCTCGCCTGGGGTCCGATCCCGGAGCCGGACGCGTCGTACGGCAGATCCGCATCCGTGGCCGTGTAGTAAACCGCCTTCTTCGTGCGCGCATCCCAGCTTCGCACCGTGACCTTGGCGACTTGCTGCGCCGAGCTGAGGGTCGACGAAAAACTGATCAGGCTCTTGCCCCACTCGAAGGTGTAGGCATTCGCGGGCCGGCCGTCGCGGCAGTCCGCGGGCTTGACGAAATTCAAGGTCTCGTCGCCCCGCTTCGGGTCGACGCTGACAAAGCAGTCGTACTGCAGGCGCTTGGCCCTCTCCATCAGGAACGTCGCATCGTCCTGGTTCTTTTGCACCACCCGTTCGTGCCGGGGACCCTTCTGCGTGCCCTTGAAGCTTAGGTTGTAACGCCGTGCGATCACCTGCGCAATTTCCCAATCCTGCATGTCGAGGAAGATCTTCTGCTCGCCCTCCTTGGGCTTGCGCTCTTTGAGCTTGAACAAGCTGTCGTAGCAGTCCACCGTCAAGGTCGGCGCGCCGGATTCCGGGAACTGCGTCGAAAGCGATTGGACTGTTCCGCGCATGACCGACACCAACTTGTCGACGTAGCCGAGCTTGACATGAACGTCGGTGCCCAGCGCGAAGGTCTTGCCGTCGCTGTACTTGAAGGCGAGCAGCTTGTCGTCCCAGTTGTTGATATTGAGCTGAAAACTGCCGATGTTGTCCTTGGTGAGCTTCACCTTTAGGTCAATGACGTCGCCCTTGGTCTGTAGATCGAGTGCCTTGCCTCCCACTTCGATCAGGTAGTCCGGCACGTAGTAGTCCGCCGGCAAGCCGGATTTCTGTCGAGAGCGCGTAATGGCCATGTCGGTGCTCCGGGGCTCAGCGAAGCTTTGGAATGCGCAAGGCGTCGCCGGGGCGGATACGCCGCGGGTCCATCACATCGTTGGCGCGCGCAATTTCGCGCCAGAGGCTCGGGTCGCGGAAAACCTGGCCCGCGATGCCGGAAAGCGTATCGCCTCGGCGCACCACGAAGGTCTTGTCGAAGTCCGGCGAGAAGGTCGGGCTCTCGCGAGCCTGCACGGCGGCCGGCCTGTATTCTTTCAGCGTGACCGACAGCTTGGCGCGCAGCGGCACACCGTCGGGGGAGAAAAGAACATAGGTAATGGTCAGGCTTTCGAGCACGCCCTTGAAGACCTGGGTGTCCCACGTGAAGGCGACGATCGGCGGCGCGTGCGTTTCGGCGTTTAGTCGCATCAAGTTGCGCAGCTTGTCGACGTACTTCTTGCGCACGTCCTCCAGCGTGTCGGACGTATCGGCCAGGAGCTCGAGCGAAAGTTTTTCCGCCGCTCCGCGCACGAACTGGATCGGTGGCGACTCCAGGCCTGGGATACCAATCTCGGCAAAGTTGTTGGTTTTTTGAAGCTGGTATTCGCTCGGGTTGAAGCGCAGCGGGATCCGCGGGTCGGGGACCTTCGGCGACAAAATCTCGAGGGTGGCCTGCACCAGCCCTTGGCGAACAGCGCTCAGCGGTGTCATTGCGGCAACTCCATGGGTCGCTCGCCGATCTGGCTTTCGGCCTCGACGCGGCGCTCGCGCGCCAGGGAAGTTCTTTCCAATTGCAGGTGGCGGCGCATGTGTTGCTCGAACAGCTTGGCGAACACGGCTTCGTCGCCCTCGCCCTCGACATCGAATTGCACTTCCAGGGTTTCGATCGTGACCATGGCGTCAGGGTGTGAGGGGTGGAGACAGCGGTACGGTCGTGATGCCGTGGTGCGCGATCTCTAAGCTCTCTACTGCCACCGCGTTGCCGGTACCCGAGAGCTCGGGGCCGGTCCACTTGACGGCGATGCCCGCCTTGAATGTCCAAGCCATCGCCGGCGTGCCGCCGGGCGTGAGCAGCAGAATCGCGCCGTCGCGGCGCGCGCCGAGCGATTGCGTTAGGCCTGCCGTGTACCAGTACCAGAGGCCGGGCTCGCGCACGACACCGCGGCTGAGCGAGATGCGCGACCAAGAATGCCGTACGGGCAACTGATGCACGAAGTCGTTGTTGCCTCCTTCGGGATAAGACATCACTTCGAGGTCTGCGCCCAGGCCCTTGACCTCGCTAAACGCGCCACCGGGAAACAGCGCCAGCAAGGCCGCCTGCGCGGGCGGCAGGTAGGCGTCGCCGGGGTCCAGCGTGACGATAAACCTAAAACTCTGCAGGGGCTGGTCGATCATGACTCGAAGACCTCAAGTGTTCCCTCGCCACCCAGCGCCACGCGGAACACGATGAACTCCATCGGCGCAACGGGCGCCACGCCGATCTCGCAGACGCAGCGGCCCAGTTCACGCTCCTGCGGCGGATTGGTCTTGTCGTCGCATCGCACATAAAAGGCCTCGTCTGGGCGTGCGCCCTTGAGGCCACCGCCACGGTAGGCCTCGAGCAGCACCGTGGTCACGGCGCGCACGAAGCCAAGCCACAGCTCCGGGCCGTTACTATCGAATACCAGCGGTTCCGCGACACGCCGGATCGCCCGCACCAAGCGGTGCATGAGCCGGCGGTAAGCGATGAAGTGGTCAGCCACGAAGATCTGGCGCGTCGCTTCGCTGCGTGGCTCGCGCGCCAGCGTGCTGCTGCCCCACACCTGCAGGCCGTTGCCGGAACTGCAGAGAACCAGGTTGACGGCATAGGCGTTGAGCTGCGCCACCTCGTCGGTGTTGAGCTGTGCCGCCAGATCGACCGCGTTGAGCAGCGGCGCATTGGCCGGTGTGTAATGCGCGCCGCGCTCGCGGTCCAGCCTGCTGATGACACCAGCAACGTGCCCGCTGGGTGGTACGGCCCGCAGCGGGTTGACCACGCCACCCAGCGGATCGGACACGCTCAACCACGGGTGATAGGCGGCCGCCGAGCGGCATTCGACACCGCGCGGGTCACCGCGCAGTGCGTCGATCCATGCCAGCATCTGCGAACTCTTCACGCCCGTGTTGTGGGCGCGATCAAACGGCGCATCAAGCAGCAACAGACGGTCTCGGCTGGCATCGACTTGCGCCAGCAGTTCGAGCAGCAGCGACTGCGCTTGCCGGTCGTCAAGATCGCGGTGCAGATCGGGCAGCGCGAGCAACGCCACTTCGGGCTCGTCGTTCAGCTGGCGCAGCGCAACGCTGTAACTGGTGCCGTCGCCGGTAGCGCCGTCGCTGCCAGCGACCAGCATCAGTTGCCAATCGAGCCGGTTCGGTCCGCTGACGGCGAGCGGGATGGGCGCACCGACGGGAACCAGGCGTACCAGCACAGAGCGGCGCTCCACCTGCAACTGCAGCGGGTCGGCACCATCATCGCCAGGTACACCCAGCACAAGACCGCTGAGGTATTCGGGTGGCTCGCCAGGAGCTTCGATCGCGAGATCCAACTCGGCCACACCCGAGGGGCCGTTGCGACGGTAGCGGACATGAATGCGTGTGCGATTGGCCCACACGCCGGGGCTGGCCGCTTCGATGCGGTAGCCAGCGAAGCGGAAACACGCGGCAACTTCGATTTGTCCGGCAGCGACGTCTGGGAGCTTCAGGCTCCAATCGACCCGGGCTGGCTGAGGTGGATTCGGCGCGTCGGGGTCGCCGACGCGCACCACGTGGGCCACTTCACCGCCGTTCTCGAAATAGCCGCGCAGCCCGTACGGGGTGTAGGCGTTCGCATCGAGCCCACCGAACCAGCGCAGGTAGTCCTTCCAGCCCTCCACGCGAACGCGCGTCGCCACAGGCCCGCGGCGCGTGCGTCCAGCGAAGCCCGCCACATCGGAGCGCAGCGGCGAGACCTCAACCCGGCGCGCCGCACGCGTAAAGTACAGCCCAGGCGAGTGGGGCTCGGCGTTGTTCACCCGGCCTGCCCATCGATGGACAAGCCCTCATGGCAGATCTCAAGGGTTTCCATCGCGATTTCGTTGTTCTTGGCGTTAAGTCCCGCGCCGGTCCATTTGCAGGGCCAACCGCGCCTGAAGTTCCAGCGCAGCACTTCGCGCTTGTTTTCGTCGAGCAGCAACACCGAGCCTTCGGTGCGCCGCACTAGGCCGTTCTGCGCCTCGACCACCCAATTCCAGAACGCGAGGTCACCAATCTGCCCGCGTTTGAGCGTGATGTTGGTGAACTTCTTCAGCCCGGGAAGCTTGCGAACGGTGATGTCTTCGGAGCCGTTTCGGTACTCAATGGGGTCGATCGAGGTTTCCAGGCCTGCTACCTCGGCAAACGATCCTCGGACGGCGGTGCCGTCATCGCTGACGCCATTGATGAGCACCTCGAAGTTATAGCCCGCGTACGGGTCTTCGCGTAGTACGGCTGGCATGTTGAGTTCCTTTCAGTGGGTCAGGCGGACTGGGTTTCGATCGTCTTCTGCTGGATGCGGAAGATCACGAATTCGGCCGGCTTGACGGGAGCGATTCCGATCAGACAGATCAGCCGACCGTTGTCAATGTCGTCCTGAGTCATGGTGCTGTGATCGCACTTGACGAAGAACGCATCGTCGGGCTTGGTGCCCTGCAGCGCTCCCGAGCGCCATACCGATGTCAGGAAATTGGTGATGGTCTGACGCACGCGCGCCCACAGTGGCTCGTCATTGGGCTCGAAGACCACCCATTGCGTGCCCTCATCGATCGACTCCCCGACATAGATGAACAGGCGCCGCACGTTGATGTACTTCCAGGCCGCGTCCGAGGTCACGACGCGCGCGCCCCACACCCGGTTGCCGCGGCCGGGGAAGAAGCGCAGCACGTTGATGTTCTTCGGGTTGAGCATGTCGTGCTCGCGCTTGGTCACGTCCTGCGCGATCTTGGTGATGCCACGGATGACCTCGTTGGCTGGCGCCTTGTGAACGCCGCGTTCGACGTCGACGCGCGCATAGACGCCGGCCATGTGCCCCGAGGGAGCGACCTGCACATTGCGCTTGACCGAGGGGTCACGCACTTCGACCCAGGGGTAGTAGAGCGCCGCGTACTTGGTATCCAGCGGCTCGCGGAAGGTGCGGATGCCTTCGATGCTCAGGCCGTCCTGCGAGTCGAGGATCGCGAACCTGTCCTTCAATATCTCGCAATGCTGAATCAGCGCTGATTGCACCGACGCCGACCACATTCCCGGCGCTAGACACAGCGAGACTTCATCAATGTCTTCCAGCGCCTGGATGCCGGTGCGGTTGCTTGCCCCGCCATCCTCGCCGACGAAATCGTCCACCGACAGGCCGTTGAAGTTGTCGCGCCCGCCGGTCAGGTCGACCCAGTGGCGCTCAGGGTTGGGGGCCGCGGCGGGGGCAACGCTCGGAAAGTCGGCCAGCGCGCCGACCGCGAAGCCGTCGCCGGGCACCAAGTCGATCAGTGCCGAGCGCTCGTTGACCAGCGTCACGAAGTAGCTGGCGCTGCCGTCGTCGACCAAGCGCAGGTTAGCGTAGGATTCTTCTGTCTCGACCACGTGGTTGCGCCGGTAGCGTACGCTGACTTCAGCCTCGATCACGCGCAGTCGGTGCTCTTCAAAATAGGCGTTGGCCAAGTTGGCCGAGAGCGTCACCGTGCCGCCAGCGACGCCGGTCACGGTGCGCACTTCCTTGGACACGCCGTTATCGAGTTCGACCAGCGCGCCGCGGTAGAGCAGGCCTGCATTCCAGACTGTGACGGTCGGCGTCGGCACCCCGATGAAATTGGCAGGTCGCATGCGGCGCGCGGTGGTACCGGCCGGCCAACCGGGATCGGCCGGCACTGCGGCAACTCCAACCACCGCGGCCACCGCCGGCACTGCGGCCACCGCCGGAGGCACGCCGCCCGGTCCCCCAGGCACTGCGGCCACGGCAGGCACCGCGGCCACGGCGAGTACGGCCGGTGCTCCGGCGTTGCCGGGCACAGCCGGGTTGATGGTGATGACATTGCCGGCAATCGCCGTCACGGCGTACTCACGCGAGTCAATCAGAACCCGGTCAGTGACGCCCAAGCCGGCGGCGCTGGCCAGCGTGACGGTGGTCGTGGCCGGCGCCGCCGCCACAGTCGTCGCGGTGCTGAACACGTTGCCGCCGGTGGCCGGGTCGGCCATCATCTTCAGCGTCGCGCCGACCATAGGCCGGATGCGCGCACTTAGGCCGGTGCCGGCCAGCGTACCGTCGGCGCTGACTTCGTTGCCGCCCCAGTCGCCGACCGACTTGGCGCGAACCGTCAACTGCGGATTTGGCTGTGCGGCGGCCACCGCCTGGCGCGGCAGCAGTGCGATGAAATCGCGCCCGGCCTTGAGCTCCTGGCCGATGGGGCCATTCAACGTCAGCACTTCGGCGCCCTGATACCCACTGATTTGAAAGTTGGCCGCGAGCGGAAAGCCGTTGACGAAAATCGTCACGTTGCTGGTGTTGGCCGCGCCGATCAGGTGGCGCACCCGAAGCACGGTGTCGGTGGCCGCAGCGTCCTGCATCAGTTCGGTCACGATGCCCCCGCCGAAGACCGCCCTGGCTTCCACCGCCGTGCTGCTGAAAACGCGCTTTACGTAGAGGCGCTGGCCGCCGTTGTCGAAGAATCCCTTGACCGCTAGCGGGAACTGCCACCAGCGTCCGCCCTCGCTGGCGTTGAGCGCCCAGCGGTTGACTTCGGCGGGCGCGGGTTCGCTAACGTAGCCACCGAACTTGCGCACAAATTCGCCGAACGTGGTGACCAGTTCCGGCTTACCGCTGAACGGCCCGCGTCGGCCGCGCGCCGGCCCGCGTAGCGTGACACCGACCGCGCCCGCCGTGCTGGTGCTGACGCCTTCGATCGGTTTCGGCCCAGCGTCGATCTCTTCGACGTAGACCCCAGGACTCAGGTATTCAGGCATGTCGAATCTCCGTTCATGAGATAGCGATCTGGATATTGGCCACCAGACCTTGGGGGAACTGCACAGCGAGGCCACCGATACGCCCGGTGCGCAGATCCGCGGCGTCGACCTGGATGACAGTGGGCGCAGTGGGCCTCGGCGCGCAAAGCGCAAAGGTGCCGCGCGCGTCGCTGAGTGCACGCCGCGTCGTACCGATGGACAACTCCGCGTCACGCACCGGCGCACCCGCTGCATCGACTACGACGCCGCGCAGCACCAGCAAGTGCCCCGGAAATGGATAGGTCGGGCCTGGCATGAGGACCAAATGATCGGGTATGCCCGGCGCGTTCTGCGGTGGGTTGTTGTCGTCGTAGGGATAGGCGTCGAACTCGATGCCGTCCTGGTCGCGCCGGTAGGCTGCGATGTAGTGATCGGCTTCCACTCGCACGCGGTAGCGGTCGGGCGGCTGGATCAGTGGTTGGCGTTTGCGCCCCAGGGAGGGATAGGCGATAACGCCGCTCCGAGTTATCTTGGCGCGGACATCGGTCTGACGCCAGCTGCCGTTGGCCTGCCGCGAATCAAGCAAAGCACGCAGCGCACCCACCGGAGGGCGGCCGGTGATGTCGTCCACGGGCAGTAGCCCGATAGGGCTGAACAGTTCGGTGTGCTCATAGCGCAGCGCCCACCCAGTTCTCATGCCAACACCTCGGGCACGGCCAAGTCGAGTGTGCGCTGGCGGACCGGGCGGACTCGGTCTGACACTTCAGTGTCGAGATTCACCACCCGCACCTCGTACGATACCGACAAGCGATATGGCTTCTGCACGGCATGCCACACGCGCGTGCGTTCCTCGAGCGACAGCGGTGCCAGCGTGACCTTCAGCGCCTGGTCTTCGGCAGCCAAGCTGCCGACCAGTTGCGCGCCACTCAGGATCGGGCGGTCGTATAGCGCCTGAATGGCGCGGCCAATGATGGCGTGGCGTGCAGACTCAGTGCCGCCCCAGGGCGTGAGCAGATAGCGCAACAACAGCGCCATCGGCGGTTTAGAGATGCGTATATCGGGTGCGTTGAGCTCTCGAACGCGCGGTCGGTTGCGTGCGCTCGGATCCTCTCCGGCTTCGAACAGGAATACCGTCAGACGCAAGCTATTCTGTATCGGGCTCTGCAGATCGTGCGTTTCAACGGTCGCATTCAAGCTCGCGAGTTGGCCCTGGAGCACACCCACCAATGACTGGGACACTTCGTCGACTACGTTGAAGCTAGGCATGAAGGCTCCGACCTGTAAACGTGCAGCCGACCAGTTTGTGGGCTGTGCACATAACTACCTGTAAGCAAGAGCTATGCCAAAGGTGGTCGACGTAAAACTTCATTTCATATCAATGACTTGCGAAAGAACGTCGCAGACATAGAGGCTCTAGCTGCAGGATCTTTTTGTCCAGTGAGGCCGCCGCGCGCTGCCAGGCGTTTTGCCTCAATCGGGGCGTCGACCAGAGCTATTACGACACGGTCATGCCGGTCGTAGCCACCCGCCATGGACAAAAATGTCCAGTCGTTTGTCCGACCCATCGTGGAGAAATAAGGGCGCGGTGTTTTCGGAATGAGGAGAAGGTCGTTCCTGCGTCGATACGCCCCAACGGGGAACCTTCATCGACTGCGAAGCAGCGGGTCTAGGGTCGCCTTGTGGCCAGCACCACCGCTTGGCCGTCCGGTTTGGAACGACATCCGAACCGACCGGTAGTGGCCGACAGCGTCAGTACGAAGTCGGCCCTGCAGAATCCGCAAGTTGTTGTTTCATAACGACTTTCGGGTGATTTCGGATGGTCATTTCTCTTGAGAATCAATCCAATGAGGTTTGTTTTTTGAGGGATTGAGGACCAGTGCCGATGGCTACCGACGACTTTTTCCGCTCGCGCCTGGATCTGATGATCGACCTGAAGCATCCGCTGGTGGTGCTGGCCACGCGGCTGCCCTGGGCGGCGATCGAGGCGGCGGTGGCGCCGAAGTTGGCGCACCTGGCCAAGCCAGCTAAGCGCGTTGCAGGTGAGGACCTGGCCGGCGCTTTTGCTGGCGA
>Ga0105048_10005428_pt1 | contig 20613 bp, 14 predicted proteins | sample MAT05_FD_78382 | JGI IMG/M metagenome (GOLD analysis project Ga0105048, IMG submission 78382) | Freshwater microbial communities from Lake Fryxell liftoff mats and glacier meltwater in Antarctica - MAT-05 | ecosystem: Environmental > Aquatic > Freshwater > Ice > Liftoff microbial mat | place...
TATGGCGGAGTGGACGGGACTCGAACCCGCGACCCCCGGCGTGACAGGCCGGTATTCTAACCAACTGAACTACCACTCCGCAACAACTAGAAGTATAGCATGGCCTATGACGCGGCTGCAAGTCTGGCAGGCTGCAGCGCTAACAAAACAGACTTTGACTCACCTGATCGCTGCCAGCAGCGACTGGCGCCGCGAGAATCCAGCCATGCATGCAGCTGTCTTGATGGCGTTGGCGACGGCTTTGTTCGCCACGATGGGTGTCACGGTGAAACTGGCTTCAGCCTCCTACGGCACCGGTGAGATCGTGTTCTACCGCGGCCTGATCGGCGCCCTGCTGATGGCTGGATGGGCGCGGTGGCAGGGCTGCAGTCTGCGCACCGACGTGCCGACCATGCACTTCTGGCGCAGCGCCACCGGGGTGTTTGCGCTGCTGCTCTGGTTCTACGCCATCAGCGCACTGCCGCTGGCCACCGCGATCACGTTGAACTACCTGTCATCGGTGTGGATGGCGCTGTTTTTGCTAGGTGGCGCGGTTCTGTTGGGCGCCCAGCGGCTGGATGGCCGGCTGGTGGCCACGGTGATCCTGGGTTTTGCGGGCGTGGTGCTGGTGCTGCAGCCCAGCCTGGCGCCGCAACAATTGTGGGGCGGCTTGACCGGCCTGCTGTCGGGCATGCTGGCGGCATTGGCCTACCTGCAGGTGACCGCGCTGGGCCGCGCCGGTGAGCCCGAGCCCCGCATCGTCTTCTACTTCTCGTTGTGCAGCCTGGTGGCCGGGCTGGCGGTTGCAATGGCAACAGGCGGCCTGCACCGGCACACCGCCTCAGGTTTGGGCCTGTTGCTGGCCACCGGGGTGCTGGCCACTACCGCCCAGTTGCTGATGACACGGGCCTATGCCATCGGCCCTACGCTGACCAACGCCAGCCTGCAGTACCTGGGCATCGTGTTTTCGTTCGGCTACGGCGTCTGGCTGTTCGACGACCCCGTCAGCGCGGCTGCGCTGGCCGGCATGGTCTTGATCATCGGTGCCGGATTGGCCGCCACCCTGCTGCGCCACCGCAGCGCGCCGCACACCGACAGTGTGGCGCCGGACGCCTGACCGCCAAACCCCTTGCGTGCTCAACGCCGCGCTTGATGCATCTCAAGACAGGCCACTCCTATAGGCGCACACTGGCCGCGAGCCGGGCCCAGCGTTTCGGCGAACCCAATCCCACTGCACAGGAGCAAACCATGTACAAACGCATTCTGGTCCCCACCGACGGCTCGGACATCACGGCCAAGGCGGTCGCCACAGCGGTCGCGCTGGCCAGACTGTCGGGCGCTTCAATCAGTACCTTGTGTGTCAAGGAGCCCTTCCCCTACAGCGCGATATCGGAGATGCAGCCGGTGCCGCCGCAAGAGTTTTATGACGCCCAGGAGCGTATCGCTGCCGGCCGGGTCAAGACCGTGCTGGATGCCGCCGCCGCTGCTGGTGTGCCCTGTGAAGGCGCCACGGTCGAGGCACTTCACCCTTGGGAGGCGATTCTCGACATGGCCAAGCAGAAGGGTTGCGATCTGGTGGTGATGGCCTCGCATGGCCGGCGCGGCATGGCGGCCTTGCTGATCGGCAGCGAGACCAGCCGGGTGCTGACCCACAGCCCCTTGCCGGTGCTGGTGGTCAAGTAAGCCGCTCAGTGGCTGTGCAGCAAGCCCTTGACCGCTGTCACCAGCACCAGACCGGCGCCGATCCAGCCCAGTTGCGCCAGGGTGGCGCGCAGTGGCAAGCGTTGCTGCAACTGGGGCAGCAGGTCGGCCACGGCGACGTAGACAAAGCTGCTGGACGCAGCCACCAGCAGGTACGGGAACAAGCCCTCCCAGGGGCCGACGATAAAGTAGCCCAGTACGCCGCCGACCACCGAGGCCAGCCCTGAGATCGCGTTGTAGAGCAGCGCCTTGCGGCGGCTGAAACCCGCATTGAGCAGCACGATGTAGTCGCCCACCTCCTGCGGGATCTCGTGGGCGATGATCGCCAGCGACGTCACCAGCCCGAGTTGCGTGTCGGCCAAAAACGCCGCCGCGATGATGATGCCGTCGCAAAAGTTGTGGATGCTGTCGCCGACCAGCACGCTCCAGCCGCCTCGCCCGGCCTGGGCCGCATCGAAGTCATGGTGGTGGTGGTGGCCGTCACCCTCGTGGTGGTGGCCATGCCGGTATAGCTCGGCTTTTTCCAGCAGGAAGAAAAACAGCAGCCCACCCAGCAAGGTCATGAACAGGTGATGCGGATCGACCTTGCTCTCGAAGGCCTCGGGCAGCACATGCAGCAGCGCTGTGCCCAGCAAGACGCCCACCGACAGGCTGACCAGGTGGCGCACGATACGGCCCAGCAGGGCAACCGTCAGCGACGCGGCGATCAGTACCGACAACACACCACCGGCCAGCGTGGACAGCACGATGTAGAACAGGGTCATCAGCGCGGCAAAAATCCAGTAAGCAAACCCGCCCAGCGGGCAAGTTCACGGGTTGGCGTGCGGGTTGCCGCGCGGGTTGCCGCTCTGCTCGGCACGCCGGCAACGGGTTTCAGGCTACACCCTGCGCCTTGAACCAGGCCAGGCAGCGTTGCCAGCCGTCATCGGCGGCGTCCTTGCGGTAGCTGGGCCGGTAGTCGGCATGGAAGGCATGCGGCGCGTCCGGGTAGACCACGAACTGGCTCTTCTTGGCGGCCGCGTTGCCGCCGGCCAGCGCTGCCCTCATGGCGTTGACCGACTCGACCGGTATGCCGCTGTCCTGACCGCCGTACAAGCCCAGCACTGGCGCGTTGAGCTGGTTCACCCGGTCGATCGGCTGGGCCGGGTTGAGCGCCGTTGCCGCACCCTGTAGCCGACCGTACCAGGCGACACCGGCCTTGACGGCCGGGTTGTGCGCCGCATACAGCCAGGTGATGCGCCCACCCCAGCAAAATCCGGTGATGCCCAGGCGCGAGGTATCCGCGCCCTGCCCCTTGGCCCAGGCCGTGGTGGCGTCCAGGTCGGCCTTTACCTGGGCGTCCGGCACCTTGCTGACCACCTCGCTCAGCAGCTTGGCAATCTCGCCGTAGGCGCCGGCATCGCCCTGGCGCACAAACAACTCGGGCGCGACGGCAAAGTAGCCCTGCTTGGCCAGGCGCCGGGCGACGTCGGCAATGTGCTCATGCACGCCGAAGATCTCGCTGATCACCAGCACCACCGGCGCATTGGCCTTGCCCAGCGGCGCGGCGCGGTAGGCCGGCATCTTGAAATCACCGACAGGGACGGTCACCTCGCCCACCAGCAGGCCGGTGCTGTCGGTCTTGATCACCGTCTGCGCCATCACCGGCAATACGGCAGCGGCAAAGCCCGTGCCCACCGAGGCACGCACAAAATCTCGCCGGCTGAAGTCTCGGCTGGGCGTGAGGCTGTTGAAGTCTTCTTGCGACATGGGCGGTCCCGGGGTGATGGCGTAGGCGTTGGCGTGGGCGTGGACGTCCAGCCGATGTTCGGTCCGTAGCGGATCCGGATCGCCGGTCGACCTCGCCGCATTCTAGGAAGTCGGCGGCCCGTCTCGGTCGTTGCGTGAGATTGCCGCGTTAGCATGCCGTATGCCACTTCGCCCCCCCAGCGCCACCGCCCCCCTGGCCGCGATCGACATCGGCTCGAACAGCTTCCGGCTTGAAATCGCCCAGCTGCAACACGGCCGCTACCGCCGCATCGCCTACCTCAAGGAAACTGTCCGCCTGGGTGGCGGACTGGATGCCAACGGTTACCTGCTGGAGAGCGCCGCGCAGCGCGGGCTGGACTGCCTGCGCCGTTTTGCCCAGCGCCTGCAGGGGTTCGACGCGGTGCAGGTGCGTGCGGTGGCCACCCAGACGCTGCGCGAGGCGCGCAACCGGGACGCCTTCCTGGTGCGGGCCGAGGACGCACTGGGCTTTGCGATCGAGGTGGTGTCCGGGCGCGAGGAAGCGCGGCTGATCTTTGCCGGCGTGTCCTTCTTGCAGCCGGGCAGCGCGCCACGCCTGGTGATCGACATCGGCGGGCGCAGCACCGAGATGATCGTGGGCCAGGCCCGCGTGCCGCGTACGGTCGAATCGTTCAAGACCGGCAGCGTGAGCCTGTCGATGCGGTGGTTTCCGGACGGCGTGTTCACCGAGCAGCGGTTTCGCGACGCCCAGGTGGCCGCCGGCGCCGAGCTGGAAGAGGCCTTGGAGCCGTTTGCGCCCCGCCATTGGCGTGAGGCCCTGGGCTCGTCGGGCACGGCGGGTGCGGTGTCGCAGATCCTGGCCGCCGCCGGCATCACCGACGGCACCATCACGCCCGAGGGCCTGCGTTGGTGCATGGCGCAATGCCTGGCGGCCGGCAGCGTCGACAAGCTCAGCCTGCCGTCGCTGCGCGAGGACCGCAAGGCCATCATCGGCGGCGGCCTGGCGCTGCTCTACACGCTGGCCACCCACTTCGGCATCACCGAGTTGCGCCCGGCCAAGGGCGCGTTGCGGCAAGGCGTGATCATCGACCTGCACGAGCGCCACGCGGCACGCCGCCAGGCCGGTGGCGGTGATTTGCGCGACCAGACCGTCACCGCCCTGCAAGCCCGCTTCGGCGTGGACGTCGAGCAGGCGCTGCGCGTGCGCACGGTGGCCCATGCACTGCTGCGCGGCGCCTTGCCTGAAGAAGCTGACGACGACGATGACGGCGAGGCGCTGCGTGAACTGGGCTGGGCTTGCGACCTGCACGAGATCGGGCTGATGGTGTCGCACCATGATCACCACCGCCACAGCGCCTACCTGATGGCGCACGTGGATGCGCCAGGGTTTTCACAAAGCCAGCAGCGCCGTATTGCCGACCTGGTGCTGGGCCAGCGTGGCGGCCTGCGCAAGATGGAGGCGCAGCTGTGCAGCGAGCGCTTTGCCTGGCAGGTGTTGGCGCTGCGCCTGGCGGCCATCAAATGCCACGCCCGTGGGTTGGTGGACACCAAGGCGCTGCGCTTGAAGCGCGACGGCCGGCAAGCCCGACTGGGCTTTCGCAACGACTGGGCCGCCAGCCACCCCCGCACGCTGCACCTGCTGCGTGAAGAGGCCGAGAGTTGGTCCCGGCAGGAGATGCCCAAGCTGGTGTTGCAGCCGGGTTGAGCCGTCCCCCGGGGGAAAGAATCAACTCGGGAGCGGCCCTGCGATGTCTCGTCTGGCGCAATGACCGCGAGTTACAGCTTTTCGGGGGTGCGCACCGACACCAGCACCACCTCGGACACGCCGTCGCGCTCCCTGTGGCGCAGCCACCACACCGCGCCCTTGCGAACCGCCCAAGGCGGTGAATCCAGCGTGCTTGCGCCGCCCATCAGGTAGGCCGCCAGCTGGCCCAGCATGGGCTGGTGGCCAACCAGCAGCACAGGCTCGCGGCTCTCGGGCCAGCGCGCCGCCGCCAAAGCCTGGGTGTGCGATGCACCCGGCAACAGCGCGTCCACGGCGCGCACCTTGCGGCCCAAGGCGTCGGCCGTCTGGCGGGTGCGCAGCGCCGGGCTGCACAGGATGCGCGTGCTGTCGGGCAAAAACCGGTTCAGCCATTCGGCCATGCGCCGGGCCTGCCTGTCGCCACGCGGCGTCAACGGCCGCAACAGGTCATCGTCTGGCGATCCCTCGGTGGGCTCGCCGGCATCGGCATGGCGCCAGAGGATCAGGTCCATGGCTGTCCGAGTGCCTATGCTCAAACCCGGGCCATGTAGCGCTCCATCAACGCAGCTTGCGCGCTGACGCCGCTATCGGCCACCCGTGCGTAGCTGCCCGACGGTGCCTGCAACCAGGCGTCGCGCTGGTCGTTCAGGTAGGGCACCAGGCATTCGTCGATCACGCGTTGGCGCAGGACAGGGTCGCGAACCGGCCAGGCAATCTCGATGCGGCGGAACATGTTGCGCCCCATCCAGTCGGCCGACGACAGGTACAGCGCCTCGTCGGCTTCGGCCTCGCCCCAGCGGAAGTAGATCACCCGGGTGTGCTCCAGAAACCGGCCCACCACCGAGCGCACCCGGATCCGGTCGGTCACGCCCGGGATGCCGGGCGGCAGCATGCAGGCGCCGCGCACGATCAGGTCGATGTCGGCACCAGCCTGGCCGGCCCGCACCAGGGCGCCGATCATCGCCGGCTCGGTCAGGCCGTTGATCTTCAGCACGATGCGCGCTGGCTGCCCGGCGCGTGCAGCGTCGGCCACCTGGTCGATATGGGCCACCAGCCGGCGGTGCAGCGCAAACGGCGCGGTCAGCAGGTGGCGCGGCGTGCGCACCTTGGTCAGGCTGGCGAGTTGGTGAAACACCGCGTCGGCGTCGGCCGTCAGCAGCGCATCTGCGGTCAGCATGCCCAGGTCGGTGTAGAGCCGCGCCGTCCCCGGGTTGTAGTTGCCGGTGGACAAGTGCGCATAGCGACGCAGCACTACGCTGCCGCGGCGGGTGGTCTCGCGCCGGGTCACCAGCAGCAGCTTGGCGTGGGTCTTGAAGCCCACGATGCCGTAGACCACCTGGGCGCCCACTGCCTCCAGCCGCTCGGCCCAGTTGATGTTGGCTTCTTCATCGAACCGGGCCTTGAGCTCGACCACCACGCAGACATCCTTGCCGCGCCGTGCCGCGTCGATCAGCAACTCCATCAGCACCGATTGGCTGCCGGTGCGGTAGACCGTCTGCTTGATGGCCAGCACGTCCGGGTCCAGCACCGCCTCGCGCAGGAACTCGACCACCGGATCGAAGCTCTGGAACGGGTGGTGCAGCAGCACGTCGCCCTTGCGCAAGCGCGCAAGAATCGATGTGCCGCGGGGCAGGTCGGCCTCGGGCCAGCTGGGCAGGCGCGGCTCGAAGCGCAACTCAGGCGCGACGGCGTGGTCGATCAGCTGGTTCAGCCGCACCAGGTTGACCGGGCCGTTGACCCGGTACAGCGCCGCCTCGGGCAGGCTGAACTGGTCCAGCAGCAAGCGCCACAGCGGCTCGGGGCAGGTGGCCACCACCTCCATCCGGATCGCCTGGCCAAAGTGCCGGGTCGTCAGGCCGCTGCGCATGGCCTGGCGCAGGTTGGTGACGTCGTCCTCGTCGACTTCCAGCTCGGAGTCCCGGGTGACGCGGAACTGCGAAAAAGCCTCCACCGGCCGGCCGCCGAACAGCTCTTCCAGGTGCGCGCGTATCACGCTGGTCAGCAGCACAAAACCCTGGGTGCCGGGCTCGCACACCGCTGCCGGCAGCGCGATCACGCGCGGCAGCGCACGCGGCACCTTGACGATGGCGATCGAGTTGTCGCGGCCAAACGCGTCCTTGCCACCCAGCTTGACGATGAAGTTGAGCGACTTGTTGGCCACCTGCGGAAACGGGTGCGCCGGGTCCAGCCCCACCGGCAGCAGCAAGGGCTGAACCTGGGTCTCGAAGTAGCGGGCCACCCAGGCGCGCTGGGCCGGGCTGCGCTCCGCGTGGTTGACGATGAAGATGCCCTTGCCGTGCAGCGCGGGCATGACCTCGTCGTTGAAGACGGCGTACTTCTCGTCGATCAGCGCGTGGGCCTCGGCCGCGGCCTGGCGCAATTCGTCACGACGCGGGTCGTCGTCGTCGGTGGCACCGCGCATCGCCTCCAGCGCATCGGCAAACCGGACCTCGAAAAACTCGTCCATGTTGGACGAGACGATGGTGATGTAACGCAGCCGCTCCAGCAGCGGCACGTCGCTGCGGCTGGCTTGGGCCAGCACGCGTCGGTTGAACGCCAGGATCGCGCGTTCACGGTTGAGCAGCGCAGGAATCTCCTGGGCCTGTAGGCTGGCTTCGTTCATCCCCCCGATTTTATGAAGGTTGTGCGGCTTTTCCATGACAAGAACGCACCGCCGGTCAGCGCAACCGGCCCAATCTCAGTGCGCCTGCTCCCAGTTCGGCCCCACGCCCACCTCGGCCAGCAGCGGCACGCTCCACTGCGCCACGCCGGCCATCAGCCGCGGCACCTCGCTGCGCACCCAGTCCAGCTCGTCGTGCGGCACCTCGAACACCAGCTCATCGTGCACCTGCATCACGATGGCCGTACGCCTCGCGCCGGCATCCAGCGCGTTTTGCACCGCGATCATCGCCAGCTTGATCAGGTCGGCCGCCGTGCCCTGCATCGGCGCGTTGATGGCCTGGCGCTCGGCGCCGGCGCGGCGCGGGCCGTTGCCGCCGCGGATCTCGGGCAGCTCGATGCGGCGGCCGAACAGGGTCTCGACATAGCCTTTCTCGGCCGCGCTGGCCTTGGTCTCGTCCATGTAGCGCTTGACGCCGGCAAAGCGCGCAAAGTAGCGCTCGATGTAGTCGCGCGCCGCCTTTTGCTCGATGCCGAGTGCCTGGGCCAGGCCAAACGCGCCCATGCCGTAGATCAGGCCGAAGTTGATGGTCTTGGCGTAGCGCCGTTGCTCGGGCGTCACCGCGTCCACCGTGGTGTTGAAGACTTCGGCGGCAGTGGCCTTGTGCACGTCCAGGCCGTCGGCAAAGGCCCGGGTCAGGCCGGGGTCGCCGCTGATGTGGGCCATGATGCGCAGCTCGATTTGCGAGTAGTCGGCCGAGACGATGACATGGCCGGGCGGTGCGATGAAGGCCTCGCGCACACGCCGGCCCTCTGCCGTGCGGACGGGGATGTTCTGCAGGTTGGGGTCGTTGCTGGACAGCCGGCCGGTGACTGCCACCGCCTGGGCATAGTGGGTATGCACCCGGCCGGTGGCGGGGTTGATCATCAACGGCAGCTTGTCGGTGTAGGTGCCCTTCAGTTTGGCCAGGCTGCGGTACTCCAGCAGGCGGGCGGGCAACGGGTAGTCGGCGGCCAGCGCCTGCAGCACTTCTTCGTCGGTGCTGGGTGCGCCGGAGGCGGTTTTTTTTCTGACCGGCAGGCCGAGCTTGCCAAACAGGATCTCGCCGATCTGCTTCGGGCTGCCCAGGTTGAAGGGCTGGCCGGCGATCTCGTAGGCCTGCTGCTCGAGCTGCAGCAAACGCTCGGCCAGCTGGTGGCTCTGGGCGGCCAGCAGCGCGGGGTCGATCAGCACGCCGTGGCGCTCGATGCGCTGCAGCAGCAGGGCCACCGGCATCTCGATGTCGCCGTAGACATACAGCAGCCCCGGCACCGCCGCCAGTCGGGGGTACAGCAGCTGGTGCACCTGCAGCGTCATCTCGCTGTCCTCGCCGGAATACCGGGTGGCGCGCTCAACATCGACCTGGCTGAACGGGATCTGGTTGACGCCCTTGCCGCACAGGTCTTCGTAACTCAGCCCCTTGCGCCCGAGGTAGCGGTCGGCGAGTTTTTCAAGGCTGTGGCCGAGGTGGGCCTCGAAGACGTAACTCTCCAGCATCGTGTCGTGTTGCCAGCCGCGCACGGTGATGCCGTGGTTGGCCAGCACATGGGTGTCGTACTTGATGTTCTGGCCGACCTTGGCCGCGTGGGCGTCCTCCAGCCAGGGTTGCAGCGCGGCCAGTACCGCGTCCAGCGGCAGCTGGTCGGGCGCGCCCGGACCGTCGTGGCGCAAGGGCACATAGGCCGCCTCGCCGGGCTGCACCGCAAAGCTGATGCCGACGATGCGGGCCCGCATCGGGTCCAGCGAGTCGGTTTCGGTGTCCAGTGCTGCCAGCGGCGCGGCCCGCAAGCGGACCAGCCACGCTTCGAGTTGCGGGAGGGTCAGCACGCTCTCGTAGTGCTGGGCCAGCGCGCTGTTGTCGGGCGGGCCGGCGGCGGCCGGTTGCCCCGGCGGCGGATCTTCAGCGTCGAACAGGTCGGGTTCGCCCGACTTTCTGCCGCCTGCAACCGCGCCTGGCGCTGCCGCGACGCCCAGCCGGGTCTCCAGCTCCGTGCGCCAGGCGCGAAAGCCATAGCGCTGGTAAAAATCCAGCAAACCGGCCTCGTCCACCGGCCGCATTGCCAGGCCCTCCACGCCGGGCCAGCCCGCCAGGTGCTCGGTCAGGTCGCAATCGGTCACCACGGTGACCAGCCGCCGGGCTTGCGGCAGCCAGTCAAGCGCCTTGCGCAGGTTGTCACCCACAGCACCCTTGATGCCGCCGGCCGCAGCGATCACGCCGTCCAGCGAGCCGTGCTCGGCCAGCCATTTGACGGCTGTCTTGGGGCCGACCTTCTCGACCCCGGGCACGTTGTCCACCACGTCGCCCACCAGGGTCAGGTAGTCGACGATGCGGTCCGGCGGCACGCCGAACTTGGCCTTGACGCCCTCGATGTCGAGCCGTTCGTTGCTCATGGTGTTGATCAGCGTCACCCGGTCGGTCACCAGTTGCGCCAGGTCCTTGTCGCCGGTCGAGACGATCACCTGGTGGCCGGCCGCCGCGCCCACCCGGGCCAGCGTGCCGATGGCGTCGTCGGCCTCGATGCCGGGCACCTCCAGGATCGGCCAGCCCAGCAACCGCACCACCTCGTGGATGGCGGGGATCTGGCTGCGCAGGTCCTCGGGCATCGGCGCCCGCTGCGCCTTGTACCGGTCGTACCAGCCGTCGCGAAAGGTCGGTCCGTGGGCGTCGAAGACACAGGCCGCATGGCCGGCAAGGCCCCCATGGCCACGGCCCAGCACCTGCTCGCGCAAGCGTTTCATCATCGCCACCATGCCGTGGATGGCGCCGGTCGGGAACCCGTCCGGCCCACGCAAGTCGGGCATGGCGTGGTAGGCCCGGTACAGGTAGCTGGAGCCATCGACCAGCAGCAAGGTAGGCAGGGGCGGTGCGGGTTGGCTCATGGTGGCGATTGTCGGCGGGGATTGCGCAGGTGTTGTCCCCGGTGTTTGCACTTGCGCGGCGGCGCCCCGGCCCCGATCAGCGCCCGCCACCTAGAATCTACCCATGAAAATCCAATTTCCGTTGACCTTGGCAGCGCTGTCGGCCGCAAGCCTGATGGCGGCCTGTGCCAGTGGCCCCGGCAGCGCCCCCGGCAGCGCCGATGCAGCGGTGCAGCGCCTGGTCAACGAGGACGATCACGTGCGCATCGACGAGTTGCGGGTGCGCGGCCAGACCCAGCGACTGTCGGTGCAGAACAAGGACAGCGTCGCACCCGGCTACGACATCCTGCCGCCCACCGGCGGGCATGACCCGTCCAAGAGCAAAGACGCCGCCGGCCAGCGGGTCTGGCCCGTGCTGACGTTCTGAGGCGCCGCCTGCGCTGCGGCACCGGACGCTCCGACTGACCCCAAGACATGGCGGTATTCACCCCCGTATCCGCCGATGAGGCCGCGGCGCTGACGCTGCGGCTCGGCGCGGGCGAGTTGCTGGCGATCGAAGGCATCGGTGCCGGCATCGAAAACACCAACTACTTTGTCAGCACCCGGGGCGGCGAATGGGTGCTGACCCTGTTCGAGCGCCTGACGGCCGAGCAGCTGCCGTTCTACCTGGGCCTGATGCAGCACCTGGCCCGTTGCGGCCTGCCGGTGCCCGAGCCGCGGGCCGACGCCCAGGGCCAGCTGCTGCACCACCTGGCCGGCAAGCCGGCGGCACTGGTCAACCGCCTGCCCGGCCACCACCAGCTGGCGCCCGACCTGCACCACTGCGCCCAGTTGGGCGGCTTGCTGGCGCGGCTGCACGGGGCGGTGGCAGATTTCCCGCTGCAGCAGCCCAATTTGCGGGGCCTGGCCTGGTGGCAGGCGATGGCGCCACGATTGCAGCCGCACCTGCAGACGGCCCAGCAGCAACTGCTGGCCGACGAGCTGGTGTTCCAGCAGGTGGTGGCAGTGTCCCCCGCCTACGCCGCCCTGCCCCGCGGCGCGGTGCATGCCGACCTGTTCTGCGACAACGTGCTGTTCGACGGCCTGCCCGGCCATGAAAAGCTCACCGGTTGCTTCGATTTCTACTTTGCCGGCATCGACACCTTCGCCTACGACCTGGCGGTGTGCCTGAACGACTGGTGTCTCAATGCCGACGATGCCGCGCTCGACGAAAACCGTGCACAGGCCCTGCTGCAGGCCTACCTGCAGCACCGGCCGCTCGGCGCCGCCGAAGTCCGGCTGATGCCGGCCATGTTGCGGGCTGCCGCGCTGCGCTTCTGGCTGTCACGCCTGGTCGACTGGTTTTTGCCGCGTGACGCTGCCCTGTTGAAGCCCAAGGATCCGGCGCACTTCGAGCGCATCCTGCGCAGCCGCATCGCCCAGCCCTGGCACCCGCCGCCGGGCTGACGCGGCAGCCACGCAGCCCCTCCAACTCGCACCAACAACCCGACAAGCATCCGGCATGGCACTTCGACTTCACCCGGTGGCCACGCGCCAGGGCTGGCACTGGATTCGCCAGGGCTTTGCGCTGTGGTGGCGCCGCCCGCTGGCTTTTGTGGGTTTGTTCACCTTTTTCCTGTTCTCGGTGCTGCTGCTGATGGTGCTGGTGCCGGTGCTGGGCGGGCCGCTGGGCATGGCGATGCTGCCGATGCTGAGTCTGGGCTTCATGGTGGCCGCCCGCAGCGCGGCCAGCGGCGGCACGGTGAACGCGCTGCAATTGATCGAAGGCCTGCGCCACCCCGACCGGGCACGGCGACGGGCCCAATGGCTGCTGTGCGCCGCTTACGCCGTGTCGTCGATGGTGGTGATCAGCCTGTCGGATTGGGTGGACGGCGGGCTGTTCGAGGACCTGCAGCGCCTGATCGCGCAGACCAGCGTGGACAGCAAGCCGTCGCCCGAGATCGACGCCATCCTGGCCGATCCGCGGCTGGTGCAGGGCATGGTGGTGCGCATCGGGCTGGCCGGCATGCTGTCGGTGCCGTTCTGGTTTGCGCCGGCGCTGGTGCACTGGGGCGGCCAGGGCGTGGGCCAGGCACTGTTCACCAGCACGCTGGCGCTGTGGCGCTCACGGGGTGCGTTCACGGTCTACCTGCTGGGCTGGGCGGGCGCGATGCTGGCCGTGGCGCTGGCCGTGGCGCTGGTGGGGATGGTGACCGGCGCCCGGTCGGCGCTGGGCCTGCTGACGATGCCGATCGGGCTGGTCTTCACCGCGGCTTTCTACATCTCTTTGTGGCCCAGTTTCACCGACTCCTTCGGCGAACCCGAGGCGACAATCGCGCCATGACAAACCGCCTGCCCCTCTTCGCCACCGCCTTGTTTCGCGGCTTGAGCCTGCTGCTGCTGGCTGCCGGGCTGGGCGGATGTGCCGTGGTCTCGGTGGCCGGTGCCGCCGCTGGCGCGGCGATCAGCGTCACCGGCGCAGTGGTGGCCTCTACCGTGGCGGTCACCGGCAAGGTGGTTGGCAAGGCCATCGACGTGGTGGTGCCTTAACCCACTGCGGCGCGGCCCGGGCAACAGCCCGGCGTGATTTCGGCGCAACACCGGGCACGCTGCCAAGCGCGCTGTCATCGTCCGCGGCGGCATCGCCGTGCAGAATTGACCGGGACTCCGTTCCGGCCCAAAGCCGTCACGCCAGCCAGGACGTCCTTGGTGCCTGCGTTGGCGCCGTCGCGACCCACACGGGCGGCATGCAATTTGCGTGATGCCCCGCCTCCCACACCTCCCAGGACATTCAGCCATGCCACGTCACGCCCGTCCCGCCGTCCTTCGCGCCCATCCCCTGGCCGCCGCGCTGGCGTTGGCCTTTTCGGCCACCGGTTTTGCGCCCGCCGTCTGGGCCCAGGCCAGCGCTGAAGCCGGCAAGCTGCAGACCGTGACCGTGACGGCCGAGCGGCGCGAGGAAAACATCAAGGACGTGCCCAGCTCGGTCTATTCGCTGTCGGGTGAAAAGCTCGACATCATCAACTCCAGCGGTCAGGACGTGCGCATGCTGTCCGGCCGGGTGCCCAGCCTGAACATCGAATCGTCGTTTGGCCGCGCCTTCCCGCGCTTCTACATCCGCGGCTACGGCAACACCGACTTCCGCAGCAATGCGTCGCAGCCGGTGTCCCTGGTGTATGACGGCGTGGTGCAGGAGAACCCGATCCTGAAGGGCTTTCCGGCGTTTGACCTGGCCGCCATCGAGGTGCTGGCCGGGCCGCAAGGCACGCTGTTTGGCCGCAACACACCGGCCGGCGTGGTCAAGTTCGACTCGGTCAAGCCGGGCAAGAAGTTCGAGGGCTACGGCAGCATCTCCTACGGCACCTACGGCAGCGTCAACCTCGAGGGCGCGGCCAACTTGCCCCTGTCAGGCGACTGGTCGGCGCGTATTTCGGCCCAGGTCCAGCATCGCGACGACTGGGTCAAGAACACGATTGCCACCGCGCCGACCCAGGACTTCGACGGCTATGACGACCGCGCGATCCGGCTGCAGGCGCTTTACGCACCCACCACCGATTTCTCGGCGCTGTTCAACCTGCACAACCGCGACCTGAAGGGCTCGGCGCGATTGTTCCGCGCCAACGTCATCAAGAAGGGCACCAACGACCTGGTCGATGGTTTTGATGCGGCCAAGATCAGCACCGACGGCCAGAACGGCCAGAACCTGCAAAACACCGGCGGCAGCGCCCGGCTGAGCTGGAACCTGGGCACGATGAAGCTCTACTCGATCACCGGCTTCGAGACGGTGGACGCTTACAGCCGCGGTGACATCGATGGTGGCTACGGTGCAGCCTTCCTGCCCACGGGCGGCGGCCCGGGCCTGATCCCGTTCCCCGCGGAGTCGGCCAGTGGCATCCACGACCACCAGCAGCTGACGCAGGAGTTCCGGCTCGAGTCCAACACCGCCGGCCCGCTGGGCTGGCAGGCCGGGCTGTACTTCTTCCGCGAGAAGTACGCGATCGACAGTTTCGACTACGCCACCCTGGGCGGCGGCGCACAGTCCGGCCTGACCACGTCCAAGCAGACCAACAACGCCTGGGCGGCATTCGGCTCGGTCAACTACGCGATCAGCAAAGAACTGAGCGTGCGGGGTGGCCTGCGCTACACCCAGGACAAAAAAGATTTTTCGACCACCGCGGTCCAGGGCACGGTCGACACCAGCAACGGCTTGAGCGCCAACACCTCGGACGCCAAACTCAACTGGGACCTGAGCACCAGCTATGCGCTGTCGCCGGCGATCAATGCCTACGGCCGAGTGGCCACCGGCTTCCGCGGGTCCAGCATCCAGGCGGCGTCAGCCTTTGGCGGCCAGACCCAGGCCGGGCCGGAGACCAACACCTCCTACGAGATTGGCTTCAAGGGTGACTTGTTCGACAAGCGTGCGCGGTTTGCCGTCGGGTTCTTCCACTACGACGTCAAGAACCTGCAACTTACCGCCGTCGGCGGCGGCGGCAACGTGACCAAGCTGATCAGCGCCGAAAAGGCCACCGGCCAGGGCGTGGAGTTCAATATCGATGCCTACCTGACGCCCAACCTGCTGGTCACGCTGGGTGGCAGCGTCAACGACACCAAGATATTGGACCCGTCGCTGGCGGTGGCCGGTTGCGCGCAATGCACCATGACCAGCACCAAGGTGGTGATCGGTGGCTCGACCTTCTACAAGATCGACGGCAACCCGCTGCCGCAAGCGCCCAAGTACACGATGAACCTGACCGCGCGCTACGGCATCCCGATGGGCGCAGGAGCCGAGGCCTTCATCTACACCGACTGGGTCTACCGCAGCAAGGTCAACTTCTTCCTGTACGAGTCGGTCGAGTTCACCGGCAAGTCGCTGCTCGAAGGCGGCCTGCGTGCCGGCTACAGCTGGGCCAACGGCAAGTACGAGGCCGCCATCTTCGGCCGCAACATCACCAACGAAGTGCGTGCGGTGGGGGGTATCGACTTCAACAACCTGACCGGCTTCATCAACGACCCGCGCACCTACGGCGCGCAGTTCAAGATGATGTTCTGATCCTGCCCGGTCAACCGCACTGCCAGCGGGCCCTTCGGGGCCCGTTTTTCATGGGCGTCTTGCAGGGGCGTGACGGCAAACCCGCGCCCTACAATTTACCCTCCACCACCCGCTTGCCTGCCGGGTGCGGCACCCCTGCCGACCCCCCAATGATCGCCCCGACCCCATGACCGAACTTGCCAAATCCTTTGAGCCCGCCGCCATCGAGGCGCACTGGGCGCCACTGTGGGCGCAAAGCGGCATCTACGCCCCGACGCTGGACCCGAGCAAACCGTCGTTTTCGATCCAGCTGCCGCCGCCCAACGTCACCGGCACGCTGCACATGGGCCACGCCTTCAACCAGACCATCATGGACTCGTTGACGCGCTACCACCGCATGCGGGGCTTCAACACCCTGTGGGTGCCGGGCACCGACCATGCGGGTATCGCGACGCAAATCGTCGTCGAGCGCCAGTTGCAGGAGGCCGGCCTGTCGCGCCACGACCTGGGCCGCGAGACCTTCTTGAAACACGTCTGGGACTGGAAGGACAGCTCGGGCCAGACCATCACCCGCCAGATGCGGCGCCTGGGCGACAGCGTGAGCTGGGACCACGAGTACTTCACGATGGACCCGAAGTTGTCCACCGTGGTCACCGAGACCTTCGTGCGGCTGTATGAAGAGGGCCTGATCTACCGCGGCAAGCGGCTGGTCAGCTGGGACCCGGTGCTGAAATCCGCCGTGTCGGACCTGGAGGTCGAGAGCGAGGAGGAGGACGGCTTCCTCTGGCACCTGCGCTACCCCTTGGCCGACGGTTCCGGCAGCCTGGTGGTCGCCACCACCCGGCCGGAGACCATGCTGGGCGACACCGCCGTGATGGTGCACCCCGACGACGAGCGTTACAGCGCGCTGATCGGCCAGCAGGTGCGCCTGCCCATCACCGGCCGGCGGGTGCCCGTGATTGCCGACGCCTACGTCGACAAGGCCTTTGGCACCGGCGTGGTCAAGGTCACGCCGGCGCACGACCAGAACGACTACCAGGTCGGCCTGCGCCACGGCCTGGAGATGTTGACGATCTTCACGCTGGATGCCAAGGTCCGCAGCGATCTGTCCGACATTCCCGAGGCCTTGCGCGGCCTGGATCGCTTTGCCGCCCGCAAGGCCATCGTCGCGCAGTTGGACGCCGAGGGCCTGTTGGTCGAAACCAAGAAGCACAAGCTGCAAGTGCCCCGCTGTGCCCGCACCGGCCAGGTGATCGAGCCGATGCTGACCGACCAGTGGTTCGTGGCGGTGAGCAAGCCGGGTTACAACGGCAAGAGCATCGCCCAGGAGGCGATCGAGGTGGTGGCCTCGGGCGAGGTCAAGTTTGTGCCCGAGCAATGGGTCAACACCTACAACCAGTGGATGAACAACATCCAGGACTGGTGCATCAGCCGCCAGCTCTGGTGGGGCCACCAGATCCCGGCTTGGCACGGCAGCGCGGGTGAGCTGTTTGTCGGCCGCGACGAGGCCGAGGCGCGCACCAAGGCCGCGTCCGCCGGCTACAGCGGCGCGCTGGTGCGCGACCCGGACGTGCTCGACACCTGGTACTCCTCCGCACTGGTGCCGTTCTCGACCCTGGGCTGGCCGGCCAAGACGATTGAGCAAGACCTGTTCCTGCCCGGCAGCGTGCTGGTGACCGGCTACGACATCATCTTTTTCTGGGTCGCCCGGATGATCATGATGACCAAGCACTTCACCCAGTCGGCCGACTGCCCGGCCGGCAAGGTGCCCTTCCACCATGTCTACATCCACGGCCTGGTGCTGGACGCGCAGGGCAAGAAGATGAGCAAGAGCGAGGGCAACGTGCTGGACCCGGTCGACCTGATCGACGGCATTGCCCTGGGCCCGCTGCTGGACAAGCGCAGCACCGGGCTGCGCAAGCCCGAGACAGCGCCGAAGGTGCGCAAGGCGACCGAAAAAGAGTTTCCGGACGGCATCCCGGCTTACGGCGCCGACGCGCTGCGCTTCACCTTTGCCGCGATGGCCACGCTGGGCCGCAGCATCAACTTCGACAGCAAGCGCTGCGAGGGCTACCGCAACTTCTGCAACAAGCTCTGGAACGCCACCCGCTTTGTGCTGATGAACTGCGAGGGCGCCGATTGCGGGCTGAAGGAACATACCAAGGCTGAATGCCAGCCTGGCGGCCCGGCGCACGGCTACCTGAAGTTCTCGCCGGCCGACAAGTGGATCACCAGCGAGCTGCAGCGGGTCGAGGCTGCCGTGGCCGAAGGTTTTGCCGGCTACCGGCTGGACAACGTGGCCAACGTGATCTACCAGTTTGTCTGGGACGGGTATTGCGATTGGTACCTGGAGATCGCCAAGGCACAGATCAGCATCGGCTCGGACGCCGAGCAGCGCGCCACCCGCCGCACGCTGTTGCGGGTGCTGGAAACCGTGCTGCGCCTGCTGCACCCGATCACGCCCTTCATCACCGCCGAGCTGTGGGCCACCGTGGCGGTGGTGGCGGGACGCAAGCCTGCAGATTCGACCGACACCGTCGCTACCGCCGCTTACCCACAGGCCCAGCTGAACCGCATCGACTCGGCGTCCGATGCCTGGATGGCCCGGCTCAAGGCCCAGGTCATCGCCTGCCGCAGCCTGCGCAGCGAGATGAACCTGTCACCCGCCGCCCGGGTGCCGCTGCTGGTTTTTGGCGACACAGCGTTTGTCAACCAGGCGGCGCCGCTGCTCAAGGCGCTGGTCAAGTTGTCCGAGGTGCAGGTCTTCGACGACGAAGCCGCGTTCAGCCAGGCCAGCGCCTTGTCGCCGGTGGCCGTGCAGGGCGCCGTGCGCATGGCACTGCAGGTGCCTATCGATGTCGAGGCCGAACGCGCCCGGCTGGCCAAGGAGATCACCCGGCTGGACGGCGAGATCACCAAGACCCACGCCAAACTGGGCAATGAGAGCTTCGTGGCACGGGCCCCGGCCGCCGTGGTCGAGCAGGAGCGCGCGCGCCTGGCCGACTTCAGCCTGACGCTGGCCCGGTTGCGCGAGCAGGCCGCACAGTTGCCACCGGCCTGACGCAACCTCGCCGGCGTCAGTAGCCGGCTGCAGCGCTGTCGGGCGACAGCAGCTCGTCGATGCGCCGCGCCACCTCCCAGGCCGCCCTGACGCGGGACTCCAGCGTGGTGCTGGCCACCCGGGGGGTGACCTGCAGCGTGTCGATCTGGTGCAGCGGGCGGCCCGAGGCCAGCAGGCCGGGCTCCAGGCTGTCGAACCAGGCCGCGGCCATGCGGCCGCTGCCCAGCACCTCGGCCAGCGCCAGTTCGTCGAACAGACTGCTGGAGGCCAGGCTGACCAGTACCTGGTTGACCTTGCACGAGCCCAGGTAACGCTCACCCAGCAGCCCCTGGTAGCGCGAAAACGCGCTCAACATCACGCACACGCCGTCACTGTGCTCGATCAGCTCCCGCAGGCCGACCGGCTCGACCAGCCATCTGGCCCACAACGGGTCATTGGCATGCAGCACCGGGTCGTAGCCGATCACCCGCGCACCAAAGGCCGCCAGCAGCGGCGCAAGCACCTGCGCCGCTGGCGCCATGCCGATCATGCCCACCGTGGCGCCGCCCAGCTCACGGCCCACCAGCAGCCCCTCGGCGTTGACCACCGGCACCCGGCGCAACATCTGCAGCAGCGCGCCGATCATGAACTCGGCCTCGGCCTGGGCAGTGGCGTCGCCCGGCCGAACCACCTCGGCACCGGCACGGGCGCAGGCGTCGAAGTCGATGTTCTCGACGCCGGCCGACAGCCGACCCACGGCCTTGAGCTTGGGCGCGGCAGCCAGCATTTCGGCATCCAGCGCCACCGTGGCCGGGATCACCAAAGCACGCACATGCGCCAGCGCCTGCTTCAGCGCGCCAGGATTGCGCGCCAGTTCAGGCGCATAGCGCACCGGATGGCGCGCCACCAGCCAGGTCATGACTGCCGGGTCCAGCGGCTCGATGATCAGCACCATGGCGAACGTGTGCCTGGACTCGACACCGCGCCGGTCACAAACGCCATGACAGAATCATTGCCAGTTCAACTTCAAGAAGAGTCATCGTCATGCTGGTGAAAAAAGCGATTTTCCCGGTTGCCGGCCTGGGCACCCGGTTTTTGCCGGCGACCAAGGCGCAGCCCAAGGAAATGTTGCCGGTGGTGGACAAGCCCTTGATCCAGTACGCGGTGGAAGAGGCTTACGCCGCCGGTGTGCGCGAGATGATCTTCGTCACGGGCCGCCACAAGCGCCCGATAGAAGACCACTTTGACATGACTTTCGAGTTGGAGGTAGCCCTCGAACAGGCGGGCAAGGCCGAATTGTTGGCCGTGGTACGCAGTGTCAAGCCGCACGACATGGAGTGCATCTACGTGCGCCAGGCCCAGGCGCTGGGTTTGGGGCATGCGGTGCTGTGCGGCCAGCGGCTGGTGGGCAACGAGCCGTTTGCGGTGTTGCTGGCCGACGACTTGATGGTCGGGTCGCCGCCGGTGCTCAAGCAGATGGTCGAGCAATTTGACGAATGGCGGGCGTCGATCCTGGCCGTGCAGGAGGTGCCGGCCGAGCACACCCGGCGCTACGGCATCGTGGCGGGCACCCCGGTGAACGACCGGGTGGTCGATGTCAACCGCATCGTCGAAAAGCCCGCCCCCGAGGACGCCCCCTCGCGCCTGGGTGTGGCCGGCCGCTACATCCTGACGCCCGGCGTGTTCCACGAGATCGCCAGCCAGCCGCGTGGCGTGGGCGGCGAGATCCAGCTGACCGACGGCATTGCGTCGCTGCTGCGGCGCGAGAAGGTGTTTGCGTTCCGCTACGAGGGCCAGCGCTACGACTGCGGCAGCAAGGAGGGCTGGCTGCAGGCCAATGTGGAACTGGCGCTGGCGCACCCGGAAGTGGGCGCGTCGTTTCGCAAATACCTGCA
>Ga0105048_10005430_pt1 | contig 20609 bp, 20 predicted proteins | sample MAT05_FD_78382 | JGI IMG/M metagenome (GOLD analysis project Ga0105048, IMG submission 78382) | Freshwater microbial communities from Lake Fryxell liftoff mats and glacier meltwater in Antarctica - MAT-05 | ecosystem: Environmental > Aquatic > Freshwater > Ice > Liftoff microbial mat | place...
CACAGCGCGCCCTCGCGCCGTCGACTGCCCCGCAGCTCTCCCGCCCATCGGCGGCTGCGCGTCTCGCGTGCCAGGTCCTGTTGCCTCGCCTGTACCAGCTCTCGGTTGTGTCCGTGCATCTTCTGCCTCCTTTCTCCGCAACCGGGTGGCTGCGGCCGATGACAGAAGGATGCTGGACGGCGCGTGCCGGACCATCCGGCAGAGGTCGTGAACCTGGGCGCGACAGTCGACGCCGACGCGCCTACGTCAAGTGTCCCGACGCACTCGCTGCAGTGCCGCGCCGAGCACCGAGCGACTCAGGCCCGGGGCTGGACGAGCTTGTTCTCGACCGCGTACAGGGCGGCCTGGGTGCGACTGGACAGGCCGAGCTTGCCCAGGATGTTGCTGACGTGTGTCCGGGCGGTGCGTTCGGTGATGAACAGCGCCGACGCGATCTCCTTGTTGCTGGCGCCCTGTCCGACGAGTGACAGGACCTCCTTCTCGCGCTCCGTGAGCGGCTCGATGGGCTGCGGTGCGTGCTTTCGCTCGCGCATCCTCTGGGCCAGCAGCCGCGCCACGGCCGGATCGAGATGCACCTCACCAGCGTGTGCGGCGCGCACGGCGTTGGCGACGGCGTCCGCGTCCGCGTCCTTGAGCAGGTAGCCACTGGCGCCCGCTTCGAGAGCGGACGTCACCTTGTCCTCCTCGATGAAGCTCGTGACGGCCACGATCTCCACTTCGGGCTGGGCCGCCTTGATGGCCGCGATGGCGGAGACACCGTCGAGGACAGGCATCATCAGGTCCATCAGGATCACGTCTGGTCGGAGTGCCTTCGCCTGCGCGACACCCGCCGCACCGTCGCTCGCCTCGCCGATGACCTCGATGTCGTCCTGGAGGTCGAGGAACGTCCGCAGCCCACGCCGGACGACCTGGTGGTCGTCGACGAGCAGCACCCGGATCTTCCGGTCGGCATCATCAGGCTGCTCGTCAGGTGTGGATGTCGCGACGTTACTCACGGCTGCCCTCGTCCGGGATGCGGGCTGACGGACGGATCATCCGTCCGTGTGGACTCCATCGTCCAACGGTCCCTGCAAGGATGCCTCATCGCGCGCCACCCGGCCACAGCTCTGGAGCGTGTCCACAAGGTGCTCCGGACGGGCCGACTTGGACACGAACGCGAGCGCGCCACAGCCGATCGCCGACAGCTCCACACCATCGACGCCACTCATGGCCACGATGGCGACATTCGGCCACCGACGATGCAGTTCGGCCAGGAGCGCCAGGCCCATCTCCGCTTCCGGCAGGCGTGGGTCGATGAGCAGCACGTCCGTGCCATCGTCCTCCAGCAGGTGCACGGCGGCGACCGGGTCGGCAGCCACGCCGGACAGGTCCAGCCCGTCCGAGATGCGGATGAGGCCTGCCAGGCTCTGGCGCACGCGACGGTCCGAATCGACCACGAGCACGCGCACAGGGGCAAGTGGACCGGTCACCCAGCCACGTTGGACGCCACGGCATGCGCCGGCATCGGCCTTCCGACGGGTCCGGTCCTACGTCAAACGACGTAGGCGCGACAGCGAGGCCGGAAAGCGAGGCGCGCCGCCGTCAGGCGGGCTCAGGATGCATGCGTTCGCGGGGCACCAGTACCTCGATGCGGGTACCTGATCCGGGTGTGCTGCTGACGTCGATCGTGGCGCCGATCTGGCTTGCCCGGGCGCGCATCCCTGCGATGCCCATGTGGCCCGCAGGGATGACCGTGGGATCGAAGCCGCTGCCGTCGTCCTGGACGCTCAGGCGAATGTCCGAGCCGTGCGACCCCACAAGGGAGATCGAGACCTTGCTCGCGTCCGCGTGCTTGACGACGTTGTGGAGTGCTTCCTGGGTGATGCGGTAGAGCGCGGTCTCCACCTCGAGGGCAGCGCGCTCGTCGGGGACCGCACACTCGACTTGCACCACCAGCCCGACGCGGCCCTGGATACCCGCCGCATGTGTCCGGATGGCCTGCACCAGGCCGTCCTGCTCTAGGTTGGCCGGCCGGAGTTCGAAGATGAGTGCCCGCATCTCAGCCAGTGCCTCGCGCTCCAGTTCTCGCAGCTCGCCCAGCATCTGACGCGCGGCAGCCGGGTCGCGGTCCATGAGCAGTTCCACGCTGCGCGTCGTGAGAGTCATGCTGAACAGCGCCTGGGTCACGGAATCGTGGAGCTCCTGTGCGAGCCGGGCGCGCTCCTGCGCCGAACCAAGGTCCGCGGCCTGCCGTCGGAGGTGATCCTCCAGCCGGACCTGGTCACGCAGGTCGCGCATGATGCCGTGCGCGCCGCCGTACGCGCCATCGCGGACATCCGCCACCGCGCGCAGCTCCAGCGGCACAGGCAATCCCTCGCGATCACGGAGGAAGAACCGATACGACTGCTGTGGGAACGGTTCGACGCTGATGCGCTGGTAGGCATCCTCCGGCACCGATCCGGAATCGGTGTGCACGACCGTGGCGAAGTGCTGGCCGAGCCGTTCCGCCGGTGGTTCGCCCGATACGTGTTCGAAGCTGTCGCTCAGGAAGGTGAACAGGCCGTCGCCGTCGGTCTGCCACACGATGTCGGGCGAGTTCGAGAGCAGGTAGTGGTAGCGCCGCTCCGAGTCGTGGAGTCCCTGGTACAGGCGGGAGTTGGCGACCGCGATGGCGGCCATGTCGGCGAGCGCCTGGAGCAGCTGCTGGTCATGGTCGGGTACGTCTCGCGGTTCGCGGTAGGAGATGGCCAGCGTACCGATGATGTCCTTGCTGCCCCGCAGGGGAGCGGCTGCCATGCAGCCCAGACCCATCCGGATGGCGACGTCGCGGTCCTCCGGGTACTGAGGGACGCGCTCGTCATTGAGGTAGTCGCGGGTCCAGACCACTCGCCGATCCGACGCCGCGAGGCCATTGATACCGCCACCGAGCGGGAACTCCATCGCCGCCAGCCAGGCAGTCGTCGCGGCATCGGTGGTGTCCGCCATGACGGCCGGCACCAGGAAGTCGCCCACCTCCGACATGAGCGTCAGGTGCGCGCCATCCGCGTCCAGCAGACGGCGCGACTCGTCCACGATGCGCTGGAGGACCTCGGTCGGTTCCTGGAGCACCGCGATGCGGGCCGTGATGGCCCGCAGGATGGCCTCCTGCTCGACCCGGCGGGCCAGTTCCTGCTGTGACCGCGCCAGCTGGTCGATGAGTCGCGCTCGCGCCAGCGATGACGCTGCATGGTCCGCGAGCGCCCGAACCAGGGACGCATCGCGCTCACCGAGCGAGCCGACGCGACTGGTGTAGACGCCAAGTGCGCCCATCAGCTCGTCCTCGTTGATGAGCGGCGCCACGACCATCGCCCGGATCGACTCCGTACGCACGACCTGGTCGGTCATCCAGGCATGGGTGAAGCTGGTGTCCATGGGGTAGTCGGCGGTGATCCGGATCGATCGATCGGCAGCGGCGCCGCCGAACATGCCGACCCCCAGGGGCACCACCAGCGAGCGCATCCAGGCGCGTTCATCGGACGCGCTGATGCCCGCGTCGGCCGCCCAGTGGAGCGCCCCGTCCGACTCATCCAGCAGGTATGCGATGGCGCCATCCGCGTGCAGCAACCGGGCGGCCTCGTCGACCGCGTGCTGGAGCGGATCGTGCTGCGATCGAGCCTGGTCGCCTGCCGGTCCCACAGCCCGACTATGGCAGATGGGGTGCCGCCGGTGCGAGACGCTGCGATGCGGTGCGAGACCTTGCGATGCCCGCTATCGGGACGTTCCCACTTCGCCCATTCACTTGACAAAGTGGAGCCGCGGTCGGTACGCTCTTTGTCCAGACAGTTGCCAAAGTCGGGCAGGGGCGCGTGGCAGGTGTCGAGCGGAGGATGACGTCGCAGGATGCGATCGCTGGTCAAGGCGACACACCAGGGGACGCGCGAGCACAACGTGCGGCTCGTGATGCGCGCCCTAGCGGGCCTGGGGCCCATCAGCCGGGCAGACATCGCGCGTCGGACCGATCTCACCCGCACGACCGTGTCGGACGTCGTCAGCCAGCTCGCCCTTGCCGGCCTGGTCCAGGAGATCGGCCGTGGGCCGTCGAACGGCGGCAAGGCACCCATCCTGCTGCAGATCCCGCGTGACGCGCGCCAGCTCATCGGCGTGCACGTGGGGGAGGGCCAGGTCCAGGGCGCGATCGTGAATCTGGCAGGTGACATCAGCCACCGCGAGCGACTGACCCTCGATGGACGCGACGGTGACGCGGCGCTCGCGCGCCTGGACGAGCTGGTCGATCGACTGGTCCGGGCGGCGGTCAAGCCGCCCCTCGGCATCGGTATCGGGACCTCTGGGGTCGTGGATACCTCTTCGGGAACGGTACGCTGGGCGGTCCACCTCGACTGGCACGACCTCCACCTCGGGGCACGGATGCAGGACCGCACCGGGCTGCCGGTCTACATCGCGAACGACTCCCAGGCGGCGGCCCTCGCGGAGTGGACCTTCGGTCGCCATGCCCCGGCGAAGGGCATGGTCGTGGTCAAGGTCGGCAACGGCATCGGTGCGGGCATCATCATCGAGGACCGGCTGTACCAGGGCGACGGCTTCGGGGCGGGCGAGATCGGGCACATCTCGGTCGCGGACAACGACCTGCTGTGTCGCTGCGGCCGGACCGGCTGTCTCGAGACAGTGGCCAGCCTGCGCTCGGTCCAGGCACGCATCCGGGCGATCACGCATGGCGCGCCGGATGTCGTCCACCTGCCGCTCGCCGACCCTGATGCACTGCCGCAGTGTCTCGACGCGTTCGATACGGGTGATCCCCGCGTGGTACAGGTCGTCCTCGACGCGGGTCGCTATCTCGGCCGGATGCTGGGCCACCTGGTGGGCGCCCTGGATATCCAGGACATCGTGCTCACCGGCTCCATGACCGCGTTCGGCGAGCCGTGGTTGGAGGCCGTCCGGTCCGAGGCACACCGGAGCGCTCTGCCATTGCTCGTGCACAGCACCCGCATCGGGCTGGGCCATCTGGGCTCGGACATCGTGGAGCTGGGCGCTGCGGCGCTGCTGATGACCTCCGAGCTCGGCCTGAGCCAGGCCGCATGACGATGATCGCTGATGCCGGCATGAGGCAGCCGCACGGTGGCCTGGACCCCGTGACCGTGGTCGTCCCGCTGGTGCTGTCCGGCGGCGTCGTCCTGGGCATCGACATCGGCGGCACCAAGACCGTCGCGATGGTCGTGGACAGCGCGGACGAGATCCTGGGCCGTGCCGAGCGACCCACGGACCGTCATGCGCCACTGCGGGTGGCCGTCGAGGTCGCGCGCGCCGCGCTGGCCGATGCGGGTGTCGCCGATGGCTCGCTACGCGCGGTCGGTGTCGCCGTGCCCGGAGACGTGGATGCGCGCACCGGGATCGTGCGTCTGGCGGTCAACCTGGAGGCCCAGGACCTGCCACTCGGCGCCCTGCTGGCGGAGATGTTGGGCGCGCCCTGCTACGTGGAGCACGACGCCCGCGCGGCCGCCACCTGGCTGGCGGCCCGTCCGGGTGCCACGGGCGACCTGGCGTACCTGAGTATCGGCACCGGCATCGCGGCGGGCGTCGTGCTGGATGGCCAGTCACTGGCTGGCGACAACGGCCTCGCGGGCGAGATCGGGCACTGCGTCGCGGATCCGGACGGGCCCCTGTGCCCCTGCGGGTCACGGGGCTGCCTGGAGGCGGTGGCATCCGGACCGGCCGTGGCGCGTGCCGCACAGGCCGCCGTCGACCTGGGCGAGCTGAGCCTGCTGCGCGACCGTCCCGCGGGCAGTGTCATCACCGCGGAGGACGTGTATGTCGCAGCGGCACGCGGCGACCTGCTGGCGCTCCAGGTGACGTCGGCCGCGGCCGAGGCGATCGCCCGCGCCGTTCGCTCGCTGGTGCTCAGCTACGGCGTGACCACGGTGGTCATCGGGGGCGGCCCGAGTCGGGCAGGTGACGCGTTCACGCGGCCACTACGCAGGGCGCTCGCGGACGAGCGGTCGGCGTCCGCATTGGTGCGGCGCGCCTTCCTGAGCACCGTCGAGGTCCTGGGCGCGGATGCCCAGCCGGCCTCCTGGGGAGCCATCACCGTCGCCCGTCACGGGCTTCACCAGACACTCGCCATTCACAACGAGAGGAGGCAGGCCAGGCTCGACAGGTAGACAGGAGCACCGAACTGGTCGCATCCCGCGGCCCGGTCGGCTGAGGCTATGCGTGTCGGCACAGGCCGACCGCGGTACGGAGGAGTGACATGATCCGATCTCCCAAGGCAACATTGCTGGCAGGGCTGGCAGTGACGGCCACGGCATTCGCTGGCGGCGGCGCGCTCGCGCAGTCGCCTGCGGCGAGCGGCGGAGCTGCTGTCGTTGGCGTGCCATCGACCCCCACCGGCTACACGGAGCTCGACGCCGCTCTCGGCGCCGATCAGCCATACGCCGGCACCAAGGTCACCATGCAGACCCAGTGGATCCAGGGCGAGGGCGATAACTTCGCGGCGTCCCTGGCTGCGATCCAGGCGGCGACAGGCATCACCGTGTCCGTGGCCGAGGTCCCCTCGGGCCAGCACGAGCAGCTGGTCAACGTGTCCATCAACGGCGGCGCCGCCGCGGACATCATCCAGCTTGCCCAGCCGTCGGCGATCGATGCCTACGGCGCGGATGGCAAGTTGGTCGACATCGCGACCATCATGGACGGCGCGAAGCTTCTGGCCGACCATCCCGCCACGCTGCCGCTGTACACGGACGGCGACAGCATCTGGGCGGTCCCCTACAAGGTGGACGTCAAGTCGGTCGTCTGGTATCCCATCAAGGCATTCGCCGCGAAGGGCTACGAGGTTCCCAAGACCTGGGACGAACTGATGGCGCTCTCCGACAAGATCGTCACCGATGGCAGCCACCCGTGGTGCGTTGGCATCGACGCTGGCCCGGCCACCGGCTGGATCCCCACCGACCTCATCGAAGACATCATGCTCCGCACCGCGGGCATCGACAAGTACAACGAGTGGATCGCCCACACGCTGCCCTTCGACTCCCCGGAGGTCAAGAACGCCTTCGACCTCGCGGGCAAGATCTACTTCACCGCGGGCTACGTCGACGGTGGTGGTCAGGCCATCCTGGGCACCGCACAGACGGACGCCATGGACCCCATGTTCAATGAGGACATGGCCAACCCCAGTTGCTGGATGCAGAAGCAGGCGACCTGGTACGGCCCCGACTTCTTCCCGGATGTCAAGGCCGGTGGCCCTGGCACCGTGTCCAAGTTCGTCGTCGGCGAGGACGTCGGCCTGTTCTACTTCCCGCCCATCGATGCAGCCCAGGGCACCCCTGCCCTGGGCGGCGGTGATGCGCTCATGGTGACCCAGGATCGCCCTGAGGTCCGTGCAGTGGCCCAGTTCCTGGCGGTGCCCGAAGGTATCCAGGCCTGGATCGATGCCGGGAGTGCGATCTCTGCCAACCAGTCGACCCCGGCGGATTGGTACGCCGGTTCGTACAAGCTGGAAGTCGCGTCTGCCATCGTCGCCGGTGCGACCTCGTTCGGCTTCGACGCCTCCGACCTGATGCCTGCCTCCGGCAAGGCATTCTGGGACGGCGCGGTGAGCTGGATCCAGGACGAAGGCGCGAGCACGGAAGACGCGCTCAAGCAGATCGACGCCGATTCGGGCTGGACCAAGTAGGTCGACCTCGGTCGACCTAGCGTGAACGCAGGGCGTGCCGCACGCGCGGCACGCCCTGCTTCCTGCATGGATGTGTCGTTGGTGCACCGGAGGGAGGGTTGATGACCGGATCCACGGAGTCGGACGAGCCGCTCGGCTGGCGCAGCTTCCTCATGCCGGTCGGGGCCATCCTGGGCCTCGCGGGGCTGATCATCGGCGTCTGGTTCCTGGTGGATCGACAAGCCGCCCCTAACCTGGCGGCGGTGTTCTTCGACGTCCTGGGCAACCCGGGTGAAGCGACAGCGCTGCGCGCCGGCAGCGGCAACCAGGTGGTGGTCAAGGCCGTGCTGGTGGTCATCGCACTGGTGGTCGGCGTGGGCGGTGTGTGGCTGTTCTACGCGGGTCTCAACGCGGTCACGATGCGCCTGCCGGCCCGCTGGCGAGGCAGGCTGCTGCCGCTGGTGTTCGTAGGCCCGGCGCTGGCGCTGCTGACCATCTATCTCGTGTGGCCGCTCGTCGCGACCGTGACCAAGTCGCTCACCGATGGTGACGGGGTGGCCAACTACCGGTGGGCGCTGACAGACCCCGGCAACCAGTCGATGTACTTCAACAACGTCCTGTGGCTGGTGGTCGGTGTCGCTGGATCGGTCGGGCTGGGTCTCCTGATCGCGGCGCTGATGGACCGCGTCAAGTACGAGTCGCTGGCCAAGACGTTCATCTTCCTGCCCCTCGCCATCTCACTGGTGGGCGCCTCCGTCATCTGGCGGTTCGTCTACACCTGGCGTCCGCCCAGCCAGCCGCAATACGGACTGCTCAATGCCGCCTGGCAGGCATTCGGCGGCACGCCGGTGCCGTGGATCCAGACGGCGGATTTCCACCTCAACACGTTCGCGCTGATCTTCATCCTCATCTGGCTCCAGACGGGCTTCGCGATGGTCGTGTTGTCCGCCGCCATCAAAGGTGTCCCGGCGGAGCTCACGGAGGCGGCCAAGCTCGATGGCGCGACCGAGCGTCAGCTGTTCGTGCGCATCACCGTGCCCATGATCAAGGGCTCGCTCATCACGGTCACCATCACCACCGCCATCGTCGTGCTCAAGGTCTTCGACATCGTGTACGTGATGACCGGCGGCCGCTACGACACTGACGTGGTCGCCAACCAGATGTTCATCCAGGCTTTCCAGGCCTTCGACCAGGGTCGAGCGTCGGTGCTGGCGGTCATCCTCTTCGTGGCCGTCCTGCCGTTGATGCTCATCAACCTCCGCAACATCCAGCGGGGAGGGCTGGCGGCATGAGCACCTCGCCGAACACCATCAAGGCGGGCGCCGGCAAGAACCAGCGGAGCGTGTTCGTTCGTCGGGCTCCGCTGCGGTTCGCGGTCATCGCCATCTGTGTCCTGTGGTTCCTGCCCACCCTCGGCTTGCTGGTGAGCTCGCTACGCGATGCGCGGGATATCACCCAGACCGGCTGGTGGACCGCGCTCCTGGCCCCCTGGAACGAGCACTGGACGCTCCAGAGCTACACCCAGGTCCTGGGTGGCGAGAACATGGCCAATGCCTTCCTCAACAGCCTCATCGTGACCATCCCCTCGACCGTCATCCCCATCACCGTCGCCGCGTTCGCCGCGTATGCTTTCGCATGGATGCGTTTCCCGCTCCGGCGAACGTTGTTCCTGGTGGTCGTGGCATTGCTGGTGGTGCCGCTCCAGATGTCGCTCATCCCAGTGCTCGAGATCTACAACAAGCTGGGCATCACCAACTCGTTCCTGGGGGTCTGGTTGGCCCACACGTCGTTCGGCCTGCCCCTGGCCATCTTCCTGCTCTACAACTTCATCTCGCAGCTACCGGGCGACCTGTTCGAGACGGCCAGCATCGATGGCGCGACCCACTTCCAGATGTTCACCCGGGTCGTGCTGCCACTCTCGGTACCGGCCCTGGCGGCGTTCGCCATCTTCCAGTTCCTGTGGGTCTGGAACGATCTCCTGGTCTCGTTGGTGTTCCTGAGCGCCAACGCCGACCAGTCCGTGATGACCCTCGAGCTCAGCCGACTGGTGGGTGGCCGTGGTCAGCAGTGGCACCTGCTGACGGCCGGCGCGTTCGTGACGATGCTGCTGCCCGTGCTCGTGTTCGTGGCGCTCCAGCGCTACTTCGTGCGCGGGCTGCTGTCCGGGTCCGTCAAGGGCTGACATGGCCCACGCACCACGGCTCGCGCGACCGATCCTGCGCGCCTTCGCAGGTCTCGCGGCGCCTGTCGATGTGCTGGACGCCATCCGGTCCGCTGACGCGGCGGGCGTGGCGCTGTACGGCGCCCTGAACGTCGAGTCGCCGCGGCAGCTCCGGGCCCTGGCTGCGGCCGTTCAGCAGGCGGCGTCGGAGGGTGGTCAGCCGACCGCCATCGTGGCCATCGACCAGGAGGGTGGTCAGCTGATGGCCATCGGCGAGCCCGCGACCCAGTTCGCGGGCAACCTCGCACTGGGTGCGACCGGCTCGGTGGAGCTGGCCGGCCGGGTCGCGGTCGCCATGGGCCGTGAGCTGGCCGCGATGGGCGTCAATGTGTCCTGGGGTCCGGACCTGGACCTGGCGACGCTGCCGACGAGCCCTGCGGTCGGCACGCGCGCGTTCGGGGATGATGCCCGCATGGCAGGGGCGCTTGGTGCCGCTACGGTGGCGGGGCTGCAGTCAGTCGGCGTGGCGGCCGCGGCGAAGCACTTCCCGGGCAGCGGCGAGACGCTGGCCGACCCGCATCATGGTCTGCCTGTGGTGGACCTGGCAGCGGAGGTGCTCGAGAGTCGCGAGCTAGGCCCGTTCCGGGATGCCGTGGCGGCCGGCGTGCGTCTGATGATGGTCTCCCATGCCGCGTACCCCGGGCTGGAGCCGGACGGGGATGCCGGACGCTCGGCGCTCATCTCGCCGGCGATCCTCGGCGAGCTGTTGCGCGACCGGATGGGATTCGGCGGCGTCGTGGTCACCGATGCCCTGGACATGGCAGCCGTGGACCAGGCCGATGTCGCGGGAGCGGCCATCGCGGCCATCGAGGCGGGCGTGGACCTGCTCCTGGCGGGACCCTTGCAGGCCGAGCGGCCGGAGGAGCTGGCACGCCTCGTGATCGCGCTGGATACGTCGCCCGCGGTGGAGGCCGCTGCCAGCCGGGTGGCGGGGCTCCGGCAGTGGTTGGGGCAGGGGAGGCAGCCGGACCTGGACGTGGTCGGCTGCGCGGAGCACGCCGCGCTTGCCCGGGAGCTGGCGGAGCGATCGGTGACGCTTCTGCGCGACGACGCGAGCCTGCTGCCGCTGCGGCCGCTGAGCGAGACGCGGTTGCTGGTGGTCACGCCCATCCCGGCCGATCTCACCCCGGCGGACACGTCGTCGCGGGTGGAGATCCGCCTTGCGGAGGCCGTCCGGCGACGACACGCGACGACCCATGGCATCACGGTACCCATCGACCCGTCAGGGGCGGACATCGAGATCACCCTGGCTGCGGCTCGTGCAGCGGACGTGGTCATCCTGGGCACTATCGACGCGTTCCGACATCCGGGCCAGCGGTCGCTCGCCAGCGCCATCGCGGCCACTGGACTCCCGGGCGTGCTGGTGGCGCTCCGGATGCCCACCGACGCTGCAGTCCTGCGCGACCTGCCCACGGTCATCGCCTGCTACTCCATCCACGACCCGTCGACCGAGGCGGTCGCGGCGCTGATATTCGGCGAGTCGCCGGCCACCGGCCGAGTGCCCATCTCCGACCGAGCACACGAGGAGCGATCATGAGCCTGCGCGACGAGATCCACGAGCAGCCCGAGGTCGCCCAGTGTCTGCTGACTGGCCAACGCGCCGCCGTGGAGGCCATCGCTTCGTCCCTCGCCGATCGCGACATCGATCTGGTGCTCATCGCGGCCCGGGGTAGCTCGGATCATGCGGCGATCTACGCGCAGTACCTGTTCGGCACCCTGCACCGGATCCCGGTGGCGCTCGCGGCACCGGCCATCAGCTCCGTCTATGGCGTGACGCCCAGGCTGGAACGAGCGCTCGTCATCGGTATCTCCCAGTCGGGGCGCTCGCCGGATGTGGTCGGGGTGCTGGAGGCGGCACGTTCGCAGGGTGCCCCAACCGTTGCGATCACCAATGACCCGACGTCAGCGCTGGCCGCTGCGGCCGATCATGTCATCGACATCAGTGCTGGCCAGGAGCACGCGACTGCCGCCACCAAGACGTATTCCATGAGCCTGCTCGCCGTGGCGATGCTGGTCGCGGCCATGGAGGGCGGCACCGGCTTTGGTGGTGACCGGGCGGGGCGGATGCGGGCGCTTGCTGCACTGCCGCAGGTGATGGCGACGGCCCTTGCGGGCGAGGCGCATGTCGCTGCGGTCGCGGAGAGCCGGACCGAGCTCGACCGCTGCATCGTCCTGGGCCGTGGCTTCGAGTACGCCACGGCACGGGAGTGGGCGCTCAAGCTCAAGGAGCTGGCCCAGGTCGCGGCCGATCCGTACTCTGCGGCCGACTTCCAGCATGGTCCGCTGGCGCTCGTCGAGCCGGGCTATCCCATCCTGGCGGTCGCGCCCACCGGGGCGACGCTCGCGGGTATGTCGGAGCTGTTGCGGCGTCTGCGTGATGAGCATGGTGTGGACCTGGTCGTGATCTCTGACGACGCCGAGACCCAGGCCATCGGCGCTGCGGCGCTGCCGACGCCAACGGCCCCCGGCGAGTGGCTGAGCCCGCTGGTGTCGACGCTGCCTGCCCAGCTGTTCGCGTACCACCTGACACGCGCGCGGGGCCAGGATACGGAGCAGCCCCGTTGGATCAGCAAGGTCACGCTGACCCGATAGGCGTCAGATGGTGACGACCTCGCCTGGCTCGGGTGACAGCACCCGGATGTGCGCGAGGCCCAGTGCGGCCAGCTCCGTGCGTAGCTCGTCGGGCGTCCCCGCCAGCGCTGGGAAGGTGCCGTAGTGGATGGGCACGACGGTGGTGACGCCCAGCAGCTGCACGGCTCGCGCCGCTGCGCGCGGTCCCATCGTGTAGTGGCCGCCGATGGGCAGGAATGCCACGCTCGGCCGATGCAGCTCACCGATGAGGGCCATGTCGCCGAACAGGTCCGTGTCGCCCGCGTGGTAGATCCGCGTGCCGTCCTGCAGCTCGACCACGAAACCGACCGGCTCCCCGAGGTACACCGCCCCGCCTCCCTCGACCGGACCGCCGGACGAATGCTCCGCCCGCACCATGGTCACGCCGATGCCCGCCATCTCCACGGTGCCGCCCTTGTTCATGCCCACGAGTCGAGAGTCATCGTCAAGCTGCGGGCCGACCCACAGGCTCAACTCGTGGATGGCGGGCCAGGCTGGCTCCAGCCGCTGTGCGATATCGATGGCGTCGCCCAGGTGGTCGCTGTGGCCGTGGGTCACCAGCAGCACATCGCAGGCCTCGAGAGCGTCAGCGCTCCGGGGCGAGAGCGGATTGCCGAACCAGGGGTCGATGACCACGACCGTGCCGTTCACGGAGACCAGCTCCACGCACGCGTGACCGAACCAGGTGACCCGGGTACCGAACTGTGGGTCCATGTTTCCTCCAGGGTGGCGGGGCTGCCGGCCCAGTATCCTGCCGTGATGGAGCTGCTGCACCGGGTCACGGGTCCCGTCAACACCAATGTCTGGATCCTGGGCGACGAGGCCAGCCGGGAGGCGATCTGTATCGATGCCGCGACGCCGTCCGTCGGCTGGATCACGGACTCACTGGCCGCGCGGGGCTGGACCCTCAAGCTGGTCATCAGCTCGCACCGCCACTGGGACCACATCGGTGACAACGCCGCAGTCGTCGATCGGACCGGTGCCGTGCTGGCGGCGCACGTGCTGGACCGGCACGGACTGGTCGATCCCAGTCCGGTCTTCCCGCCGCCGTTCCCCATCCCACCCAGCGTGCCCGCGCTGGACCTGATGGAGGGCAGCGTCATCCGGTTCGGGGGCATCACCCTGGATGTGCTGCACACGCCGGGTCACACGGAAGGGTCCGTGTGCCTCCTGGCCAACGGCGAGCGGCTGCTGTTCAGCGGCGACACTTTGTTCGCCGGAGCCTGGGGCAGGACCGACCTACCGGGTGGATCGGCAGACCAGATGGTCGAGTCACTCGGTCGTCTGGCGGTGATGGATGGGGACCTCGCGATCCTGCCTGGACACGGCCCGCGCAGCACCATCGAGCGTGAGCAGCCGTGGCTCCGCCAGGTGGTCCGGGAGCGACACCTGCCGATGTGACCGCAGGTCAGCGGGGAACCAGCGAGAGGATGGCTGCCAGCATCGCAGCCACGGCAACGCCGGCGAGCACGATCCCCATCAGCCGCACCGTTCGGGCCTGGGCCGAGCCGTGCTCCGGGCTCCCGACAGCGGGCATCCGTTGGCATTCGGCCCTGGTGGCGGGCAGCCACCATCCCGGGTGCCAGCACCCCGGTTTCCGGCGCCAGCTCAGAGGTTCGTGAGGCGCACTACCAGCAGGATCGCGACGAGGGCGACCAGGAAGACAACGAGGGCCGTCACGACCCGCAACCGTCGCCCCTGGCCCGCGATCGCCTGGCGCAGCTCGAGCTCCGTCGAGACGTGCGTCAGCATGCTGGCCCGGTCAGCCGCCGCCTGGGATTCCAGCGCAGCGAGGCGGTCAGTCATGCGGTCCAGCTGCCCCTCGACCTTCTGGACCCGGACGCTGGTCGACGTGGCCCGCCCTGCGACGGCGGTACCGAATGCGGGTGTGTCCGTGATGTCAGCGGCGATGGTCGCGCCAGGCTCGAGTTCCGAGAGCAGCTCGGTGATGCGCCGCATGCCCGCAAGCACCGGGATGTCAAGGTCCTGATCGCCAAGTCGCCCGTCTGCGAACGCGGCCTTGATCTCCGCGCGCGTGACGTTCCGTGGCTCATCGTGCAACGCGCGCAATAGCTGTTCGCGACTGCGGGGTCGTCGCCCGGTGCGTGCGGCTGGTTCGTCGATCATGACGTCGAGAGTACCCAATAGCTGTCCCGAAAGGCCTCGGTGCTCGCGTCGAAGATGGCCCGATGGTCCGCCGTGCGCACATCGCGGACGTCGATACCGGGTGGCAGTGGCGGGACGTCGATGCCCTCGAGGTCGCCGCGCACCATCAGCGACTGGCGGCGGATGGGCCGGAACCCGTGCTGCCGCAGCAGCGTGGTATTCGCCACGTTGCTGTCCGCACCCCAGGACCGAAACCAGCGATCCTGACCGGTCGTCGCCCCGGCAGCCTCGTGCGCGTCTCCGATCTCGCGCGCCCGCTGCAGCCCAAGGCCGAGCATCGCCGTCCCCACCCGCTGCCGCCGCCAGGCCGGATGCAGCGCCCCGATGACGTCGTAGCGGCGGCCGCCTGCCGGGTGATCGAGCCATTCGACCAGGGTCAAGGCGATGACCTCGCCATCGACCTCGGCCAGCAGGATGTCGGTCGCCGGGTCGCAATTGGTGAGGTTCTGGTACTCGCTGTCGAGCGTGTCGACGATCAGCCGCTCAGGGTCTGAATCAGCGGCTGCCTGTGCATTCCAGACATGCGCCATGGCGGCGTGGTCAACGCGGCCGCGATATCGTCGGGATCGGAGTCCCGGGATCTTCGGCACGTCCGCCACACCCACGATCCCGTCGTCGTCCGCCATCGTCCCTGCCGTGCTCATGGCCGACGACCGGTGGCGTTCCGGTCCCACGTCCGAAAGGTCGCGAACCGTTCGAAGCCGAGTCGCGCGTACAGTCGTTCGGCCATGGGACTCGGCTGGAGCACGGCCGGCAGCGCGGGGGCATCATCGATGGTCCAGCGGGTGACCGCGGTTGCGTAGCCCCGATGCCGCGTATCGGGCAGCGTCGTCACCCCATAGATGCCCAGCACGCCAGCGTCCGTGAAACCCATCGCGACCGCCACCGTGCGGCCCCCCACGATGCCTCTCCAGATCTGGAGGCGCGGGTCCCGCAGCAGCGCCGGTGCGTGCCAGGTGTACGGGGGGCGGGGTGGCGACCCGAAACCCAGCGCTGCCGCTCGTTCGAAGTCCGCCAGGGCGTCAACGTCGCGCACCAGCTCGATGAGCAAGCCGTCGGGCATGGCCCACGGGCTGGGTGCCGGCGCGGCGCCATCGGAGGATGGTGCGCGGACCATCCAGGCGTGATCACCGGCGAGCGAGAAGCCCTGACCGGGCATGGCCAGGTCGGCCCAAGGGTCGGACACCGACGACCACCCCGCGCAGGCGACCCGTTCGCCGATGACCGCCGCAGACGCACCCGGTCGCACCGCGATGGCGTGGAAGAAGATCGCAGGCACCTCGTCCGGTGTCAGCCACAGCCCGTCTCGCCACTCGGTCGCGAAGCCCAGGGACCGCACATGGAGGTCATGCCAGGCGGCCAGGTTCGCGGCCGCGGCCGCGGTCAGGAAGGCAGCATCAGCCACGGCCGTGGTGCCCGACGCGGATGCCCCTGTGACGTCGATGCCGCCCATGGTCGCGGCATCGGAGGTCACAGTTCGCCGCGCTTGCGGGCAGCGGCGTCACTCGCCTCGCGCGAGATCTTGCCCCATGATCGGGCGTTCGCCTTGCGGGCAGCAACGTCTGTCGCCCTGGCCACGACCCCCAGCTCTCTGTGGAGGGCCCGCCGAGCCTGCAGCCGGTCCTGCTTGAGCTCGCCGGACTCGATGGCCGCCCGGATGGCGCAACCGGGTTCCACCTCGTGGGAGCAATCGCTGAATCGACACTGGGCTGCAAGTGCCTCGATGTCCGCGAACGCCAGCTCCAGGCCGTCTTCGCTCTCGGCCAGCTCCAGCGATCGCATGCCTGGGGTGTCGATGAGCAGGCCGCCGCCGGGCAACTCGAACAGCTCGCGGGCGGTCGTCGTGTGGCGACCACGCGAGTCGCCCTCCCGCACGCTCTTGACCGATTGGCGCTCCTCGGCGAGGAGGGCATTGGTGATGGTCGACTTGCCGACGCCCGATGAGCCCAGCAGTACCATCGTCCGACCAGCGACGAGGTAGCCGGCAAGTGCGTCGAGACCATCGCCCTGGACCGCACTCGAAGTGAGCACCGGCGCGTCGCCCGCGATGGCCTGCACCTCGGCCAGCCGCGCGGGCAGGTCGTCGCACAGGTCTGCCTTGTTGAGCAGCACCACGGGCGCTGCACCACTGGCCCAGGCCAGGGTCAGGTAGCGCTCGAGCCGGCGCAGGTTGAGGTCGTGCGCAAGTGCCGCGACGATGACCACCGTGTCGATATTGGCGGCCACGACCTGCTCCTGTGCGCCCCCCAGGGTGCGCCGCGCGAACTGGTCGCCACGTGCGAATCGACTGATGCGGGGCAGTACTTCCCGGAGCGCCGCCCGATCGTGGTCGACGGGCTCGAGTGCGAGCCAGTCACCGACCACCGGGAAGTCGGCACCCGCGAGGGCGCTCCGACGGAAGCCACGCTGGACGATGACCGCGTGATCCTGGGTGGCACTCCGCGCCCGGATGGCGTCGCGTGCCGCTCCCACCACACGCGCCGGGAACAGGCCCGCCGCGGCGTGCGTGGCGAAGGCTGCCTCGCGATCCGGGGTCCAGCCCAGGTCCGCGAGGCGTGACTGAGCGAGCGTCCGCATCAGCCCACTCGCTTGAGCTTGCCGGTCCGCTTGGCATAGCGCTCGGCGCGGCCGAAGACCCAGATGCCCAGCGGGATGAACACGAAGGCCATGATGAGCAATGGCCACACGTCCGACCAGAGGTCCGTGATGGGCACCCCGTCGATGAGGCCTGCGCGCACACCCTCAAGGACGTACGTCGCGGGCGAGAACTGTGACAGGAACTGCATCCAGTCCGGCAGCACCGTGACGCTGTAGTACACGCCGCTCACGAGCAGGATGAGTGACTGCAGCACGAAGGTCATCTGGGCGCCCCGCTCCACGTAGAGCAGGGGCAGGACCGCGGCCATCATGCCGATGCCGATGAAGGACAGCGAGCCCAGGATCATCATCACGGCACCGGTGGCGAAGTTCGCGCTCGACAGGTCGAGCCCGAAGAACAGCGTGAGCACGACCAGGATGACGGCGGTATGGATCAGGCCATACATCACCGCGAACATGGTCGAGCCAAGCAGCTGCACCCAGCGCCGGATGGGCGCCATGAAGGTGTACTCGAGCGTCCCCTCCCAGCGCTCCCAGGCCACCGTCTCGGCGATGAAGCCGAACACGATGGACAGGTAGTTCCAGAAGATGGCGCCGATCATCAGCGACAGCAGCAACTCCTCGTTGCCCTGCTCCTTGCCGATGAAGGTGATGGACAGTGCCCCGGCGACGGCATAGATCAGGAACGCGAACTCCCAACCCCAGTAACGCTTGACCAGGAACAGGTTGCGCTCGATGAACGCGTAGCTGCCCCGGAATTCGCGGGCCAGGGTGGTCACGAGGTTGGGACTCCGCAGCTCAGGGATGGAGCCGGATCGATCATTCATCGCGATCGAGCCGGCTGCAACAGGGTCGGGTCGACATCGGGACCGGCCTCCGCGCCAAGGGCGCGGCCCAGCCGGATGAACAATCGACCCACGGGTCGAAGGCGCTGTGGTCGGGGCGCATGGGCCCGCGCCAGTTGGCCCAGATGGTGCTCGGCGGCCTCGGTCATCTGTCGCTGGCGATGTTCCAGCGCGAGTATCAGCGCGTACTTGTCGTACGACATCGGGATGGTCTCCAGTGTGTGGTGTGTGTCAGGTGGGTGATCTCCTGGTTGGGTTTCGGCGTTCGATCAGTCGTTGTCATCGTCGTCCTCCTCTTCGGTGTCGTCGTCCAGGGACCGTCCGGTCCAGGTCATGAATACGCTCTCGAGCGTGGGTGGCTGGCCGTGTTCGCGGGCCACCCGTTCCACCAGCTCCTCCGGGGTGCCTTCGGCGACCATGCGGCCGTCGTTCAGGATCCCGATGCGATCGCACAGGCGTTCGGCCTCCGCGAGGTCGTGGGTGGTGAGCACGATGGTCGCGTCGTGCGCCTCCCGGATCTCCTCGATGAAGGTCTGCACCTCCAGCTTGGAGCGCGGGTCGAGACCCGTGGTCGGCTCGTCCATGAGCAGCAGCGTCGGGCTCGTGAGCAGCGCCCTTGCGATGGCGACCTTCTGCTGCATGCCCCGGCTCATCTGCTCCAGCGGCCGCCCGAGACGCTTCTCGGCGATGCCGAGACGGGCCAGGATGGCCACTGCGTCGCGCTTCGCCATGCCGGCGTCGAGGCCGTAGAGGCGCGCGGCGTAGATGAGGTTCTCGTAGGGCGACAGCTTCTTGAAGAAGGCGGCGTCCACCGAGACCCGGTTGATGAGTCGCTTGACAGCCATCTCATCGCGCTCGATGTCATGGCCGAAGACCTCGACCCGACCGGTGTCCAGGGTCAGCAGCGTGCTGACGAGCCGGATGAGGGTCGACTTGCCGCCTCCGTTCGCACCCAGGATGCCGTAGGTCTCGCCCCGCGAGATGCGGATGGAGACGTCATCGACAGCGAGCACGGGCTTCTTCTTGCGACCCACGACGAACCGTTTGGTGGCGTGGTCGATGAGCAGGGCCGGTACGTCGCCGAGCTCCGGCGCGGCACGTCGAGTGGTCGTGATGGGTTCCATGGTGGTGACCACGATCGAGCTCCCCAAGGGACTGGTGCCGGCGATGCCGGCGTGACTGCCAACGATCCATCGATGCCTTCGATGGTCTCCGGGCCCCCGTGGTGGTCCGCGGGATGGGTGGGCTGTCAGTCCCTCGCAGGGAGCGAGGCAAACAAAAAGCCGGGGGGCCCTGCGTGGCCCTCCGGCTTGATCCGCCGAGGCGCGTTCAGCGCCGTTGGGGACCTACGAAGGGCACACGTCTCCCGCGTCCGCGGCGCCGCGCGGCGCGCGCGTTCGCAGCACTGCTGCTGCAACGCTGGTGAAGCAGATGTTCATGTTCATGCTGCTCCGGCTCCTTCCTGGTCCTGACACGTGGATGTGTGGGCGTGGGCGCCACCGCGTCGGATCGCAGAGTAGCCGGCCCGTCATCGGGCTGTCAACACGACAGATGACGTAGACGCTGGGCGAGTGCCAATGGGCGGGCGAGGGACGCCTCGTCACGACCGCCGAGCCCACGGGGCTCGTCGGGGTTTGATCCCGCCTGGCCTAGCCGAGCGGACTGGCGCCTGGCCGCCTGGCTCCGACCGGCTCGTGCCGCCTTGTCCTGCCTGGCCGCTGACCGAGGCCGCACCTTTTCCGCTATCAGCGAACGCGTTCGACCCGAGATGATCGACAGCGATGGGTCGACGGCATGCTGTGGGCCATCGCGCCAAACTGGATAGCCGGATCCGGCTATCCAGGCATGAGACGTGACTGCTTCGCCGGCCGGGATCGGTACGTGGCCGCCCGGAGATGGGGCGGCCGTTCGCTCATTGCGGAAAGCCGTCGAGGCGGCAGACTCGGCAGGTGTCGCCTTGTGCGAGTGAGTTCGAGTGCTGCGGCGCCCGTGCTGCCAGCGAGCTCCGGCACCACGGCCGTACCCAGCGAGCTACGGCACCACGGCCGCACCCAGCGAGCTCCGGCACCACGGCCGTACCCAGCGAGCTACGGCACCACGGCCGTACCCAGCGAGCTACGGAGCTTCGGCGGCGACCCACCACTGTGCCGCGACCAGCTCTGCCACGAGGGTCTCGGTCGCCGCCGCGACGTCAGGGTCATCATCCCCGACGTAGCGCACCGTGACGGCCGCGCCGGGCAGGTCCCCGCCGACCGCCACGACCGTGCTGCCGCGCAGGGTCAGCCACTCCATCGCCTGTGCATCCCAGCGCGAGCCGGCATACAGCAGCGCCCGGTAGTCGAGTGTCCTGGCGAGGTACACATCGACATGCGACCACTCGCCGGTCTCCGAGCCGGTGCCGGGCCGGCGCGGTCCCTCGCGCACCATGAGCGCCGACTCGAGCGCCGAGGACAGGCGTTCTGCGGGCGCCAGGGCGTACAGCCCGTCGCGACTGTCGAGTGCTGCCGCGACTTCGGGCAGCCACGCCGCCCGCCGGGCCAACAGGTCC
>Ga0105048_10005431_pt1 | contig 20607 bp, 16 predicted proteins | sample MAT05_FD_78382 | JGI IMG/M metagenome (GOLD analysis project Ga0105048, IMG submission 78382) | Freshwater microbial communities from Lake Fryxell liftoff mats and glacier meltwater in Antarctica - MAT-05 | ecosystem: Environmental > Aquatic > Freshwater > Ice > Liftoff microbial mat | place...
AGGATTAAAAGGATTAAAAGGATTTCTTTCTTCGCACCTTATCCTCTTAATCCTGTAATCCTGTCGAAAAAACCGTGCTCAGCACCGAAAGCCGCCAAAACAGGCGGCTTTTTTGTTTCTTTGCACCCAATTACTGACCGGAAACCGGTCACCGCAACGGCGGCCCGGCATTTACCCCATCACCAATTTCCCAAATGAGAGTAGGAATTTTCTTCGGAGGGCCGTCGCGTGAGCGCGAGGTATCGTTCATGGGAGGCCGCACAGCATACGAATGTATCGACAAGTCGTTGTTTGAACCCGTGCTGGTTTTTGTTAGTGGCTGGGGGCGATTCTACAAAGTAGAGCCGGATTTTCTCCAGCAGGAATCGATTCGGGCTAGTTTGCCACCACTAGATGGCTTTTTGGTGTACGACGAATCATTTGAGGACGACGTGTTTGCCGAGATCGGTATGGAAGCCATTGAACCAGACTGGTTTGAAGAGCATTTCGAGATGGCTTTTTTGGCTATGCACGGCCCCGACTGCGAAGATGGTGCTATTCAGGGCTTGCTCGAATGGCACAAAATTCCTTATACCGGGCCTGGTTTGGTTGGATCGGCAATTGGTATCAACAAGATTCTGCAAAACGAACTGATTGCGCTCGTAACGGGGCAACAGAAAAAAACGGCTACCATCTGCCGCGATGACTGGGAACAAGCCGATAAAAGCGCTTTTTTCACGTCACTCGTGGCCCATCTCGGGTTGCCGGTTGTCGTGAAAGCTCCGCATCAGGGTTCGTCTATTGGAGTTTCCATTATTCGTACCAACGATCTGGATGCGTTTTGTAAGGCGGTGGAAAAATGCTTTTTCACCGTCAGTATTCCTGCCAGCGAGTGGCTCGACATGAGTACCAAAGACAAAGACAAGTATGCGCAGGATATTGCCAATTTAGATTCCGGGATTGGCTACCCGCTCGTACTCGAAGATACGGGTGACTATATTCTGAGCCCCGTTGAGTTGGTTGGTATGCTCGATTCGCTGGCCGAAGAAGCGCCAGATTCTGATATGGTCTTTGCCTCGGTGAATGCCGAAGACGACCTGCTGTTCGAGGAGTTTATTAGTGGGCAGGAGTTCTCGTGCGGGGTTATTCAGGACGACGACGGAACAGCCATTGCCCTGCCGCCAACCGAGATTTACAATGCTGAAGCCTTTGATTTTCAGACGAAATACAAAACGAACGTTGCCAAAAAACGGATTCCGGTCGATACCACGCTGGAAAACAACCGCCTGATTCAGGAGTCGGTGGCTGCTGTATTTAAAGGCCTGGGTATCAATGTCTATTCGCGTATCGACGGGTTCCTGACCCCGGCAGGAAAGGTTTTGTTGCACGACCCAAACACCATTCCGGGTATGTCGCCTGCATCGCTGATTTTTAAGCAGATGGCCGAAATCGGGATGAACTTCACCGATTCGCTGACGTACCTGATCCGGCAATCGCTTCGCGAACGCATCCGCACGGGCAAAGACACGTTCCGGCTCAAGCAGCTCTTGGCCGACCTCGACGACCGCCTGGCTGAACGTAAAACAAACCCAGCTCCCGAAAAAGCGATCTCGTTCGGTCCGACCGATGAAGCCTGGCTCAAAGCCAAAGCCGATTATCACCGGACAGCGGCTTTTGGTGCAGAGCGGCCCGTACTGGTGTATCAGAAAAGCGACTCTGAATCGCATAACATACCTGTAAATCTGCTCTTTAAAGACACTATTGCCGATTTAGATGCAACGTTGGCAGCTACCCGGCATCCACTCCTGATCGAAACAGATGAACGAGCAAAGAGCATCACAAGCCGATATTTGGTGTAATACTCAAAACAATCTACAGGCATACTGGATTAATCAAAGAGAACATACTCAATGATTATGAACATATCCGTCAAAATTCCCTCCTGGGCTGCGACCTTACTGGTAACCACTTCATGCAGTCTGTCGTCTTGTAACATCGGCGACGACAATTTGCTGGCCCCCGACTACGGAGACCGGGTAACCTTTGAAAGTGCCCGTCAGTATCCCGAAGGCATCGCATATTCGCCCGTTCTGAACCGGTTTTTGGTTACGTCAATTACGCAGGGTAAGGTTGGAAGTGTGGACAAAAAAGGGAATTACACCGACCTATTCACCGATTCGCAACTCATCAGTGCCATCGGAGTCAAAGAACTCAACGGTAAAGTGTATGTCTGCAACGGCGATCAGGGCGTTTCGAGCAAAAGCACGGCGCAGAGCAAGCTGAAAACGGCGGGTTTGTTTGTGTATAATATGGCCACTAATCAAGTCGAACGCCGAACCGATTTGGCCGCTTTGTTGCCCACCACGCAACACTTTGCCAACGATGTTGCCCTTGATTCACAGGGCGTTGCCTATATAACCGATTCATTCTCGCCGGTTGTTTATCGTGTCGGAGCCGACGGACAGGCCAGTATTTTGGTGAACGATCCAAAATTTGCGCCTGCCACCGGGCAGTTCGGCCTGAACGGGATTGTGTATCACCCAGATAATTACCTGATTGTAGCCAAAGCCGGAACGGGACAACTCTTCAAAATCAACTTAGCCATCAACAACGCCATCACCCAAATCACGGGCTTCCCAGCCCTGACGGGTGCTGATGGTATGACGCTGATTGGTAACGAGTTATACGTAGTGAACGGACAAAATAAAGTCACCCATGCGCGGAGCAGCGACGGGTGGGCAACGGCCAGCGTGGTGAAAACAGACGAGGTCGGCTATGAGCAGGCCACCACTAACACTGTTTATAACAACCAGATTTACACCCTCAATGCCCGAATTGGCGAAGTCAGCGCGGCAGCCACGAGTGGCAACCCCGCCAGTTTAACGGCCTCAAGTTATAGTATTCAGCGGTTCAAATAGGGGTTCACTACGCAAACAGCGTGTTCAAATCAAGAACCAAACCTGACAACACGCCCGATGACAATTGGCCTTCCTCAACGGATGCGGCACTAAGCAATTGGTAGTGGCCCTCTGCAAGGGCAAAAATTTCTATGAAATTGTCAGCCGGGTCAATTAGCCAATATTCCTGAATACCGAACTGTTCAAATAATGCCTTTTTTGTGGCGCGGTCACGATAAATGGAGGAAGGAGAAATTATTTCGGCAGTCAAATCAGGTGCCGGTCCGTCGCTACGGCCCATCACGCCATCGGAAGTGATGAGGTGAGCGTTCAACCGAGACACATAAACGAGGTCAGGTTGGGGACTGTTCACATCATCAAGAAAAACATCAACGGGTGCAAACATAACCTTACCCGGTTGTGATTGCTGGCGAACAAATGTTTCAACCTGGTAATAGAGGTTGGCTAAAATCAATTGGTGGCGAGGGTTGGGTCCGGAACGCCGGACCGTTTTTCTTCACAATTTCTCCATCAAGAAACTCATAGAGGTGGGTGTCATGATCATCAAATTCCATCTCATGGAACTCAGCGACGGTCAATTTGCGAATTTCAACGGCTTCCATAACAACGGGCAGTTTGCTGTTTACCAAAGACAGGGGTTTTACGGCACAATTTCCTGCGCTGTTTGCCCCGCCGTTTCCGGTTTCATGAGTAACAACTTATAGCAAGTCTTGATAATTTGCTGCTTAACCTACTCAGCGGATTTGCAGACCGTTGGCGTAATCGTAATTTTGGCCCGTGAACCCGAAACCCCGCCCAAATCATCATCAATATCTGGCCGTACTTCACAGTATGACCGAAGGTGAACGGTTGCTGAAAGCATTTGAACTGTCTGAGTTTAGCAAACAGCTTTTCAAAGAAGGGCTGCGGGAGCGATTTCCGGAAAAATCGGAGGAAGAGTTGCATGATCTATTTATTCGCTGTGCCAGAATTAATGCCTTTCGGGATCATCGTGAGCAATTAGCTATCTTGCATTGTTCCCGCTCCTAAACACAATTTTCGACTAATAACAACACCGCAGCATGACCCCGACAACCATCGACCCCGCAGCCCAAACCGAAATCGACCGCTGGCTTGCCGGCCCCTACGACGACGACACTAAAGCCGCAATCCGCCAACTTCAGGACAGTGGCAACATCGCCGAACTGACCGACTCGTTCTACCGCTCACTGGAATTCGGGACGGGCGGGCTTCGCGGCATAATCGGTGTGGGGTCGAACCGCATGAACCGATACACCGTTGGGGCAGCCACGCAGGGCTTGGCCAATTATATAAACCGAAGCGTCGGACCGTCAGCCTTTCCCGGCGAAGATGTGAGCGTGGCGATTGCCTACGACAGCCGCCGGATGAGCCCTGAATTTGCCCGGTTGGTAGCCGACATTTTCTCGGCAAACGGCATCAAGGTTTATCTGTTCAGCAGCCTGCGCCCCACACCCGAACTCTCGTTTGCAATCCGGCAATTGGGTTGTCAGAGTGGTATTGTGGTGACGGCCTCGCACAACCCGCCCGAATACAACGGCTATAAAGTCTATTGGAACGATGGAGCGCAGGTGGTGGCCCCGCACGACAAAAATATTATTGAGGAAGTTGAGAAGGTACAGTCCATTGACGACATCAAGTTTGTCGGCGACCCGAACCGAATCAAACTGATCGACGAGGAAGTAGATGCGCCCTATATTGAGCGGATCAAAACCAATGCGGTAAACCCTGATGTAATTGCCCGGCAGGCGGGTATGAAGATCGTCTATACACCTATTCACGGTACCGGAATCACGATGGTACCACGAGCGTTAAACGCCCTTGGTTTTACGAATGTGAGCATTGTGGAGGCTCAGGCAACACCCGATGGCAACTTCCCGACGGTGAAATCGCCGAACCCCGAAGAGCGGGCAGCAATGCAATTGGCACTCGATCAGGCCCTTGCTCAAAATGCTGATCTCATTTTGGCCACCGACCCCGATGCCGATCGCGTGGGTGCGGGTGCTCGTAATCATCATGGCGAATTTGAATTGCTCAATGGCAACCAGATGGCCAGTCTCATTATTTTTTACCTGCTTCGGGCCTGGCGCGATGCGGGCAAACTGACCGGCAAGGAGTTCGTGGCCAAAACCATTGTCACCACCGACCTCATTGACCGGATGTGCGAGCGGGCGGGGGTGCCGTGCTATAACACCCTGACGGGTTTCAAATATATTGCTCAGGTAATCCGTGAGCTCGAAGGTCAGCAACAGTTTATTGCTGGGGGCGAAGAAAGTTACGGGTATCTAATTGGTGACTTTGTGCGTGACAAGGACGCTATTGCCTCTTGCGCGATGATCGCAGAACTCACAGCTTATGCTAAAGATCAGGGCTTGAGCCTGTTCGATTTGTTGATGGAAATGTACCAGGAATATGGCTTCTACTACGAAGGGCTGGTATCACTGACTAAAAAAGGCAAATCAGGGTCTGAAGAAATTCAGCAAATGATGGCTGATTTCCGGGCGAACCCACCAAAATCTATTGCGGGTTCCGAGGTGATCCGGATTGACGATTACAAAGCCCTGACCCGTATGGAGGGTGGCCAGACGAACCCCATCGAAGCTGGGAAAATGGGCATCGAGTCCTCGAATGTTCTCCAGTTTTTCACGGCAGACGGCACCAAAATTTCGGCCCGCCCATCGGGAACGGAGCCGAAAATCAAGTTCTACGTATCGGTAAACGAACCGCTGAACAGCAAAGACGAATTCGACTCAGTTTACGCTTCACTAAAAGAAAAAGTGCAGCGGGTAATTGAGGATATGAACTTGAAATAAAATGTAGCGCTGGTCCCTGATCTCTGACCGGCAAGACGCGGAGCGGCTAAAAAATGTAATTTACCAATTAGCCCGCGTCTTGCTGGTTAAAGACCAGCGCTACAATTACTCCCCTTCTGCTGGCATTTCTGGTGCATCAGAACCTTCTTCGGTTGTGCGTCCGCCGTAGGAGCTGGCTGCCGATGATTGCGTGTCGCTATCGGGAGCAGTGCCGTTGTTATCGTCCTGCTCTTTTTCTTCGCTTGGTCGCATAAAAGTTGGTATCAAAGATCAGACCGACCCGTTGAGGTCGTGTCTTTGTCCATATCCTCATTCAGATCGTCGTCGGCCATTGATGGGGTCTTGTCGTCGTCCTCCTCGTCTAAGAGTTCGTCATCGTCCATGTCGTCACCCCTGCCTACCTCGTCGGCATCAGTGGCTCCGTAACCGGCTGTGGAGCCGGAACCCGAATCGTCATAGGCGGCACCACCCCGTTCGGGATTTACGGCCATCACATCCTCATTTTCCTGTTGGTAATTCATGTCGGTTTGTTGGTTTTGGTTGAACAAAACAGATTTCCCTGTGCTTGTAGGCTCATATAACCCAGCCAATCCGACCGCGTTAGAAGAATTGAGCAAACGGCCCGGCTAACTCGACCACAATGAAAAACTACACAATTCAGCGCCTATCAGACCAACCCATTATTCGCACCGAAGATGTGAGTTCGGCCGTAGAGGGATTCACCGTACTGGGGGCGTTTAACCCAGCCGCCTGCCAGTTTGGCGATGAAATTATTCTGCTCCTACGGGTGGCTGAAGGGCCCATACCAGACCCAACTGACAAGGGCTGGCTACATATTCCTGTTTTGGAAGAACAGGATGGGTTTTCACAGTTAGTCATAAAACGATTCCGGGAACCGAGTGGCCCCTATGATCCCCGGGTCGTAACGCTCGAAGGCAAAGTCTATCTAACCTCTATAAGCCACCTCCGGCTTGCCCGGAGCCGCGATGGTATTCATTTCCAGATCGACGAGAAACCGTTTCTGTTCCCCGCCCGCGCCGACGAAGCCTTTGGTATCGAGGATGCCCGCATCACGTTTCTGGAAGGCGAATACTGGATTACCTACACAGCCGTTTCGGAGCATGGCCCGGCTGTTGGGCTGGCTAAAACCACTGATTTTAAGACGGTTGAACGGGTTGGTCTGGTATTGGCCCCTCCCAATAAAGATGTGGCAATCTTCCCCAACCGCATCAACAACAAATACCTGATGCTGCACCGGCCAATGGTGTCAGAAATTGGTAAACCCTCAGTGTGGCTCGCTGAATCGACCGACGGAGTGCATTGGGGCAACCACCAGTTTCTGTTCGGCCCGACTCAAAACATCTGGGAGTCGCTCAAAATTGGGGCCGGGCCAGAGCCAATTCTCACCGACGAAGGCTGGTTGGTGTGTTATCACGGCTCAAACCCCACCCACGGCTACGGGCTGGGTCTGGCCCTGCTCGACCGTAACGATCCCAGCCAGGTGTTGGCCCGAACTACGGCCCCGTTGCTCACGCCCGATTTAGTCTGGGAGCAAGAGGGGTTCTTTCCGAATGTGGTTTTCTCAAATGGCTGGGTAAAGCAGCCCGATGGCCGGATTCTGATTTATTACGGCGCAGCCGATTCTGGCGTGGGCCTGGCCGAGTTGATAGAAGTCTGATTTGCTCGGTCTGCTAGCTGCCTGTATCTTTGAGCGATGGGAAATTCGCTTTTTATCCATTACTCATTAAGAAAATGCCTTCTCTCCGTACTGATTGGACCCGTGCCGAAATTTCGGCTATTTATAATTCACCCATTTTAGACCTGATTTACCAGGCCGCTACCGTTCACCGCCAGCATCACGACCCACAGGAAGTACAGGTCTGTACGCTGCTGTCGGTCAAGACGGGTGGTTGCCCCGAAGATTGTGCCTATTGCCCGCAGGCTGCCCGCTACCATACCCATGTTAAAGTTCACAAGCTGATGGAAGTGGACGAAGTGTTCGACGCGGCCAACCGGGCCAAAGAATCAGGCAGTTCGCGGTTCTGCATGGGTGCGGCCTGGCGCGAAGTCCGCGACAATCGCGATTTCGATAAAGTGCTCGACATGGTGCGGGGCGTAAACGCGATGGGCTTAGAAGTATGTTGTACGCTCGGTATGCTTAGCGACAGCCAGGCACAAAAGCTCAAAGATGCCGGCCTATACGCCTACAATCACAACCTTGATACCAGCGAAGAATTTTACGGCGACATCATTACTACCCGTACCTACAACGACCGGCTCGATACGCTGGGACACGTTCGGCAGGCGGGGATTTCGGTTTGTTCAGGAGGTATTATCGGCATGGGCGAGTCGCACAACGACCGGATTGGAATGCTGCTTACACTGGCTACCTTGCCCCAACACCCAGAGTCGGTGCCGGTAAATGCACTGGTGCCGGTTGAGGGAACTCCTTTGGAAGATCAGGAGCGCGTTTCGGTTTGGGAAATGGTGCGTATGATTGCTACCGCCCGGATCATTATGCCCACCGCCATGGTACGACTCTCGGCAGGCCGCATCCGAATGACAACAGAAGAGCAGGCGCTGTGCTTTCTGGCCGGAGCCAATTCGATCTTTGCGGGCGACAAACTTCTGACTACTCCTAACCCCGATATAGATGCCGATGCGCAGTTATTTCAGACCCTGAATATTAAGCCAAGAGCTACTTTTAGGGATAAATTGGGACAAACAGCCGTAGTTTTTGAGCAAATACCCGCTTAAAGCATATATTTCTTAACTTTTTTTTAAGAAATTGTGATAGTTCGGTTTAAAAATCAGTACTTTACCGCACTAAACAGGCGAAGCTCCTTAGTTGGACGGCTTTGTGAATCGGTAACCGAAATTAAATGTTTCGGCTTAGGGTGGCAAAACGAACAGGAATGGCGTTAGGTCTGTTACATAGTTTGAGTATAAGTTTTTTTAATTAACAGGTTAATTTCTAATGGCACAGACCGGGAAAGTTAAGTTTTACAACGAGTCAAAAGGGTATGGTTTTATCACGCCCGACGCAGGTGGTCCTGACGTATTCGTACACGCTACAGGTCTCATCGATCAAATCGGCGAGAATGACATCGTGAGTTTCGAGGTAGTTGAAGGTCGTAAAGGCCTTAGCGCAGAGAACGTGAAAAAAGCGTAATCTGCCACACGACACAAAGGAAAGCCCGCCGAAAGCGGGCTTTTCCTTTTTTAACACCCGACCCGTCGGACCGTTCCCAGTTCAATCACCTGCATATCGCGAATCTGTCCGTTGTCTAGCGTGAAACGTAGGCAGGTCCGCATTTGATGAAATCCCGTTCGGCCCGCTGCACCTGGGTTTAGGAATAGCAACCGCTCGGTTGTATGCCCACGAAGAACAGGGTCACGGGCTACTTTTAAAATATGTGAGTGACCGCAAACAAAAATATCAGGAGGGCTTTTTTGTAGGATTGGCCGCACACTGGGGTTATATTTCGGGGGTGTCCCGCCAATGTGCGTCATCCAAATATCAAAACCCTCCAGTTCAAAGCGTTGATGCATTGGCCAATCATACGTTTTGGCATCGATGTTGCCACACACAATCCGCATGGGCCAGCGAACATTGAGCTGCTCCACAACATCAGGCGCACCCACATCGCCTGCGTGCCAGAGTTCGTCGCAAGTGTCGAAGTGGGTGAACAGGTTCTCATCAAGGTAGCTGTGCGTGTCGGAAAGTAAGCCGATTCGAATCATCCCAACAACACGTCCTTCATTTCGCTCCGAATACGTTTTTTGTCGATTTTTCCAACGCTCGTTTTCGGAATTTCAGTAACTACTACCACGCGGTCGGGAACATACCATTTGTTGAGTTCCCCCCGCTCTGCCTTCGCCTGTAAAGCCGCTCGAATTGCGTCGGGCGATAGTTCTGCCCCGGCTTTGGCAACCACAAGTGCATAAGGCCGCTCTCCCCATTTATCGTGAGGCAGTCCTACCACGGCAGCCTCACCTACGCCCGCTTGCTGTGATAGCAAATCCTCGATTTCGAGCGATGATATCCACTCGCCACCTGTTTTGATTACATCTTTGGTACGGTCGGCTATCATGAGCCAGCCATCGGGTGTCATACTAGCCACGTCGCCGGTATGAAGCCAGCCTCCATGCCATAGCTCTTCACTCCGTTCGGGTTCTTTGTAATAACCCTGCGTCATCCAGGGGCCCCGTGCCACTACTTCGCCCAGTGAATGCCCGTCGTGAGGCACAAAATTACCGTCATCATCCAACAGGCGGACTTCTACAAATGGTGATACTCGGCCAGCACGGGTACGGTACTCAATCTGATCATCGGCCGACAGTTTTTGCTCTTCTTCGTTGAGGTAAGTTAGAGTCATAATTGGGGCTGTTTCCGACATCCCGTAGCCCTGAAACAACTCAATACCGAGATTAGAGGCTGCCTGTGCTAATCCTTTTGTCAGAGCTGAGCCTCCGATAATTACTTTCCAGCGGCTCAATTGCGCCTGAAACTGCTTTGCTGCCGGGCTGTTCACCAGCATATTCATAATTGTCGGGACGCAATGAGAGAACGTAACTCCCTCTTTCAGGAGCAGTTTCAGTAATAACTCTGGCTCATAGCGGCCCGGATACACCTGTTTGGCCGAGAGCATGGTTGCTAAAAATGGGAACCCCCAGGCATGGACATGGAACATAGGGGTGATCGGCATATAAACATCTTGTGAGGCCTTAAACGGCACTGCTTCATAGGCCGACGTAAGGGCCATTAGCCCCATTGTATGCAGAAATAACTGCCGCTGCGAAAAATAAACGCCCTTTGGATTGCCCGTTGTGCCGGTAGTATAAAACGTAGTGGCCCAACTATTTTCGTCCCAATCAGGAAATTCGTACTGATCGGATTGCTCCGCTAGCAATGACTCGTATTCGCCAGCAAAACCCGCTGGAACTAAGATACTTGCCGGATCAGAATAGGCTTTATCGCTGACCAGAACATACGTTTTAACGGTGGTCAACTGACTTTTTAGGGCGTCGATGATCGGCAGAAAATCCTCATGAACCAACACAATAGTATCTTCTGCATGATTCATTGTGTATAAAATCTGGGCGGGCGACAATCGGATATTGATCGTATGGAGAATGGCGCCGATGCCTGGTACGCCAAAAAAACACTCCAGGTACCGATGGCTATCCCAGTCCAGCACGGCTACAGTATCCCCTGCGCTAATACCTAACTGCCCCAGCATATTGGCCAATTGCCGAACTCGCCCGTTGAACGTGTGGTAGTTCATCCGAAATAAATCGCGATAAACAATTTCGCGAGTGGGTTCATACTTAAGCGACTGGGCCAACAGCGTTTTAATGAGCATTGGGGGCTCCTGTGCTAAGCTTGTGCGAGGTATTAGTTTGGTCTTTGACATAAACTATCAATAATTTTTCTGGGATAAAATTGACATAAAGTGTGGTTTGTGCCTAATTATTCCTTCTATTTTTTATCAATGTGGCCATAACCCGCAGGTACGACAAGGAGACATCATAATTTTCAGGCCTACCGGCAAACGAATTACGATGGGTTTGAGCTTGACATAGCTATGGATTTTGGGTCGATCATGATGTATAGCCCCGAGGAAGGAAAGGATGCTGACGCAAAATACTCATGCGGCAGCGTCCTTTCTCCCTCTTCTGCTTCCTGCCTGACTATAATAATAATCCCGCAAAGGTCGCCGACATATAGCTGGCTAAGGTGCCGCATATCAGGGCTTTGAACCCTAACTTGGCCAGATCGCTCCGACGGGTAGGAGCCAGTTCGCTAATGCCGCCCACCTGAATGGCTATGGATGAGAAGTTGGCAAATCCACAGAGGGCAAAGCTGACAATGGCTACCGTTTTTGGATCGAGCGTTTGTTTGATTTTAATCAGGTCAAGGTAAGCCACGAATTCGTTTACCACCATTTTAGTACCCATCAAGGCACCGGCTACTTGAATATCTTTGGTGGGCACGCCCATGGCCCAGGCGAACACGGAGAACAAGCTACCCAGCAAATAATTAAGGCTCAGGTTATCCATGCCGAAAATGTAAAAACCGACTCGGAACAGAATACTGTCGAGCAGAGCAATCAGGGCAATGAAGCCAATCAGCATGGCAATCACGTTAAAGCCCACTTTAAGGCCTTCGCTGGCACCACCCGCAATGGCGTCTAACAGGTTAGCGTGGTTTTTCTTGATGTCGACTTTTACCGTTCCCTGCGTCTCCGATACTTCGGTTTCGGGGAAAACTATTTTGCTGATAACCAGTGCCCCCGGTGCTGCCATAATGCTGGCTGCGAGCAGATACGGAGCCGGAACCCCCAGCGATACATAAACGGCCAGAACCCCACCGGCAATACAGGCAAAGCTGCCCGCCATCGACGATAAAAGTTCAGAATTCGTCATGGTTTTGAGGTAGGGCTTCACCATGATCTGGGCCTCAACCTGCCCTACAAACGTGCTCGCTACGTTGCTTAGTGCTTCGGCGCCACTCACGCCCATGAGCCATTTCATGCCCTTCGCCATTACGGCTACCACCCGCTGCATAAGACCAAGGTGGTACATGATATTCACTAATACGGCCACGAAAATGATGGTCGGTATGATCGTGAAAAAGAAAATGAAGTTGTTGCCCGGCCCAAACGCTTTTGTCAGCACATCGGGTTTTACTAATGGAGAAAATACAAACTCAGCCCCTTTTGATGCTTTACTCAACAGACGTTCGACATAGTAGCCGATAGTCTGAAAAATTTGCTGGCCGATGGTGGTTTTGAGTACAAAAACAGCCAGTCCAAACTGGAGAGCCAGGCCCACGCCAACGGTGCGGTAATTGATGGCTTTGCGATTGTTTGACATCGCAAAAGCGACGCCTAAGATAAGTACAATGCCGATTAAGCCGGTGAAACGCTGCATACGGTGAATTTCGAATTACAATTTGGCCCGAAACCACGAAGATACACCCTCAACGGCACTATTGCACCAACTGCCCCAAATCGAGTGTGAAACCTGGTAATACAGTCTCACCAGAGAGTATGACCAATCCCTCTACTTCTTGCCGCTCCTGTTCAGGGCGATATATATAGGTAATCCGATTGTCGAGGTCTATTAACCAGGCCAACTGGCAACCATTAGCCATCCAGTCGTTCATTTTTTCAAAGCAGTCTTTTAGCCGATCTGATTGGGAACGGAGTTCCAGCACAAAGTCGGGGCAAAGTGGAGCAAAGCTTTTACGTTGCTCGGGTGTGATGGCCTCCCAGCGACTCCGCTCTACCACTGCTACATCGGGCGACATAATCGAGGAATCAGGTAGTCGGAACCCAGTGGACGAATCGAAGACTTTCCCAAATCGAGACTGGCGGTTCCATATCACAAAATCGGCGTTAATCTCTGAGTTATTGGCCCCTGTTTCACTTCCTGTTTGTCCCATTACAATTATATCCCCGTTTTTACGGCGTTCGAACTTCAGATCTGGATTGTCCTGGCAAAAGCGGAAGAACTCATCATCGTTCATCCGCAAATCTTCCGGCAAATGCACTCGTATTGCTTCCATTGCCAATGTAAGTAATTGGTGATTGAGAATGAGGTAATTTGGAATTCACTAACAGACGACTGCCTGGTTTAGAGTCTCCAAATTACCAAATTACCTTAATTTTTTTGCACAAGTGTTCAAATATCGGCTATGGCCCGCTCCTCGCTTTCTTCGAGGTGAATTTCGGGAATAATTTTTTGCTGATGTTCGCCTTCGAAGAGACGAGCCTGCATTACATCGGACCAATTTATCTCGAAAAACCGCTTATGAATGTCGAACGGCTCCTGGCCAGCACCCACGTCACATTTCTGGTAGTTGCCATCCTCATTCAGCTCGTAGGCATTTACATTGTCGCGAAGATTGTAATTCAGAATATGAATAGCCTGTTGCTGAACCCGCTCGTCGGCCAGCAGAAACAGCGACTCGATCCGGCGGTCGAGGCTTCGTACCATGATGTCGGCACTGCCACCGTAAATTTTGGGTTTGCCGTTGTTGTGGAAATAAAATATCCTGGTGTGTTCCAGGTAATCCCCTACAATAGATCGCATCGTGATGTTTTCGCTCAAGCCCTTGCGTTTGGGCCGTAGGCAGCAAATGCCTCGTACAATTAGCCGAACAGGAACACCCGCCTGCGATGCTTTGTAGAGTTCGTCGATTACAGCCTTATCTTCCAACGAGTTGATTTTGATACAAATACCACTCGGGATGCCCTTTTTGGCATTTTCCGCTTCAACCCGGATTAGCTCGATCAACTGCGTTCGCATATTGCGTGGAGCGGTAATAAGGTATTGATAGCGGTTGGGCAGCGAGTGACCCGTGATAACGTTGAAAAACTCAGCAATGTCGCGGGTAATTACCTCATTGGCGGTCAACAAACCAATATCGGTGTACATTTTCGACGTATCCTCGTTGTAATTTCCAGTCGACAAATGCGCGTATTGAACCACACGGTCGCCCTCACTGCGTACTACCAACAGGAGTTTGGTGTGGGTTTTGTAACTACTGATTCCATAAATCACGAAGCAGCCGGCCCGTTGCAAACGCTGCGCTTCGCGGATGTTATTTTCTTCATCGAACCGTGCTTTTACCTCAAACAAAACCGATACGTGCTTGCCGTTTTCGGCCGCTTTCAGTAGCGCTTCTGTCACGCGAGAATGCTTGGCCAGACGATAAATAGTTAGCTTGATTGCCAGTACATTAGGGTCTTCGGCGGCTTGCTCAAGCAGTTGAATAACCGGTTCGAAATTATTGAAAGGGTGATGCAACAGCAGATCTCGCTCCCGAATGGTCTCAAAAATATCAGCTAGTTTCTCGCGGTTGGAACCTGGTCCTGCCAAACCCAGAGGAGGGACCGGCACGTGCGGAACGGGCATGTCATCCTTAAAATCGGGGTGCTTGACAATCTGCCATAGACCCGTAAAGTCGATTAGAGACGCGGCTTGGAACAGATTATAATCGTCGATTTCCCAGCGTTTCTTGAGCAGGTTTATCATCCACTGAACACCTGGTTCGTCGTAATTGACCGTCTCAATTTCAACCCGTACTACCCGACCCAAACGACGGTTTTTTATCTTCTGTCTTATCTCATCAATGAAATCTACCTCGGCATCATCGGTTTCTTCGAGCGTGAAGTCGCCATTGCGGGTTAAGCGAAACAGGTTAGCTGATAAGATTTCGACGTTGCGGTACAACTTCTTGATATTATGCCGTACAATCTCCTCAATAGGTAAAAACAAGGTTTCGTTGGGCCGGTCGAATGCCATGAACCGGGGCAAATTGGCCGGAATTTGCACAAACGACAACCGCTGCCGATCGTCTTCATCGTCGGATTCGATTTTGCGGTCGTTGGCTGCGTCGGTGTTCTGCGTAACGACCCCAAACACCAACACCTTCGCCAGTAAAACCGGGAAAATATGGGTGTAGTCATACAGCATGGGGGTAAGTGTCGGGTAAACTGTCCGGTCAAAATAATCGTTCGCAAAAGCTTGCTCATTGCTAGTTAAATCTGTTAGCTGAACAATACGCAACTCATTCTTAGCGAAAAGAGGCAATAGATCTTCTGTAAAAACAGACTGCTGTGCCACGCTGAACTTCTGCGTTGCCGTGAACAATGCCTTTTTGAATGGTATTTCGCGTAGGCCGGAATAATCGACCCGTTGCTTCTGGTAGTCTAGATAGTTATAGAGACTCCCAACCCGAATGGTGAAAAACTCATCTAGATTAGAGGCTGTAATCGCCAAAAACTTCAGCCGTTCCATCAATGTCCGGTGCGGACTCCGCGCCTGATCGAGTACGCGTTCGTCGAATTTCAACCAACTTAAATCGCGGCTTAAATAATCACTCTGATCAATGACATTACTTACTTTCTCGCTGACTTTTGCCATAGTGGTAGGTTCTGCTTCGGGAGAAGTTATGATGGGTTTAGTAAGTCGGTTAATGATTTTGCGAATCACAGATGATAAAAGATTGCAAGGTTATTGATAGGTGTGACAACAAAAAAGCGGGCAAGATCGGCCCGCTTTTTTGTTATTATATACTCAAACGTCTACTCGGGCGTATTTGGCGTTCCGTTCGATAAAATCTCGTCGGGGAGCAACATCGTCGCCCATCAGGGTCGAAAATACGTGGTCGGCATTGGCCGCTGATTCAATAGTAACCAGTTTCAAACTTCGACGGTCTGGGTCCATTGTAGTGCTCCACAACTGTTCGGCGTTCATCTCGCCCAGACCTTTGTACCGTTGTACGTGAACATTCTCCTCACGGCCCGAACCTGCCAGGTCCTTCACCGCCTGTTCACGCTGTTGTTCCGTCCAGCAATAGCGTTCCTCTTTCCCTTTCTTGATGAGGTATAAAGGCGGTTGAGCAATGTATATATTACCATTGTCGATGAGAGCTTTCATATTGCGGAAAAACAACGTCAGAATCAGCGTTCTGATGTGGCTTCCGTCCACGTCGGCATCGGTCATAATAATAACCTTATGATACCGGAGTTTATCCAGGTTCATCACCGTTTCATCGTCCTTTTTCTCTAAGCGAATGCCGAGTGCCGTCCAGATATTTTTGATCTCTTCGTTCTCGTAAATCTTGTGTTCCATGGCTTTCTCGACGTTCAGAATTTTTCCGCGCAGGGGCAGAATAGCCTGAAACGCCCGATTGCGGCCCTGCTTAGCGGTTCCACCGGCAGAGTCCCCTTCCACCAGATAAATTTCGCATTTCGCAGGGTCCGTATCAGAGCAGTCGGCGAGTTTGCCGGGCAAGCCTGCGCCACCCATAAAGTCGCTGCGTTGAACCATAATACGCTTGTAGGCTTGCTCGGCCGCGATTCGGGCCTGAGCCGATACCAGCACTTTTTTAACAATGCCTTGCGCCGTTTTTGGGTTTTCTTCCAGCCATGATTCGAGCAGGCCGGCCATTGTCTGGCTCACCGCACTGACCACTTCTTGGTTGCCCAATTTGGTTTTAGTCTGCCCTTCAAACTGAGGCTCCTGTACTTTCACTGAAATCACGGCGGTCAGTCCTTTACGGAAGTCCTCACCCGTGAATGTCAGTTTGCCCATGTTCTTGAATTTGTCGGCGTTTTTATCGGCATACGTTTTCAGTACCCGTGTCAGGGCCGTGCGAAAGCCCTGTACGTGGGTACCGCCCTCGTGGGTGCTGATGTTGTTTACATACGACATCACGTTTTCGCCAGCTTCATAGTTATAGACCAGTGCCACCTGCACGGGCGTCGATCCCTTGTTGCTTTCCATGTAAACGGGGCTCATTCCGTCGAGGGGCGCGCGGGTTTGGTCGAGGTATTTCACAAACTCGATTAAACCACCAAGCGAGTAAAAGTCGTCGGCGTTGATCGGTTGTCCCTGTTCGTCGAGGTCGCGGAGATCGGTCAGGAAAATGTGAATGCCTCTGTTCAGATAAGCCAGTTCGCGCAAACGGCCTGCCACTGTTTCGTAACGAAAAACGGTCTCCGTAAAAATGGTATCGTCGGGCTTGAAATGCACCGTTGTACCGTGGTCGTCGGCCTCGCCGATTGTCCGTGCGTCGTACTGAGGGATGCCGATTTTGTATTCCTGCTCAACTATTTTGCCATCGCGGTGTACCTCCACGCGTAAGTCGGTCGAGAGGGCATTCACGCAGGACACGCCCACGCCGTGCAAACCACCCGACACTTTATAGGTGTCTTTGTCGAACTTACCACCAGCGTGTAGAACCGTCATAACCACCTCAAGGGCCGATTTGCCCATTTTGGTGTTGATGCCCGTTGGTATACCCCGGCCATTGTCCTGCACAGTGATAGAATTATCGGTGTTCATCGTCACGCGGATGGTATCGCAATGACCCGCCAACGCTTCGTCGATGGAGTTGTCGACCACTTCCCAGATCAGGTGGTGTAGTCCTTTGATTCCGATGTCGCCGATGTACATAGCCGGGCGTTTGCGGACGGCTTCTAAGCCCTCAAGAACCTGGATATTGTCGGCTCCGTAGTTTCCGTTTGGGTTGGGAACCGGTGCCTCGGTTGGAATGTCGGTTTCGATCAATTCGTTTGTCATAAGTATGCTCGAATAATAGTCGCGAATCGGTTACGTCACGTTTGGGCGGTTGCGATTATATGGCGCTATCAGATTGTAAAAATACAAAAAAAATTGACCATTTCCTACCATCTATCCGCTCAATTGCCCCCACTATATGAAAAAACGCGGCTCTGGGTAAGAACCGCGTCTGAAAGTGATTTTATGCCACACTATGCCCTGCTTTGCCGGTCATTCTGGAAGTAGTTTTGCACGAATAGGGTAGGGTATTGGTAAAAGTGGTTTTTAGAAGGTGTTTTCTGAGAAAAATCTTATTGTGTTGATCTCCTTTTAACTTTATGATGCGGCCTTTCCGCCCTGACTATCTGGCTCAATCAACCAATATAAAATTGGTATCACCGTCCACGACACCAGCACCCCCACGCACATTCCGCCAATGACAACCAGGGCCAGCGGTCGCTGTAACTCAGCCCCCAGCCCTCCGCTGAACAGCACTGGCAGTAGCCCTAAAACTGTTGTCAGAAACGTCATTACCTGCGATTTGAGCCGCCGAAGCCCCGCTTGCCTGATACGCTCCATTAGCACCAGCGTATCACGGCCCCGATTCATGGTATCTATTTTTAGAATCGAATCATTGTCCAGCAAGCCAATCAACACTACCATCCCGATGGCCGATAATACATTCAGCGTGTCGTTGGCCAGATATAAAGCCCAGATAGCTCCGGCTAACCCCAGGGCGATAATCAGCAGCACAATGAGCGGTTGGGTGAGCGACTCAAATTGTGCCGTTAAAATGCAGAACAGCAACCCCAGGGCCACCAAAATTACCCAACCCAATTCGGTCAGGTAGGTACGATCCCGAAAATACCGCCCTGACCAGCCTGCCAATACGCCCGGTTCACGGCCCACCAACGCGCTGATCTCCGTTCGGGCGCGGTCGGCCTGATCATTGTCGATGACCGGATCGATGGGTAGAAAAACGCCCTCCTTATCGGCATAAATAGCTTTGTAATCAGTTTGAGGCATTACGGACAGCAGCGACCGTAAGGGAATGGCCTGTTTTTGCCGATTACTCACAAATGCCTGTTGCCAGTTGGAATTACCCTCGGCACCTGTCAGCACCAGCGGCACCGAACGTTGACCATTTTGCAGGGTCGTTACTTCATTACTATTGAACAGCGTTTTCAACAGGGGCAACACCGTTTGTTCGTCCACATCGTAAAGCAACAGCCGGTCGGTCAGCACCTCCACGCGGAGTTGCTCTTGTTGGCCAACAGCTTCCACCGTGAAGCCTTGCGCCCGGATTTGGTCAGTCAGTCGCCCGGCCAAATCAGGGGCAATTACGTCGGGGCCGTGTGGGTTGTACAGTTTGAGCCGGAGCGGGGGTTCGGTGGTGTTGAACAACTGCTCGAACACGTTGCGCCCCGGCCTGATTTGTAGCACCGCCCCCGGAAACTGCCGGGCCATCTGCTCCCGAAGTCCAGTGGTCAGGCGCGTGTAGGTAGCCGGGGAGTTGGCTTGCAGATATAATCCCGTTTCGTTTTGGGTTTGTTGCAAAATCCGGCTGTCGGCCGTGCCGTTGAGCAAAAATTGTTGTTGGCCCACAAAAGCCGCCGTGTAATCGGGTTGAACAGGTAGGGTTTGCAGCAATTGGGCCACGCGCCGGTTGTTTTCCGATGCCGACAGCGGCTCGTTCCAGTCGATGCTGACCTCGGCGGCTGATCGGCTCACGGTGGGCATTCCCTGCTTGCCCATGCGTCCACCCATCCAGACAGCCCCCGCCAAAAGCACGACCAATGCCCCCACCAAACCCCACTTAAACCGGAAAGCGGCCCCAAACGTCCGGTTATAAGCCCACTCCAGCCCCCGCATGAAGCGGGTTGCGGTCCGGCGTTCCGCGGTCCGGCGTTCCGCGGTCCGGCGTTCCGGTGGCAATACGGCCTTGGCGGTCTCGTGCCGGAACAGCAAATGATACAGCACCGGCACCAGCGTGTAGGAACACAGCAACGACACGCCCAGAGCCAGCGACACCGATGCGGCCTGATCGAAAAACAAAGCCCCCGCCAAACCACTCAACAGCAACAACGGCAAAAACACCGCCGAGTTCGTCAAAACCGACGTGAACAGGGGCCGGATTACCTCGTCGGTCCCCGACACGCAGGCATCGGCCACAGACAAGCCATTCTCGCGTTTTTCCTCAATGTTTTCGATGATGATAATGGCACTGTCGATGATTTCGCCCACGCCCAACACCAGCCCGGCCAGCGAGATAATGTTGATACTGAGGCCCAACAAATAAAACCCAAGCATGGTGATGGCCAGCGAAACGGGCAACACCACGCCGATAATAAGCGGTAACCGACGGTCGCGCAGGAAAAAGAAAATCATCATAATCGTCAGCAAGGCTCCTGTGAGCAGGTTGCTGATGAGGTTGGAGATCGACAAATCGAGCAGTTCGGTTTGATCCTGACTGATTGAGAATCGGAGTTGGGGATAATCGGCCCGAAACTGATCGAGCAAAGCCGTGAGTTCCCGGCGCAGGTGAAGTAGTTGGGCATCGCTTTGTTTGATGATGGCCAACCCCACCGCCCGGTGCAGGTGCGGGTCGCCGGGTGCCTGAAACCCATATAAACCCTGTACCGTCCGCTCCCGAATACGAACGGTAGCCACACCGCGCAGGGCAATCAACCGGCGGGGGGTGGCGGTTTGGCTCTCGCCCGCACGTTGCACATTCTGGGCAAAATAGCCCACACGCGGGTCACTCTCCGCACTCGGAGCCGCCCCGGTTGCCCCCCCAACGG
>Ga0105048_10005433_pt1 | contig 20604 bp, 16 predicted proteins | sample MAT05_FD_78382 | JGI IMG/M metagenome (GOLD analysis project Ga0105048, IMG submission 78382) | Freshwater microbial communities from Lake Fryxell liftoff mats and glacier meltwater in Antarctica - MAT-05 | ecosystem: Environmental > Aquatic > Freshwater > Ice > Liftoff microbial mat | place...
GATCGTGACCTGATCCGCGCTGATATTGTCCTTACCCTCGCCCTCACCTGTCTTGAGCTGGGGCGGGAACAGTGGCAACAAAACCAGTACGAAGGAGCCGCTACATCTCTGGAAACTGGACAGGGACTACTTTTGCGGGAAGGCATATTCCCAAGCGTCCGGGGAGAAATTCAGCTTGATGCCTACAAACTCCGCCCTTACCGGGTGCTTTACCTCCTTGCCCAAGGGGATGACCAAATACCCCAACGCCGCCTAGGGCTGCGGCTGCTGCAAGAAATGCTCCAAGAACGGGGCGGGATTGATGGCAGCGGGGAAGATCAATCGGGGCTGACTATTGATGATTTCCTGAGATTTATTCAGCAAATTCGGATTTACCTCACCTGTAGTGAGCAGCAGATACTTTTTGAGCAAGAAGCAAAAAGACCTTCGGCGGTGGCTACTTATCTTTCTGTATACGCCCTAATTGCCAAAGGTTTTGCCCAACGGCAACCCGCCCTAGTTTATCGGGCAAAACAAATTCTGACTAAGTTAGGGAAACGGCAGGATGTGCATTTAGAAACCGCTATTTGTTCCCTTTTGTTGGGGCAAACAGAAGGAGCTAGTCGATCGCTAGAGCATAGCCAAGAATACGAACCTCTAGCTTTTATCCGGGAACATTCAGAAGGCTCCCCAGACCTATTGCCCGGTTTGTGTCTCTACGCCGAGAAATGGCTACAAAAATCGGTGTTTCCCCATTTCCGGGATTTAATGAACCAAAGGGTTTCCCTCAAGGATTATTTTGCTGATCAACAGGTGCAAAATTATCTGGAATCTCTCCCGGCGGATACCGAAGCTGGCAAGGAGTGGACAACAGTAGAAAATCGGGCGATCGCCTATACTTCCCAACCCGGTTCCAATCCAATTTTGCAGCCCAATATTTCGCAGCCCAGCAATAGTAATTCTAGTCCCGGCAACCGTAGTCAGGGGAAGAACTACAACGGCTCTAATCCTTCAGGGCTTTCCCTCCCGGATACTGCTCCACCCCCACCCCGGATGCAGAGGGAACCCTTGACTACCTCGACTACGGTAGCTAGGGCAGCAAGTTTAACCCTAGAAAAACCCCTAGTAGTAGCTAATCCTCCCCTGCCTAATAACTTACCCGTGGCAGAAAGAGTGACGGCGATCGCATCCAAGACTTCTGGACAAAATGGGCAAATTCGAGAGGCGGTTTCTCTGCCCATCACCTATCCCCCCGCCGGGAAACAAGAACAGATTATTCCTCCGAACCCCCTACCTCGCCGCCGCCAGCCCAAAAATCAAGCCAAGCGCGATCGCTTCTGGCGATTGATCCTGCTTTCTACTGGTAGTCTGTTGGTATTGTTATTGCTTTTTCATCTGATTACTAGTGCGATCGGCTGGTTGCAAAAGGGATTCCAAGGTAGTGCCTTACCTTCTTTGGAAGGGGAACAGCCCCTAGTAGCTTTAAGCCAACCTCCAGTGCCTATTCCTACTCCGAACCAAACTCCTAATCAACCAAAGCCTGTGGCTGCTACGGGAGTTTTAAGTGAAGCCACAGGTAGGGAAGTATTAGAAACCTGGCTAAACATTAAATCTAAAGTCTTGGGGGAAGGTTACGAAATTGATCAATTAGCGAACATTTTGACCGATGGCTCCCTAGCTCGCTGGCAGAAAACTGCCCAAGATAATCGTGCTGAAACCACCTACTGGAAGTACAAACATAATATTGGTCAAGTAACAGTTAAAGCTAATAAAGATAAACCAGAGCAAGCCCAAATTGAGGCGCAGGTTCAAGAAGAGGCGCAGTTTTTTCAGAATGGTCGCCTGAACCAATCCGAGTCTTTTAATGATAATTTATTAGTCCGGTATGACCTAGTACTGAAGGAGGGTCAATGGCGGATTCGGGATATGCGGATTTTGCGCTAGTTCTGGTTGTTCTTATAATTCAGCTCGAATCGTGAAAGTATAGTCTCCCCCCGGTTCTAGTTGGTAGTCACTACGCTCTAGAAATCTGCCCAAGGGTTCTTGGATTAAGGCTCTGCCCAAAGAAGGTTCCACAATTAGTTGACTTTGCCGAAAACACCACTGGAACTGCCATTGATAATCTGCTGCCCGAACTTCCCCAACGATTTTACCCTGCTGCCAAGATTGCTGGGTGACACTGATGTAGGCAGTGGTTTCTGGTAGGGAGTTAGCCATAATTCCTGTTCAAGAATGCCATTTTGGGTGGGGTAGAATCCTCAAGTTATTGGTTGCCAGCCCTTGATTACCAAATATAGCAGCCTAGACTAATTTATGAAAATTTTGGCAATACTCCCTACCAAAGTTGATTTTTAGTTTCTATTGGGCGATCGTCCGGGCTAGCAAGAGAGGACAGTTGGCATTCACACGTACATAGTCAGATTGAGAATTACCGAGGAGGCGATCGAGGTCTACCACCCCACGAGCAATAGAAGGACGGCGATCGGGAGAACCCATGATCAACAGATCAGCATTTACCTCTTCTGCTAACCGACAAATTTCTGGGCCTGCCTTCCCGGTACTAGTAACACAGCGATAGTTGACTCCAATTAATTTTGCCGCAGCAATAGCTGGAGCCAAAACTGGATCGCTCTCAGGAATGGTTACAGATTTATCAGGATTGATGTGGGAGAAGATTAACTGCACTCCCTTGATATCTTTGGCTAGGAAAATAGCCAACTCTAGGCAGTATTGTGAGCCGGGAGAACCATCAAGGGCTACCATAATCCGATTTAATCGCTTAACATAAATGTCATCCTTGATTAAGAGCATGGGACGGGAAGTAAGCTGAAAAATGTATTGACTTACAGAATTGTCTAGCACAGCCTTCAAACCCCGTAAGCCCCGGGAACCCATGATAATTAGGTCTGAGCCTTCCTCATCGGCAACTTCACAGACGATGTTTTTGGGATCGCCTTGGCGCAATCTCACGTTTACTTGATCTGGGGATATTTTTAGGGTTTTTACAGCAGTGGCGAGGATTTGTCCTCCCTTCTCTAGTCTTTGTGCCATATCTTCCGCAGAAGATTGAGCCGGGACTACATGAAGTAGGGTGACGGAGGCTCTTTCTACGGAGGGTACTTCTAGGAGCATGTCTAACATTTCTTCACATTTACCTAAACCTGCTACAGCAATTAAAATTTTACTGATCATCAATTCTCTCCATTAGGGTTGCTATATAATTTCTGTACTTTTATTAATTGATCCTACAACGATGCGGAAACTAACTTCTTGGTTAATTTTTACCTTTTGTATAGTATTGCTATGTTTAGTAAAAATGCCCGCTATTGTAGCCCAAGATAACTCCTTAGAAACTCTCCAGCAGCGCCAAGAACGGGTGCAAAAGGAGCGATCGCAAGTTACAGAAGAAAAAAAACGCCTCTCGGATGTAGAAAAAGGGGCGCAACGCTACCTAGAAGGTATCCAAAACAATATTCAAACTACAGATCAGGCAACTAAAGATTTTGCCCTTAGCCTCCAACAGGCAAACCAATCTCTGCAAATGCTGGAGAAAGATCAAAAAATAGCCCAGCAGTTTTATACAGAAAAACGGCAAGCTACGGCTGCCAGACTCCGGTTACTCCAAAAATCTTCTTTGTCTATTCAAGGCTGGGATCTACTTTTGGCGAGCAAAGATATAAACGAGTTTTTCGATCGCAAATCCCGTCTAGAGTTGATCTACCGAGCCGATCAGCGGACTTTGTTTAAGCTGCGATCCCAAGCAGAAATTATCAGTCGGCAAACCCAAGCGATCGCCAACCAAAAAAATCAAATCTCTCTCCTCAACCAGCGCCTTCTAGGGCAGAAAACCCTGTTTCAAGACCAGTTAAAAATCCAGAAAGAATTGATCGATCGCCTCAATCAAGATCAATCCGCCCTAAGTGCTGCGGATGCTCAACTCCAAAAAGACTCCAATCAGATCGCCTCGATCATCCAACAACGAATGCGGGAACTAGCCGCCCGTCAAAGTATCGGCACGGGCAGGTTTAAGTCTCCCAATGATGGGGAATTATCTAGTAACTTTGGCTGGCGTATCCATCCCATCTGGGGCTACGAGCGTTTCCATGCCGGGGTAGACTTCGCTGCCGATTATGGCAGTAAAATCCTCGCCGCCGATACGGGTATCGTTATTTTGGCAGATTGGTATGGAGGCTACGGCAACACTGTTGTTATTGACCACGGAGCAGGCTTAAGTAGTCTCTACGGTCATGCCAGCCAGCTATTAGTTAGCGTGGGACAGACCGTCAAGCAAGGGGAAGTAGTTTCTCTTGTGGGTTCTACCGGTTTCTCCACAGGACCTCATTTACATTTTGAAGTCCGAGAAAATGGCGATCCTGTGGATCCAATGAAATATTTAGTCAAATAAACCGTTGCGATCGAGACGTTCACTGTATCCTTTTTTTCAACAACCTTGATAGATTACTAGTCTCCCCAAGATCAGGATCAGAGTCTTAGGAGATTTCCGACAATGAAAATACCTAGTAAAAGGTACTAGTTGGACTTACCCCCTTCAATTCCCCCTTGCAAAGGGGGAAGATCGGAAATCCTGTTCCCTTGCCAAGGGGAGGGCTAGGGTGGGGTAAATTCTTTTCAAGAAATCTCCTTACTGCCAAAAAATGGATTTGCGGGGGCAGAAATCAGGGCAAGTAATAGCAGCAGGAGAATTGGCAATTTCAGGATGAACGGTACACTTGAGATGATAGTCGTTCGTGAAAAACTGACAGCTTGAGCAAGGAATACTGTGTAGATAAGTTATGGTCTTGACCCCATTTCTGAGGGTTCGAGCTACAGAAATAATAGTGAAGGCGATCGCCCCCCAAGCGCAAAGAAAGCAAACAGGAACTAAGTAGGGAAGGATCGCCTGAATTAGAGGAGAAATTAGAGATATCACTGGCTGAATGGTGGCTTAAATTAATATTTTGATAAAAACTTAGCAGAAAAAGTGAAAGTTGGCTCTAGAATTAAATCTAGTTCATCAGGAGTAGGCAATATTTTGATTTTTGTTAAGTAAGCGGGGTTGAAGATAAAACTAAAACTTTCTCCTAGTAAAAATTTCCTAGGTAGTTGCAAAGAATCGGAAGTTGGGTTCCGCACTCGGTGCGGTTTTTTTAAAATTGATATAAGTCCTCTCGGCATCTACAAAAATTATTACCGGATTTAGACCTATTGATTCTGAATCCTGTTTTTTAATAACTATTTAGTGATTTTAACAACCTTGAAATTAACTGGATGGATGATGGGGATGCTTATGCCAGTTAGTTTTGTCACCAATAATAATCTTGTTTCTTTTGCCCGTTTAGGCTTCTACAGCTCCCTAATCACGGCGAAGAAATCAAATAGTGAGGACTACCCAAAAATTTCTGAGGCAAATATTCATGCAGAGCCGTCTCTTTTCCTGAATAGTAGAGATTTGGATGCTTTGGTAGATTTATTAGAAAGAGATGATGCGTCAGAAATTGTGGCAGATATCCAAACGGGCTTACAGAGATTGAGTCCTGAGCCAGCCTGGGATAATTTTCCAGATAGTTTATTGGGAATATTTGATTTTTTATTTTGAAAAGATATACTCTTAAAATTGTTAGGTAAAAAAATAATTTATTGATCGCACTCAAATCCCCCCAAACTTTGACTAAATTCCCCTTCAAAATTTCTCCCGGAATTCTCTACGCCCTTATAGCCTGCTTACTATTAGGTACTAATGCGCCCATCGCTAAGGTTCTCCTCCAGCAAATCCCGGCTCCTGTATTAGTTGCCTTGTTGAGTGTGGGGGCTTGTCTGGGATTGATCGTAGTTTTCGGTTGGCAGTATTATCAACAACGCAAGCTAGAAGCTAAGACAGCGATAAACTTTCTCCAAGGTAAAGACTGGCTTTGGTTTTTGTCCACAGTATTTCTGGGAGGAATTATAGCACCGATTTTATTTATCTACGGTGTGGATCACAGTTCTGCGGCAGCAGCCTCTCTAATGTTGAGTTTTGAGGGGGTGGCTACGGCGGCGATCGCCTGGATAGTTTTCAAGGAACCGTTTCACTGGTTGCTGGCTGTGGCGATCGCTATTATTCTGGCTGGAACAATTATTCTCAATAGTTCTGGGGCAATGGGGCTTAGTAATCCCCTAGCAACTGCGGCGATCTTAGTATCTGCTCTTTGCTGGGCAACGGATAATAATCTAACTCGGCATATTTCTCATCGAGATCCAGTACTCATTGCTCTGGGGAAAAATTTAGTAGCGGGAGTAGTAAATGGGGCGATCGCTCTTAGCCTTGGTCATAGTTTGCCCCCAGTGCTTTGGCTCTTGTCTGCCTGTACCTTGGGAGTTTTTAGCTATGGATTGAGCTTTACTTTTTTGATCATGGCTCTAAGATTGCTGGGAAGCTCTCGCACAGGGGCATACTTTTCCATCACTCCATTTATAGGAGCTAGCCTATCAATTATGTTGTTCCGAGACACCATAACTCCCAATTTTATGGTTGCAGCCCTGCTCATCGCCTTGGGTGTTAGTTTGTGTATTTATGAACAATTGAAGTATACAAAAAATTAAGAATACCCAAGCAAAAAGGATGGGAATTTAAGAAATTAGAATTACTTTTTAAGAATTACCAACAGCACACCGCTGAAAATCATGGCTAGACCAACCAAGCGAGGGACAGAAATTGCTTCCCGAAACCAAAAGTAGCCAATCAGTACCGAAAAAATGTAACCCATGGCGATCGAAGGCCCGACCACACTCAAAGGAACTTTTGTTAATAAAGCTACATAACCTACAGAACCGAGTCCGTAGCACAACAGTCCGAACAACAATTCTGGAATAGTAAAAATGCCCCAAATCTTCCCGACAATATCAGTGGCTGCATCTGCGATCGCTGGTATTTTTATCGCTCCCGCCTTCAAAAAAAACTGCCCCACAGCCCCTATCGCCGCTGTCATGATCAACAAAAGTATTTGGGTCGAGGTCATAAGTAAAAACCTGAAAAGGTAGTGCTAAACCGGTAAGGATTTTCCCCGCAGCGCGGGGGAAATCCTTATTAAAAAATCCCTAGAAAATTAATTCTCCACAAAATTTAAGAGGGATAGGATTATTTAGCTATCCCTCAGAGTTGTTGCTAACTATTCGGCATCACTGGAAGCCCAAGTAAGATGCTGAATGCCTACGTTGATCGCAGATTTGATTGTAGACACATCAGATACCACCATTTTGAGGTAGGTAAGGATAGGCTGGGGACGGAAAGCCCACTGCCGGAATGCTTCTTTCTGCCAATATAACAAGCGTTCAGCCGGGAGGTCTGGGTAATCTAGGACGGTACCTTTGTCCATATCCACCTGTTCCCAACGAGTACCGGGACGGAACCAACCATTCTTCACCACTTCAAAGAAGAAAGGCGTACCGGGGTAGGGAGCCGCTACGTGGAATAGGGCAATATCTACGGGCAACTTCTTCGAGAAAGCAATAGTTTCTTTGATGGTAGTTTCAGTTTCTCCGGGTAAACCGATGATGAAATAGCCCCAATTCTTGATCCCTACCTTCCGGGCAATAGTCAAAGAGTTGGCAGCTTTTTCGGGGTAAGCACCCTTGCGAGCGTGTTTGAGAATTTGCTCGTTACCACTTTCCAAGCCCCAAGATATCAGCCAGCATCCAGCTTGAGCCATGAGAGTAAGCATTTCTTCATCCACATAATCCACTCGGCTATTGCAAGTCCAACGGATATTAATCTTTTCCTCGATCATCAACTTACAGAGACTAATTACCTGCTCTCGGTTGACAGTGAACAAGTCGGCGTACATGTGGATGTTGTTGAGTCCCAGCTTCTTCAGGAGCCATAGTTCCTGCATAATATTTTCTGGGGTGCGAATCCGGGCGCTGAACTGGTAGCTCACGTGCTTGATGCAATAGGTGCAGGCAGCAGGACAACCCCGACTGGTGACAATAAAGGTAAAGGCTCCCTTAATCAAAGGCATCCGGTACTTTTGCAGGGGTAGTAACTCGTGGAGAGGTAGGGGTAGATCGCTCAGATTATGAATAAAGGGACGACTAAGGTTGACGATCGCCTCCCCATCCTTCCGCCAAGCTACACCTTTCACCTGAGAGAAATCTAAGGGAGCATCTTCTTCTCTAAGCGCAGGTTTGTAGCTAGGATCGTGCTCTGCAAATAGCTTTTGAATATTAGTAGGGCGTTGCTCATACTTTTGGTCAATGTAGTCCATCAAGTCCCGGATAGTAAGATCGGGTTCTCCTACCAGCACGAAATCTAGGGCGGGGAAACTACGGAGGGTTTCCTTAGGAATAGGAGTAACGTGAGTCCCAAAAGCAATGGTATAAGCTCCCCGAGCTTTCGCCAGAAAGGCCCCATACATATCATTTTCTAGGGTAGGAGCCGTAACTTGGGTCATGTAAAAGCGGGGTTGGTATTTGTCGAGAATCTTGGTAAACTCTGGCCAGCCCATCCGTTCGGCGATCGCATCTACAATCTTCACCGAATAGGTAGGATGCAACAAAGCTGCCATCTGCGCCAAGGAAACCTGAGGCCAGATCATATTTTCTCTAGTGCGTCGTCCCACCCGGTGTTGGCTCCGAATCCAGATATCTCCATCAGGAGAAGGGGGGTTAACCAATAAAATATCTACCATTTCTAGATGCTGCTGGTCTTCTAGCAGCCCCTGCCGCACAATATCATCAGCATTAGGGAACAGGGGAGGTGGAACTTTAAGCGTTGCACCCTTACCACGATTTTGTTTGGATAGATCTTTAACTGCCATTTTTTTATTCCTCTAAGTTACTAATAGATTACTAATAGTTGAATTGAGCAGATGCAGAAGTTTGGGGGAACACGCCGTAACTTTAATTATGACACTGAACTCTAGGAGAAATCGGAATAGGGCCTAGCCCTCAGTATTGCCTAAATCCTTGCGGGTCAATATTTCCCGCTGCCCTAATTCATCTAAAACCCGCAGGATAGCCCAGTAGATAATCAACTGCACTCCTAAAAGGATCAGCATGGAACTACTAATGAGATAGAGCCAGATACTATTAACTGACCAAGCTGGTTGTCCCAACACTCCCACTACCACTGTGGTAATCCCAGCTACCAGACCAATTACCACCGCTAAAGATCCGATCCAGCCGAATTGTCGATCTAGGGGTTGTTTGAAGATCATGCGTCCAAATAGTCCATGGCGGACTGGTTGCTTGATAAAGAGGGAAACTAAATAGTTAAAAGCAACGCCCAAGATGAAAATATTTAACCCTGTAACTCCTGCCACCATACCCACACAGAGTTGAACAACCTGCCAGTTTTGGATCGTGGTGATCCCAGAGAATCTGCCAAAAATAAAGTGGGCAGCGAGGGCCAGGGCGATCGCTATCCCCACCAACCCAATCATGCCTAGAATCCTCACCGGATTGTAGGTCAAGGCAGTCCAAACCATAGATTGCAGAAAAATCCGCCCATCTTTGACTACACTGAGCTTCGATCGCCCCACTCGGACACTGTAGGGAATTGGGACTTCAGCAATTTTCACCCCTTCATGAATAGCCCTAGTACTCATGACTGGAGTTAGGTTTAAGCCATCGGGCAAGGGAAATATCCGAGAAATCACATCCCGCCGAAATACCCGCATCCCGCTAGCACTGTCCGTTACTTTTTGACGGCTAATCAGCGTTAGTAGCCCAGCAAAGAAAATATTGCCGATTCTGCGGACTGTTGGCATCTCACTTTTTTCCCCCGCCAGACGAGAACCGATTACTAATTCAGCATCTCTCATGGCAACTTCGCAAAGTTGAGGAAAGTATTCTGGCGGGTAAGTCCCATCAGCATCAAGGAAGCCGACTAAATCCCCTTTGGCATTAGAAAAGCCAGTTTTTAATGCTCCGCCATAGCCTTTATTGACTGGATGGTTGATCAACCTGACCCCGGGAATACCTTCAACAACCTGAGCAGTACTGTCTTTAGAAGCATCGTTGACCACAATAAGCTCTAAATCTTTTACTCCCACCGCAGCCAAGGCTGGCTTGATTTTGAGGACTCGATCGACAATTTCGGCAATGCCGTTTTCTTCGTTGTAAGCAGGAATAACAACTGAAAGTGTAGTCATGGGTCTAGTTAGGTTGGTTTGTCCATGTAGATGATCTTGGACTGGGTAAGACCAGATTCACCAGTAATTTGTTTGATAGGTTTAGCGGGAATCCCCGCTACGACCGTAAGAGGAGGCACATTTTTAGTTACAACCGCTCCCGCAGCCACTACCGCACCCCGACCAATACGAACTCCATCAGTGATGATCGCGCCTGCCCCAATCCAGACATCATCTTCGATCACAATGCCCTCAGCAGTGATCCCTTGCTCTACAAAAGAACGAGTAGGATCACTAAAGACATGGTTGACCGCCAAAATCTGAGTAAAAGGAGAAGTATAAACCCGATCGCCGAGGGTGACACCCCCCTGTCCTCGAATTACTGTGTACTCACCAATCAAACTCTGAGAGCCAATTTTAATGAGAGATTGGGGCAGATCACGAAAGTTATAGACGTGCAGGATTGCGCCATGCATAACTATAGTTTCTGTTCCAATATCAATACCATTGGGGCAGGCGTGGAGATAAACACCTTGGTCTAGGTAGACCCCAGCCCCTAGGTGAATATGGTTACACATCCTTAGTCTTACTCCATTCTCTATGGCGGCTAAACCATCCATTCGTAAAATAAGCTTATAGGCTAAGGCTCTTATTCCCACTCCCAAGAGGGTAGGAATCCAACCTACTAGAGTCATGACTAACTGCTCTAGTGCATAGCGACCCCAGCTTGTGGCTTGGCGATCGAGGTAGAGGTTGATACTTTGCAAAGCAGATGGTTTTGCTTTCATGCTTAACCAGTTATTTGTGTGAATGAAATGGTCTCAAAAAGTTATAAATCCTTTCCGGCGACCTAGAATTTGGAATTAAATCTATGGATGAGTTATTTTGTGGCTATTTTTAACCCTACTTTAATTATAGAAGCAGAAATATCCAACAATTATAAGATTTACTTACAATTACTTAGGAGTCATGTAAAAGTTTCATGAAGTTAAGTAAAAACCCTGAAGTATTTCCAAAGATATTCTAGAATCATTTTTTAATAGGTCTTCTAGGGAATTGAGACCACTGTACCTATTTAGCACTACCAATTCGGTAAGGATTTCCCCCGCAGCGCGGGGGAAATCCTTACTAAAAAATCATTGCTTTTTTAGGACTATACCGATTTAACATAAAAAACAAAATAACTAAACTTCAGTGAATAATCCTTTACTACGCATCTTGACCTTTGCCTTTGTTTTGAGGCTCGGCTTACCCATTTTGGCTTGGATCCTCCATCCCCAGAGTCCAGATATTTTCTATGCCGCAGATTCCGATTCTTATATCAAACCAGCCTTAGAGCTAGCAGCCACCGGGAAGTTTAACAATTACTACGATAAATTGCCTGAATTATTTCGGACTCCGGGTTATCCTTTGTTTTTAGTGCCGGGGGTCTGGTTGGGTAAGGTAGAAGCGGTGGCAATTTTTCTGCAAGTTCTCCTGAGTTGCCTGACTGCCTACTATATCTACCAGACTGCCTTGTTATTATTTAAAAGAGAGCGGATCGCCCTACTGTGCGCGGGAATTTATACGATCGAACCCCTCTCGGTACTCTTTACCAGTAAAATCCTCACCGAGACTCTTTTTTCCGCAGTTTTTACTATTTTCTTGTACTATTTCTTGCGTTATGTAGAAAGTAAGAAGTTTCTGGATTTAGCGATCGCGGCTCTTCTGTTAGTTCTATCCGCTTACATTAGACCCATTAGCTATTACCTTCCAGTCCTGATTTTCTTAGGGATGATAGTGTGGGTGGTTTGGCAGGAACCGAATAAAAAACGTCTCTTGCTCCACTCGGTCGGATTTCTGCTTATTTCCGTGAGTCTTTTGGGTATTTGGCATGGACGGAATCTTCTAGTTGCCAACTATCCGGGGTTTTCTTCGGTTAATGGGGTTAATCTTTACTATTGGACAGGACCAGCGATCGAAGCCAATAAAACTGGCGAAAAATTTGATCAAATCCAAAAAGCTATGGATGTCAGCGATCCCAAGGTTATTTGTTTTAATCAGAGCTTACATGGCGTAGCTACGGTTGACAAAAAGCTCTCTTGCGATAAAACTCAAGTATTTAAGAGTATGGAAAAAGAGGGTTCTCAAATCATCAAAGACAATCTCCCCCGTTACAGTTTGATGCACCTAGATGGAGTGATCAGAACTCTCCTAGGTCCTGCAGTCAGCGATTATCATATCCTCTTTGGCAATCCCATAGACTTCCCAGCCCGGACTGGAACTACCTTCCAAGATGGTATATTCCTCAACTTAAAAAACATGATTGTCAAAGCTCCAGACCTCTTGGGAATGTATCTAATTTTGGGAGTATTATCCTGGTCTTTTATCTTTCTAACTGTTGTGGGTTTCTGGGGAAAATTACCTATTAATGGATTACAGCTTTTTACTATTTTGAGTGTAGGAGCCTACTTTATTATTGTTGGCGGTGGTACGGTAGGACAGGGTAGATATCGTCATTCCCTGATGCCGATTGTCTGCTTGGTGGCTGGCTATGGACTATCTCTAATTATTGATAAATTTCAACAACAGCGAAGCCTGAAACTAGACCAATAATTGTGGGAAAATTACAATATTTTCGAGAAATCTAAATTTAATACCAAATTCAGTTATAAAAGTAGGGGCGCAAGGCTTGCGCCCAAAAGATTTATGGGGAAGTTCGGTATCTTTTTGTAACCGAATTTTACCCAAACTTAATAGCGTAAAGCAAAGCCTAGTATAGACTTCAACGCCGTTCTAGTCTTTTGAGAAATAGCAGCCGCAAAGGAATTTGACTAAATTAGATTTAGGGGCTTGACTCTCCAGTTGAGGGGAGAGATTAGACTGAAGTAGCAGTTGAGAAAGAGGTTACTATGCTATCTCTAAGGTCATCTTTGCCATCATTGTCTTTGCAGCCATCTTTACTAAAGATTGGTGAACTATCTTTGCAAAGCGGAGTGCCGATCAAAACTATTCGTTACTACGAGGAGTTGGGATTATTACCTACCTCTGGGCGAACCGAGGGGCACTATCGCCTATTTTCTCCTGATGCTATTAATCGCCTTGTTTTTATTAGGCAATTGAAATCTTTGGGGTTGAGTTTGCAAGAAATTGGGGAATGTTTAGCTATTTACGATCGCGGCGATTTGCCCTGTGGTGATATCAAAGACAAGCTAGAGCAGCATGTGGGGGCGATCGATCGCCAAGTAAAAGACCTCCTACTTCTCCGAGAAGAATTAACAGGAATTTTAGATCATTGGCAAACATCTCCTGAAAAAGAAGTAGGTAAAATCTGCCCTAATTTACAAGCCGGAAATACTTAACTGCAAAAGATAGAAGTTTGTTATTTCTAGTCGCCACTTCTATCAAGTATCGATAGTGCTAAACCAGTAAGAATTGCCCCCGCGCTGTGGGGAAAATTCTTACCAAAAAATCATTACTTTTTTAGGACTACCCAAGTATCAACTAACTTTTTAAGGTGATTCTCATGAAATTTAATAGTAAAAGAATTTTGCTTTTGCCTGGTCTTCCCAGTTTGGGATTAGGGGCGATCGTAGCTGCGGTTGCCACAATCGCCTCCTGTTCAGCGAATCCTAATAGTTCTACTACAAATCAACCGGTAGTTAGCTCTAGCCCAACCCAATCTATTCCCATGTCTAAACAAATGCCTCAAGGCATGTCTCAAGGAAACATGATGAATCACAGCATGGGGATGGATTTAGGCCCTGCAGATGCCAATTACGATCTCCGGTTTATTGATGGCATGATGCTCCACCACCAAGGAGCTGTAGTCATGGCGCAAGAAGCCCAACGTAAATCTTCACGGACAGAAATCAAAAAACTAGCGGCAGAGATTATTACTGCTCAAGAAAAAGAAATTGCGAGCATGAAAACATGGCGAACTAATTGGTATGCCAGTGCCGCCACTACTCCTATGGGCTACTCTAGCTCTATGGGACATATGATGCCTATGAGTCAAGATCAGATGAATTCTATGATGATGAGTGGAGATTTGGGGGCAGCAGATAACCAGTTTGATCTGCGATTTGTTAATGCCATGATTCCCCATCATGAAGGTGCTTTAGTTATGGCAAAGGATGCTTTAGCTAAGTCTCAGAGACCAGAAATAAAGGTATTAGCTCAGGCAATTTTAGCTTCCCAACAAGTTGAAATTGACCAAATGAAATCGTGGCGCAAGAGTTGGTATAACCAGTAGGCGATTGTGGCAACCACAGCTACGATTGTGGCAACCACAGCTACGATTGTGGCAACCACAGCTACGATCGTCCAGTTCGACAAGTTTAGGTCGATAAGTGAAATAAGGGCGCAAAGCCTTCACTAGCTTCAACTTAAGGCTGGGAACCTCGATAGCTATAGGTTTCAGCTAAGTCTCGATCCCTCTAAATCTCCCTTAAGAAGGGGGACTTTAACAGTCTCCGGTTTCCCCTTTTTTAAGGGGGGCTAGGGGGGATCGAAAGTTTAAGCGTAGACAGTATGCTGGCATTAGATTTGAGCCTAAGTTGAAGCCAAAGCCAGCCTTTCGCCCCTACAAGGAAAGATTGTTTGGCAACGTTAATTTATACCCTGCTCTTAGGGGTAGGAACATTCATTTTTTATTGTGTGTTCTTAAACCTAGCAAAAAAACTTCTAACCAAATTTCTCGTAATAACAAATCTTGTAGGGGTGCAGGGCTTTGCGCCCTCTTTTTTGAGACTTACATTCGAGACTTAATATTAGTAAAGAGATTAGCCATGGAAACTATTAATTTGAAATTGGGAGGTATTAGTTGTGCCTCTTGTGTGCGGACGATCGAGCAGGCAGTGCGATCGCTCCCCGGCGTAGAGACAGCTCAGGTAAACTTTGCCACGGAAGAAGGAAATGTTCAGTACCATGGCGATCGGGTTACTCCTGATCAAATTACCAAGGCTGTAGCAGATGCTGGTTACTCAGCTCAAGTTTTGCCCGGTTTGGAGATGGATTTCCTAGAAGAATCTTCAGATAAAAATCCCCAGAAAAACACCCAGAGAAACCCAGAACAGAGGATTTTGCAGCAGCGAGTGCTAGTAGGATCGGTGTTAAGTAGCTTGCTTATGGGAGCCATGCTACACCATATGGGACTGGCTCCTAGCCTCCACTGGCTCTCTCCACCTTGGGTGCAGATGCTGTTGGCAACCCCGGTGCAATTTTGGGTTGGACTAGGATTTTATCGGGGAGCTTGGGCTGCCCTGAAGCATCGATCCTTTGATATGAATACCCTCATTGCCTTGGGGACTAGTGTTGCCTACGGTTATTCAGCTTGGATTACCCTTAACCCCAGCTTTTTTACAATACAAGGAAGAATCCCAGAAGTTTACTTTGAGTCCTCTGCTGTAGTTATTACCCTAACTTTGCTTGGACGTTATCTAGAGCATCTTGCCAAGGGAAAAACTGCTGGGGCGATCAAAGAAATGATGGGATTGAGAGCCAAAACTGCCCGGGTATTACGGCAGGGGCAAGAAGTTGATCTGCCCATTAATAGTGTGGTAATTGGTGACCTAGTGCGAGTGCGTCCGGGGGAGAAAATTCCTGTGGATGGCATAGTTACGGAAGGGACTTCAGCGGTGGATGAATCAATGATTACGGGGGAAAGTAAATCTGTCACCAAAGTAGTGGGGGATGAAGTAGTCGGGGCAACAATTAATAAGCAGGGGAGTTTCCAGTTCCGCACCACCCGCGTAGGGAAAGATACTGCCTTGGGGCAAATTATCCAACTTGTCCATCAAGCTCAGGGTTCCAAAGCTCCAATCCAGAAATTAGCTGACCAGATAACTGAGTGGTTTGTCCCGGCGGTCATAGTGGTGGCGATCGCTACCTTCCTCCTCTGGTTCTTCCTCACAGGAAATACTAGCTTGGCGATCTTGACGATGGTTAGTGTGCTAATTATTGCCTGTCCCTGCGCCTTGGGGTTAGCTACGCCTACTTCTGTCACCGTGGGTTTGGGTATGGGTGCAAAGCATGGCATTTTGATCAAAGAAGCCGCCAGCCTAGAGATTGCCCACCGGATCAAAACCATTGTCTTCGATAAAACTGGAACCCTGACGGAAGGCAAACCGGGAGTGACAAATTACCTCACTGTGGCGGGAACGAAAGATCAAAATGAACTGAAGCTCCTGGGCCTAGCCGCTGCCCTTGAACAGAAGTCGGAACATCCCCTTGCGGCGGCGGTGGTGACTTATGCTCAGAATCAAGGCGTGGGAGACTTAAGTTTAGATACGGAAGTAAGGGATTTTGAGGCGATCGCCGGGAGTGGTGTCCAAGGAATAGTGGCAAATCACCTAGTCCAAATTGGCACGCAGCGATGGTTTACAGAATTAGGGATTGATACTAGTTCCTTGAAGCCAGAAAAAGATCGCTGGGAAGACGAAGCAAAAACCGTGGTGTTTATGGCTGTAGATCAGACTTTTGCTGGGTTAATGGCGATCGCCGATTACCTCAAACCCTCTGCTGCCCCGACTATTAGCACCTTGCGTGGCATGGGTTTAGAGGTTGTTATGCTGACAGGAGATAACCAAAGAACAGCCGAAGCGATCGCTAAAGAAGTAGGGATCAGCCAAGTTTTTGCCGGAGTCCGTCCCCACGAAAAAGCCCTAATTATTCAGCAATTACAAAGTACAGGCAGTTCGGCTGCGCTCCCTGACCGGGGTTCGACTGCGCTCCCTGACCGCAAAGGTTCTAAAATCTCTGATCCCAGATTGGTAGCTATGGTAGGCGATGGAATCAACGATGCTCCTGCCCTTGCTCAGGCAGATTTGGGGATCGCTCTGGGTACAGGGACAGATGTGGCGATCGCTGCCAGTGATATCACCCTGATCTCAGGAGAACTCCAAGGCATAATCACAGCCCTCCTGTTATCCCGGGCGACCATAAAAAACATCCAAGAAAACCTCATTTTTGCCTTTGCCTACAACGTAATTGGCATTCCCCTTGCCGCCGGGATTTTATTTCCGCTCTGGGGCTGGCTCCTCAACCCTATGATCGCTGGCGGTGCTATGGCTCTCAGCTCTATTTCTGTTTTGGGTAATGCCCTACGGCTACGACAATTCTCTGCTGGCTTATCAACTAGCTATTCTTCTAGAAAAAAATAGAGCAACAAATACCGCCTCTTGTTAGGATTGCTATTAGTTGAGTAGATTGAGCATTACTGAGCAGAAGGTCTAGCCCTGAGGATTGTAGAAGCCAACACTAGACCAATCTGTTAATGTTCATGGAGAGATTTTTCCACTTTGCACCAATTCTGGTTTATCCTTTTAGCAATATCACAGCAGTATTAAGAAGCTAAAAGCGATTGGGGAGTAGGTATGAGTGACGAGTTTGCAAAGCATATCCAGCAGGGCAAATTGGCAGATGCTCTGACAGTAGCTTTAACGAAAGCGATCGAGCTAGAAATAACCACTTGGATCGCTGTCCCTGACGCTCCGACTCCAGATATGGGGGAATGTCTCCACACCAAAATTAATATCATTGATGGCGAAATAGATAACCAGATTGGGCACCACTGTCTAGACAAGAGCAGCTACGGCGAACTCCAAGATTTTCATCAAGAACAAGTCCAATATAGTAGTCAGCTCATCCAACAAAATCTGGAAACCCTACAGCAACTTTTAGTTATGATGGCTGGAACCTACAACCAAGTTAGTCCTTGAACTAGAGACTTGACCTAAAGACTTGAACCAGAGACTTGAACTAGAGACTTGACCTAGAGACCTAGGCGATCGCCATCTAGCAGCGAAAAAATCGCCTCAAAGCAAAGAAATTATTAGAATTAGCAATAAAAAACTAACATTAAAATCTCAGGGGACTATAATCCATGGCATCCAGTGAAGACTTTAAAAAATATATTCAAGCAGGACAGTTAACGGAAGCCCTTGCCTTAGCGATGAGTGCTGCTGTGAAGTTGCAGATTACCACCCGAGTTCTAGAAGATGAAGATATGGCTAGGGGGCAAGAATCTCAGGCTGGCGATCGCCTCCGCACCCACATTAATATGGTGGAAGGGCAAATCACTAACGAAATTGGCGAAAAATTTACGGGGGAAAATCCCTATAAAGACCTCAAGAAAGTTCACATGGCTCAGGTGAAAGAAGGGGCAAAAACTATTCAAAATAACCTAAAAAGCCTCCAGAAACTATTTCGGTTGTTGGTGGCGATGCGGCAGCAAAATTTGTTGGAGGGCACTCCCCTTGCCGAGCTAAATCCTAGAGTTGCTCAAAATATTTCCTTGCCTCCTGCCGGGGGCTATGGAGCGATCGCAACTACGGTTGCCGTAATCGCCGCTCCTCCAGAACCTGCAACTCCTGCTGTTCAGTATCTAGTAGATCCCCCGCCCAATGATGATTCTCCTCAGTATGCTTATACTTCTAATACCCCAGAAGAAACAAATCTAGAAACAAATCCAGAAGAACCTGATGACAATTCTCCGATGGGTTACGGTCTTCTGGCTACCGCTGCTGGAGCTGCTACTGTGGCAGCCGTTGCTGGGGTGGAGGCAGGAGGAGTTGCCCCTAGGGAGGATGCTGGGGAGGATAAAGTCGGGCGATCGGTGCACCAAGAATCTTTGGCAGACCTAGAATTTGATGAGGAAGAAGAATTTGACGATTTTGACGATGAAGATAGAACTGTAATTCAACCCTCCACAGTAGCTTACTCCCCTTCAGCCACCTACACTTCTGTCCAACCCATTGCTTCAAGTATGGCAGCCACAGCAACTACCTCCTTAGATGCCTTGGGCGATCGTCAAGACCCCACAGTAGAGGTTGCTAAGGATTTTGATCATGAAGATTGGGATGACTTTGGGGAAAATTTGCCAGTAGAGGAAGTTAAACCTATGCCCCGTGATGTAGTGGAAGTCATGACAGCAACTCTAGAGGCAACACAACCAGAATCCCTGATACCTAATCCCCCAGATAAAGGCGAGGCTAGCACTTTGGGGTTAACTGGAGAGGAAAATGAGCTAGAGGAGGATTGGGAAGATTTGGAACTATCACCTTTGAGTTCGACCGATCTTTCTTCCTTTGCAGATACTCAAGAAGCAGCTTGGGAAGATGATTGGGAAGAAGAGCCTGAGAAGATAGTATTACCGAGACAAGTGCCTCCAGCTCCTCCTGCAATTATGGGCTATGGATTACACCCCAACTCTCCTACTAGTGCTGAAGAACTACTTAATCATAATGACGATCAAGAATGGGATGAGGTAGAGGAAGAATTTAACTTTACACCCCCTCTGCCAAAGGACAGACCTATTCACCCTAATGATTTAGGTGATAATGACTTAAGTAATGATGATGAGTTTGAGATTATTGGTGATATGGCAGATGATGTGTCATCTCTCCATAATTCTTTTGGGTTAACCTCTGACTCCATGGAGGATATTTTTGGAGATTTAGATGATAGCTTATTGCCAGAGTATGATTCTAGATTGTCAAAAATGGATGATTTTGCAGGATTTGATTCTGAAGAGCCGCCGTCTTCTCATAAGTAAACTCCGGCAGATGAAAGCTGACAGTTCTGACAGTTCTAACAGTTCTATTAGGAATTTAGCCATTAACCTCTAAATTGGCAACCTTAGCTAGAAAACCCTTGTTGTAGTTTAGGTCTCAGCGGTGGGAGTTATCCCTAGGGAACATAAGAATTATTTAGGAGTTTAGGTTCATGCTCGATCGCCCCCCAAAAAAGCAAACTCATAAGCATCAAAAACGAGATGGCAGCCCAGCAAATGTCTTCCTGCAATCTTTGGCGGGGGTTTTGCCAGAAATTACGGCTCTAGAGGTAAGTACGATCGTAGTGGAGGAAATTACCCCCAATAAATTTATTCCCCGCCAAGTCTACCGAGAGCTATACTCCATCTCTCCTAACTTTTTAGAGAATACTGGCATTCATCCCTCTTTTAGCGATCGCTACCTGCAACTCCACCGGACTCTATTGTTGAAATATATTTCCTTAGTAGCAGACCCAAAATTGTTCATTTACACTCCAGAGCTAGTCGAGGCGGTAAATGAGAGCTATCAACTCTTGATCAATCACGATAATGACTCCAAAGAAAGCACCCTGCAATTACCAGATCCCAAGGATTCTAGAGAAGCAGAACACCTAGAACAATTATTGGGCAATGCTAGTTTTCTGCGGTGTCTGCGGAAGTTGGGAGAACTGAAGGCGATCCTAGACCAAGGGAACTATCGCCTGCAACAAAAGCTAGATCCTAGTATCGAGGAGATGCTAACGGAGGTAATCTACGCCCGGACTGTGGTGCAATTAGATGGAGATGTCCTTAATTCTTACAACAAAAAATTATTTCAACACCCCCAACAGCAAGCAATTTTACAAGTTCATCAAGAGGGAGTAACTGCCTCTCAGCACCACTGGCAAGGCTTACTAGCCTTTGTTATTGATCTAGCTCAGCGGTCATTTCCTGGGGCTAACAGAGGTAAGTAAGCTTAATAGTCATGACACGAACTACACGAACTAC
>Ga0105048_10005434_pt1 | contig 20601 bp, 13 predicted proteins | sample MAT05_FD_78382 | JGI IMG/M metagenome (GOLD analysis project Ga0105048, IMG submission 78382) | Freshwater microbial communities from Lake Fryxell liftoff mats and glacier meltwater in Antarctica - MAT-05 | ecosystem: Environmental > Aquatic > Freshwater > Ice > Liftoff microbial mat | place...
CGACGTACAGCGGACGTACCGATGTTGCAGAACACGTTGCGCCGGGTCAGGTGAGCTCGCCGATGGTGCGAAGCGCCGCTGCGACGGTGGCGTCGTCGCGCATGTTCGCCCCTCGGCGGGTGGCCTCGGCGGTGGCTGAGGGTCCGAGCCGCTCGCCCAACGCATGGGCCACGGCGGCGATCTGCTCGGCGTCGGTGGGCGAGAACGGCAGGGCGGTGGAGGCGCCGGCCGCCTCGACGGCGCCGAAGAGCAGGGCGGCTTCCTCGTCCCGTCCGACGTCAGCGAAGATGGCCGCGAGGTGGCGGAGGCTCAACCACTGGTTGGCCCAGTCGCCACCCTGGAACCAGGTGTCGACGACGTGTCGGTAGCCGTGGAGCGCGATGATCGTCTCGCCTCGGCCGGCGCGCAGCCACATGGCCTCGGTCATGGCGAAGGCTCGCATCCATCGGTTCCCGACGGAGTCGGCGAGGGTGGCGGCGTGGTCGAGGCGGTCGAGGGCGGCGGCGACGTCGGCGGTCGCCAGGGCGAGACCGGAGGCGTAGGCCGCCTGCGCCCGGGCAGTCGGGCTCCCGGTACGTTCGGCGACGGAGCCAGATTCCTCGGCCAGACGACGGCCCTGCTCGGGGTCGCCGACGCTGGTGTGGGCCACCGACAGCATGTACAGGGCATGGGCCAGGCGACCTTCGATCCCCGTGGCGCGGGCCGCGGCGACCATCCGGGCCATCCACGCCAGCGCGCCGGCGTGGTCGCCCCGGTAGAAGACGGCGTTGCTGAGCACCCGTTCTGGCAGTCCGCAGGACGGCACGCCGAGGCGCTCTCGGGTGGTGATCGCGTCCTTGGCGAGCGCTACGGCCTTATCGAGCTCGCCCCGCACGAAGCTCCCGTAGGCGACGATGGCGAGCACCGTCGGAAGGAGGGCGTGGTCCCGGGCCCCCTCGATCGAGGCGGCTGCCTCCGCCCAGGCGATGACCTCGTAGCGGATGCGCCGGAACGCGAACTCGCTGGTGGCGTTGACGAGGCGCAGGGCCGCGTCGGCGTCGTCGGCGCCGATCGCGGCGTGCAGCGCGACCCGCAGGTTGCCCAGCTCGCCCTCGAGACGGTCCGTCCAGGCCGACTCGTCTGCACCGTCGAGCTCCGGGGAACCAAGTTCGGCCAGCGAGACGAAGGTCCTGATGTGGGCGCGCCGCACCTCGGTCTGCGCCGCCTGCTCGCGAAGGCGGTCGGCGCCGAACTGTCGCAGGGTCTCGAGCTGGAGGTACCGCACGCGGTCGTCGGCGTGGGTGGCGACGACGAGCGACTTGTCGACCAGCACCGCCAGCAGGTGGGCGACCTCCGCGGCGTTCAACTCGTCGACCCCGCACACCTGTTCGGCGGCCTCGAGGTCGAACCCGCCGGCGAAGACCGACAGCCGGGCCAGGAGGATCCGCTCCTTCGCGGTCAGCAGCTCGTAGGACCACTGCACGAGATCGAGCAGGTTTCGGTGCCGGCCGACGCGTCCGGGTCCGCCGCCGAGCAGCTCGAACCGCTCATGGAGCCGGTCGGCCAGTTGGCGAGGGCTCATCGAAGTCATCCGCGCCGCCGCCAGCTCGAGGGCGAGCGGGAGACCATCGAGCTGGATGCAGAGCTGGGCGATGGCGGGCGCGGAGCGCTCGGTGATCTCGAAGGACGGCGCCGCCTCTTCGGCGCGGGCGACGAACACCTGCATGGCCGGGTTGGTCAGCAGCTCGGCGAGCGGAGCATCGACCTCGGCAGGCACGACGAGCGGAGCGACCGGCCAGATCGTCTCCCCGGCGATGCCGACCGGCTCGCGACTCGTGGCCAGGAGCCGCACCTCCGGGCACCAGCGGATCAGGCGCGTGATCAGCTCACCGACGGGTTCGATCACGTGCTCGCAGTTGTCGAAGACCAACAGCATCCGGCGGGTGCCGAGCACCTCGGTGATCGACTCGGCCAGCGACCGCTCGGAGCGCCGCTCCACGCCGATGGCCTGCGCCACCGCCGCCGACACCGCCCCGGCGTCCTGCACCGTGGCCAGTTCGACGAAGCGCAGGCCGTCGGGGAACCGATCCGCAAGGCGCCGCGTCAGCTCGGCGGCGACGCTCGACTTCCCGACCCCGCCCGGCCCGGTCAGGGTCAACAAGCGGGTGGTGAGCACGGCGTTGGTGAGGCGCTCGAGGTCGCCGGCCCGCCCCACCAGCTCGGTGGCCAGACCCGGTGCCCATGTGGGCACGACCGGGGCATCGGTCGGCCGCGGCGGCGCCGGTGACGCGCCGGGCCGCGCCGCTTGTCCCACCGATTCGTCGTCGACGGCGATCGCGCCTTCGAGCGCTCGGAAGCTCGGCGACGGCTCGAGTCCGAGCTCGTCACGCAGGTGAACGCGCAGCGTCTGGGCGGCACGCAGGGCCTCGGCCTGGCGACCAGAGCGGTGCAGCGCCACCATGAGCTGCTCCCAGTACCGCTCGCGCAGGGGATGTTCCTGCACCAGGCCCTCGAGCTCGACGATGGCGGCACCGTCCTGGCCGCTGGCGAGGCGAGCGTCGTTGCGGATCTCGAGCGCCGCGAGGCGAAGCTCGTCGAGCCGAACCGCCTCACCGCGCGCCCAGTCGAGAACGGCGAACTCGGCGAAGGCCGGCCCGCTCCACAGCTCCAGCGCCTCGTCGAGTCGCGCGACGGCATCCTCGGGAGCGACCGCGACCAGCGGCAGAGCGGCCGCCACCGCGGCCTCGAACCGGTCGGCGTCGACGCGGTCAGGAGCGATGTCGAGCGCGTAGCCCGGCGGTCGGTTGACCAGCACCGTCCCGTCGGCATCCCCCAATGAGCGGCGGAGCTTCGAGAGGTGGGTCTGGAGCGTCGCACGGGCGGTGGGCGGGGGGTCATCGCCCCAGAGCGCGTCAGTCAGGGCGTCCGCCGAGACGACCCGGCGGCGTTCGACGAGCAAGGCCGTCAGCAGCAACCGCAGGGTCGGGCTGAGCGGGCGGGACCGCCCGTCCACGGACACCTCGATCGCCCCCAGGGCCCGCAGCTCCATGGCGTCATTCTTGCCGAAGGCGGCGCGGTGGCAGCCGGCCGACCGACAACTGACCGATCGGCGGCAACCGAGTCCTCTCATGATGGCACCAGCCGTCAGAACGGACGGCGACGACGAACGGAGACGACGATGCATGTGACCAAGGACGACGTGCCGGTGAAGCTGGACGTGCCGGGGGCCAAGGCTCGCCAGCTGCGAGGGTTCGGCGACGCCAGCGACTACGGCGAGATCAGCGGCGAGTACTTCTCGCTCGGCGCCGGAACCGACATCGCGCCGCTGCTCGAAGGGCTGGACGGCGATGCCTGCCACTCGCCGCACTGGGGCTACCTCATGGCGGGGACGGTCGTGGTCACCTACCGCGATGGCGAGGAGGAGACCTGCGCCGCCGGCGACCTCTTCTACTGGCCTCCTGGTCACTCCGTGCGGGTGACCGCCGACGCCGAGGTGATCCTCTTCAGCCCGGCCGTCGAGCACACCGACGTCCTGGACCACATGGGCGCGAAGCTGGCGGGATCGGCGTCGTGACGACGTACCTCGCGGTCCTCGATCTGGACGACGGGATCGACGGCGGTGAGCAACTGGGCGTCATCGTCCCGCTGCTCGGCTCGCTCGTCGCCACGGTGGAGGTCGCCGACCTCGACCTGGCGACGCCGTGCGAGTCGTGGACCACTCGCGACCTGCTCAACCACGTCGTCGGTGGCGCGCTCATGTTCGCAGGGGCGTTCGAGGGCGGACCCATCCACGACATCTCGGGTCGGATGCCCGATGTCGTGGGCGACGACCCCGCGGCGGCGTTCGCGGCGGCGGTCGAGCGGTTCGGTGCAGCCACGCAGGCACCAGGCGCCATGGACCGGGTCTTCGCCCTGCCGTGGGCGATCATGCCCGGCCGCACGTTCCTGCGTTTCGTGGCGTTCGACCTCCTCGTGCACGCCTGGGACCTCGCCACGACGCTCGGCACCGAGATCGAGGTGCCCGAACCTCTCCTCCACGAGATCGACCTCTTCGCCCGGCGAGTGCTCGACCCGTGGACCCGCGACGGCGTGAACTTCGCTGCTCCGACCCCCATCTCCGACGCGGCTCCGGCAGTCGAGCGCCTCGCCGCGTTCGCCGGCCGAACCCGCTAGCACCACGTGGGCAAACGTGTCACCGGGATTCGCCGTGTCCGCCACGCCGAACTGGATCTCGTAGACGTCGTTGTCCAGGGCATCGAACCGTGAGGTGGCCACTCGGCTCTTCGTCAGCGTCCGCACCGTCGAGTCCCACCTCAGCCGGGTCTATCGCAAGGTCGGCCTGCGCTCGCGTTCCGAGTTGACGGGATGGATCAACCGGACCGACGTCGAGCGCTGACGGATGGCGGTGAGCGGCTGACAGGGGGTGAGTTGGAGTGGTCCGGCCGGAGCGCTGCTCGAGGTCGTGGTCGGTGGAGCAGACGTCGTGTCGATCGGCGGGATGAGCGGCCGACTCAGCCGGTGAACCGTGGTGCGACGGCAACCGGGGTGGCCGCGACCGGCGCTGGCGCCGGTGTCGGCGGCGCCGGTTGTGGAGTCGTGGGGGACTCGCACGACTCGGTCGGGGTGACGACCAGCGAGTCGACGAGGAGCGGGTAGATGGCTCGGACGATGGCGTTGAGGTCGCCGTCATAGCCGTTGCCGTTACCAAGGAGGGCCATCGTCGCTCCGGTGGTAGGGAAAGCGTAGAGGTCCGACTGGTAGCCCGGTTCGGCGCCGGCGTGGTTCAGCAGCGTCACGCAGCCGGTGGCCGGGTCACGGAGGACGTTGACGCCCAACCCGTACGACGTGCCCGGGATGCCCCTCGGCGTCGCATCGTCGAGCTGGGCGGCGCGGGCAGTCGGTGTCAGGAGCTCGCCGGTGCCCAGGGCATCGCCCCACGTGCGCAGGTCGTCGAGGGTGGAGACCATGGCGCCGCCGGCCCATTCCTCGTTGCCGGGCCAGTCGGTGGTGTCGGCGGGTTGGGGGAGGTTCGGGCAGAACCAGGTGTACCCCCGAGCGAACGGGGCAACGAGCTGACCGTCACCGGCGAAGCGGCTGCGGGTCATCCCGAGCGGAGCGGTGACGCCGTCGTGCACGAGGGTCTCGAGGTCGGTGCCGGTGACCTGCTCCAGGATCCGTCCGGCGATGTAGAGGTTCACATTGGCGTAGTCGAACCCCTCGCCGGGGGCGAACGGGGCCCGCGGGTAGGCCAGGTTGGCGGCGATCACCTCGTCGGGGGTGAGCGTGGCGTAGGGGTCGGCGCAGATCCGGTCGACCTGTCCCTGGGGCGAGTTGCCGATCCCGCTCGACATGTTCAGCAGCATGCGCACGGTGATCTTCGACGCTTCGGGGATCCCCGGGTACCAGCGGTCGATGGTGGAATCGAGGGTGAGGTCGTAGGAGCCGTCGCTGATCACCTGCAACGCGACCGTCGCGACGATCGTCTTCGTGATGCTTCCGATCTTCTGCTGGTTCCCCCGCGTCATCGGAGCGAGGGTGCCGAGGTCGGCGACGCCGCGCGACGAGACCCACTCCCCGTGGCCCGGGATCCAGACCCCGACGATGACGCCGGGGGCGCCCGTCTTCTCGAACTCCGCGTCGAGCGCTTCCTCGAGCTGTCCGACCAGCGCCGGATCGAACGCTGACGCCGTCACGTCGGCTGCATCGGTCGTCGCCGTCGCCGTCGCCGTCGCCGGTACCACGAGCGCGCCCAAGGCCGCGGCGACGACGAGCGACGCAAGTCCGCGCCGTGCTGTCGCCCGATTCCGCCACGGGGCGGCCGCGCCCCGAGCAGGTTGGCAACGGGGACGACCGTGGGGGGTGCGCCGCGCCGGCGACCTCGGAGAACGTCTGGGCATGGTGCTTCCTTGGTCGAGGGTCGCCGGTCGTCATCGAGGTCGGAGGCCACGCGACGATGTCCAGCCCACCTGACCGATCACGGTGTTCCGATGCTGTGGCGAGGGTACACCCTCCCTGGATTCGATCAAGGTGCAGCCGAACGAAGTCAGCACGGACGGAGTCGTTCGCGCTATCGTTGCGCCCTGATGATCCGCCGAGAGACGAGCAAGCGGTCGTCGAACTACCACTCCCCGCTGCGGGCGAAGCAGGCGGCCGAAACGCGACGTTCCGTCGTCTACGCCGCCCTCGACCTCTTCCGGGAGCACGGGTGGACGGCGACGACACTTCCGATGATCGCCGCGCACGCCGGCGTCTCGGTCGACACGATCCACGTCATCTTCGGGACCAAGTCGGCGCTGCTCATGGAGGTGGTCGAGGTTGCCATCGTGGGTGACGACGGCGAGGCGCGGATGGTGGAGCGAGCCGACTTCACCGAGGTCGGCAAGGGTCGACGATCGGAGCGGGTACGGACAGCCGTCCGCTACGCGATCACCGCCTACGCCCGCTCGGTGCCCATCCTCGACACCCTCCGCGAGGCGGCGGCCAGCGACGAGACGGCCCACGCTCGGCTGAGCAGATACGACCAGGACCGCCACGACCTCGTCGCTGCCGGTGTCGAGCTCATCCTCGGTCGGGAGCCCACCGCGGAGGTGGTCGATGCGGTCTGGACCCTCCTCAGCCCCGAGGTCATCACCCACCTCGTCACCGACCGCCGTTGGTCGCCACAGCAGGCCGAGGAATGGCTCATCGACATGATGCAGGTCGCGCTCAAGTCCCCACGACGCTGACATCGACGGCGAGTCCCCGCCGAGTTCGATCGAGCCGACTCAGGAGAGCACGGATCCCTCGCCGGGAAATACGTTCGAGCACTCAGCTGTTCATTCGGTGCAACCTTGAACGAAGTGCCGGTTCCCAGTAGCCTCGAAGCAGGTCGGGTCCCACGTGCACGGATCGTCCGATCCGGCATCGCCGGCCGAGCTCCAAGAGGTGCTGATCTTGCGACGGACTCCGATCGTGCTGCTGGCGGGATCCCTGCTGTTGGCCGCCTGCTCGTCCGCGACCGACAACGACGCCACGTCGTCGACGTCGACGTCGGCCCCGTCGTCGAGCGCCGCCGAGACGCCGGCGTTGGTCACGATCGATTCGGATGCCATGCAGCGGACCCTCGACGAGACGGCGGAGTCGCTCCTCGTACCCGGCGCCATGGCGATCGTCGAGACGCCGTCGGGAACCGTCCGGTTGAGCCACGGAACCACGACGCTCGGCGCGGACGTGGCGCCGGAGTCCACCACGCAGTTCCGCATCGGATCGGTCACCAAGACGATGACGGCTGCGGTCATCCTGCAGTTGGTGCAGGAGGGCAAGCTCGCCCTGGACGACACCGTCGGCTCGTACGTCGATGGCGTTCCGGCGGGGGAGACGATCACGATCGCCCAGCTGCTGGAGATGCGCAGCGGCCTCCACAACTACCTCGACACCACCGCGTTCGCCACCACCTTCGGTGCCGACCCGACCCACATCTGGGCGCCGCAGGAACTCCTCGACCTCGGGTTCGCCGAGCCGTTGAGCTTCGAACCGGGGGGCGGCTACGACTACTCGAACACCAACACGATCCTTCTCGGGATCCTGGCCGAGAAGATCGAGGGGAAGAGCCTCTCGGCACTGATGGACGAGCGCCTGTTCGATCCGCTGGGGATGAACCACACGTCGCTTCCGGACGCCATGACCTTCGGCCTCCCCGATCCCTCGTCGCGCGGCTACCAGTACGGTCCGCTGCAGGTCTCGGACGCGCCCTTGACGGTTGACGAGCAGTCGGCCGCCGAGGCCGGGACCCTGGCGTTGAACGACGTCACCGAGCAGAGCCCGTCGTGGTCGTGGGCCGCTGGCGGCGTCGTGTCCACCGCCGACGATCTGATGATCTGGATCGACGCGCTGAACCGCGGCGAGGTGCTCGACGACGCCACTCAGAAGCGATGGAGCGACAGCCTGCAGGTGATGCACCCCGAGGACCCCAAGGCTCTCTACGGGTACGGGATCGGACAGATCCGGTTCGGAACCGTCCGGCTCACCTACCACGAGGGCCAGCTTCCGGGCTTCCACACCATGGCCATGAACGACGCCGCCAACGACGTCAGCATCGTCGTATGGACCAACCGAGCGGTCGACAACGATCGCGACATCGCCTTCTCCGTCGCGGCGAACCTGCTCGGCCACATCTACCGGACCCCGGCCGACACCCCGCCCGCCGAGGGTCCGTGATCGCCGCGTGGTGGTCGGGGGACTCGATCCCGCGACTGCTCGCCGAGAAGGCTCAGTCGGTGAGGTGGGCGGTGCGCCCGCCGAGGCTCTTCGCGGTGTAGAGGGCCCGATCGGCGCGGACGAGGAGGTCCTCGGCGTCGGCCGAGGATCCGACGGCGATGCCGATGCTGGCCCCGATCGACGCGGAGCGGTGCTCGCCGGGGATCGGCTGCGCCCGGCGCATCGGTGCGGCCGCGGCCGCTCGGTCGACCACATCACCGACGACGAACGGGAACGGCTCGGTCAACGCAGCGAGGACCCGCCCGGCGAGGTCCACCGCCTCGTCGCTGGTCGTGCCGCTGCGCACGATGCAGAACTCGTCGCCGCCCAGTCGCGCGACGAGGTCACCCGGCGACGCGATCGTGCGCAGGCGGTCGCCGACCTCGGTGAGGATCGCGTCGCCGGCGCCGTGACCGAAGCTGTCGTTGACCGGCTTGAAGCCGTCGAGGTCGATGTACAGGACGGCGCACGGCTCGGCGGCGCCGAGGTCGTCGCCGGCCGCCAGCTTCGCGATCTCGTCGAGGAAGGCGCGTCGGTTGGGCAGGTCGGTGAGCGGGTCGTGCCGCGCCAGGTGCTCGAGTTGCATCCGCTGATCCTGGAAGGCGATCGCCACGCTGGCAGCATCGATCATGAAGTCGATCGTCAGCTCCCAGGCCAGCAACGACCGGCCGGTGGTCGGGTACCAGACGGTGATCACCGCCTCGACGTCGTGACCGCCTCGTTGCACCGGCCGGATCCAGAAGGCCTGGACGCCGTGCTCGGCTGCGACCTCGCGCAGCTCCGCGGGGAGCTCGTCCGCGGTACCTCGGCTGGGCTCACCCTTCCACGCTCGGACCCACGGCGATCCGGGCGCCCTCGACTCCTCGCACAGCTCACGAGGAAGCGGATCTCCGAGCATGACCAGGTCATCTTCGACCCAGCGGGCCAGGCAGACGAGCGGGCGGTCTCGCTGGAGCCGGATGATCTCGAGGATCCGTTCGAGCACGTCGTCGACCACCGAGGACTCGACGGTCGCCCGCAGCGCGGCGTGCAGCGCCACGAAGTCGTCCACGGGGCGCAGCAGGATCGAGTGGTACACGTGCTCGTCGGTCCGGGCCACCACGCCGCCGGTCACCGACACGTAGCGGTAGGTGCCGTCACGGTTGCGGCCGCGCGTCAGCACTCGCGGGCTGAACCAGTCCGGCCCTTCGTCCTCCTCGTCGGAGGTCACCATCATCTCGATGTTGCGCTCGAGGTCGTCCGGGTGGGTGAGGTCGAACAGGTTCGTGCCGATGAGCTGCTCGGGGGTGAACCCGAAGAGGCGCGCGCCGTACTCGTTCACGAAGTGGATGACACCGGCCTCGTCGATGATGCCCATCGCCTCGCCGGCGCCTCGGATCACCGCCGCCAGCATCGCCTCGTCCACCGCCTGTGGAGCGTCTTGCACGACGCGTGACCCTAGCGGCCGGGGTCGCAAGTCGTGCGTCGTCATCCACGGACTCACGACGCAGGTCACTCGTGGTGCTCGGCCGAGTGGGTGCAACGGGTCCCCCGGCCACGAACGCGGCCGGCCGCTGACTGGGGGCGGTGGGTGGGGGAAGGCCGTCAGAGCCGCGAGGGGTCCGGGGCGTCGGGGTCGATGCCGTAGCGCTCCATGGCGTCGATGACGACCTTGGGCTCGAGGTCGCCGGTGTCGGCCAGCGACGACAGCACCGCGACGACGACGTGGCCGGTGTCGGTCTCGAAGAAGTGGCGCAGCGCGTCGACCGTCTCGCTGCGGCCGAAGCCATCGGTGCCGAGCGACGTGAACGGGCGGGGGACACCGGCGTCGTCGCGGGGCACGAACCGGGCGATCTGGTCCGGGATGGCCTTCATGAAGTCGGTGACGGCGATGATGGGGCCGGCGGTCGAGGCCAGCTTCTCGGTGACGGGCGCGAGCTCGACCGGGAGCTCGGGATGGAACCGCCGGCGGCGTTCGACGGCGAGGGCCTCCTCGCGCAGCCGCTTGTACGAGGTGGCGCTCCACAGCTCGGCGGCGACGTCGTAGTGCTCGGCCAGCTCGGTTTGGGCAGCGCGGGCCGCGCCCTGGGCCGAGCCGGAGAACAAGATGGTGGCCGGCTTCGCCGGTCCGGCGGGTGCCGGAGCCCATCGGTAGAGGCCGCTGGTGATGTCGGCCGCCGTGACGTGGTCGGGCCGGGCGGGCATCTCGTAGTTCTCGTTGTAGAGGGTCAGGTAGTAGAAGGTGCTCTCGCCGGTGACGTCGCCCGAGACGCCCTCGGGCACCGTGCCGCCGTACATCCGGCGGAGGCCCTCCTCGATGATGGCGGCCAGCTCGTACGCGTACGAGGGGTCGTAGACCTGGCAGGTCGGCACGGTCGAGGCGAGCAGCAGGCTGTGGCCGTCCTGGTGCTGGAGACCTTCGCCGGCCAGGGTGGTGCGGCCGGCCGTGGCGCCGAGCAGGAACCCCTTGGCCCGGGCGTCGGCGGCGGCCCAGATGAGGTCGCCCACCCGCTGGAACCCGAACATCGAGTAGAAGATGAAGAACGGCACCATCGGCACCCCGCGGTGCGCGTACGCCGTGCCCGCCGCGGTGAAGTCGGCGAGGCCGCCGGCCTCGGTGATGCCCTCCTCGAGGATCTGGCCGTCCTGCGCCTCGGCGTAGGAGAGGAGCAGGTCGTGGTCGACCGGCTCGTACTTCTGGCCCTGCGAGGCGTAGATCTTCAGCTCGCGGAAGAGCGAGTCCATGCCGAAGGTGCGGGCCTCGTCGGGGATGATGGGCACGACGCGCGGCCCGAACTCGGGCACCCGGCACAGGGTGCGCAGCATGCGGGTGAAGGCCATGGTGGTGGAGACGGACTGGCCGCCCGAGCCGCCCAGGAACTCGGTGTAGGTGTCGTCGGGCGGCAGGGTCAGCGGCCGGCGGATGTCGATGACGCGGCTCGGCAGTGGGCCGTCGAGCGCCTTGCGCCGGCCCATGAGGTACTGGTGCTCAGGTGAATCGACGGGGGGCCGGTAATACGGCGGGTCGTCACCCTCGAGGGCCGAGTCGGGGATGGCGTCGTGCAGCGCGAGGCGGTCGCGCAGGTCCTTCAGCTGGGCACTCGTCATCTTCTTGATCTGGTGGGTGGCGTTGCGCCCCTCGACCTGGGATCCGAGGGTCCAGCCCTTGACGGTCTTGGCCAGGATGACCGTGGGGGCGCCCCGCTGCTCGGTGGCGGCCTTGTAGGCGGCATAGATCTTCTGGTAGTCGTGCCCGCCACGAGGCAGGGCCCGGAGCTCGTCGTCGGAGAGGTGCTCGACCATCTTGCGCAGCCGCGGATCGGGGCCGAAGAAGTGCTCGCGGATGTGGGCGCCGTCGGAGACCGCGTAGCGCTGGAAGTCGCCGTCGACGGTGGTGTTCATCTTGTGCAGGAGGACGCCGTCGACGTCCTGGGCCAGGAGCTCGTCCCACTTCGAGCCCCACACGACCTTGATGACGTTCCAGCCCGCGCCCCGGAAGATGGACTCGAGCTCCTGGATGATCTTCTGGTTGCCGCGCACCGGCCCGTCGAGCCGCTGGAGGTTGCAGTTGATGACCCACGTGAGGTTGTCGAGCTGCTCGCGCGCCGCGAGCGAGATCGAACCGAGCGTCTCGGGCTCGTCGCACTCGCCGTCGCCGACGAAGCACCAGACCCGCGACTCGGCGGTGTCGTCGATCGAGCGGTTGTGGAGGTACCGGTTGAACCGGGCCTGGTAGATCGAGTTGATGGGGCCGAGGCCCATCGACACCGTCGGGTACTCCCAGAAGTCGGGCATGAGCCACGGGTGCGGGTAGCTCGACAGGCCGTCGCCGTCACCGCCGGGCCCGGAGATCTCGCGCCGGAAGTTGTCGAGGTGGTGGTCGTCGAGGCGACCCTCGAGGTAGGCGCGGGCGTACACGCCGGGCGCGGCGTGGCCCTGGATGTAGACGTGGTCGCCGGCGAGGCCGTCCTCCTTGCCGCGGAAGAAGTGGTTGAACCCGACCTCGTAGAGCGCAGCCGACGACGCGAAGGTCGACAGGTGGCCGCCGATGCCGTCGGCGGCCCGGTTGGCCTTGACCACCATCACCGCAGCGTTCCAGCGGATGAACGCCCGCAGGCGCTTCTCGAGCTTCTCGTCTCCCGGGAACCAGGGCTGGAGCTCGGACGGGATCGTGTTGAGGTACGGGGTGTTGACCTCGGCCGGGCTGCCGACCTGGGTCTGGCGGGCGCGTTCGGTCAGGCGCGACAGCAGGAAGCGGGCGCGGGTCTTCCCGCGGGAGTCCACGACCGCGTCGAGCGAGTCGAGCCACTCCTGGGTCTCGCCGGGGTCGATGTCGGGGAGCTGGGCGGCGTACCCGTCGAGGCTCATGGGGACCTTCCGGAGAGGGGTGGGGTGGGGGAGCGTGGCCGCTCCGCCCCTCCATCATGGCGGTCCGACGCGGTTACCCGTCGGTAGGCGGCACAGGATTCACCCAAGCGGCCCCTCCCGCAGCGGCGTCGGGGCGATCGCGGCGACGTGCCAACATGCGGGGGTGACAACGGTCGCCTACACCGACGGAGCGTGCAGCGGGAACCCGGGGCCGGGGGGCTGGGCGTGGGCCGTGCCCGGTGGCGGCTTCGCCACCGGGGCCGAGAACCCGAGCACCAACCAGCGCATGGAGATCAGCGCGGCGTACGAGGCCGTCCGGGCCATCCCGGGGACGCTCAAGATCGTGAGCGACTCGACCTACGTCGTCAACTGCTTCCGAGACCGGTGGTGGGAGGGCTGGCTCAAGCGGGGGTGGACGAACAGCCAGCGCAAGCCCGTGGCCAACCGCGACCTGTGGGAGCCGTTCATCGACCTCGTCCGAGCTCGGGGCGATGTCGACTTCCAGTGGATCAAGGGCCATTCGGGCGACCCGATGAACGACCTCGTGGACCGCCTGGCGGTCGAGGCAGCCACCACCCAACAGGGCCGGTCGGGCGACGATCCGCCGACCGATCTGGGGCCGGCCGACACGATCGGTGCGCGAGCCGCCTCGGACCCCGGTGGGGTGTCGAGCGCCGCGGCCGCGACCGGCCCGGCGTACGAGGGCCACGGGATCGTGGTGTTCGGCCACCGCCCGCCCGAGCTCGGCGGGTACGCCGACAACCCCCTCGCCGACGCAGTGCGCACCCACCTGGCGCGCATCATCGAGGCCAAGGCCCAGCTGCACGACGACCTGGTCGTGGTCAGCGGGTTGCGGCTCGGGGCCGAGATGCTCGGCGCGGAGGCGGCGGTCGAGGCCGGGGTGCCCCTGGTCGCCGTGCTGCCCTATCCCCGGCCCGAGTCGGTGTGGCCCGACGCCTCGCGCGAGCGGTTCCGCCAGCTCCGCGACATCGCTCGCGAGGTCATCACCCTGGAGAAGAAGGAGCCGACCTCGAAGCAGAAGGCGGGCGCCGCGCTGGCCCGTCGCGACGCATGGCTGGCCCGCCACGCCGCCGAGGCCCTGCTCATCTGGGATGGTGCCGATCCTGCGCTCGGGAAGCTCGCCCGGTCGCTCGAGGACCACCTCGGCGACGACGTGTGGGTGGTCGATCCGACCGCCGTGTCCGGCATCACCACGTGACCGAGACGCGACGGCCCGAGTGATCCGGATCGGCAGCGACACCGGTGGGACGTTCACCGATCTGGTGGGCGCCGACGGCTCGATCGCCAAGGTCCCCTCGACACGCCACGATCCCGGCGACGCCCTCCGGCGGGGGACCGCCGAGCTGCTCGCCCGCTCGGACGGATCCGGCGGTGTCCTCGAGACGCTGGCCCACGGCACCACGGTCGCCACCAACGCGCTGCTCGAACGGCGAGGTGGTCGGGTGACGCTCATCACCAACGAGGGGCTGGCCGACGTCATCGAGATCGCCCGTCAGGATCGACCCTCGCTGTACGACCAGCGGATCGATCGCCCCGTCCCGCTCGTGCCGCGGGAGCGGCGCCTCGAGGTGCGGGGTCGCCTCGATGCGCAGGGTCGTGAGCTGTCCCCGCTCGACCTGACCTCGCTGCCCCCCATCCCGCCCGGCACCGATTCGATCGCCATCTGCCTGCTCCACAGCGACCGCAACCCGGCGCACGAGGTCGCGCTGGCCGCGCACCTGCGGGCCGCCGGCCACCACGTCACCGCCTCGCACGAGCTGTCGCCCGAGTTCCGCGAGTACGAGCGCACGGTCACCACCGTCATCAACGCGTACGTGGCGTCGCTCTGTCGCACCTACCTGCAGGGCCTGCTCCCCCTCGCCGACGACGTCCTGGTGATGACGTCCGCCGGTGGCCTGGTGTCGGCCGAACGGGCCGCCGATCGTCCCGCCAGCCTGCTGCTCTCGGGACCCGCCGGTGGCGTGCGGGCCGGCGCGTCGATCGCTGCGGCCAACGGGTTCCCCGACGCCATCACCTTCGACATGGGCGGCACCTCGACCGATGTGTGCCTGGTCCTCGGCGGCCGCCCGGAGCCGGCCGCCGAGCGCGCCGTCGTCGGTCTACCGGTTCGCCTCCCGTCGCTCGACGTGCACACCATCGGCGCGGGCGGGGGATCCATCGCCGCGATCGACGAGGGGGGTGCGCTCGTCGTCGGTCCGGCCAGCGCGGGCGCCGAGCCGGGCCCAGCCTGCTACGGCCTCGGTGGCGAGCGCCCGACCGTCACCGACGCCAACGTGGCGGTCGGACGCATCCCCGCCGACGCCGAACTGCCGGGCCTGGGCCGGCTCGACGCCGAGGTGGCGCGGCGGGCGCTCGCGGCGTCGTCGGTCGACGCCGAGGGTGTGCTGGCGGTGGTCAACGCATCGATGGAGCAGGCGCTCCGGGCGGTGTCGGTTGAACGGGGGGTCGACCCCCGGGGTCTGGCGCTGGTCGCGTTCGGGGGCGCGGGTCCGCTGCACGCCTGCGCGCTGGCCGACGCGCTCGGCATGGCCGTGATCCTCGTGCCGCCCCGGGCGGGGGTCTTCAGCGCCGTCGGCATCCTCGGTGCGCCGGTGCAGGTCGATCTGGTCGAGTCGTGCGCGAACCCCCTCGACCACGCCGACCTCGACGAGCGACTGGTTGCGCTCGGTGGGCGGGCCGCCGACGAGCTCCGCGGCGTGCTCGGCGATGCGCCGGGGGTCGCGCCCTCGATCCAGCGGTCGCTCGACTGCCGGTACCAGGGCCAGAGCCACGAGCTCCGGGTCGAGTCGGTTGCGGCGTTCCCTGCCGAGCACGAGCGCCGCAACGGCTACGCCCGTCCGGGCACCCCGGTCGAGGTCGTCGCCCTGCGGGCCACCGCTCTCGTTGCCGCGCCGGTCGACGTCGCCGACCTCCCGACGGTCGAGCGGCCGTCGGCCGTGGGCCCCGCGGTCATCACCGAGGAGGACTGCACCATCTGGGTCGCCGACGGCTGGCGCGCCGACCCCGGCGCGGCGGGCACGCTCGTCCTGACCCGCACCCGCTGATCTCCAGCCGATCACCGACTCGGCCGGAGATCCGGTGAACACCGGGTCAGGAGGCGGCGGAGCCGTCGGCGAAGGTGACGGTGGCGGGGTACTCGACGGGCACGAGCGCGACCCAGGTGCGGCCGGGGGCGAAGCGGACGAGTTGGCCGTCGGGGCCGAAGTAGTCGGTGCGGGCCTCGAGGGCGAACTTCGACCACACGACGGGGATCGCGGCGCCGCCGGTGAGGACCCAGCCCCGGCCCTCGCCGTGCATCTCGGCCTCGGGGATGGGGTTGCCGTACATGTCCTGGCTCGATGAGGCGACGTAGGGGAGGTACTCGATGACGACGTTGTCGACCGTCACCGGCCAGTTGCCGGTGTCGAGGTGCGGGGTCCCGTTCTGGGTGCGGACCCAGCCGCCCTCGGCCGGGTCCCAGGTCCAGGTGACCGCGGTGATGCCGCCACCGAAGTGGTAGGAGGCGCTCATCGCCGACCGGGCACCGGGCCCCGGCGCCTCCTTCGCTCCACGGAAGGTGAAGAGCGGGGTGGGAGCTCCGCTGGCCCGGCCGCCGTAGAGCCCGGCCGTGCTCGAGTAGAGGTTGTGCGGCATCGGCTTGTCGCCGCCCCGGTAGTACGAACCGTTGCGGCCGGCGCCGACATCGACGAGCGGGCTCATCGACAGCAGCTGGAGGAACCCGCCGTTGGCGCCGGAGTAGGCGAAGAGGGGCATGTTGAGGGGGCCGACGATGGCGACGTCGGTGGAGCGCGCGGAGCGGACCGGTCCGACGACCTCGGCGTCGGTGCCCTGGAAGACGGCGGCGAACCTGCTGACCGGGCCCTCGACCTTCTCCTCGTAGACCACGTCGGCGTTGGTGAGCCCCGCCTGCGGCCGGGCGTTGGGGTCGTAGTTGTCGATCTTGACGACGAGGGCGGGGCGTTGCTCGTAGCCCGGCCGCTCGACCGGCGCTCCGGTGAGCGGACCCGGCGGGCCCGTGTGGGCGTTGCGGGGCGCCCGGGTGGTGGTGGTCGTGCCGATGGTCGTCGTGGTCGTGGTCGCCGGGACGGTGGTGGTGGAGGGGGGCGCCGTGGCCGCGGTCGTGGTTCCCGGGCGGGCGGGCGGCGGCGCCGCGACCACCGGTTCGGAGGGCGGGTCGGCCCGCACCACGGCGACCGCGGCGAGGATCACCACGGCGGCGGCAGCGAGGCCGGCGGCGGCGCGCCCCGGGGTCACCGCGCGCGAGGTCGTCCGGGTCGACGACCGTGGCGGTTCGGGTGGGTCGGCCGAGGGAGACGCCGTGGTCGGCAAGTCCCTGAGTTCGTCGCGGTCGTCGCGGTCGTCGCGGTCGTCGCGGTCGTCGGTGTTGTCGGTGTCGTCGTGTCCGTGCATCGTGGCTCCCGCCGGCACGACAGACGCACCTGGCGCCCGAGAGGCTACGCCGGGCGGCCCGCGTGGCGGTGCGATCGTCGCTCGCCGAGGCGGGCGGCGGGCGTGATGCGAGCGGTCAGGGTCACCGCGGTTCCCGAGAGGCTGCCGCCCACGAGTCGAAGCGCGCTCGGACGTCGGCCGAGGCGGCGGGCAGGCCGAGGCCGGCCATCGCGGAGCGCACCGCCTGCTCGTGCAGCGCAGCGGGGTCGGCGAGCCAGTCGAGGTGGTGGTTGACCTCGAGGGTCACCGCGCCGTGGAAGGTGGCCCAGAGCACGACACCGATCTCCCGGAGGAACGTGGCCTCGTCCGACGTCGAGATCTCGGCGAGCGCATCGACCATCGGCCGGAAGACCTCGGTCTGGGCGTCCACGGTGGGTCCCCCCTCGGGCGCGGCGTAGCCGGGGAGCTGGTCGGTGAAGAGCAGGTTGAACTCGTTGCGGTGGTCGAGCGCCCAGCGGCGATGGGCCAGGATCGCGGCGAGCGCTCGGTCGGCCGGGGGTTCGTCGGCGAAGTGGGCGTACCCCGCTGCGGTCGCCTCCGCCAGCCGGCGGTAGCTCGACAGCAACAGCATCGTGAAGACGTCGTCGAGGCCCTCGAAGTAGGTGTACAGCGAGGCCGGGGCCACCCCGACCGCCCGAGCGATGGCCCGCATCGACACCGTGCCGGGACCGCCGTCGTCGAGCAGCCGGCGGGCCTCGGTCTCGATGGCGGCGAGCAGCTCACGCCGCTGGCGAGCCCGGCGGCCCTCGGTTTCGGGCACCGCGATCTCGGTGGGTGCAGGGGGTGCGGTGGGCATGAGACCAACAGTACATGAACGGGGGTTGCTTTCCGAACAATGTTCGGTCATGGTGGAGGCAACGATCCGAACACCGTTCGAACTTGTCCCGAGGAGCTCCTTCATGTCCACCCCCGCATCCATGCCCGCCACCCATGTGATCCTCGGTGCCGGACCCGTCGCCCGGGCCGTCGCCGCCGCCCTCGCGAGCCGAGGCATCGAACCGGCCGTCGTCACTCGGTCCGGCACCGTGGTGCCCGGTGCCGCCAGCCGCCGAGCCGATCTCCGCACCGCCGCCGAGGCGGCCGATGCGGTCGCCGGTGCCGAGGTCGTGTTCCAGTGCGCCCAGCCGCCCTACCACCGCTGGCCCGAGGAGTTCCCCGCTCTCCAGTCCCGCGTCCTGCGAGCCACCGCATCGGCTGGCGCGCTGCTGGTCGCGGCCGAGAACCTCTACGGCTACGCCCCGCCGACCGGTCCCATCACCGAGGACCTACCCCTCGACGCGACCACGCGCAAGGGGGCGGTGCGCGCCCAGATGTGGCAGCAGCTCGAGGACGCCCACCGCGCCGGCGACGGGCGCGCCGTGTCGGCCCGCGCCTCGGACTTCTTCGGACCCGGTGTGGCGAACTCGGCGGTCGGCGAGCGGTTCTTCGGTCCGCTGCTCGCGGGGAAGCCGGTGCGGGTCATCGGCGACCCCGACCGCCTGCACACCTACACCTACATCGACGACTTCGGTGAGGCGATGGTGCGGTTGGCCGAGACCCCCGACACCTGGGGGAGCGCGTGGCACGTGCCCAACGCCCCGACCACCACGACGCGGGCGGTGGCCGAACAGGTGGCTGCGATGGCCGGCACCACCGCTCGGCTCCGTGCGGTCAAGCCCTGGCAGCTGCGCCTCATCGGCACCGTCGTGCCGGCGCTCCGCGAGCTCGACGAGCTGCGCTACGAGTTCGACCAGGACTGGGTGGTGAGCCACGAGCGCTACGCCGCGGTGCTCGGCGACCATGCCACTCCGCTCGACGTGGCTCTCGCTGCGACCGTCGCCTCGTACCGGCCGTCGGTGGCCACGGGCGCGGGCGCCGCCGCCTGATCGACGCCGGTGGGCACCCCCTGCGCGGTCTCCTCGGCCGCACGAGCGTGTGTCATCGTGGGGCGTGCCCGAGCTCGATCCCGCTTCGCTGCAGATCCTGGTCTCGCGGCTGGCGGGCGTCGCCACCGAGATGGGGGCGGTGCTGCAGCGGGCGGGATTCAGCCCCAACATCAAGGAGCGCGCCGACTTCTCGTCGGCGGTGTTCGACGCCCGTGGCGCGATGCTGGCCCAGGCCGAGCACCTGCCCGTGCATCTCGGGTCGATGCCGGCGTCGGTCGCAGCCGCCATCGAAGCCACCGACGGCGGGGAAGCCCTGGGCCCGGGCGAGCACATCATCGTCAACGACCCCTTCGCCGGGGGCACCCACCTCAACGACATCACCCTCGTGACCCCCGTCTTCGCCGACGGAACGGTCGTCGGGTGGGCCGCGAACCGAGCCCACCACGCCGACGTCGGAGGTGCCGCACCCGGTTCGATCCCCGCCGACGCCACGGAGATCTACGAGGAGGGGCTGCGCCTCCCGCCGGTGCGACTCACCGACGAGGTGCGGGCGATCCTGCTGGCCAACTCCCGCACCCCGGTCGAGCGCTCCGGCGACCTCGATGCCCAGATCGGTGCCAACGTCGTGGGCGCCGCGCGCCTCGCCGAGCTCGCCGACCAACCGTGGGCCGAGGTGCTCGCCTACGGCGAGCGGCGGATGCGGGCAGCCCTCGCCGCGCTGCCCGACGGCCGGTGGGAGTTCGCCGACGTCGTCGATTCGTTCGGCCCTGCGCCCGATCAGCAGCACGCCACGACGATCCGCCTGGCGCTGACCATCGAGGGCGACACCGTCACCTTCGACTTCACGGGCACCGACCCCCAGCGGCGCGGCAACGTCAACACCGTTGAGGCCGTCACCGTGAGCGCCGTCGTGTTCGCCCTTCGGACCATCGTGGCGCCGACGCTGCCGGCCAACGCGGGCACGATCCGGCCGGTTCGGGTCATCGCCGCGCCGGGCACGCTGGTGAACGCCCTCCCCCCGGTCGCCGTCGGCGCCGGCAACGTCGAGGTCAGCCAGCGCGTCGCCGACGTGTGCCTGGGCGCCCTCGCCCAGATCTCGCCCGGCGAGGTCGGAGCCGCATCCCAGGGAACGATGAACAACGTCCTCATCGGCGGCGTCGGCCGCAACGCGCCCGTCGACCTGAGTGTCGGCGGGTCCGCAGGGGTCGTGGTCGAGGAGCCGTGGGTGTACTACGAGACCGTCGCCGGCGGCCAGGGCGGCCGCCCCTTCGCCCCAGGCATGAGCGGCGTCCACACGGCGATGACGAATACTGTCGACGAAGGACACCAGTCGGCGGCGGGTGTGCCGGGTCAGTCGGGAATCCACACGAACATGACAAATACCAGAAATACTCCGATCGAGGCGCTGGAGCGGGCGTTCCCGATGCGGGTCCTTCGGCAGCGGCTGCGGCAGGGGAGCGGCGGGGCAGGCTGGTCTGCCGGCGGCGAGGGGATCGAGCGCGACCTGCAGGTGCTCGTTGACGCGACCGTGTCGCTGATCACCGAGCGGCGGGTGTCGCAGCCATGGGGCCTGGCCGGCGGCGAGCCAGGGGCGGTGGGGGAGAACTGGCTGCTGCCGGGCGGCGAGGAGAGTCGGGCTGAACGCCTGCCGGACAAGTGCACGATCCAGCTCAAGGCTGGCGATGTCCTGCGAATGCTGACGCCC
>Ga0105048_10005436_pt1 | contig 20600 bp, 19 predicted proteins | sample MAT05_FD_78382 | JGI IMG/M metagenome (GOLD analysis project Ga0105048, IMG submission 78382) | Freshwater microbial communities from Lake Fryxell liftoff mats and glacier meltwater in Antarctica - MAT-05 | ecosystem: Environmental > Aquatic > Freshwater > Ice > Liftoff microbial mat | place...
ATGAAAACTGTTCAAAATCACACAACCTTAGAAGATTATATTAACCTTAACTATCCCGTTACTTTCTATCCTGAACGAGAAGGAGGTTATACTGTTATTATTCAAGACTTACCCGGTTGCATTTCCACAGGAGAAACTCTCCAAGAAGCTATGGCAAATATCTTAGATGCAAAAAAACAATGGATTGAAACTGCTTTTCACTATCAAGATACTATTCCTCTCCCCTCGAATATTATCTAATTGATATTAATCAATAATAAGCTAACTAGATATTGTTTATTAAGCAGACTGAGGGGTGAGGAGTTGTTGCATCCACCTTTCTACTTGGCGGCGGGCTTGATCTAGACCCTCAATAGAGAGGTAAGTGAGGGCTTTTTGATAGTCGGCGATCGCCCAATTCCAGTCTCCCTCTAAGTGGTGAGTGCGTCCTCGTTCGGCGTAGATATTGCCCTCTAGACGATGAAATAGAAGAGCGATGTCAAAATTTTCCCGGGCAAGATGGTACATCCCCATATCTCGGTAAGTAATCCCTAGATTAATCCAGGCGCGACTATTGAGGGGGTTTAGTTCTAGAGTAGTTTCGTAGTCGGCGATCGCTTGAACATAGTCCTGGCGTGTCGCATAGTAATTTGCCCGATTATTATAGGCACTATCAAGATGAGGGGCAAGTTCTAGGGCGTAGTTATAATCTTTTAGGGCTTGAGATTGGTTCCCACTACGGAAGTGTAATAATCCTCGATTGTTATAGTGGATCGCATTCTGGGGTTCTTGGTGGATTAAGTTGGTTAAAAGGTCGATCGCCCCTGCCCAGTCGCCCTCTTGGGAAAGTTTTCGTACTAAGTTTTGTTGCCCTAAGTTTTGTTGCGATCGCCCTGCATCATCCTGAGGAGTCTTAGAACTAACCACCGATTTATCACGACGTTTGATTTGTTTATTTAGTTGATTTACTTGCTTGCTAATACTTCTCATTTGCCCCTCCAACCTAATATCTGAACTTAACTTTCTTCACCATAGCTTTTGCCAGCAACTACTCTGTATCTCTATTGTGTCAGTTATTTTTTTGTCTATTGACCGGGTAATCTGTAGTGGTGTTCCCCTTGACAAAAGGGTAATTGGAGTTGGTAATTTGAGTTTGATGATCATTGCTAAAGCCACTTAAAATAAATGGCTTGTGTAATTAAAGCCGTCCTGAAGGACGGGGCTTCTACCCAATTTTCTGGAGAAGTTTCCTAGATAGGAAATTTTCAGATTAGGATTAGGACTGCTAATATGCCTGTAGAACAACTAGTTAAGATATTAAATTTATCCAAAATTTATCCAAAACCGCCTAATCAATCATCCAAAACTACCTATCAAAATTATGAACCTACCCCTAACTCAATCAACAGATATTACCGGGGATGACTACCTCCTCCTTGGTTTAGCTACTTGCTACTACAAAGAAGATGGAGAAGTTTCCGAATGCAGATTGTAGAACCTATTCCCTCTGCATCTCTAGAAGCAATTATTAAGGGTATTCCTACTTCCTACAAATTAGCCACCGCTGTTAAGTTTGGGGCTATGCTTGGGGAAGCTGCCCTACAAAGGCCCGATGGTTTTCCTGAAGTTGCCAAATTTAGCGATGAGTTTAGATTTCGGGCGATCGCTGCTACCCGGACTTTTAAATCCCGTCCTCAAGCCCAAATCCATATTCCCCTTGGGACTAGTTACACAAGGATATCTCCGCAACGAGAGGTAACCTAGGGCAGGAGACGGGTTAATTAAGGCTAGTCTGAATACGCTGGTCGAGGGAGATGGAATTCCAACAGGTTTTCCGATCTAAAAAAAGTAAAGACTCAAGCACTAAGGCTCAAGTCTTTACTTTTTAATTAATCTAGTTTTAAGTTGAGGTGAAGGCAACAGTTTTTATGTAAGTCACCTCAAGATACTTAGTAGCGATCGCGATTATTGCGATTATAGCCACCACCACCGCCGCCGCCGCCGCCGCCACCAGAGCTACGGTCTTCTCTGGGTTTTGCTTTGTTAACTTTTAGATCCCGACCCATCCACTCAGCCCCATCAAGAGCTTCAATGGCAGCGGTTTCTTCAGCTTCAGTGCTCATTTCTACGAAGCCAAAGCCTCTCATCCGTCCGGTTTCCCGATCGGAAGGAAGTTGTACACGCTTAACAGTACCGTACTCAGCGAATACAGCACTTAGATCAGATTCTTTAACCTCATAAGAAAGGTTACCTACGTAAATCGACATAAAATGAACTCCAAAATTCCTTTGTTGTGTAGAGAGTGAGATTTCGGAGAGGAGCCTGCCAAGAGAAAACGTGAAAAACTCGTCAATACTATAAACAACAGCTACAACCGATTACTTAATTCTCGTCTACTATATTAACACTTTAATCTTCAGAGACAAGATACTCAATCATTAAGAAATATTAAGGTTATTTCCTACGATGGACTTGCGATCGCCTCCTAGCTTGTCTCTGACAATGCTTTCTATGTAGTTTGTCAATATGCTCCTGCTGGTAATGTTGTAGATGACTTTACCCAAAATGTTCTTAGATCTTAGCGATCGCATTTATCCCTTAATTCAAGCCAAGGCTGGATAGGAGTGCTTAGATTGCAGGAGTTCCTCTAGTTCTAGAAGGTAGATCACCATTTTTCTCTCCCCATTAGGGAGAATTGCTACATACTTGGCTAATCCTTGGAGATTATTTTGGCGGTAAGATTCTGGGAGTAGCTGTATGGCACTATCGGGTAAATCTAGGATGTCAGGTAAGCGATCGACCCTTAGCCCGCATAGATATCCCGTGCGGCTTTGGGTCAGCACCAAAAATTTATCAGCCCCAGCAGTGCGGTGTTTTTTGCTTGATAGGAGTGATGACTGGAGTGATGGTTGGAGTGATGGCTGGAGTGATGATTGGAGTGATGATTGAGGAGCGGAAGATGAAGATGATTGTAGGCGAACTTGTAGGTTAAGAACGAGAACTGGGCGATCGTCGAGGTGGGTTAGTTCTGAATCTACTGGACTATTCCTGATATTGGGGGGGCAACGGAGAACTTGCAGTACCTTATTCATCGGCACAGCAAACAGATAATTGGCGATCGGCAGGATAATTACTTTAAAAGTAGCCATAGGTTTCAGTTATCAGTGAATAGTGAATAGTTATCAGGTATCAGGTATCAGGTATCAGTAAGTAATCGCTCTATTAGAAACACTCTTTATTCAAATAAAATATCCCTCACTATTCACTGATAACTGTTTACTGTTCACTGTTCAATATTTCTTTGAGTTTAGAAATTAATTGGTAGTCTAGATAGGGTTTGGTAAAGTAGGCGATCGCCCCCAAAGAACTCGCAATTTGTCTATACTGATTACTTCCTCTAGAGGTCAACATTACTACAGGAATTTTTGCTAAATTAGGCTGCCGCCGAGTAACACTAAGGAATTCAAACCCAGTCATCCGAGGCATTTCTAGATCGCAAATTACTAAGGGAATAGAAGGATTTTTCTGTAATTGCTCTAGGGCATCTACACCGTCTTTTGCCTGTTGGACAGAGTAGCCACTCTTTTGCAGTACCAAGGAAAGTTTTTGGCGCTCGGTGATGGAATCATCCACAATTAGAATGATGGTTTTAGTAGAGCTTTTTGGAGCTATACCGCTCTCTAGGGGAGGATTTTCTCCTTCTCCAGCTAAGATACTCACAGTCTCTTCTGTCCAAGAAAACGCTTGATCTTGATAATCTACGAGGGCAGCTCCATCTATTACTAAGCTCATGCTCCCATCGGCTAGCACTGTACAGCCATAGATGTAATCGGGGGAAGGAATAGCTTCAGGAATTGGTTTAATCACTAATTCTTGTTCTTCAATTACCTGATCTACCTCCAGCCCTAGAAATCCGTCACCCTTGGGTAATAACAATACGGGAATCCGTCCCTGTCGGGGAGTCAGGAGGGGAGTTAATTCTGGGGTGTCTGTAGAGGAGACATAGCGATCGCCCTCATCAAACAAATTTGTTAATTGATAAAGGGGAACAGAAATTATCTTTTCGCCGTTATGCCAATCTAGTAATTTCTGGTTGCCGATAGTCTTAATCTGGTCAGCAAAGGGCATTAAGGTCTGGGTTATTTCATTGGCAACAAAAGTATAAATTCTGCCTCCTGCTCGACAGGAAAGGAGTCTGGCACTCATTAATGCTCCCTTGATCTGCAAGAAAAAGGTAGTTCCGCGATGGGGCTGGAATTGGAGAGTTAAGTTACCCCGGATGTTTTGTAGTTGCGATCGCACTATATCTAAACCAATGCCTCGCCCGGCTAAATCATCAACTACATCTTTGGTAGATATCCCCGGACTACAGAGTAGATCAAGAATCTGAGATTCAGGTTGGGGGAGCTTTTTGATGTTATCTACTTGAGTAGAGGTTAGCAAATTTTGAGATAAAGCCGAGGCAAAAATGCGATCGATATCTAACCCAGCCCCATCATCCCGGACTTCAATTACTGTCCGATTTCCTTGATTATAGGCTCTAACAAAAATAGTCCCTACCACTGGCTTTTGGTATTGTTGGCGGATTTCTGGTGGTTCAATCCCGTGAGCAAAAGCATTGCGAATTAAGTGTAATAAGGCTTCATACAAACTTTCGGCGATCGCCTTGTCAATTAAGACTTCCAAACCTTGAAGTTTGATTTCTACAGGCTTGTTGTACACGCTAGTCAACTGCTCAGTAATCAAAGCTAATCGATTCAAAACATTGCCGATCGGCATCATCCGAGTCTGCTGCATACTCTCCCGCACCCGCTTGAGGAGACTTTGCTCGCGATCGATCAATTGCTGGGCATTTTGGGTATATAAAGTTAAATCTGCCGTGGCCTGTTCTAGCTGTACAGTTTCTTCTAGAACTGTCTCTAAGACCTCATGAACTTCTCCCCGCAACTGCTCATAAGAAAGATGCTTTTTGAGTTGATTAATGGTCTTGCGGTGTTGCTGCAACCATCCTGAAAGTTTTTGGAGGGTCTCTACTCTCTGCTCTTCTTGGAGATTAACCTGATTTTGATTAATTAATAACTCCCCCGCCAGATAATTTTGGTGTTCTAGCTGCTCTAACTCTACTCGCAGAGTTGTGGTATTGCGGGGTGCATCAGAGAAATTTGGAGAGAAATTTGGAGAGAAATTTTCTGAGGGGTCAGCCATTTCTGGCTCTGAAGTCAGTAACTCTTCGGGCTGGATATAAACCAAGTTTTCCTGCTCTTGAGAAGCATACTCCGATAGGATACTCTCTGGGATTTCTAAGTTACCAAAAAGTTCCACCAAAGCGGCATCTTCTGGCAGGACTTCTAGAGCAGCTTCCAAATTAATATTGGGATTAATATTGGTAATTTGGGAAGACTGAGAGGAAATATCGTTGGTGGGAGTAAGGGGATTTTTAGGGCTTTTATCAGCATAGGATGGGGCCGAAAATACGAAGGGGGGAGGAGAATTGCTCGTTCTATTAGTACTCCTTTGCTGGGAAAGGGCAGATTCTTGCTGACTAGGTTGGATTTTTTTGGGAGTATCTAATTTCGTAGCGATCGCTTGCGTTACGGTTGCCGTAGTCGTAGCTGTGGTTGCCACAATCGCCTTAGCAATCTTCTCGCCAGTAAATTCTAAAAGTTGAGGGGAAGGAGTTCCCCCTTGGGCGCGATCGCCCTCCATCACTAAGTTATAACCTAATTGGAGATCTTCCAGAGCTAGTTGGGCAATGGTGAGAGCTTGATGGGGATGGGCGTTGAGGGCTTGAATGGTGGCATTAGCGATCGCCCGAAAACCCGGCAATTTTAGAGATTCTCCTAAACCTACAAATATTTCCGTTGTGGGGATAAAAGTATCTACTATTTGTTGAGGATCGCCGATTTCCCATACCGTCATCAAATTTACCAGTTTTTCCTTGACCCCTACCTCAAACACCGATTGGACAATATCAAAACCCAGCTCTGCGGAACTAGGAATTGCATTTTCCCTAGCTAGGGCATCTCCCAACTTGATTTGAATTTGACGAAAAAGATCAGCTCCCTGATTTTTAATATTCTCAAGGCTCTGGGTATCCCCCCGAATTTCCGCAGCCAAAGCTAACCGCAGACATTCATAACCTTGAAAAAGCAGAGTTTCCAATTCCCCATCAATAGCTACGGTAGGATCGAGCAAGGCTTGGAAAACATTTTCTAGATAGTGGGAGAGATCTTGGATGGTTTTTTGCCCCACGATCGCCGCTGCTCCCTTCAGAGTATGAGTAGCCCGCATCAATCCATAAACCTTAGATTGAGTCCGCTGTTCTCGGAGATGGAGAAGCTCAGTTTCTATCGTCCGCAGTAAATCCTCTGATTCATTCAGGAAGTAGAGGTAATTTTCTTGGTGAATCTTTTTGGTACTCATAACTAACTCACCTGGAATTGTGCTACCGTCTCCCTTAACCGATTTGCTGTTGCCAACAACTCTTGGAAGGAAGCAGTAACTTGAGTAGATTCTTGAGAAGTTTCTTGAGAGGTTGCTGCTACACCCTGCATGGTTTGGGTGACGGATTTTCCTTGGTCAGTTTGGACAAGGGTAGCTTTAGTAATCCCCGCAACTAGGTTACTAATTTCTGTGGTTGCTGAGGCGATCGCTTGCAAGCTCTCCCTAGTTTCCTGAGCTAGGTTTGTCCCATTAGTCACCTGACCGATAACAGTTTCAATGACCTTGAATAGTTCACTAGTCTGGCTTTGAATTTCCTGCACCATGAGTTCAATTTCAGTAGTAGCTTTGGCAGACTGGCGAGCGAGCGATCGCACTTCATCGGCAACTACCGCAAAGCCCCGCCCATACTCTCCTGCTCTTGTTGCTTCAATGGCAGCATTGAGGGAAAGCAACTGGGTTTGGGTGGCAAAGTCACTAATGAGGTTAACTACTCTAGAAATCTTCTGGGAAGATTCCCCTAGAGATTTGATTTTTTCCCCAGCTTCCGTAACGGTTTCCTTGATATCCAGAATGCCAGCTACGGTTCTTTGAGTGGTGACATCCCCAGATTGCACTGTTTGGTTTGCCTTCAGAACAGCTTGATCGATCGCTTGAGCATTGGCGGCTACCTCTTGGGTAGAATCCACCATGAGTTGAACTTCTTCTAGAGCTTGAACTACTTCTTGGAATTGCTCTTGAGCTTTGGCTGAGAGTTGATTTGCTGCTGCCTCGCTGGAGGTGGAAGTAGCAGCCATCTGAGTAACAGCGGTTTGCACCTGGACTACAATTTCTTTCAAGGAGTTCAGAGTATTGTTGTACACATCGGCGATCGTTCCCAATTCGTCATTTGTAATAGGAGCGCGGACAGTTAAGTTTCCATCTAGAGCAGGCATTACTGCTGCTAAAAGATTAATCGCCCGTTGTTGCAGCAGTTCTTTTGCTTCTTTTTCGCGCTGGGCAGCTAAAGTTAGTTGTTCTGATTGGGATTGTAGTTGCTGCAAATACTCGGTTCGCTGGACCGCAAACCCTAGCTGGGTTGAGATCTGCACCATGGTAGCGACTTCGGATTCTTGCCAGTGGCGGGGACCAGTATTTTGGTAAGCCGCGAACAATCCCCAGAGTTTTTCTCCCACAAATATGGGCACGATCAGATAAGCTCTGGCCTGAATTCCCTCTAGAGCTTCAACATAGCAAGGAGAGAAGCCAGCTTGAAAAATATCCTCAACAATGGAGTTTTTCTTATAAATGTACTGTCCACCCTTACTTTCTTGTAAATAGGTGTCCTTTTGGAGAGCAGTATCTATAAACCGGATATTTCCGCCTACTTGGGGAGGGGCAATATCTCGATCGAGCACCCTTACCCAGCCACTAGCCACGGATTCTGCTACATATAAACCACTAAAATCTGGCTCGAAGCGATAGACAGCAACCCGATCGCTCTTCACTAGTTGGAGTCGCACTTCTTGAGTTGTGGTGCGGAAAATAGCCTCAATTTCTGGAGCTTGACGAATTTTATCAACTATCTTGGCGATCGCTCGTTCCCGTTCTACTACCAAGCGGAGTTGTTCAGCCTGTTGTTTTTGCTGAATCACAAACTCAGCCTGTTTAATAGCTACCCCTAGCTGGGCAGTAACCTGAGTCATGAGGTTCACTTCTATTTCTGTCCATTGGCGGGGTCCAGAATTTTGGTATACCGCCAATAGTCCCCACAACTGATCGCCCCCTACAAAGATGGGCATAATAATATAGGCTCTAGCCTGAATTAGTTCTAGGGTTTCTACATGGCACTGAGAAAAACCATAGGTATATATATCATTAACGATCGAACTTTTTTTGCCAATATACTGCCCCCCTTTAGTTTCTTTGAGATAAGTATCCACAGACCAAACTGTTGATCCTACATACTCCTCTCCAGTATTTTCTTTTAAAACCTTGATCCAGCCGGGAGCCACAGATTCAGAAACGTATTCTCCACTGAAGTCAGGATTAAAGCGATAAACAGCCACCCGATCGCTCTTCACAAGCTGCGATCGTACCTCCTGAGTAACTGTCCGGAAATTATTATCTAAGTCTTGAGACTGACGGAGTTTATCTACAACTTTAATTACAGCTTTCTCTCTAGCTACTGCTTGCTGGACGAGTTCTGATTGCTGCTGTTGTTGGAACCGGAAGGTTTCCTGCTGCACCGCTACCCCTAACTGGGAGGCAATCTGGGTGGCAAGGTTGATTTCTGCATCTACCCACTGCCGCGATCCAGAGCATTGATAAATAGCCAACAATCCCCAGAACTGATCATTCTGGTAAATAGCTGTAGTGATGTAAGCCTTAGCTTCGTATTTCTCTAAGGTATTTAAGTAGCAGCGAGCAAACCCTGCTTGGTAGACATCATTAACAACTCGGCAAGTATCTCCTTTGTTATAAGTACCGCCCCGAGTTTCTTGGAGGTAGGTATCCACCGTTCCTCCCCCAGCATACTGGTTTGAATATTGGCTTGAGTTTTGGCTTGAGTTTTGGCTTGAGTACTTAGAATTGTTGTACTGAGCATAATTACCACTATCAAGATTCACAACCGATCGCGTGGTATTGAATTTGCCACTGTCATTACTAGGGGGAGCAGTCAAAAGGTTAAGTTTGCAAGCCATAGCGTCATCCATCATGGAGGGGTCTTGTCTTTGGGCTTCCAGCACCGATGTCCAACCTTTCTCCACGGATTCTGTAATAAAGGCTCCAGTCCAATCGGGGTTAAATTTGTACACCACGACTCGATCTGCCCCTAGTATCTGGCGTAATTCTTGGACAGTAACGCGGAAAATACCTTCAATATCTAAAGTGGTACGGATTGTCTCGACTACACGACCGATCGCCTTCTCCCGAATATTTTGTTGTTCTAATTGAATTTCTACTTCAAAGGTAGCTAGCTTCAAGGATAGTTCTATAACCACTTGATAGAGGAAGCCCGCCAATCCACTACTAATCCCAGCAGTAGTTCCAGTAAGCGATCGCCCCTGAATACCTTGGCTATTTTGGCCATTTTGATTACCTTGTCCACAATGCTGCACTACCATCAAGCCCCACACAACCCCAGCTAAAACAATTGGGACAGCAAGACTAGATTTAACTTGATACTTATTTAATAGTTGTTGTTGGTAGGGGGTAATCTGAGCCGACTCTTTAATAACTACTACTTTTTCTTGGAGATAATCCCGTTGTTGATCAGCTCCAAAGTAAATAGCATCAATGGTTTCCCCTAAAGATGGTGTCCAACCTCTCCCCAGAGCTTCATTGATAACGACACCTTGATTAGCAGACTGGAATCGATAAACTAGAACCCTTTCCCCCAAGCCCATTTTGAGAATTTCGGTAACTAGCCCATTCAACAGAGCTTCTCGAGTCGGAGCTTTCTGGATAATAGTACTCATAATCATGGACTGCTCTTGGGGCCAGGTTGTCTGTCCATGGCCTTGAGTGGTCTTAAATTCTGCTAATTCCTGCTTAAATTCTTGGAATTCTCGGTTGACAGTACCAGTGAATTTTTCTACTTGCTCCCCGAAGCGTTGGAATTGTTGTAGTTTTTCCCGGACTTCCGATCGATCGAGCCTGCCTACCCGCTCCAACTCTTCCTTAAATTCACTAATGGTAGTTAAAAATTGATGCACATTGGGAGCAGGAAGGGAACTATCAGGGAGATTTTGCTCTTGGTAGAGAGAAATATCTGGCTTTCCGGGGGGGAAATCCTTAGCAGTGGAGGTAGTCTCGTAGGTTCCAGTCATAGAATTTAGTGTCAATTGTCGGGAGTTAATTAGTTAGCGATCGCCTAGAAAATTTGCAGAGCTTAAGGTTTAGATAACTGCTGGCGCAGTTGCTGGGTTCGCCGGATCAGATGACTTGGTTCTAGGACAATGCTATTAGTAGCACTGATGTATCCCTGCACGTAGGGCAGAAGATGACTAGGTAATAAGCCGGGAACGGGGGCTTGGATTCGATCGGCGGCGTGTTGCTCGATTTCCTCCACCTGAGGAATGAATAAACCAAGGGTGCGCTGTTGAACTTGGAGCGAGATCATCATGCCTCCGATCGCCAGAGAACTACGACCAAAGCCCAAGAGACGATTTAGATCTGTTAGCCAAACCAGGTCTCCCCGCCAATCGTAGATCCCCATCAACCAGTCTGGGGTATGAGGTACTGCCAAGACCTTCTGAGAGGAAATTTTTACTACTTCTCTTATATTATCTAATGCTAGAAGAGTAGTTAGGCGATCGCCCACCATAAATCGTAAATATTTTTTTTCTTCTCCTCGATAAATATTAGAGTTGCTATGCCAATTGGAATTAGTTATCTCATCCGCCTGCGCCCACTGGACTAGCTCCTTCGCTAAAACAAAGCTACTGAGATCAATCTTTTCTACCCAACTAGGGGTTTTTCCTCCCCGCTGTTGCGCTCCTATCTTGATTGTGGTTACACCCGATTGATGGAGAGGCTCTAAGGCTTGGCGGAGGGTGGCAACTACAGGTTGTTGCTGGGGAATATCCTGCCCCGAAAATTCCAAAATAATGTATAAGTTACTAGCTTTACGAGCAACTTTGACCAGAACTCCTTCTTGTTTGAGTTGATTTTGCAAATGGGAGGCGATCGCTTGCCACTTGCTTTGGATACTTAGGTTAGGTTGCTCTATCAAGTTTGTCTGAGCCATAGTTTTGCCAAGCGGGGGGGAAATCTTGTATTAGGTATTAGAGGGAGGCTTGGAAACTTAAGGGCGTAAGGTAGGATGCAAGAGATTTATGGACGATCGCATTAAAAAGCCTTTATCCTTGCCTTTAAAGTATGCCTTATATTCACTAAAAAAATTCTTGGGGATCATCTCCCATCCTAGACTAGAAATGATTCCTAAGAGATAATTCCTCCAAGATGCAGAGCTAGCCCGATCGCGCCCCCAGCTAATACCAACCAAGCATTATTAATTTGGAACCGAAACACGGCGATCGCACTACAAATTGCTAGTCCTATAGTTACCCCATCTACCAAAGCCGCCCGCCCCAAAGTAATGAGAACTCCTGCCATTAAACCCAAGGAAACTACATTTACTCCATCCAGAAACCCACTTGCCCAAGGGGAGCGGCGGAGTTTAGGAACCCAAGGATTCACTAGCAGAATCAAAATAAAAGATGGGAGAAATATGCCCACAGTTGCGGCGATCGCGCCCTCATTCCCGGCTAGGAGATAACCGATGAAAGTAGCCGTGGTGAACAAGGGACCCGGCGTGATTTGGCCGATCGCTACGGCATCTAAAAGTTGCTGAGAGGTTAGCCAAGCATTGTTTTCTACCAATTCTCGCTGCAAAAAGGCTAACAATACATAGCCCCCACCGTAGAGGACACAGCCAATTTTAAGGAAGATTAGAAAAACGCTAGTCCAACTAACTGGATTCGCTGGGTTCGCTGGATTCGCTGGATTAATTAGATTTCCTACTTGAGCTAAGAATCCTGAAAAAGGTAACAGGAATAAACTATTTCTTGGTTCTTGATTCTCTGGAGCCTTATGCTTCTGCTGCCTTGGCCAGTTTTGTACAAACATCACAGCCATACCTAATACTACAAGCATCAAAATTTCGTTCACTCCAGCTAGGTATCCCGCGATCGCCAAGATGCCGGCAATAATTGTGGGGATATTTTTAGCCGCTTTCTTCCCCAATTTCATCACCGCTTGCAGGACAATCGCAATAATCACTGGCTTGATCCCATAGAGTAACCATCCCATCTGGGGAACCGATTGGTACTGGACATAAACTGCGGCGATCGCCCACACAATCAGCATCGCAGGCAAAATAAAGCAACTCCCCGCTAGCACCAATCCCCGCCATCCCGCCCGTTCATAGCCAATATAAATTGCTAATTCTGTCGAACTCGGCCCCGGAATTAAATTTGTTACCCCCAGAAGATCAAGGAATTTCTCTTGACTTAGCCACTGGCGATCGCTCACGAGTTCTTGATCCATCATGGCAATATGGGCAGCGGGGCCACCAAAGGCGATCGTCCCTAGGCGCAGAAATGCGATCGCAAGTTCTCGCAGGCGATCGCGTTGCTCTTGGGGATTCAGGAGCTTATAGGGAATTGCTGGATCTTCCTTAATACTTGCTATTTCCTGAGTCACAATCTCTCCTGATTTTAAACCTGAAACTTGTACTAAAAAGGGTAGTCCTAAAGAGGTAATGATTTTTTAGTAAGGATGTCCCCCGCAGCGCGGGGGAGATCTTCTCGGTTTAGCACTACCCTAAAAGGTAGCATTATGAACCCCATCCCAATCATCACCGGGAGGATTTTCTACACAATCCATAGCTCTTTGGAGATGGAGCTTGACTGGATGATCTTCAGGCTTGAGAGTCTGGGCATCTTGGAAATAGGCGATCGCTTTCTGGAATTTACGGTGCATGTAGGCATCCCGTCCTAACTGGTAGAGATGGAGAAACTGCTCTGCTTGAGGTTCCATACTATCTTTAGATTGACCAATTAGTTCATAGACCTTGAGAGGCTCTTGCTTACCCTTAACTCTTAGTAAATCTAACTCCCGGACAATAATGCGATCGTGGCATAGCCTATAGGTAGGTTCACTAATAATGATGTCGCATAAATACTCCTTCGTAGAAGTTTCTAAGCGAGCACTAACATTCACCGGATCGCCAATCACCGTATAATCCATCCGTTTTTGGGAACCGACATTTCCCGAAACTACATCTCCAGAACTAATCCCAATGCCAAATCTAATCTTGGGTTGATGGGCAAAGATTTGGCGTTGATTAAATTCCTTCAGTCGATGGCGCATATCCAAGGCGGATTGCACAGCCTTCCAAGCATGGTTTTCACTCAAGGGTAAGGGCGCTCCAAATACCGCCATCAAGGCATCCCCAATAAATTTATCAAGAGTACCTTCGTGATCAAAAACTGCTTCCACCATGGTTTCAAAATATTCATTGAGGAGAGATAGCACTTGGTTCGCTCCCATATTTTCCGTCATGGTAGTGTAACCCCGGATATCGGAGAATAAAATACTAACTTCCCTCCGCTCTCCTACTTTCAGGGAATCTTCCCCCAGAGCCATCACCCGTTCTGCCACGCCGGGAGTCATGTAGCGGTACATCATGCTCTTCATGCGCTTTTCTTGGCTGATATCTTCCAAGACCACTAAGCCGCCCCGCACCATCCCTTGAGGATTCGTGAGAGGATTAACCGTAAGATTAATGCTGCGATCGATTATTTTCACATCGGCTTTTGCTAGGTAATGAACACTGCTATCCCACTCTTTCTCGTTCCAAGGAATATACTTTTCAGGGTCTTGTTCATCGGGGAAGGCGAGAATGTAGGTTTTGTCTGAATTGGAACTGGGATTTTTTTTCAGAGATACGGGGAGAGCACCTTGGTTGGCTTCTAGTTTGTACGAGTCTAATTTATTCGATTCCAGAGCAATACCAGAAGTCAAGGTTTGCTCTGGAACGTAGTGCCTTGCTCCAGACTTAAGACTATCTTGGAGCCGGAGTTGGAGATGATCTACGGGGATCACTTCCCAAACGTATCGCCCTGTGAGTTTGTATTGCCAGATTTGGCCACTGTGTTTGCTATGGAGGTGTTCGATCGGACATCCTAGCAAGCTCAGAGCAGCATCGTTGATGGTCACAATTCTCCCTTCTAGATCCGTGGAAACCACTGCATCAGAGAGACTTTCGAGGATATCTTTTTGGTATTGCTTTTCTAGGAGGAGATTCTCAAATAACTTGGCATTTTCTAGGGCGATCCCGGCTTGAATATTAAAAGCCCGCATAAATTCTTCATCCGAGGCTGTGAAGCTACCTTGTTGCTTGTTAATCAACTGGGTAACCGCAATCAAATCCCCGGCAGAGTTAAAGACCGGCATACAGAGAATATTTCTGGTTTTATAACCGGTGCGGCGATCGGTGGTGGGATCGAAGCGGGGATCTTTGTAGGCATCAGGAATATTCAACGGCTGCCCCGTGGAAGCTACACATCCGGCAATCCCCCGGTTGGACGGAATCCGAATTTCCATCATGGTTTTGCCATCAGCTTTAGCAACTTTAGTCCATAGTTCCCCCCGCTCTTTGCTGAGCATAAACAGAGTGCTGCGATCGGCCTGCATCAGGTTCCGAGCTTGATCCATCACTAAGTGCAGAGTTGCCTCTAAATCTAAACTCTGCCCCAAGGAAGCGGTAGCCCGGAGTAAGGCTGCTGCCCCTCGTTGATTGCGGGCTGCCATGTAGAAAGATTGACAGGTTTCTAAAATAATGCCGATCGAGGCGGCAAAATCTCGGAAGTGTTCCTCGTCAGTTTCGTTAAAATTACCTTCCCCAACTTTATTAAGCAGTTGCACTACTGCTACCACTTGGTTGGAGCTACTAAAAATGGGCATACAGAGCAAATTTTTGGTCTGATAACCGGGGCGCTCGTCTACTTCGCGGTTAAAAAGTTGATGATCATAAGGCTGGGAAATATTTAGGCATTCTCCCGTTACTGCTACATGACCAGCAATGCCGATATTCAAGGGAATTCGTATTTCTAAGGGACGACCCATATCTCCTTGGGGAATCTTTGCCCAGAGTTGATTTTTCTCGCTATCTAACAAAAAGATGGTGGTGCGATCGGCCTCCAGAATCTGCCCAATTTTCAGGGTGAAAGCATCCATTACCTGCTCCAGCATACTTTCTAGGGCTTCGTTGTTGATCATGTCGATCGCCCGGAGAAACTGTTGAAACTCGGCAGTAATAAAATCTAGGAGGCAAATAAACTCTGGTACAGATAAGTCCTTGACCCGATGGGTGAGGTTATTTGTCCGGTTTAAGGAGAGCTGGGTAAGGGTGGCAAGGATACTGCCGGTATTTGGTGTCATCATAATGTGGTACGCAATCACTCTTTATCCATTATCATCTACTGTCTTGCGATCGGGATAACGGGAGAAAAATTAGTAGATGCTACCATTTAGTCACTTCAGAGGAGGAAATTGCCACAGTAAGGGATGATTTTCGGGAAGGCGGCTTTTCTAAATTCTTCTCTCAAGGATTAATTAGGATCAAAGTCCAAGCCATAAATATTTGTAGCGATCGCTAGGATTAAATTTAGCTTAGATGGACTTGCGGATCCAAGCGTAGCTCTAGGGCAGGAAAATTTTTAATCATCTCCTGATTAATCTTCGTGGTCTTCAAAGGGGTCATTTAATTCTGCTGAGGGTGGTCCGAAGGCTAGATAAACTGAGAATGCAGTTATACCAACAAGAACAGCGGCGATCGAAATACTAAGAACTGTTGCAGATTCCATAGAAATAAATAAATTATTAGAGCTACTATTCTATAATACCACTGGAAACTTGGGTGTAAAGCCCTAAATTTACTTAGATTCCTCGATCCTTCGACAAGTTTATGGTAAACCCAGCTCAGGGCAGTGTAGTCTTGGCAACCATCCAGACCCAAGCTCAGTAATCATCTAGGATAGCTTTTGTGTTAGTCTATTTGGATATCTAGTTGTAACATCAATTGTTTACGGTGAGCTTAGTTTAACTGTTTACGGTGAGCTTAGTTAAGCCGGTGGGTTGGGTGATAGCAGGTATGGCTGGCGATCGCTACTTGAACTAAAAAACCTTAAGCTATCGGGCTGGGGAATAGGTCAGGGAAGATTACAAAAAATTAAAAATCTTGTAAATTTTAGTATTGGTGAATTATGACACAACGTACACGGTTAGGAGACATCCTCAAACCACTAAACTCGGAGTATGGGAAAGTTGCTCCCGGCTGGGGAACTACCCCAATTATGGGCATATTTATGATTTTGTTTTTTGTGTTTTTATTGATTATTTTGCAACTATATAATTCCTCTTTGTTGCTAGATGGAATTAACGTTGATTGGAGTAGCCTAAGTAAATAGGCAATTTTGGTTAATCAGAACCAATATAAAGTTACTATCCCAGGGCAGCCTGGGTTTTTTTGTATCGGGGCTTGGGTTTAAGGAGTTGGTAGTTGTGCATAGAAATGTTGTGAAATGCTTCAGAAAACATACCTAAAACCATTACTTTATAGACCCACTAAGAAGTCTAGAGGTAGAATAGAGATTAGATTTTGGATCAAGATATTATGTAGGGGATTTTTATGAATATTTTTGGTGTGGGTTTGCCGGAAATGGCAATTATTTTAATTGTGGCACTCTTAGTATTTGGACCGAAGAAACTGCCAGAAATTAGTAAGAGTATAGGGAAGGCTCTACGGAGTTTTCAGGAAGCCTCGAAGGATTTTGAAAACCAATTTCAGCAAGAAGCATCTCAGATTGAGCAGGCTCTTAGTTTGACTTCTACGGCTGCGGAGATAGCTGGGGTAGAGAAGGTGGAGGAGGTAGAAGAAGTAGAAGAAGTGAAGGAGGCGATCACGCCCTCTTATCTAGAAGAAGAGGCTAAACCTGTTGATCATGCTGCTATCGAGATTCCTACTGAGAATAGCTAAGTATAAAAATATTCCTGCTTAATTTTATGATCAGTCCAGATTATTGCAAAACGATGGCTGAGTATAACCAGTGGATGAATAATAAGCTCTATGCAATTTGTGATGAGCTTGGGGAAGACGATCGCAAACAAGACCGGGGAGCTTTCTTTGGTTCGATTCATGGCACTTTGGATCATATTTTGCTGGGCGATCGCCTGTGGATGGGGAGATTTACTCAGCAACCTTTTGTTGGCAAAATTGGGGTAGAGTTTTACAGTGATTTTGGGCAGCTACACCAAGAAAGAATCTTGAGCGATCGCCAAATCATCGACTGGGCGGCAGAGTTAACACTTTCATGGCTAGATCAAACCTTGACCTACACTAGCGGGGTTGATAAAAAGGAGCGATCGATGCCCAATTGGATCCTCGTAACTCACTTCTTCAACCATCAAACCCACCATCGAGGACAAGTCACTACTCTCTTGTCGCAGTTGGGGTGCGATCCGGGGACTACAGCCCTGCCTTGGCTGCCTAGATTTATTTAGGGATTTCGACTTTCTGCATTAAATTTGAGCCTAAGTTGAAGCGAATGAAAGCCTTGTGCCCCTACAGTCTGATAAAATTTGTGTAGGGGCGCAAAAGTAAAGGATTTCTAGGTTTGAGATTATCAAAAATACTGAAAGCTATGACTTCTAGACAAGTTTTGCAGAACTACGTGAACGGGCAGTGGTGCGATTCTGAGACGAAAGATTATCTAGAAGTTATCAACCCGGCAACTACGGAGGTTTTGGCGCAAGTTCCCTTATCTACAACAGCGGAACTGGGGCAAGCTGCTGAGGCGGCGGCGGCGGCTTTCCCGGCATGGCGCAGAACTCCAGCTACGGAGCGAGTCCAGTATCTATTTAAGCTGAAGTATTTATTAGAAGAGAATTTTGTAGATTTGGCAGAGACGATTACTCAAGAATGTGGGAAAACTCTAGCGGAGTCTAAAGGAGAGCTACAACGGGCGATCGAAAATGTGGAAATAGCCTGTGGGATTCCGATCCTCATGCAGGGCTACAACTCCGAGGATATTGCTAGAGGGATTGATGAAATTATGATCCGGCAGCCTGTGGGAGTGGCGGCGGCGATCGCCCCTTTTAATTTTCCGGGGATGATTATTTTTTGGTTTCTGCCCTACGCGATCGCCTGTGGGAATACCTATATCATCAAGCCTTCAGAAAAAACACCCCTCACTATGCAAAAAGTGATGGCTCTAGTAGCTGCTACAGGGATTCCAGAGGGAGTGGTGAACCTTGTTAATGGCGGCAAAGAAGTAGTAGATGCGATCCTCGATCATCCAGCGATCCGAGCGATTAGTTTTGTGGGTTCTACTCCTGTAGCTCGTTATGTATACAGTCGGGCGGCGGCGAACGGGAAACGTGCCCAGTGCCAAGGTGGAGCTAAGAATCCGGTAATTATCCTGCCGGATGCGGATATTGCGATGACGACTAAAATCATTGCCGATAGTGCTTTTGGTTGTGCTGGGCAGCGGTGTTTGGCAGCTTCGATCGCTATGACTGTGGGGACTGCAAGGGAGAGTTTTAGCTCGGCGATCGCCCAAGCTGCTACAGAGCGAGTTGTGGGTTACGGCTTAGACCCGGCGGTGCAGATGGGACCAGTGATCACCCCTGATAGTAAGCAGAGAGTTGAAGCTTTAATTGCTCAAGGTGTGGGGGAAGGGGCGAAACTTTTGGTGGATGGTCGGTGTCCCCAGATTCCTAGCTATGAGCAGGGTTACTTTGTTCGTCCTACGATCCTCGATGAAGTCAATCCGGCGGGGGCGATCGCTAAAACTGAGATTTTTGGTCCCGTGTTGAGTTTGATCCATCTGCAAACTATGGAGGAGGCGATCGCCCTTATTAACGGTGGGCAGTACGGGAATATGGCGTGTTTATTTACCACTAGTGGGGCGGCGGCGCGGCAGTTTCGTTACGAGGCAGAAGCGGGAAATATTGGGATTAATATTGGGGTGGCAGCACCGATGGCGTTCTTTCCTTTTAGTGGTTGGAAGGATAGTTTTTTTGGGGATCTCCATGGGCAGGGTCATCAGGCGATCGAGTTTTTCACTCAAACCAAAGTAGTTGTAGAGCGGTGGCCCCAAGGCTGGTCACGGCAGTTTTAAGAACTATAATCAAGAGATTAAGATCGAGAATATTGCAGCAATTATGAGCAAAGAATCTGGACTGTCAACCACAAAGCCTACTTCGATTCTCGGAAAGTCTCTCACCTTAAATGGCAAAGATTTTTTTGTTGCCCTGGGTAAAGCTGGGGTGGATTTTGCTTTTGGGAAGTGGGATAGTTTGGCAGGAGATGGAGTTGATGCACTCAAGACGCTGGGGCTGAAGGCGGGGGCGGGGGCGATCGCAATGTGTCTCTGTAAGAGAATCGCACTCTATTTAATCATCAGCATGGTGGAAATAGATAATCTAGCTGTAAGTTTATCTGGGAAGGCGATCGTATCTTAGAGCCATGACTCTAAATTAAAGATTTGAACGGATTGGATGCGCTGAAAGTCTTGATCTGCTGTTACGAGGGTAAGTTGATGTTGTAGTGCAATTGCAGCAATCCATAGATCATTTTCGCCAATGCCCAATTGAGTAATGTTGGTTCTACGGCGCTGGGCTTTGTCTTTTGGGGCGTAGCGATCGAATACTGCTGCTTTGAGGTTGCTATAAATTTCGGCGGTGGTTTCGTCAATGGGGTAGATATATAGCCCAAGCAAAAATCGTTTAACTAAGGCAAGATTACTCTGCCTCTGTTGCGATTGCGCTGCCATATCAATCAGTTCACCTTTGACAATAGTGCAGGTTGCGATCGATTGATCCTCAAGATTGGTAAGGCGATCAAGGAGTTGAGTATTACCTAAAATAGCGTAGCTACAGTGGTTGGTGTCGAGAAGAAACATTAATTGAAGGGATTAGAATTATAATCAAATTGAGCTTCGCCCTTAGAATTTTGGACGGATTCTAGACATTCTTGGAAGTCATCGCCTGACCAAGTGCCGATTCCTTTGAGGTGTGTGAGGAACGATTTTGCAGAAGTGGGAGAAGACTTGATAGAGAGAGATTTTATGGAGATGAGGGCATCAGCAAGGCGATCGCTGGGCAGTGCTTCGATCGCTTGGAGAAGTTGTTCTTTTAGAGTCATTGTCATGAACTAAGGTTTTTGTTTGTAGGCATTTACTCTCTTATTCTAAAGGATTGCCCCTCAAAAAATGTACTCTCTAGTAGTTTCAAAGGAGGCGATCGTAAAATGTCTATGTAAGAGAATCACACTCTATTTAATCATCAGCACCGTGAAAATAGATAAGATAGTTGTAAATTGATCTGAGAGGGCGATCAATTAAAATTAATAGCTATTCATTACTTAGTTTGAATGATGTCGAAGGTATCTCGTTCATTAATACGGTAGAATAAGAAGTCAGAATCAAGGGTAAGAATTTGGTGATATCCTGTTTTTTCAGCTGCTAAGACTAGAGTTGCATCAGCTAAGTCCATTGGTCGATCGCAATAAGCTGTTATGCATTTAAACTGTGATAAGGGCATTTCCCTTGTTTTTAATCTTCCTTCCCCATATTATAACTAACTGTCCTTCATTTAAAAGTTGATGTAATAAATACTCTAGCTCTTCA